>Ga0105237_10000053_pt1 | contig 158890 bp, 157 predicted proteins | sample KBSC24metaG_FD_81520 | JGI IMG/M metagenome (GOLD analysis project Ga0105237, IMG submission 81520) | Corn rhizosphere microbial communities from Kellogg Biological Station, Michigan, USA - KBS C2-4 metaG | ecosystem: Host-associated > Plants > Roots > Rhizosphere > Soil | place: Michigan...
GTTGGGTGATCAAAAAGACCCTTGCAAACTCGGCTCATATTTCTATGATTAGCTAATGACCGAATATGGGTCAAGTCAGAGGATTAGCATGGCGTTTTGCCTTGCAACCCCTCGCCAACGGCACAGGTGGTGTTGGAGGCTAAATTCTGCGGCATAAGCGTGGCTCGTGTCGGGCAGCCGCTTGTGCAATCCAAGCTGAATTGCAGGCCGTGGCGCACTCCAATCACAGATGCGCTGGCTGTTCATAGCCCGCGAGCGATTTCCTCAAAGAGGAACCGGCCACCTAGAGCGGATCTCCAACCGCAAAGCCATTATCGCAGTTGACAGTTATTTGATCGTTAGCTAATGACAAAACTTATGAACCTTATCTTTAAGGCCCTGTCTGATCCTACGCGACGACGGATCCTGCAGCTCTTGAGGGAGCGCCCGATGACGGCTGGGCAGATCGCCGAGTACTTCGATTGTGCCAAACCTACGCTGTCAGCTCACTTCGCTGTCCTGCGAGAGGCGGACTTGGTGGATTCGGAAAAGGTCGGAACAACCATCACCTACAGCCTCAAGGTTTCAGTGCTCGAGGACGCGTTGTTGAGTTTCGCCGAGACCGTTGGCGTCGGGGCTCTCTCTGGGGTGAAGCGCAGGCTGGCAACCAGGAGGATCAAATGGTCGACCGAAAGATAGCCCTGCTATGCACGACGCTCGTCGTCCTCATGTTTGGTCTCGCATTTTGGCGGATCATCACGCCGGAGCAATTGAGCGTCGCCGGCCAGAATGGCGCGACTGCACCGTCGCTCTTCCTTCTGTTCTTTCCTGCGTCCAGCGCGCTTTTTGTCGGTGTTCTGTACTGGAGCAACCTTCGAGCAAGAGCAAACGCCGCAAAACTCGAACCTTGGCGCAAATGGGGAGCGTTCCTCTCAATAAGCTATTGTGGGGGTCTGTTATTGATTCAGGTGATGCTCATTATCAGAAGCCTTAATGTTGATCTGCCTGTAGATCTTTGGTCGATTGGTCGAACGCTGGCCGTCATGCTGCCGGTTATGTGCCTTCTAGCGATCAACCAAGCACCGAAGCTTCCACACTTCGAGCGTAGATGGAACTTGGGGCCAATCTATGGCCCACGATACATACGAGCGGTATCTAGAAGTCTGGCCCTATTCATGATCGCGGTGATCGCATACCTCATAATGACACCGGCCGGAGGGCGCTCAACGTCATTCCTTTTCTCCCTCGCGGCGGCATTTCTCATGGCCTGGAGCATTGCTTGGCGAATTCATCTGGCTCGCAGATGGAAACGAGAGCAATCGCAGAGTGCGTGCTGACGTGGGCGGGGTAGTCGGCGCCTTAGTCGCGGTTGGCATCTGCGTATTCATTGCCATCTGGATCGTCATGCGAAACCGCGGCGGCTAAAGGCCCATGCGGAAGGAAGCGCCCTGGCAACATAAACGGCGCGGCTCCAATGAACATTGGTCGCGGGGTCATTTTTCCTGATCGAGATGGTCAACTTAGGCCTGCCGGCTGGCGAGGGCCTTCAGTACGGCGCTGGTTCGGTCGCGCGCGTCCAGCTTGAGCAATAGACGGGAAACGTGGTTTTTCACCGTTCCTTCGGTGAGATTTAGCACATCGCCGATCTGGCGGTTGCTTAAGCCCCCGGCCATCAGCCGTACGACTTCGCGCTCCCGATCAGTTAGTCGTTCGAGGAGTTGCGAATCCACACTACGCCCATCTGGTCTTTGCAAGTTGCGCAGCAGTGTCTCAGTAATCAAAGGCTGGAAGATCGTTCGCCCCTTCGCGACGGTGTGGATCGCCTCGGCAAGCTGCTCCAGCGACACGTCCTTAAGGAGAAAACCCAGCGCCCCGGCTTTGCAGCCCTCAATCAGCACATCGGCGTCGTCAAAGGTGGTCAAGACGATGAAGGCTGGCCGGCGACCGGGTACCGCGAGGCTGCGCAGAACGTCGATCCCGCTCAGGCCCGGCATGCGAACGTCAAGCAGCACGACATCGGGAGACGCTTGGGGAATGAGCTGCACCGCCTCGGCGCCGTCGACAGCTTCGCCCACGACCTGGATGTCCGGCAGCAGCGACAGCAGACTGCGGATGCCCTTGCGGATAAGGTTTTGGTCGTCGACCAGAAAAACCCGGATCATTGAAAGCCACGCGCACTAGGAAGCCAGCCTGTCACCCGAAAGCCCGCGCCGCTGCCGCTTTCGAAAGCGACATGGCCGCCCAACGCATCGAAGCGTTCCTTAAGCCCGGTCAGGCCATGGCCGAGATTCAGGCGATCGGTTCCCTGGCCGTCGTCGCGCCCCTCCAGCCAGAGCCCCTCCTGATCGACCCGCAGCGCCAACCAAAGGTTTGTCGCCTTGGCATGGCGCAGAGTGTTGGTGATGATCTCCTGCGCCGAGCGAATCAGGGTCTGGATCGTCTCTCCCGAGCTCAGGGCTGGCGCAACCTCGGGAACCTCAAGATGAACCTTGAGCTGCGGCGTCGACGCCGCTAGCGCCCGCAGCGCGGCGCCGATATCGGGGCCCTGGTCGACGCGCAAGGCGCCGACCACGTCGCGCACCTTGCCAAGTAGCGCCCGCGCCAGGTCGCGTGCTTCGGCCACACTGCCCCGATCGGGCCCGCCCGGGACATTGACAGCATATTCGAGTTGCAGGCCGAGCGCGGTCAGATCATGGCCCCAGGCATCATGCAGTTCGCGCGAGATCCTGAGTCGTTCGGCGGCGGTGGCCGCGGCCGCGAGCATGGCCTGGGTCGCGAGCAATTCCTCATTCATTCGGCTCAGGGCCTCGCGGGCCCGCGCCTCCTGGCGCAGGAAATGGATCACGCCAACAGCCATGGCTTCGAACGCAAGGTCCGCTGGGGTGAACAGCCATTCCGCCGGTTGCGCCATTGAGGGCCAGAGCGCAAGCCGCAGCAGGACGGTTTGCACCAGGACAAAAGTCGCCGCCCTGCGCATCCCCATCAGCAGGGCAACCTGCGCGGCGATGGGCGTGAGCAGCAGGCCGACGATCTCGGAACCGTGGAGCGCGGCCATCAGAACCGCGGATGCAATCTCCAGATAGATCAACAGAAATTGTTTCTGCCGGGGCAGCGTGCCGTTCGAGCAAAACAGGAAAAACGCCCCGGCGAAGGCAAAGAAAGGCGCAAGCCAAATCAGCGGCGGCCCGTCCGGTCGGCTGGTGAGCGAGACCATGAACAGAATGTTCGGCAGGCCCACCAGCACCCAGATCGCCGCCCCGATCGCCAGGAATATCCGGGAATAGTGCTTCGCCGCCATGATGCGGACCCAAGCTAACACGGGCCTGCGCAGGTCGCACCGTGCCGAAAGTCATGGTGCTGACACATGACGGGCGCCACTCCCGGTAACAATCGAAGTGGCGCACCTTCCCGATGCATGGAGGGCCATCGTCCGGTTCCGGCCAGCGCATCGGAAGCCGCAATCGACCTCATGAAACACATCATACTCGTGCTGGCCATGCTCGCGGCCGCGGTCCTGCCGTTGGCGTCTTGTGCAGCTGTTACCCAACCGTCTATGGGTGTCGACCTGACGGCGTTCCGGCACGACGCCGACGATCCAGCAGTGGCACAGATCTGGCTGACGGCCCTGGAGAAGCCGCGCCAAGGCGGCGAAGCCATCGCTCCGCCCCGTGCCCTGTTCATTTCCGGCGGTGGCGCTAACGGCGCATTCGGAGGCGGCCTTCTTCTTGGCTGGACGCGTTCGGGGCGCCGTCCGTCGTTCGATGTCGTTACCGGCGTTTCGGCCGGCGCCCTGATCGCGCCGTTCGCCTTCCTGGGTCCGGCTTGGGATGCCGAGCTTGAGCGCGCGATCATCGAACCGAAGCTAAGCTCGTTGCTTCGGCTCAACGGCCTGGCGAGCCTTACCAGGCCCGGATTCTATAATCCTGGACCGCTGCGCGCCTTCGTCGCCGAGTTTGTCACCGATCGCCTATTGGACGCCATCGCGGCGGAGCATGCCCGTGGACGACGGCTGCTCGTCGCGACGACCTCGCTCACCACCCAGCGCCGCGAGATCTGGGATCTGGGCGCCATCGCCAGCACGCCGTCTGCGTCCAGGCGCCAGCTTTTCATCGATATCCTGGTGGCCTCCGCGAGCGTTCCGGTGCTGTTTCCGCCGCAGCCGATCCCAGAGCCGATACGCGATGCACCGCACCCGGAGCCGCAGGTCGATGGAGGAATCACGGGGCATCTCCTGACGATCCCACAAACCATGTGGTTGCCGCAGGCGCCGATCCCGGACCTTCGCACCGCGGAGTTCTTCGTGATCATCAATGGCCACATTGATCCAAGCCAGCAGGCCTATCCGACCGGTCCTCGGTCCTATTTGAGCGATACCTATGCGGCGATGAGCTTGTCCAGCTACCGGATCGAGCTCGCGATGACGCGGGCGTTTTGCAACCGAAACGGGGTGAGCTTGAAAGTCGCCCAGATCGCGTCGGCCGGCGACGATGCGATGCTGGACTTCAGCCAACCCCATCTGCGGCGGCTCTTCGATTTGGGAAGTGCCGCCGGGGAATCCGACGAGGTCTGGCAGTAGGCTGGACGCGGCGTTCACGCGCTATGTCCGGATGTTTGCGGGCGGTCAGAACGGCGCGCACCTCCTGCGCCGGCGGTGATTTGCAGTGCACCGGCCTAAACCAGCCCAGCCGCATCAGCTGCGCAATGCCCCTCGCGTCTTTCTTGTCGGTCTTGACCGGCATGGTCTTGAAGGCGGTGCGGACGTGGCGGGTCTCCAACAACTCCACCGCCAGGCCGGCCTTCGCCATCGCGGCGTGCAGCCATTGGGACAGCGGGCCAGCCTCAAGGCCGATCCGCTCCACGGGCGCCGCCAGGCCTTGGAACCAGGCGATCAGGGCCGTCGACAACGCAGACGCTGGAGGCTTCCAGCGATACATCGATCCCGGCATGCTTCATGGTCGTCTCTCGATGATGCTTGGCGCAGGCCCAATCCTGACGCCGTTGCTGATGACACCATCATTCTGAGGGACTACCACCCGACCTCAAGAGGCCAGGCCAGACCGGCCCGTTACGCCATCTTTCCAAGTGCGGACATTCGGCTGCGAGGCAGGGGCGCGCCAAACACGAATGTCGTAGATAGGCGCGAAGCGGTCGCCGCGCCTGACGATTCGAACTCCTGCTCCGTCACTGGCCGCCCGGTCTGCTACGCCGGAGTAGCCCGGGCGGCGTTAGGACAGGAAACGGCGGTATTTGGCGCACCCGACAGGATTCGAACCTGTGACCTACGGCTTCGGAGGGAAGGCCACCCTCCCAATCGCCTAGGTGGCGTCGACGCCCGCGTGATAAGCGGCCTCGTCCGCGGGGGCCGCTCAACACCGCGCGGCACCTCCAGCTCCGCAATCTCGAACCGCTGCGCTTCATCGAGACGCAGCACAACCGCTACCTGACCGGAGAGTCGGGGGATGAGTTGATGGACGAAGAGCCGGATATGCACGTGTGGATCGCGTCCGATCCCGGCGGCGCGCACGATCTGTTCCGAGCCGGACGCTAGTCACGAGGACATTCGACTGATGACGCTAGAACGCTCATCGGCGAATTTCTTCCTTAACGTTTCCAAGCCGATGTCTTCAGCAGCCCGATTTGCATCATCGAGCGCACGCAGGCTTTCCACTTTTGCACCGAGCGCGGCGAGACATGTGCCGCGCAATAGATGGAAGCGCGCGGCGTCGAACGGCCGTTTTCCACTGGCATCAATCAGCTCAAGGCCGGCCGCCGCTAACTCCAGCGCCTTCGCTGGATCGCCCGCCACACGCGCCACGCTGGCCTGAAGAAAAAGGGCGAGCTCGACGTTTATCCAATCGCCGCATCTTCGCCACGCCAGAATGCTCTTCTCGGCAGCGAGCAGCATCAACTCGACCTCCTCGACCCGTCGCGACGGTAGCTCGAGAAACGTCCATCCAATATTGTTGCTTGTCGATGCAATGCGGCGGCTGAGATCGAGTGGCGCGTCGATTCGATCTCCGATCGTCAGGCAGTGTCGGTAGATAGGCTCGCCTTCTTGACGGCGTCCGGTGTCGATGAGGACCTCCGCCAGAAGAAAGCGCATTGCCAAAAGCGTGGCGAGGGGCATCTTTGCCCCATCAAGAGCCGCAAGTTCGAGCTCTGCCGCGTAAATCGCATCTCCGGCTAGAACGGCGGCGACGTAGAGTCTCTCGCAGGCATTCGCCGCTTCGGCGTCACTCTCACGACCGCGCAGAATCCGTTTTCCCAAGGCGAGTGCCCGTGGCCAATCCCCCAGGTGTTGGCCGATGGTGTGCGTAGAGAGGTGGAGAAATGATGCCGACAAATCGGTCGACACGCCGGCGTCTGCTGCAGCTTCGAGTTCGCGTGCAAGACGCTCGCTTTCGACGTCATGGTATTCCCAGCCATCATCCAGAAGCTTTCGCAGCATTAAGATTACTCCGCGCCGATGGTTTAGAGCTCGCGCTCGGGGTCATGTTGGGGGCCGCCCCGGCGAGTGCATTCGTAAGGGGACTCGGCCACAGCTTGAAATATTCCCGCGCGCCATATTTTTCGAATCGCTGGATGCAGCTGAAGTGCTAGCGATCAATATCAGGTGGTTGCGGAAGACCCACTTCAGCTAGGGATGGCGCCGATCACTTTTCTCAGGCCCAGCGCCTCACGCAAGCGCTGCCGACCCTATTGGGGCGTCATCGATGTGCTCTTCGAGAGAGGAAAACCGTGGCCCCACGATTTGCTGAGGTAAAGCCGAGGCGCGATTACCGGGCCGAGGCAGACCGGCTGCCGACTTGCTGATGAGGAGATGGCGCGCCCGACAGGATTCGAACCTGTGGCCTCCACCTTCGGAGGGTGGCGCTCTATCCAGCTGAGCTACGGGCGCATCTCTCGTTTGCCTAGTCCGAGCGACCCTGGATGGTCAACGGATTCAGGATCAACTGCTCACCTCTCAGCTTGATCGCTACCGGGTCTACGCTCCGATAGCCGCGTCCCCGTTTGTGTTCTCCGAGAACTGCTTACGCGGTGCTTACGCGAAAAACTCAGGTGCCGATCCATCGTGTTGAGGTGCGTTCAAGGTACTGCTTTTTAAGGCCTTTCGATACTCACTCATAAACCAAACACCCTTGACATCAGCCTTCGGAGGGCAGCGCTCTATCCAGCTGAGCTACGGGTGCAGCAGGCCGGGCCGCTGAGGCCGGGCTGGATCGCGCGCAACCTAACCAAACCGGCCGTCGCGCGCAACCACGGTTTCGTTGCAGCCGGCTGGGCGAGAAAGTCGGGCGGGGGTCGATCAGGCAAACACTCTACAACCGGATCGGCCCCCGCCTATCCCTCCCCTCACGCGGGAGGGAAATCGCGTGGGAAGCTGAGGTGGCGGTCAGTGTCCGCCGCCACCACCGCCACCGCCGGCTGGCGCCGGCTTCCGCATCAGCAGGGAGAACAGGCCCAGGCCGCCGAACAGCACGGTGAGCAGCATGAACACGTCGATGAAGCTCATTACATTGGCCTGCTGCGTCACCATGTTCACCAGTTGCTGGGTGGCGCTGGTGACGCCATCGAGGCCGCTGAGCGTATTGTTCTGCGCCATGTTGCTAAGCTGGTCGGTGGCGGTGCGGTTGCCCCAGTTGACGCCCTCGGCGAGCCGCTCGGTGTGGAGCGCCGTGCGGTTGATCAGCAGGGTGTTGATCAGCGCCAGCCCAACCGCGCCGCCGAGATTGCGGGTAAGGTTGAAGAGGCCCGACGCGCCCTTCAGCTTTTGCACCGGCATGGTGCCGAGTGCGAGGTTGTTGATCGGCACCATGCAGAGCATCAGCCCGAAGCCGCGCAGGATCTGCGGCACCAGCAACTCGGCAAAACTCCAGTCGGCCGTGAGCTGCGTCGCCTGCCACGTGCCGAGGGCGAAGGCGAAGAAGCCGATCATCATCATCACCCGGAGGTCGACCTTGTTCGACAACGCACCGGCGATCGGCGCGGTGAGGAACATGGCGAGGCCCGAGATGAACAGCGTCTCGCCGATCATCATCGAATCGTAGCCGCGGATGCGCCCGAGATAGACCGGGTAGAGATAGGTGAGCCCATAGAGGCCGATGCCGAGCACGAAGGAGAAGATCGCGCCGAGCGAGAAGTTCATGTTGGCGAACGCCTTGAGATCGACGATCGGAAATTCGACCTTGAAGGCGCGCCAGAAGAACACGATGCCGCCGAACACCGCGACGATCGCCGTGTAGAACACCGCCGTATCATTGAGCCAGTCGTTGTTCGGGCCTTCTTCGAGCACATATTCGAGGCCGCCGAGCATCGCCGCCATGGCGACAAGCCCCCACCAGTCGAACTTCTTCATCAGACCCGGCTCGGGCTTGTCGAAGTCGATGAGCAGCCACGCGGCGATCGACACAATGATGCCGGGGCCGACGTTGATGAGGAACAGCCAGTGCCAGGAAAGCACGCTGGTGAGATAGCCGCCGACGGTCGGCCCGATGGTCGGAGCGAGTGTCGCCACGAGGCCGATAATCGGGGAGACGATGTTGCGCCGCGACGGCGGGAAAATGGTGAAAGCCGCTGCGAACACCGAGGGGATCATGCCGCCGCCGATAAAGCCCTGCAGCGCCCGGTAGACGATCATCTGGTCGATATTGGTGGCGGTCGAGCAGAGGAAGCTGGCGAAGGTGAAGCCGGCGGCCGAGATCGTGAACAGCACCCGCGTCGACATGATCCGGCCGAGCGTGCCCGACAGCGGAATCATGATCACTTCGGCGATGAGATAGGCGGTCTGCACCCAGGAGATTTCGTCGGAGCCGGCGCTGAGGCCGGCCTGGATGTCGCTGAGCGAGGCCGACACCACCTGAATGTCGAGGATCGCCATGAACATGCCAAAGACCATCGCGATGAAGGCAAAGACCTTGCGCGGTTCGATATAGTCGGCCGGCCGGGCCGGCGGCGCGGATGCGCCGATTGTTGCGTCTGCCATTTTGATCCTCCAGCGGATCGAAACTTCGAAAATTCAAATGGGAAGGGGGCCAATCGGCCCCCTCTGCTTACTTCGCCCCGTTGGGGATCGTCCGCGTATCGGCATCGACAACGACGCTCAGACCCGCCCGGAGCCGGCCGCTGTCGAGCACGTCCTGCGGGATCGCGATCCGCACCGGCACGCGCTGCACGACCTTCGTAAAGTTGCCAGTGGCGTTCTGGGCTGGCAGCAGCGAGAACACCGAGCCCGAGGCCGGCGCCAGCGATTCAACGGTGCCCTGGATCGGGTCGTTGTCGTCTGCATCGACATGGATCAGCACCTTTTCGCCGGGCACGAGGCTGGCGAGTTGCGTCTCCTTGAAGTTGGCGTCGATATACAGCTTGCTCGTCGGCACAAGCGCGGCGAGCCGCACGCCGGTCGCGACGAAATCGCCCTGCTGCACGGCAAGGTTGCCGACGACGCCGTCATAGGGCGCCTTGAGCGTTGTGAAGCCCAGATCGCGGTTGGCCTTGTCTAGCGCCAGCTGGTCGGATTTGACCCCGCTTGCCGCTTCCGCCCGCTGACCGACCAAGACGTCGACATTGGCGTTGGCCGCTGTGATCGCGGCATCCGCCGAGGTCACATTGGCGTTGGCCTGGTCGAGCGCCGCATTGGCGGCATCGAGCGTTGCCTGCGTGCCGACGGACTGCGCCGTCAGCGACTTGGCGCGTTGCTGGGCGAGCTCCGCGTTCTTCTGCGCCGCCACCGCCGACGCCTTCTGCGCTTCGGCCTGGATCACGGCGGCCTTGCTGCCGGCGATCTGCGCATCGATCCGCTTCAGCGTCACGCCGGCGGTGTCGATGGTCGCCTGGGCTTGGTCGCGGGCGATGGTGTAGTCGCCGTCGTCGAGCGTCACCAGCACATCGCCGGCCTTGACCTTCTGGTTGGCGACGACGTTGACCTTGGCCACGTAACCCGCAACTTTCGGCGAGATCGTCGCGATGTCGCCGCCCACATAGGCGTCGTCGGTCGACACGATGAAGCGGCCGGTCGCATAATAGTTGTAGCCAAACCAGCCCGCTCCAGCGAGCGCGATGAGCGCGATCACCGAGACGATGACGCGGCGACGCCCGCCGCCTTTTGCCTTGGGGGCTGCCGGGGCGTTGGCTGCGGCCGGCGGCGCAACGGGAGCAGTCTTGGGCGCCTCGTGAACAGGCTGCGGTGCTTCGGCGCGAGCCTCTTCGCGGGGCGCGGCATGCTCGTCGCCGGGCTGGCCCTTGATCGGAAAATTACGGATTTCTGCGGTGGAATTCTCTGAAGCCGCCATGACCCCAAGCTCCTCATAAAATAACTAAACTGAACCGTTCGGTTCGAATTGACATAGACCTGTGCCTGAGCCATATCAAGTAGAAATCGAACTGATTGGTTCGAAATTGATGAGGATTTAGGAATGCCAGCCAATCGGGAAATGCATGGTTCGGGCGCCGCAGTCGCGGAGGCGCCCGGCAGGAACGAGGCCCGCGGCCGTATAGCCGGTCAGGACCCCATAAAACGGCAGCAGATCATCGACGCAGCGCGCATCTGTTTTATGCGCGACGGCTTTGAGGCGACCAGCATGAACGAGATCACCGCCGAGGCGGGGGTATCAAAGGGTACGATCTACGTCTACTTCTCCGACAAGGAAGATCTGTTCAAGGAACTCTGCCGGTCCGAGCGGGCCAAGACGATGGATTTCGCCAAGCAGGAACTCGACGCCGGGACGACCATGCACGAGGCGCTGGCCGGCTTCGGCATCGTGCTGGTGACGCGTATGACCTCCGATCATGTCATCAAGGCGCAGCGCATGGTGCTGGCCGTTGCCGACAAGTTCCCCAAGCTCGCCGCGAACTTCTTCGGACCCGAGCCGTTCTCCGGCCTAGTTCTCATCAAGAGCTATCTCGACGAGAAGGTTGCAGCCGGCGAACTGTTCATCGACGACACCGATCTCGCCGGACGGCAGTTCCTCGATCTCGCGATGTCCGGCTTCTTCAAGAAACGCCTGTTCGGCAACATGCCGGATGAGCCGGCCCCTGAGGCGATCGCCAGGAACGTCAACAAAGGCGTCGACATGTTTCTGACCTACTACGGCCAGAAGCGCTGAGGCGTGTCGATAAGGTTGCCGTCGGCCGGCTGTAACCGGCCGCGACACCCATCGTATATTCTTCGTTTACACGAACGCGACAATGCGGGGAGGGCCATAAACGGCTCGCTCATTGCATTTCTGCGTAAGTAGTACCCTTTAACTGTTGTTAGGGAACGGAAATCGTAGAGCAGTTTCCTGGCTAATTCGGTCGTGGCGGCGGCCGGGAACACAACAGGGGCTCTTGTATTTCCATGCGTAACCGTTTCCTTCCGCTTATTTTCCTTCTTCCGTCTTTGATCGCGGTTCCAGCGCTGGCCGATGACTGGACCGCCAGCAAGCTGCGCGGCACCGTCCTCGTCAGCGCCGACGATGCCGGCAACGGTCCTTGGCAGCACCTCAACCGCGGCGACGTCGTGTCGGACGCCCGCGCCATCCGCACGCTGGGCAGCGGCAATGTCGAGTTCACCCGCGGCGCCGAAACCATCGCCTTCGGGCCGAATTCGCAGGGTGAAATCGTCGACAAGACGGGCAAGCTCTATACCACCGTTGTGCAGCAGTTCGGCGCGGTGGCCATCGAGGCCGAGGCCAAGCAGGTGCAGCATTTTGCCGTGCAGACGCCGTTCCTCGTTGCGGTGGTGAAGGGCACGGTCTTTACCGTTGTCACCGACAAGCACGCGAGCAAGGTCTCCGTCTCCCGTGGCCTCGTCGCGGTCACCGATATCGCCAAGCACCAGACCACCATGGTCCCCGCCGGTCAGCAGATCGTCGAGAACGCAACCGGCACCGCAACCGTCACCGGCACGGCGAACGCCGCGCTGACCCATCCCACGGTCAATGGCGTCGTCGAAGACGCGACGACCGAGGAGAGCGTGAGTGTCAGCGGGACGGTCGGAGACACGACGTCCGACGTCGGCAACCTCGTCTCCAACACGGCGGGCGGCCTCGGCGCGACCGTCAGTGGTGTTACTGGTGCCGTCGGTGGTGCGACAGGCGGCGTCGTCGGCAGCACGGTGAGCTCGGTCGGGAATACTGTCGGTACGACGGTCAGCAGCGTGGGAAACACCGTTGGCAGCACGGTTGGTAGTGTCGGCGGCGCCCTCGGTGGAACGCTGAAACATCTCGGCCTCTGACGAAATGGCGGGGCAGCGCCATATCGCCGACTCTGCGGGCGGTCTCAGCCGCGCGGCTGCGACCCTGGCGGTTGTCCTCCTGGTCGCGGGCGCAACGCTGCTCGGCCTGTTCCGGCCGCTCGACAACTGGCTGACCGACCGCCGCTTCGACCTTACGGCGCGCGCGCCGACGGGCAGCATCGTCTTTGTCGAGATCGATTCCGCGAGCCTCAGGCAGGTCGGCGTCTGGCCCTGGCCGCGCCACATCTATGCCGATGCGCTCGACCGCCTGATGGCCATGGGCGCCGCCGAAACGGCGTTCGACATCGACTTCAGTTCGGCCTCGACCGACACCGAAGATGCTGCGTTCCAAGCCGCGCTGCAGCGCGCCGGCGGCTATGCGTTCCTTGCCGCGTTCCGGCAGCTTTCGCCGGCGACCGGCAAGATCGAGCCGACGCTTCCGTTGCCCCGCTTCCTTACCGCCGCCGACGCCGTGACCGTGAATGCCGTGAGCGAGCCCGATGGCGTCGTCAGGCGTTATCCCGGCGGCTTTGCTTCCGGGGGAAAAACCTACCCCTCCCTGGCCACTGTCTTTTCCGGCGTTCCGATTGCCGCGGCTACCGATATTCATCTCGACTACGGCATCGATCTTTCCGCCGTCGACCGGATTTCGTTCGGCGATGTGCTGGCGGGCAAGGTCGATCCGGCGCGCATCGCGGGCAAGCAGGTGGTGATCGGCGCCAGCGCCCAGGAGCTGCGTGATCTCTTCCTTACGCCGCGTTTTGGATCTGTCCCCGGCGCCATGCTGCAGGTTCTTGCCGCTGAGACGCTGAAGCAGCATCGCGCGCTCGAGAATAGCGGTCGTGCCCCAACCTTTGCCCTGGTCGCGATCCTCGCCGGCCTGCTTCTGCTGGTCCGCACCAGCGCGCCGTTGCGCCTCCTCGCCGCCGTCACCATCGGTATTTTAGTCGTAGTCGAAGGGCTGGCGCTGGCGTTACAGGCCTATGGCGGTTTCCTCCTGCACACGGCGCCGGTCGATGTCGCCGTGCTGGGCTTCATGGCCGTTTCAGTATTGCAGGAACTGGTGATCAAGCGGCGCCAGCACGCGGCAGCCTCGCATGAGCGTGATGCCACGCGACGCATCCTTGATCAGGTCATCGCCGACAATTTCGATGGCGTCATGGTGATCGATGAGGCCGGCAAAATCCTTGCGGCGAGCCACACCGCCGAGCAACTGCTTGGCAATGGCGGCACACTCGACGGCCGGCCAGCGGCCAGCGTCCTGCCGGCTGGTCTTGCCGCGGCCGTCAACGATGCTGCCGCGGCCGCGACGGACCGGCCCGCTTCACCTTTGGAGCTTGAAGCCGATCTGGCCGGCGCCTCCCGCACGCTCGAATATGCCGTCACACGTTCGGCGGTGGCCGGCGCCGACGGCATGGCGCGACGGGTGGTCTGCCTCACCTTTCGTGATGTCAGCGAGCGCCGGCGCAACGAGCATCGGCTGGCCTATCTCGCGCGTCACGACGCCCTCACCGGCGCGCTGTCACGCCTGTCTTTCGTTGAGACGGTGGAAGCTGCGCTCGCGGGGGGACCGGGCCGCGATTTCGGTTTGACGGTCGCGATTGTCGATCTCGGCCGCTTCCGGCAGATCAACGACATGTTCGGCCACTCCTTCGGCGACGAGGTGATGCGGCAGGTGGTAAAGCGCCTCGAAAGCCTAAAACTCTTCGCCGTCGGCCGCATTGGCGGCGACAGCTTTGCGGTGGCCCGCCGCGGCGCGCTCAACGCCGTCGAGGCAAAGAATTTCGGGCAGATCCTGATCGACGCGATCGCCGGCGCCTACAGCATCGACGACCGCCGCGCCATGCTCTCCGCTCATGCCGGTGTCACCACCTCGGCCATCTCTGTCGCCAGCGGCGAGACGCTGCTCACCCACGCCGATATGGCGCTGTCGGCGGCCAAGGACCGGGCCGGCAACGGTGCCGAAATCTTCGTTTCGGCCATGACCGAAAAGCTGGCCGAGAAGCAGGAACTGGAGGCCGCCCTTCGGCAGGCGCTGTCGCGCGGCGAGATCGAGATACAGTACCAGCCGCAGGTGAGCCTTGCGACGGGCGCCGTGATTGGGGCCGAGGCGCTGATGCGCTGGCGCCATCCGGTGCTCGGCAACGTTTCGCCGGCGCTGTTCATTCCCATCGCCGAGGAAACCGGCCTCATCCTCGACCTTGGCCGTTTCGCGCTGCGCGAAGCCTGCCGCGAAGTGTCCACCTGGCCGGCGCAGATGAAGGTCGCTGTCAATATCTCCCCGGTGCAGTTCGAACTGGGGGATGTGGTGACCGAAGTATGCACGGCGCTGGCCATGGCGCGGATTGGCGCCGACCAGCTAGATGTCGAGATCACCGAAGGGCTGTTCGTCGGCCAAGGTCATCCGGCCAACGTTGCGCTCGAGCAACTGCGGCGTCTCGGCGTCGGCGTAGCGCTCGACGATTTTGGCACCGGCTACTCATCGTTGAGCTATCTCGCACGCCTGCCGCTCGACAAGCTTAAGGTCGACCGGAGCTTCGTCACCGGCCTGCCCGTGGACGATGACGCCAAAACCCTCGTCGCCAGCGTGCTGTCCCTCGCGCACGCGCTTGGCAAGACGACGGTCGCCGAAGGGATCGAGACCGATGGGCAAGCCGGCTTCCTGGCGTCGCTCGGCTGCGACATCGGCCAGGGCTACCTCTATGGCAAGGCGATGCCGGGAGACGCGTTCCGGGCGAAATTCTTCCCGCGCGAACCGCAGCCGCAGCCGGTCGCGCTCGCCAGTTGACGGGCGCTAGACCCGCCCGGCAACGATCTCAGGATCGGCCTGCCACATCCGGTTGAGTTCGGAGAGCAAAGCGAGCGTCGGCTCTTCTTCCGTCTCGTCCTCGCGCCACTCGCCATCCGCCGCCTCGGCGGTGGCTTCTGCGGGCGGCCCGTCATCGAGCCGGTTCAGCGAGGCAAGGAGCGACGCCATATCGCTTTCGATGGCCTCGATCATGTCGCCCGGTATTTCCGCCGACGATGCATCGGCGAGCGCCTCCGGTTGAGCCTCTGCGGCGACCGGGGCCGGAGCGTTGCTGACAACCGTCACCTTGGACTGTGCCGGGAACGTCGTGATGGTGGCCGATGCCGGCTTCGCGCTCTCTTCCTCGACCGCCATTTCAACCGCATGAAACACGTCGCCGGTATCGTCGGCGGGCTGCACCGCACCGAGCGACGTATCAATCTGCGCCGGCGGCAATGCCGGTGAATCGTCTGCCGCGCCCGGCGGCAGATCGGCAAACGCCTCATCGGCGCCTTCGCCCTTGTGGGTACGGTCAAAGGAGAGTGGCGACAGGGACCTCGTTATCCCGATCACTCGTGCAAAAGCTGAACCCCGGCTCATGGATTTCCCCGCTTGCTTATGAAAGTCTTCGCGTCCAACGAGGCGAACATGACGGCGGTGGATGACCGCTTCTGGCCGTCTTCAAGGTCATTGTTGGGAGAAATTGTGGTCGCGGCGCTCGCTGCACGACCGCCATGCGGCCAGCTTCAGGCCAAAAACCTCAATCCGCAATTGACGTTGAATTGCCCGTCGCCCGATGCCACCTTCATCAAAGGTGCCACTTTGAGGAGAACGATCATGGCCTTCGAAGCGATCAAGACGGAAATCCGCGCGCTCCTCGGCGAAACCATCGATGAGCCGCAGGATGCCCATGAAATGCACCTGCAACTGCTGGCCAAGCTGAACGAAATGAAGGCCACCGGCATGCCGCTGCCCGACGATCTGGTGGAGCTCGAAAAGCAGCTTACTGCCAGTTTTGATGCATTGCCGAAGGGCGACGACGCGAGCGCCTAGTCGGCAACAGGCTCAGAACGGCGCCGGCACGACAAAATCGCGCATCTTGCCGTCGGCAGGGTGCGCAAAGCTCAGCTCTTCGGCATGAAGCTGCAGCCGCGGCGCGCCGGCTAGAGCGGCGCCGGTGGCATAAAACTGATCGCCGAGGATCGGGTGACCGATGGCGAGCATGTGAACGCGCAACTGGTGTGTCCGCCCGGTGCGCGGCACGAGCTTCACCCGCGTCACGCCGGGTTCGCGGCTGAGTACTGTCCAGTCGGTCTGCGCCGGCCGCCCGTGCTCGAAATCGACGTGCTGGCGGGGTTTGTTCTCCCAGTCGACCGCCAGCGGCAGGTCGACCCGGCCACTCTCTTCGGCGATCTCGCCGAACACCCGCGCCACATAGGCTTTTTTCGTCTGCCGCTTCTCGAACTGGATGCCGAGGCCCGAAATCGCCCGCTTGCTCCGGCCCAGCACCATGACGCCTGAGGTGTCCTTGTCGAGCCGGTGGACGATGCGCGCACCCGGATAGTCCTCGTTCGCACGCGCGGCGAGGCAATCGGCGAGGGCAGGGTCCTTGCCGGCGACACTCAACAGGCCGCTCGGCTTGTCGAGAACCAGAATGTCGTCATCGACATAGACCACCGAGAGATAGGGCTCCATCGGCGGGTCATAGACGAAGGTTTTCGGCAGCGGATCGAGCATTGCGGGCTGATATCAGCTTGCGGCGCGCAGGGCAAAGTGGGGTAGCGCAAGTGGCTTCCCCTCACCCCGTCCTGCCGGACGGACCTCTCCCCGACGGGGCGAGGAAAGGCCACGCCGTGCCCAATATTCATAAGCACCAGAATCTGAGGATTCCTCGCCCCGTCGGGGAGAGGTCGCCCGAACGAAGTGGAGGGCGGGTGAGGGGGAGCCCCAGCCCGAGATGCTCGCCTACATCGCCTTGCGCCAGGCCTCGAACTCTTCCTGCGCGGCGCGCAAATCCTCGGCCGAACGGCTGTGGTAGTCGTTCTTGGCCCGGTACATCAGGAGGTCGGCGCGCTTGACCGTCTCCTCGAAACTTTCGCCCGGCATGCGCGTCGCGGCGCCCGTGGCGAGGCTGAGCGGCGATCCGGGGTAGAACTGGTTGTTGACGACCAGCAACTGGTTCACCTGCTCAAGCACCAACTCCGCGCCGCCTTCATCCATGCCCGGCAGCAGCAGGGCGAATTCGTCGCCGCCGATGCGCGCCGCGCAGCATGGTTTTTCCACCGCCTTGGCCAGCACTTCGCCGGTCCGCCTGAGCAGCGCATCGCCCGCCGCGTGGCCCCAGAGATCGTTGGCCGATTTCAGCCCGTTGACATCGATCATGATCACCGAGGCCGGCCGGACGTTCTTGCGCTCCATCCGGTTCAGCTCATCGACGTAGAATGAGCGGTTGTAGAGCTTGGTCAGTTCGTCGTGCTTGCCCAAAAATTCGAGATAGGCTTCCGCCTTCTTGCGCGCCGTGATGTCGGTGAGCGCTACCTGCACCAGCGACCAGTCCGCCTCGTGTCCGGGCAGCACGGAGAACTGCAGCAGCACGTGGATCACGTCGCCGGCGAGGCTGTAGTTGATCACCTCGCGCGTCTGGAACAGCTTTCCGGCCCAGAGGTCGATGAGCTGTTCGCGGAAATGGCCGAGCATGTCGTCGCGAAAAACCTCGCCCAGCCGGTTGAGCATCTTACGCTTGTCGGTCGCCCCAACCATCAGCAGGGTCTGCCGGTTGACATCGAGCACGCGGATCTCCGCCATGCAGCGCTCGACGAATTCGGGATGCACGTCGGTGAAGACGCGCAAATCCGTAATGCCCTGCTCGCGCACCTCGTCGAGCAGCAGCTTTATCCGCGAAAAATCCTCGACCCAGAGAGAAACCGGCGAGTGCTCGAACAGTCCCTCGGCATAACGCGCGAGCTCGGCCTGGCGACGGCGTGCGGTCTCGCGCTGGGTGACGTCCTCGATCGCGACCAGCACCCGGTCCCAGTTCTCCTCAAAACCCGGCAGTACCCTGCCGGTCATCTGGATATCGATGCGGCGGCCGGTGAGGCTGTAATTGACGGAAACGTTCGAAAATTCGAGCTGGCCTTCCCAAAGCTGGATCATCTCCTCGCCATGGGTATCCATCATGTCGGCCCTGAACACCTGGCCGAGATTGGCCGTGAGGTGCGCGAGGTCGCGCGAGTCGAACAACTCATGCGTCTTGGCGTTGACGTCGAGGATGCGGATGCAGTCGGCGCATTCGTGCACCTTGCCGGGGTCGGACTTGAACAGCGCCCTGAGATCGGAAATGCCTTCGGCGCGCCAGCGCCGGAACAGCGACTTGAGCTCGCGATAATCCTCGAGCCACAGCGACACCGGCGCCAGGTCGAGCATAGCCTGCGACAGATCGGCGTCGGCGGACTGGGTCACTCGCGAAAACTCCCTTCGCAACAGGTGCGTCCGCCAGCCCCCAACCGTGACCACACCGTGACATGACTCTGGCAGGGATTTCGTTTTGATCTCGTTAATCTTTTCCCTCGATTAGGCGATCGTGAACAGCTGCGCGGCAGGCCCGCCCGGCGTTCCGGGGCTTAACGAGCGTGCGGGACCGTGCTAGGAGCGGCTCACCGGCGCTCGGAGGAAGCGTCCGCCGGCTCTCCCGCCGCTAAGGTTTTGCCTTGGCGTATCGGCCGGCGGCACCGATCTGCCGGTTATCGGAGCGTGTTCAGGAAAAGTGGATCCCGCCTTTTCCGGTTCGAATGCGCGACCAATCGATCAAGGGCGCGTTGCCCGCCACGGAGTGACCAGCATTTCCTCTTCGCTTAACGCGTTGTCGCGCCTCGTTATTCTCGCTGCGCTTGCAGCCATTCTTTCGGCTTGTCAGCTTGAATCCCACATGGCTTATCCGAGCCAGCTGGCTGGCAGGCCCGATCCAATCATGGACAGCCCCGATGGCGGTCTCAATGTCGAGATCGGCCGCTACGCCGCCATGTATCATGTGCCGGAGTCGCTGATCCGCCGCATCATCGTGCGCGAGAGCAACTACAACGCCAGCGCGCGCCATGGCCCTTATTGGGGCCTCATGCAGATCCGCTACGATACCGCCCGCTCGATGGGCTACGACGGCGCCCCAGCCGGCCTCCTCAACGCCGAAACCAACCTCCGCTACGGCGTAAAGTATCTCGCCGGCGCCTACATGGTTGCCCACGGTGACCCTGAAAAAGCCGTCAGCTTCTATGCCACCGGCTACTATTACGACGCCCGGCGGATGGGATTGCTGGAAGAGGTCGGGCTCAAGCGCGGGAAGTAAGAGCCAAGTCCGCGTCTGCGTTTTCCCCTCCAATTTGCCTCGCCCCATGAAGCCTTTTGCAAGCTAAGCGGTGGGAAACGCCTCGCGACGGATTCACCGAATCTGTTACGAGGCGTACGCTTTCGCGCGTGGGAATCTTCTATTGGGGCTAATAATGTTCAGGAAACTTGCTGCCGAGTTCTTCGGCACGTTCTGGTTGATCTTTGCGGTGTTGGGAACCGCGCTTTTCGCCGCTGGCTTTCCGACCGTCGGCGTTGGTTTCATGGGGGTCGCCTTCGCGGCAGGTCTCGCGGTGATGACCATGGCCTATGCGGTCGGGCCGATCTCTGGCGGCCACTTCAACCCGGCCGTCTCGCTCGGCCTCGCCGTCGCGGGCCGCTTCGCCTGGAAGGATTTGATCCCCTACTGGATCGCCCAGCTCATCGGCGGCATCGTTGCCGCGGTGATCATCTATGCCATCGCCAGCGGCAAGTCGGGCTTCACCGCCGGCGGTTTCGCTTCCAACGGCTATGACGCGCTGTCGCCGGGCGGCTATTCGATGGTCGCAGTGTTCCTCGTCGAAGTGGTGCTGACCGCCGCTTTCCTGATGATCATCCTCGGCGCGACGAGCAAGGCGGCCTCCGCCGGTTTTGGCCCGATCGCCATCGGCCTCGGCCTCACTGTCGTCCACCTCATCGGCATCCCGGTGAGCAATGCCTCGGTCAATCCGGCCCGCTCGATCGCCGCGGCGATCTTTTCGCAGAACGGGGCGCTGCCGCAGGTCTGGCTGTTCATCGTCGCCCCGCTGATCGGCGGCGCCATCGGCGCCGTGCTCTGGCGCTACCTGCTGTCGCCCGGCGAGCCCCAGGAGCAGCTGGGCCGCGTCGAGTAAGCTCTTCATCTGACCGTAGGGTCGGACGATCAAGGCGCCGCCGGGTGATGCCGGCGGCGCTTTTTCATGCGGATGCGCAGCGGCTCCGCGGTGGAGCGACAGCCGGCTTCCGGCTATGGGTAAGCACCCGGGATTATGCCCGGCCAGCACGGCGACCCGCAGTCCATGGCAACCCGCATCCCCATCACCGCCTCGATCGGCATCGACGAGTCCGAGCTCGACATCAGCTTTATCCGGAGTTCCGGGCCGGGTGGGCAGAACGTCAACAAGGTGTCGACCGCGGCGCAGCTGCGCTTCGATCTCAAACATTCGCCGACATTGCCCGAAGGCCTGAAAATGCGGGCCGCGCGGCTTGCCGGCTCCCGGCTGACGCAGGAGGGGGAAATCATCATCACCGCCGCGCGCTTTCGCACGCAGGCGCTCAACCGCGACGATGCGGTTGCCCGATTAGTGGAATTGTTGCGGGACGCCGCGGTGCCGCCCAAACCGCGCCGGCCGACACGACCGACCCTCGCTAGCAAGACACGGCGCCTTGACACCAAGTCGCAACGCGGCGGCGTCAAGCGGCTGCGGAGCCAGAAGCCGCAGCTCGACTGAGCGAAAGAAACGTAGCCGCACCAATCGCTTAGGCGAAACCTGGCCAAAACTATTCTGCCGGCTGTAGCGCCAGCGCTACTGATGCCGTGGTGGTAAGCGCCACTCTGTCCGGCCCGTCCGGGCGGCGGCGGGCGTTGAGCCACTGGTTCATCCGGCATTCCTCGAGCGCGCTGACCGTTACGCCGATCGGTTGCCCCTGCTTACGCATCGCCATGACAATGGCGGGCACCTCGAACTCGTCGTCGGTCCTCACTTCAACGGACTTGATGTAACGCAATGTCGCTCGTGCGGCGGGCGACAGAAACTCGAACTTCCTCACGCAAGCACCCCACCCAACTCTTTGCCGCAACACGATATTACACAGACCTATCAATTGTGTGAAGAAGCCGCGCGATCAAATTTGCGCGCTCTCGCGGAGAGATAGCGGGGGTGGTTAAGACCCCGGACTCGGACTTGGCCGTAAGTCGTCTGCGACGCCCGCCGCTTGACCGCCTCGGCCCTGTCACAGCCCTGGCAGCAGCGTTGCCGCGCCGGGGTTCATCCAACCGCGCCGATGCACTATGTTGACCCGACTCTCAGCGGTTCGGGCGATCGGCAGCACGCCGGCGCGCCCCAGAATCCCGATCCGGAATTTTGCATGCACCTCCTTCTCGTCGACGGCTCGACCTACATTTTCCGCGCCTTTCACGCGCTGCCCCCGCTGACCCGCAAGACCGATGGCCTGCCCGTCGGGTGCGTCTCGGGCTTTTCCAACATGCTCTATAAGCTCACCGAAGATCTGAAAGGCGACGACGCGCCGACCCATATGGCCGTGATCTTCGATGCGCGCGGCAAGACGTTTCGCGACGAGATTTACCCCGATTACAAGGCGCATCGTTCGCCGGCGCCCGAGGAGTTGGTGCCGCAGTTCCCGCTGACCCGCGCCGCAACCAAGGCTTTCAACATCCCATCGATCGAGATGGAGGGTTTTGAGGCCGACGACATCATCGCGACCTACGCCTCGATGGCCAAGCAAGCCGGCGGCAAGGTGACCATTGTCTCCGTCGACAAGGATCTGATGCAGCTCATCGAGCCTGATGGCTCGATCCGCATGCTCGATACGGTGCCGCGCGCCGGCCAGCCCTCGCTGCGCTGGATTGGCGTCGAGCAGGTGTTCGAGAAATTCGGCGTCACGCCCGACAAGGTCATCGAGGTGCAGGCGCTCTGCGGCGACAGCGTCGACAATGTGCCGGGCGTGCCGGGCATCGGCTACAAAACCGCCGCCGAGCTCATCAACACGTTCGGCGATCTCGAAACGCTGCTCGCCCGCGCTGGCGAAATCAAGCAGCAGAAGCGCCGCGAAAACCTCATCGAGCACGCAGAGAGCGCCCGCATCTCGCGCAAGCTCGTGACGCTCAACCAGAAGGTGCCGCTGCCCCTCGGCCTCGATGATCTCAAGCGCGAGCCGATCCTGCCCTCAAAGCTCTTTCCGTTCCTCAAGGCGATGGAGTTCTTTGCCATTGCCAAGCGCCTGGCGCCGATCTTCGAGGCCAATCTCGACGATTTTGCCGCCGACCCGGAGCTTGCCGCGGAGCCGCCGAAACCGATCGGCTTCGACAACAACGCCAAGGCCGAAGCGCGCGAAAAACGCATCGCCGCCGATGGCCGCGCCGAGGCCGTGGCGATCGCCCACGCGGCCGAAGTCCACGCCCGCATCAAGGCCATCCCCTTCGCCCTCGACGGGTACGAAACCATCCGCGACCGCGCCGCGCTCGACCGGTGGATCGCCGCCGTCTACGCCCAGGGCTTTGTCTCCATCGATACCGAAACCACCGGCCTCGACAACCAGACCGCCGATCTCGTCGGCCTCTGCCTCGCGACCGAGCCCGGCCGTGCCTGCTACATCCCCGTCGGCCACACCACGGGCGAGGGCGATCTCCTTGGCGGCGGCCTCGTCGAGGGCCAGTTGCCGCTCCGCGACGTGCTCGATGCCCTAAAACCGATGCTCGAGGACAAATCGATCCTCAAGATCGGCCACCACATCAAATACGATCTCGGCCTCCTCGCCCGCTACGGCATCGCGCTGGCCCCGATCGATGACACGATCCTCTTGACCTACGCTCTCGATGGCGCCCGCTTCAATGCGCTCGGCGAACTCGGCGAGCACTGGCTCGGCCACGCCGGCATCGACATCAAGGAACTGCTCGGCACAGGCAAGAATCAGAAGACTTTTGCCGCCGTACCGATCGAGACCGCCACCCGCTACGCCGGCGAGGACGCCGACCTCACCCTCCGCCTCTGGACGGTGCTGAAACCGCGCCTCCCTGCCGAGAACATGACGACGCTTTACGAAACGCTGGAGCGTCCGCTCGCCCCCGTGCTGGCCCGCATGGAGGGCAGGGGCATCGCCATCGACCGGCAGATACTCTCTCGCCTCTCCGGCGATTTCGCCCAGCGCGCCGCCGGCCTCGAGGATTTCGCCTACGAGCTGGCCGGCGAAAAGTTCAACCTCGGCAGCCCCAAACAGCTCGGCGATATTCTGTTCGGCAAGATGGGCCTGCCGGGCGGCACGAAAACCAAGACCGGCGCCTGGGCCACCGGGGCAGGGGTGCTCGAAGACCTCGCCGACAAAGAAGGCGTGCCGCTGGCGAAGGTGATCCTCGATTGGCGCGGCCTCACCAAGCTGATGGGCACCTATACCGATGCGTTGCCGACCTACATCAACGCCCGCACCGGCCGCGTCCACACCACTTATTCCCAGCATTCGGTGCTGACCGGGCGGCTCTCATCCAACGATCCGAACCTCCAGAACATCCCCGTCCGCACCGAGGACGGCAGGAAGATCAGGAAGGCCTTCGTCGCGAGCCCCGGCCACAAGCTGATCTCCGCCGATTACAGCCAGATCGAGCTGCGCGTGCTGGCCCACATCGCCGATATCCAGGCGCTGAAAGATGCGTTCGAGGAGGGCCTCGATATTCACGCCATGACGGCGAGCGAAATGTTCGGCGTGCCCGTGGAAGGCATGCCGAGCGAGGTCAGGCGGCGCGCCAAGGCCATCAATTTCGGCATCATCTACGGCATTTCGGCTTTTGGTCTTGCCAACCAGCTCGGCATCGAGCGCAGCGAGGCGGGGGATTACATCAAGACCTATTTCGAGCGGTTCCCCGGCATCCAGGATTACATGGCCGAGCAGCGCCGCAAGGTCAAAACCGATGGCTTTGTGGAGACCATCTTCGGCCGAAAAGTGTCGTTCCCCAACGCGCTCTCGTCCAACCCCGCCGAGCGCAGTTTCGTCGAACGCGCCTCCATCAACGCCCCCATCCAGGGCAGCGCCGCCGATATCATCCGTCGCGCCATGATCCGCATGGAGCCTGCGCTGAAAGCCACCAAAACCAACGCCGAAATGCTGCTCCAGGTCCACGACGAACTGATCTTCGAAGTCCCCGAAGATGGCGTCGAGGCGGCAATCCCGGTGATCGTCAAGACGATGGAGGGCGCGGCTGAGCCGGCGGTGCGGCTATCGGTGCCGATCAAGGTCGATGCGCACGCAGCGCACGATTGGGACGGGGCGCATTAGAACGGAATATCGGCTCCCTCGTCTTCCGGGTCGAAGTTTTCGTCGATTTCCTGCTCGCGTCTCCGTAGGCGGGCAGCGAATTCGTGATAGCTCATCGCGCCAGTGCCAAATGGGGCTAACAGGTCGCGGTGGGCTAAAAACCGTTCGGTGGCGTCGGGTAGTTCTTCAGGAAGGATGCGCGCGACAAAATCGCGAAGTTGGTTGTCGGGTTGGTCGGAGACCGTCACATCAAAATAACCGAGGGAGGTTTTCTCGCGAACCAGCCCCGCCAGATTGTGGTATTCAGGCGGATAGTACTGATGGCGTGTTTCCCACATAAGCATACCGGCCTTTGAGAGGAGGCGACGGGTGACATAGGGGATGCGACGGGCAATCAAGATCGGCGGCAGGTTTAGTTCGATGGACTTGGCGATTAGCGCTCGAACCTCTTCTCGGTCTGGATACAGCCACTCTCTAACATTTTTGACCTCGACCCCGGCCCAATATTGATCGTGAGCGACTAGGAAGTCGAAGCGTTTGTTCCCAGAAAGCTCGCGACCGCTGAAAATCGAGGGCGGTTCTTCTTTCCTCAGCTTCTGCGTCGTGGGCTCGGCAGTGAGGTGGCGAAATCCACCAAGAGAAAGAAGCGAAGACTCCTGGAGGGCGCGAAAGACCGCAATCTCAAGAACCTGGCCCATTCGGGCGTTGAAGCCGCCGTCAAGAATCAACCGGTAGACAGCGAATTGCTCTTCGATGCGAGCGTGGCGGGTCTCTTCTGTCACATCCGGCGTGCAATACCAGTCAACGCCATGCTGGTGGTGCCGCTGAAGCGACCCTTGTTGAACCATCTCGTTGCGGACGGGGTTCAGAATGTGAGGGTCGATACGCTGATTGAAGGGACCGGCGTCGGATATCTTTTGTTCGATGGTGCGCGCGATTGCTGCGCCGTGGCGAGTAAGGACGCGAGTAAGGCGTAGTTTTGCCCTTGCCTGCCTCTCTTCTCGGGTCTGCCTCATAGTTGGTAGCGGTCCCTATTTATATAGATAGGAGTATTTCTCTCTCGGTTATTTGGTGGGCGGGCTTGGCTCCATCGCGGCTTGCAGAGCCGCTTTACCCTTTGCCGTCACATGCCAAAGGGAGTTGTCTTGCGTAACGAGTTCAGCTTGCCCGAGGCGGCTCAGCTGCGGGCTGAGGCTAGTTCGTGAGACCGGCCTTTCGCGCGCTTGATTAATAACCTTGAGAATGTCGAGCGCCATCAGCCCTTCAGGCGCCTGGCTAAGCGCCTGAAGGGCAGCTTCCTTTATCGATCCAGGCACAATGTTAGCTCCACGAAGTCGAGTCCGAGCGACTCGGTTAACTATATTGCGGTCTAAAACAGTGGTGGAAAATGACGATGGCGAGTCGACTCCGCTAGAGTTAATGAGATTTTTTTTGGCCTGCAGCAGGGCGGCGCGCTCCCGTTCAATCGTCAATGCCTCCTCACTGAGTGACTTAATTTTTTCTAGTATTATCAATAGCTTGATATCAAGTTCATGAATACGATTATCTAGCAACGGTGCATCTTTTGGGCTCATCGCGACCTATTCCTTTCGGCCCAAACGGCCGAACAAATCACAGTGCAGACTGTAGACTGCTCTGCGGACTTCTGATAGGACTTTTTAATCGGTGATGCCCGATGCCGCCACAGCGCCCGCGCTCCTCTTCAGAGAGCTTGGACGCGCCACGCGTCTCGAGGAGCCTCAGGCTTCGACCTGGGTGATGTGGAGGGTAGCAATGGCTATCGTTTGCAGCCTGCCGAAGGCGGTCCACGTGTGCTACTACACACGTGTCCGCTTCGGAAAGTTGGAGTACGTGCGAGAACACTGTCGCTCGTACCCCTCACACTAAAGCCGTCCGGGCCGTGTGAGTAGCGATCAGGCGACGGGCGTCACCGAACCACCGCCGATTCTACATGAATTATTTTGAGAGGGAAGAATTTCTTGTAGTAGGCGGAACCGCTGTATCGTGACGCGCCGGGGGGTAGCTATAACGGATACGCTCATTGAACTGCGTCGCCGTGCGAAGCTGATCACCATGACATCTCGACAGGAGCGCGAGCAGCGGCTCGGCTTTGTCTAAGGCAATACGAACATCGAAAACGAGCGGATCACGCGTGATCCTCGTGCGTGAGGTCGAGGTTACACCCCCTCGAGCTTCTTCACTGCCTCTGCGCTCACGGGCGTGAAAAAGTTGACAAGGTTTCCGTCGGGGTCGCGGAAGAGGAGGGAGCGGTTGCCCCAGGGCTGGGTGGTGGGCTTTTGCACCACATCCTCGAGCGCATCGGCCAGACGGTTATAGGCGGCGTCGACGTCATCGACGCGGTATTCGATGATCGCTGTGTGGTTGTCGGCCGCCCGCGCCGCGCCGGCGCCGAACAGCGCCATTGTGCGCGTATGCCCGATCGCCAGGGTCGCCGACGGCGTCTTCAGCTCGGCAAAATCGGGCGTGTACCAGACGGGCGCTAAGCCGGTGACCGCAGCATAAAATTCCACCAGGCGCTTCACGTCGTCGGTGATGAGGCGGATCGAAACCATATCCATGTCGAAAAATCCTTCCGGTGGTGAGGGGAGGGATTTGACGCGCAAGCGGTGACAGGTTTTGGCAGGAGGGTGGGCGCCGCCTGATCCTCTCCCGGGGAGGGGGCCGGCCACGGGCAGCGCCGCGATCCTCTCTCCCCTTGTGGGAGAGAAAGCAAATTCTTGGGTTTGGCGCAGCCAAGCCCTTAGAATTTGCAAGAGAGGGGTAGGCCACAGACTCATGAGTTTGAGGCTTAGCCCCTCTCTTGCGATTTCTAAGGCTTAGCAAACGCTAAGCCCAAGAAATCGCGTTCTCCCCCGCTTTGGGGGGAGAAGCTTGTGGCACGGCAATGCCTAGTCTGATGAGCCATCCTCCGCGGCCTTATAGATCGTCGCGGCTACGCCTTCAGGATTGCTCAAAATGTCGTTGTTCCAGAAGCGCAGCGTTCGGAAGCCGGCGGCGGTAAAGCGCTTGTCGCGCTCAACGTCGCGCGTCGACTCCGAGTGTTGCCCGCCGTCAGCTTCGACAATCAGCTTTGCTTCGAAACACACAAAATCGGCGATGTAGCCTTCGATCGGCACTTGCCGCTTGAATTTGAGGCCGCCAAGCCGATGCGCTCGGAGCAATCGCCAGAGCGCGCTTTCTGCCTCGGTCGGATTGGCGCGCATGGTTTTGGCGAAGTCGCGATGATCGAGGGGAGGTTGGCGATGCATGGGCGGCAGCATAGCCCCTCTCTTGCGATTTCTAGAGCTTAGCAAACGCTAAGCCCAAGAAATCGCGTTCTCTCCCGCAAGGGGAGAGAAGCCCGTGGCACGGCTCTGACAAGCGGCCGAAAGCCCTTCTCCAACAAAGTTATCCCCCGCTCCTTCCACCTCCCGCATACTCCGCTCATCCCTTCGTCATCGCGAGGTCGCGACGAACGACGGACGGGGGGAGGTCGGGTGGGCTGCATGTCGGTGCGGTTCAGGTCGATCGTTTGGTGGCCGGTCCCTGATACTGGGGATGGAGCCGCTTCCGCTTCTGCCATGTGAGGCAGGAGTAAGGATCGGGGCGCTCTCACATTGGGCGTCACGGAGAAGAGGATGTTCGCATCGTCCGGGTTTCCCGGCCTTGGCCCCTCAACTCCCACCCTGGTCCGTAACGGGAGGCGGCAGCGCGGGTCAAGGTAGCGCAGCCCCGGATGAAACGCCCAAACCCCGGTCGCGTGAGGCGGTTGACGTCTCCCTATCGGACTGCCCGGAATGAGACGAAAACCGCCTCACGCCGCGAGCCTTTCTGCAGGATGATCCCCGTCGCGAGGGAGGAGATTTGTTGTCTGCCTCAGCCGACCCCGAAACCCTGCCACCACGCGATGGCCTCGCCGATCACCTCGAGCGCCAGCCGGTCGGGCGCATCGGGCGAAGCGATCATCACGCGCTGCACGGTGTTCTTGTTGTAGAGGCTGACCATAAAATCCTCGACCGAGAGTTTGTGGTACTCGGCGATCGGCACCTCGACTGTGCGGGTCACGAGGCGCGGGCCATCCAGCTGCAGCGCCCCAAGCGCAAAAATCACCGCGAGCGCCGGCGAGCGTTCGGCCAGCGCGGCGCGGAAGGCGGGCGGATCTTCGGCCTCGAACACCTTTGCTGGCGCGGTGAAGCGAAACGCTTCGAACGCGCGGTCGGCAAAATTGTCGAGCAGCACGACGGCGAGCAAAATCTTGCGCGCCGAAAGCGGCGCCTTGAGCGCCGCCCGGTACTCGTCCTCGATGAGGGCAAGATGCTCGGCGAGCGTCAGCGGCATGCGCCGGCGTTACGCCAGGTGCTTGGCGAAGAACTCCAGCGTCCGCGCATTGGCCTTCTGCGCGCTGGCCGCGTCATAATGGTCGGCGCGGTCGGCGTTACAAAAACCGTGCACGGCCGGATAGAGGTAGACGCCGACAGCCGGGTATTTCGCCCGCAGCGCTTCGACCTGGTCGAGCGGAATGCCGGTGTCCTTCTCGCCGTAATGCATTTCCGTCGGGATTTTCGGGGCGAGGTCGATATAGCTCGGCACGCCGCCGCCATAATAGCCGGAGGCGGCAGAGAGGCCGAGGCCGGCATTGGCCCCGCGCCACGACCAGCTCCCGCCAAAACAGTAGCCGGTGATGCCGACCTTGCCGCCCGACGAGGCCTCTTTCACCGCCGCTTCGAGATCGAGGAAGGCGGTGGCCGGGTTGAACGACTTCATCAGCTCGCCGACCTTGGCGAAATGGTCGGCCTTGTAGTTTTCGCTCTCAAAACCGTATTCGACGCGGTCCATCATCGCCGGGGCGACGCAGACATAGCCGGCGGCGGCATAGCGATCGACTTCGCTGCGGATCCAGCGGTTGAGGCCCCACACTTCCTGCAGCAGCACCACGCCGCCCTTGGCCTTGCCGGCGGGCACCGCCTTATAGGCGTTGAGGTCGAAACCGTCGCTTGTCTTGAGTTTTATCCGTTCGCCCATCGCCAAAATCCTTCGCGTGAAAATGCCGGCGCCACTTTCTATCCCCGGCCCATAAAGGCGAGGGTATAACGTGGAGTTGATCGCAAAGGTGAATGTGGCACAGCGCCGCGCGCAATAAGCAGCGGCCAAAACAAAAGGCGCCTCGTTGGGGCGCCTTCGTTCATCGTAGTCGTTTAGGTCGCGCGAGTCTTAGTTGACCTGGGCGCGGACCAGCGTCGCTATATCCTCGCGGGCAACGCCGATGTCGGCGAGCTGGCGGTTGTCGAGACGGTTCAGCTCGCGCACGGTGCGCTGGGCCTTGGCAAACTGGGTAAGCTTCTGACGAATGTTCATTTCAATTCTCCCTTTCGTGGATAGCCATGAAATGGAGCTATTAGGTCCGGATGAGCAGATGGCACTTGGGAAGACGAGCTATGCGTCTGATGCGTGGCAAGTTAATGGTATTGGAGTTAAGTCCATGAGCGCAGCGGATCGTGAATGTAGGTGGGAGCGGCAATGATGGCTGAAAATAACGATGCGCTGGCCGCACGTCTCGATGCGCTCGAAATCCGCATCGCCTATCAGGACCAAACCATCGAGGATCTGAACACCGCCCTCGCCGCGCAGTGGCAGGAGGTCGAAAAGCTTCGCCGCGAAATGAGCCTGCTCGAAGCGCAATTGCGTGAGGCGGCAGAAAGCGCCCGCGGCTCCGGCGCGCCGGAGCCGCCACCGCCGCATTATTAGGTAAAGGCTGAAGCGCTCGTTCATGTGCCGGTCAGCCGGCCCGTGTTCAATGGCGGGGAGATAGCGGTGCGCCGCTCCGGGGAGAGCCCTGAAATGAACAAAGCCATCATGATCGTCGGCCTTGCCTTGCTGGCTCTGCCGTTCGCCGGCGCCGCCCATGCCGCCGGCACGACCGAGCTCGACCTCCTCGGCAAGGACCCGGGCAACACCGAAGCCTACTCCTGCTACGTCCGGCACTACGATGCGGCCCACCTCGCCAGCCACCCGCAGCAGAACGTCCGCAACATGTCGCTGTTCGTTGACAGCCGCCCCGATGACAGCATCGGCCGAACCTACCAGATCGAGATCGGCGTCGATTTCCGCAGGGAAAAGGCCCCGCTGCAGATTTCGGGAAGCTGCATGACGAACGTGGATGGCAAGCAGGCGATGAGCTGCGGCGCCGATTGCGACGGCGGCCATTTCGACGTGACGACGCAGGGCAAGCAGTCGATCCTGGTTTCGATCCCCGATTACATCCGCATCTGGGATCCCAAGGCGCCCGACGACCAGCCCGACAAGCTCCCCAAGGGCGCCGAGTTCGGCAAGGACGACAAGCTTTTCCGCCTCGATCGCACCGATCTCAGCGTCTGCAAATCGCTGATGACCGACGACCAGATCGCCGCCATCTTCGGAAAGAAGAAGTGAGATGAGAACGGTCGTCATCATCGGGCTGGTTCTGCTGGCCCTGCCGATCGCCGGTCGCGCTTATGCGGCCGGTGCCAGCGAACTCGATCTGCTCGGCAAGGATCCTGGTAAGGATCCCGCCTATTCGTGCTTCAGCCGGCACTACGATGCCGCGCATCTGCGCAGCCATCCGCGGCAGAACGTCACCAACATGTCGGTGTTCGTCGAGAGCACCTACGACGCCGAGTCAGACTCGAAGCGCGATGACTACCTCAAGATCGGCATGAATTTTCGCCACCTCGACAAGCCATTCGTCGTCGACGGCGGCTGCCATATGGTCGACGGCAAGCTGAGCTGCGGCGGTGATTGCGGCGGCGGCAGCACGTTCGAGGTCACCACCAAGGGCAAAAGCTCGATTTACGTGTCGATCCCCGATGGCGCGCCCGTCTACGACCCGACGAACGAAGATGCCGATACGCCGAAGGCCGCGTCGTTCGGTTCGGATGATAAGCTGTTCCGGCTCGATCGCGTTGACGTAACGCAATGCCAGTCGATCATGTCCGACGACGCCAAAAAGGCCCTCCTGGGTACAGCGGAAAAATCGAAATGACCCTCGATCGACGCAACGCCTTCATCCGCATGCTTGCCGCGGCCTCTGCCGGGCTTGTCGCTTCGCGGGCCACAGGCGCGGCAGCGGCCGCGCCGGCTTCGGCGGGTGTTCCGAGCGTGGTCTATCACCTGTCCGATGCCGATAAGGTTGCTTTCGTCCTCGGCAATATCGACAACCATTTTAAGGGCATGGGCGGACCGGATAAGGTCCACATCGCTCTTGTGGCGCACGGACCGGCGCTCATGGCCTTCAAGACCGGCCGTGCCGATGCCGCGCTGACCACCCACCTCGCGGCGCTTGCCGCCAAAGGCGTCGATCTCGGCGCCTGCGGCAACACCCTCGACGCCCAAAAACTCGCGGTCGGCGACCTGCTGCCCGGCTTCACCCGCATCGACGAAGGTGGGGTAGTGCGCCTCGCAAAACTGCAGGCCGAGGGCTACGCCTACCTGCGGCCCTGAGCGATAACCGTCGGAGTTAGGCTTTCGGCGGCCAGGGCGGATCGAGCTTGAGCACCGTCCACACATCGTCCTTGGGGACATGGCCAAGATAGCGCTCGGCGTCGCTCATGTCCCAGAGCATGCCGCGATTGCCGGACATGGCGTTGACCACGATGCCGGGCTCTGGCCACGTCGAGGCATCTGCCGTCAGCGCCGCCTCGAACTCGGCTTTGAAGTCGGCATGCGACAGCCACATATTGCGGAACCAGATGAGGTCGCGCGCTTCCTCGCCGGCGGGCTGTTGTGCGGCGCCTGCACCACCCGAACCGCCGCCCTTCGCATTGATCCTGTGCGGATCGCCGTCGCCGCCTAGACACCAGCCGATGCGGAGCGACACGGCGGTGAACTGCCCGCCCGAAGCGATGGCCCGGGCACGCAGCAGCCGCTCGCCCACCAGTTTCGTCGCGCCATACATATTGGGCTGATGATAGGCGCCGCCGGAGAAATAGCGGGTGCCCGGCAGCGGCGGCGTAGCAGCAGTCAGCGAACCGAGCTTGATCCAGTCGACGTCCTTATATTGCCCCATCACGTGGTTGGAGGAGGCATAGAGAAAGCGGCAGGTCGGCTTGCAGTGATCGAGCAGGTTGGCCGTCATATCGACGGCAATCACCGCATCGTCCCAGTTGCCGCTTGGCGCCGGATTGCGAACCGCGAAGTGAGCGATCGCATCGGCGGCCTTAACGGCCTCGAGCCAGCGCGTGTCGTGCGCATCGCCGAGATCGGACACGACGGCGCGGACTTTTGGCGAGTCGAACGGCGGGCCCTGCATCGGTTTGATGTCGAGGCAGTAGATGGTCTTGCACCAGTCGAGACCGGCCAGATGCTCCACTAGCTTGCTGCCGAGATTGCCACCCGCGCCCGTCACCAGCACGACCGCCGGGTATTGCCGATCTACCACTTCATTTTCTCCGCTTATCGCCTGCGGAGTTCAATCAGCCGGGAGCCGCTTTGACAAGAATGTCCTTGCCGAGGCGGCCGGGAAAGCCAAGCCACCGCGACAATTCAATCTATTAGAGATTTGGATGTCTGGCGTGGCACCGATCCCGAACGCCGGCTAGTTCAGCAGCTTGGCTAGCGCATCGATGTCCGACTGCTTCAGCGTCGAGCTGTCGGATGCCTGGCCGGTTGAAGCACTCGCTTCGCCAACCGTATTGGTTACCGACTGCATGCCGAACCAGAGCGCCATCATCAGCGCCACGATCATTGCGGCGCCAACGAACGTCCAGTTTCCGCCGCGTCCCATGGTCCGCGCCGGAAACAACAGAATTTTGACGATCGGCAGCCCCGCGGTTAGCGCCAGCAGCAGGATTTCCATAGGTCCCATCCGCCTAGTATCGTCCGAATTGCTTTCCCAACCCGCGCAAAATTGCAGGCAATTTTAGCCGTGGCGCTTGGGGACGAGCGGCGACTCTGCCGGCGCAACGCCGCCATGACCATCCGGCGGTGGTAACGAGCCGCGAATACTCTTATGTACAGGCCATGAAATCTCAGCTTTTGCCTTTTGACGCCGTCGTTTTCGATATGGACGGCACGTTGCTCGATACCGAGCTTGTTTTCAGAACCATCGTCTTCGACGTCGCTGGCGAGCTCGGTTACGAGATGAGTGACGCCGTGCACCTCGCAATGGTTGGCTCCTCGCACGAAACCACGAACCGGCTGCTCGTCGAGGCCTACGGCGCGACCTTTCCGTATTCGATATTCGACGAAAAGTGCCGCGCCATCATGAAGGACCGGCTGGCCGACGCGGTGCCGGTCAAGAAGGGCGCGCGCGAATTCCTGTTGGATCTGCGGGCTCGCGGCATCCCCCGCGCCGTCGCGACATCGTCGCGGTCGCCGCATGCCTTTGGCCATCTCGGCCGTGCCGGGTTGCTGGACCTGTTCGACACGATCATCACCCGCGATGACGTGGTACATCCCAAGCCCGATCCCGAGCCTTACCTTCTCGCGGCCAGTCGTCTGGGCGTCTCGCCGGAGCTGTGTCTCGGGCTCGAAGACTCGCATTCGGGCGTCCGCGCCGCTCACGCCGCTGGGCTTCAGACCATTATGGTTCCCGACCTGGTGCAGCCGACGGCGGAAATCGCGGGACTCTGCGTGGCCGTGATGGACAGCCTCGTCGACGTACACCGTGTGGCGTTGCCGCCCATCGCCGCCCGGGCCTGAGCCCACCCAAAACACCCCTGCCGCCATTTTGAAATGGCGCACCGACGCCGCCGATTCTGCTGATTTGGCCCATTTCGGCGGCGCGCTGCGATTTCCACAGCATTTGAGTCAACCTGATTCGGTCGCCTTAGCCGGCGCTTAGGCACGCATGCCGTTTACCCTGCATATCCGCTAAATCGCGCTGGCAGCTTGGCTTTTCCCACGTTAACTGTGCTTTAAGAGCTGTACGATCATGGTTAAGCGATCGTAAAAATTCTAGTTCCCTCGGCCAAAAGCTTTAGCTAGTGTGCCGCCGGAACGGGCTTGGAAGTCTGGGGTCGCTAGGGGCGGCGTCGGGGAAAGCAGAGGCAGGTTGACGCGAAAGCGGGTCGGGTTTGCCCTACGTGCTGCTCTTGGAGCTGCTGCGCTTGGCGCGGCAGCAATCATGCTTTTCGTAACGGTAACGCCCAGTTCCGCCCAGAACGTGCAACTCGCTGAGCTGCAACCGGCAGCTCCAACCACCCTTATTGGAGCCGAGCCGCTCGATCCGAGCACCAGTCAAGCTGAATCGATCACGCTGACCCCGGCAGTTCTTGCGGCCTATGTTGCAAAGCATCAGGCGCTAAAAGGTTTCAACATTTTCGGTGATGCGCCGCAGCCGCAGCTGACCAGCGCGCTGGTTTCAGCCTATGCGGCGACGCACTACCGGACCAATGCAGCCCTCGACGCGATCGATGGCGCTGCCGGTCCCCTTCCGACCTCGTTCACGACGGCTGACGTGGATACCGTGGCGACGCAGGATACCTCCTCGACCGTCACCGACGATATGCTCGCGAAGTACGCGCATCATGGCTTCGTCCCGACGGACCGCCGCGTTGCCCACGCCAATGACGAAAAACTCTGCCTCAGCCGCGCCATCTACCACGAAGCGCGCGGCGAGGTAGATACCGGCCAGTGGGCCGTTGCCAACGTCATCATCAACCGCGCGCTGAGCAAACGCTTCCCATCCAGCATGTGCGGTGTGGTTTACCAGAACGCCGATCAGGGGCGTTACCGCTGCCAGTTCACCTTCGCCTGTGACGGCCAGCAGGAAGTCATCCGCGAGCGGCAGGCTTGGGCTAAAGCCGGCAAAATCGCCGCCGCTGCCTATTCAGAGTTCCAGCGCGGCCAGCGGCCGGGCGTGATCCCCGGCTCCGCCCTCTATTACCACACAACCAGTGTGTCGACGAACTGGGGCTTTAAACAGGTGGCCCAGATCGGGTCGCACCTGTTCTACTCCCCGATGTAGCCAGCCGCGCTATTCCGCGGCTGCGGCGAGCGGCAATCCGGCCCGGCCAATCGACTCGACCTCACCCCCGAATCTTTTGAAATTGCTGGCGAAGAGACCGAGCAGCTTTTCGGCTTGCCGATCATACGCGGACGCATCGGCCCAGCTCTGGCGCGGATCGAGCAGCTTTGGATCGATACCCTCGACCGACTCGGGAACTGCAAGGCCGAACACCGGATCGATCCGCATATCGGCGTGGTCCAGCGCGCCTGAAAGCGCCGCATCGAGCAGCCGGCGGGTGGAGGCGATGTCGATGCGGCGTCCAGTGCCGTAGGCGCCGCCTGTCCAGCCGGTGTTGAGCAGGTAGGTCCTCGCGCCTGTCGCAGCCAGCCGCTCCGCCAGCAGTTTGCCGTAGACGGTCGGGTGCAGCGGCATGAACGGCGCCCCAAAACAGGCCGAGAACGTTGCCTGCGGCTCGGTAACGCCCCGCTCTGTGCCGGCAACCTTGGCGGTGTAGCCCGAGAGGAAGTGATAGGCGGCTTGTTCTGGCGTCAGTTGCGAGAGCGGCGGCAGCACGCCAAAAGCGTCGCAGGTGAGGAATACGACAGTCTTTGGTTGGCCCCCGACACCCCCCTTGGCAACAGCCGGCAGCACATCGAGCGGATAGGCGGCACGCGTGTTTTCGGTCAGCGAGGCATCGTCGAAGTCAGGCACGCCGTCGGCATCGAGCACGACATTTTCGAGCACCGTGCCGAAGCGCCGCGCCGCGGCATAAATCTCAGGCTCCGCGATCGCGCTGAGTTTTATGGTCTTGGCGTAGCAGCCGCCCTCGAGGTTGAAGACGCCATCACCCGTCCAGGCGTGCTCGTCGTCGCCAATCAGCGGCCGCAACGGATCGTTGGAGAGAGTGGTCTTGCCCGTGCCGGAAAGCCCGAAGAACAGCGCGACATCGCCGCCCGCCCCGACATTGGCCGAGCAATGCATCGGCAGCACATCGGCCAGCGGGGCATGGAAGTTGAACAGCGAAAACACGCTCTTCTTGATTTCGCCGGCGTAGCCAGTGCCACCGATCAACACGAGCTTGCGCGTCATATCGAGCGCGATCACCGTCTCAGTGCGGGAACCGTGCAAAGCAGGATCAGCCCGGAAGCTCGGCAGGTGCAGGATCGTGACTTCATCCGCCGCCGACATCTCGCCATCCGGCCGGATCAGCAGGTTGCGGATGAACAGCGCATGCCAGGCGGTCTCGCCGATGACAGTCACCCCGAGTCGGTGGTGCGCATCCGCGCCAGCGAAAAGATCCTGCACGACCAACGATTTGCTCACCATGGCCGTACGGAAATCGGCGAGCAGCGCATCGAAGTGTGCCGGGCTCATCCCCTGCGAATTGTCCCACCAGACCCGGTCCTCGGTGAGTTCGTCGCGGACGATGAATTTGTCCTTGACGGAGCGGCCGGTGAAAATCCCGGTGCGGGCCACTAAGGCGCCGTCAGCACTGAGTTCAGCCTCGCCTTGCCGCAGCGCCATGGTCACCAGCTAGCGCGGGTCGGCATTGCGCGAAACGTCGGCCGCGGCCTCCAGAATCTCGGTGTGCAGAACGTGGTGATCGAAGCCGGCCATTGGTGTCTCCCCGGACGAAAAAGCTTGCGATTGGTGGCAATCGTTCCCAAATCCTAGGCGTCAGGGCGCCTGGGTAGCGATCCGGCAATGTGTATTACGACCTAAGTTCAAGGCCGATCGGCGGGGGGAAAGCGGCCCGCAGGCGCTTGTAACTGTCATACTTTGCGCGCAATTGTGGCAGCCAAACAGGCCGCAACCCTATGCCGAGGCAGCCATTTGGCGCCCGCGGTGTAACCTGGGAAAGGAAGCTTGATGCCGAAGATCGCCCTGGTGGACGATGATCGCAATATTCTGACCTCTGTCTCGCTGACGCTGGAAGCGGAGGGCTATACCGTCTCCACCTATACCGATGGCGCATCGGGGCTCGAAGGGCTGACGGCCGAACGGCCGGATCTGGCCATCCTCGATATCAAGATGCCGCGCATGGATGGCATGGAGCTGCTCCGCCGCCTTCGGCAGAAATCCGACGTGCCGGTGATCTTCCTCACCTCCAAGGACGAGGAAATCGACGAACTGTTCGGCCTCAAGATGGGCGCCGACGATTTCATTACCAAGCCGTTCAGCCAGCGTCTGCTGGTCGAGCGCGTCAAGGCCATCCTCCGCCGCTCCGCCCCGCGTGACCCGTCGCAGGTCCCCGCTTCTGGCGAGCCGGTACCCGGTAAGGCATTGATCGAGCGCGGTAATCTGGTTTTGGACGAAGAACGTCACACCTGCACCTGGAAGGGCCAGCGCGTCACCCTGACGGTCACCGAATTTCTGATCCTGCAAGCGCTGGCGCTTCGTCCCGGCGTGGTCAAAAGCCGCAACGCATTGATGGATGCGGCCTATGACGATCAAGTCTATGTTGATGACCGCACCATCGACAGCCACATCAAGCGCCTGCGCAAGAAGTTCAAGGCTGTCGACGACGACTTCGAAATGATCGAGACGCTCTACGGGGTGGGCTACCGGTTCAAGGAGCAGTAAAGCTTAGTTTGGGAAAGCGGCTCGCCGTTTTCCCGGGCGTGCGATAATGCAAGGACTTGAACCAACCATGTCGAAACGATCGAACTGGACATTGCTCTAGTGGCCGTTACCGGACATGAACTTGAGGGGCTCAAAAAAAAGCCGGCCGAAGATGCCGGGCCGGCAGCCCCTGCCAAGCCTAAAACCGGCCCGCTGACCGCACTGGGCCAGCGTCTGCTGTGGCTTGTGGCAGCCATCAGGCGGCTGCTGGCGCTGACGATTTTTGCCAGCCTCACGCGCCGCATCATTTTCCTCAACCTCCTGGCGCTGACCGTCCTTGTCGTCGGCATCCTCTATCTCAACCAATGGCGGGCCGGCCTCATCGATGCGCGGGTGCAATCGCTGCGTGTCCAGGGCGAGATCATCGCCGCGGCAATCGCCGCGTCGGCGACGGTTGACAGCGATGTCATCCAGATCAACCCCGACAGGCTGCTGCAACTGCAGCCTGGCGACAACGTCTCGCCGCTGAGCTTTTACGATCCGGCGCTCGAGTTTCCGATCAATCCTGAACAGGCCGCGCCGTTGCTGCGCAACCTTGTCACCCCTACCGGCACCCGTGGCCGCATCTATGACCAGGATGGGCTGTTGATCCTCGACAGCGCCAATATCTACGCGCGCGGCGAAGTGCTGCGGCAGCTCACCGGGCCGCAGGCCTCAGCCAGCGGCGCCAACATCCTGACCGAGTGGTGGAACACCGTCATGAGCTGGGTGCCGGGCGACGACTATCCCCTTTACAAGGAATACGCGGCCGATGAAGGCAAGCGCTATCCGGAGGTGGATTCCGCCCTGACCGGCGCGCCGGCGGACGTGGTTCGGGTCAACGACAAGGGCAAGCTCGTCATCTCGGTGGCCGTGCCCGTGCAGCGCCTGCGCGCCACCATCGGCGTGCTGCTGCTGTCGACCGCGCCGGGCGAGATCGACTCGATCATTCTCGCCGAGCGCTGGGGCATTATCCGCATCGGTCTCGTCGCGGCTGGTGTCACCATTTTGCTGTCGTTCCTGCTCGCCGGCACCATCGCCGGCCCGATGCGGCGGCTGTCGGCGGCGGCGGAAAAGGTGCACTCGTCGATGTCGACGCGTGCCGAGATCCCCGACTTCTCCGCCCGCCGCGACGAGATTGGCCATCTGTCGCGGGCGCTGCGTTCCATGACGTCGGCACTCTACAGCCGCATCGAGGGGATCGAGCGCTTCGCCGCCGACGTGGCGCATGAACTCAAGAACCCGCTGACCTCGCTCAAGAGTGCCGTCGAGACGCTGCCGCTCGCGCGAAAGCCCGAGGATCGCGACCGCCTCAACGCCATCATCCAGCACGACATCCGCCGCCTCGACCGGCTGATCTCCGATATCTCCAACGCCAGCCGCCTCGACGCCGAGCTGGCGCGGCAGACGTCCGCCCGCACCGACATCGAAAAACTGACGGAGACGATGGCGTCAATTCAGGATGACGTGGCCAGCAAGCGCGGCGTTTCGGTCGTGCTCGAAAAGCACACGGGGCGATTTGCGCCGGTCGTCAACGGCCACGATGGGCGACTGGCGCAGGTTGTCACCAACCTCATGGACAACGCGGTCTCGTTCTCGCCTGAGGGTGGTACGGTGACAGCCGCGATCACCACGACCGCAGACGCCGTCACCATCTCGATCAAGGATGAGGGGCCCGGCATCCGCGGCGATGCGAGCCGCATCTTCCAGCGCTTCTATACCGACCGGCCGGATGGCGAGCATTTTGGCGACCACTCGGGGCTGGGTCTCGCCATTTCCAAGCAGATTGTTGAGGCGCACCACGGCACGATCACGGCGCAGAACCGCACCGACCGGTCCGGCGCCGTCTTCACCGTAACCCTGCCGCGCGCTGCCAATGAGCGGCCGCAGCCCAGGGCCAAGAAGTGACGGCGAATACGCCGGCCGGCACGATCAACATTCACGGAACTGGCCTCGTTGTCGGCGGGGCAGGTGTTTTGCTGCGCGGACCGTCGGGCGCTGGCAAGTCGCTGCTGGCGCTGGAATTGCTTGACCGGCAGGCGCTTCGGGGCGCCTCCGGCATCCTTGTCGCCGACGATCGGGTAGACTTGGCAGTCGAGGACGGTGCCATCGTCATGCGTGCGCCCAAAACCATTGAGGGCCTTATCGAACTGCGCGGCCGCGGCATCGTCCGGCGTCCGTTTGTCGCCTCCGCGAAGCTCGATATCGTGGTCGATCTCGTCGACGAACTGACCCGTATGCTTGACGACGACGCGCCTACCACCGATCTATTGGGGGTGACGCTGCCGCGCTGCCCGGTGCCGCGCCGTGGCGTCACGGATTCGGCGCATCAGATATTGCTGGTGGGCGAAGCGCTTGATGCGCTGGGCTCGGGGCGATGATGCCACAGCCAAAAAATCACTTGAAAGCCGCGGCGTCCAAGGCAAGACTTTGCGTCAGCTTGCCGGGACGGGCATGGCGGTTTGGGGATCCTTGATGATTGGTCTTGTTCTGGTGACGCACGGTGCGCTCGCCATTGAATTCAAATCTGCCCTCGAACACGTCGTCGGCCCGCAGGAAAGCTGCGAAACCGTCTCGATCGGCCCCGAAGACGACATGCAGAAGCGCCGCAACGATATTCTGGCGGCGGTGGATGCCGTCGACAGCGGCGATGGCGTGATTATCCTCACCGACATGTTCGGCGGCACGCCGTCGAACCTTGCCATCTCGGTCATGCAGAACCGCGAAGTAGAGGTCATTGCCGGCGTCAACCTGCCGATGCTGGTAAAACTTGCCCGCGTGCGCGCCGATCAGCCGATCAAGGAAGCGGTACGCATCGCCGCCGAAGCCGGCCGCAAGTACATCAACGTCGCCAACGACGTGCTCGACAGCCAGCCGGCCGCGGCGCGCGAGCATAAATGATCCACGGCTGGTGCAATTTCCTTAGCGTCTGCGGCGTTATAGTGTCTCGACCATGAGCACCACCGCAGCCAATCCCGGACGCGCCCTGGCCCAGCAGTTGACCATCATCAACCGCAAGGGTCTGCACGCACGCGCTTCGGCCCGGTTTGTGCGCACCGCCGAGTGCTTCGACGCCGAAATCACCGTCGTCCGCGATGGCCAGAGCGTTAACGGCAATTCCATCATGGGCCTGATGATGCTGGGCGCCGGGCCGGGCTCCACCATCCTCGTCCAGGCCACAGGCAAGCAGGCCCGCGAAGCGCTCGATGCCATCACCGAACTGGTCAATTCCGGCTTCGACGAGGATTCCGAAGGCGCTGCAGTCTGACGATTTTTGGACCGGAGTTTCGGCATTGGACCAGATCGTCGTTGAGCCTTACGACCCCAAGTGGCCGATATGCTTTGCGGTCGAGCGACAGTTCGTCGAAAGCTGCTTCGTCACCGCGCCCATCGCCATCGACCATATTGGCTCGACCGCTGTACCGGGCCTGCCTGCCAAGCCGATCATCGATATTCTGGTCCTCGTCAACCAGCTCGAGGCGGGGCTGGCTGCCGTGCCGGCGCTTGAGGCGGGCGGATATAGTTATTGGCGCGACAATCCGGACAAGACCAAGCTTTTTCTGGTAAAGGGCCTGCCGCCCTCGGCGGCCAAACGAACGCACCATCTCCACATTTACGCCGATGCCGGCGAACGCGAGCGTCACATCGTATTTCGTGACCTCCTTCGTAACGACACGAAGCTGCGCGATGCCTATGCTGCACTGAAATACGATCTTGCCGATCGGTTTCGGGATGACCGCGAAGCTTATTCGAACGCCAAAACGGATTTTGTCGATCGCGCTGTCGAGGCGGCTGGCGGGTCCGCAAGGCTCAGGCCACGGCAGCTGCCGAAACGATAGTCGGTTGTTCGGCGTTAGAGATGAACTGCTAGGCGGAATCGAGGAGAAATAGATCGATGCGCCGCTCACTCGGCCTGCTTGGCGGCATCGTGCTGGCCGTCGTCTTGAGCCAGTTTCCCGAATACGCCCAGCAATATACCCAGCGCCTTGGCGGGGCGGTGGATGAGCTCAAAACCATCACGACCGAGTTCGATGCCGCGGCAACCGCTGCGGGCCTAAGCCACGATCAGGCCATCGCCCGTTACGAGAGTTCGCCAGACACCTTCGTCGCAGGGCGCGGTGCGAGCATGGCGACCGCTTTCGCGCGCTACCAGAGCCTCAGCGCCACGCTGACCGAAATCCGCAGTGCCGAAGCATGGGATCGCTTCCGCAATCTGCCGAGCTATTTTGACAGCGATGTCGGCCGGCGGACGCTCGATGATTTCAAGCCCGCGGTGCCGGTGACGCAAGAGGGCTTCCTCTACGCTGCTTTTGGCCTCGTGCTCGGCTACATCGTGACTTCGGCGCTCTACTCGTTGGTGATGCTGCCGTTTCGGCTATTGTTTCGCCGTTTCGGCTGGGCCTGGACCAGAGTGTAGGCTGGCCAAAATAAGGATATAAAGTTTTCTTTATATCCCGTTGCCCCCCGCGCCTCCCTTGCGTATAACCCCGCCAACGTCGACCCATTTCCGCGGAGCCCGGACTATGCCCACCCCCAACGACTACGCCGTCAAGGACATCTCGCTGGCCGATTTCGGCCGCAAGGAAATGGGCATGGCGGAAATCGAAATGCCCGGCCTGATGGCAATCCGCGAGGAATACGCCTCGGCTCAGCCGCTGCGCGGCGCACGCATTGCGGGTTCGCTCCACATGACCATCCAAACCGCCGTGCTGATCGAGACCCTAAAGGCGCTCGGCGCCGATGTCCGCTGGGTCTCGTGCAACATCTTCTCAACCCAGGATCACGCCGCTGCTGCGATCGCCGCCGCTGGCATTTCGGTCTTCGCCCACAAGGGCGAGACGCTGGAGGAATACTGGGCCTTCACCGACCGCATGATGGATTGGGGGAACGGCGAAACCCCGAACATGATCCTCGACGATGGCGGCGATGCCACGATGCTGATCCTGACGGGCGCCAAGGCGGAAACGGACCCGTCGGTGCTGGCCAAGCCCGGCAACGAAGAGGAAGAAATCTTCTTCGCTACCATCAAGGCGCGCCTTGCCAAAAATCCGGGCTTCTATTCGAAAATCCGCGCCAACATCCGCGGTGTCTCCGAGGAAACCACCACGGGCGTCATGCGGCTCTACCAGTTGCACGAAAAGGGCGAGCTGCCGTTCCCGGCGATCAACGTCAACGACAGCGTCACCAAGTCGAAGTTCGACAACAAATACGGCACCCGCGAATCGCTGGTCGACGCGATCCGCCGCGGCACTGATGTAATGATGGCCGGCAAGGTCGCCATTGTCTGCGGTTATGGCGACGTGGGCAAGGGCTCGGCGGCGTCGCTCAAGGGCGCCGGCGCCCGCGTGCTGGTCACCGAAGTCGATCCGATCTGCGCCCTGCAGGCGGCCATGGACGGGTTCGAGGTCGTCACCCTCGAGGATGCAGCCCATCGCGCCGACATCGTCGTCTCGGCGACCGGCAACAAGGACATCATCACCATCGACGCGATGCGCGCCATGAAGGACATGGCGATCGTCTGCAACATCGGTCACTTCGACAACGAGATCGACGTCGCCGGCCTGCGCAACTTCAAGTGGACCAACGTCAAGCCGCAGGTCGATCTGGTCGAGCTGGCGTCCGGTAAGCGCATCGTGCTGCTGAGCGAAGGCCGCCTGGTCAATCTCGGCAACGCCACCGGCCATCCGAGCTTCGTCATGAGCGCCTCGTTCTCCAACCAGACGCTGGCCCAGGTCGAGCTCTTTACCAACGGCAAGAACCTTGAGAAGAAGGTGCACGTGCTGCCCAAGCACCTCGACGAGAAGGTGGCAAAGCTCCACCTCGCCAAGCTAGGCGCCAAGCTGACCGAACTCACCAAGAACCAGGCCGAGTACATCGGCGTGCCGCAGCACGGCCCGTTCAAATCCGGCCAGTACCGCTACTGATCGGAAGACCAAGAACAACGCCGAGAGGCCCTGCGTGAGCAGGGCCTTTTGCATTCAGCCTACATGGCGGCAGCCAGCAGAAAGCTGACCCGCCGCTTCGGCGTTAACGAAGCGTTCACTGTTCGCCCTCGGGTCAAGGCGTATTCCGTCGGTTTTGCCCGCTGTTCACATCCAATTAGACTCTTTTTAGAGGAATCCCCGCCCGCTATGTTGAGGTGATTCGGGGGTTGGGTTGCGTCGTCTCCAAACGCGCACCGAAGCCAGACGCGCAGGGTTTCAGGCGCAGTTGTGCCGACGATCGCTTTGGCGACGTCGTGAGTGGCGTTTCACCACAAGGGGTAGTGGATGCGGCCGGGCAGTTTCCGGAACGATTGGCGATTCGCAGGATGCTCCGCGACCATCCTCACACTGGCAACCACAATGCCGGCGGCTGCGCAGTCGAACCCCAGCGTTATCGTCGGCAATCTGCCGCTGGCCGTGGCGCTCGGCGCCGGCGGCTTTGCCGTCCTCGCCATGCTCGCGCTCCGCAAAGTGGCCCGCGACGGCAGGGAAGCCCGCCGGCAGGCAGGTGAGCAGATCGCAGCCCTTCGCGCGCAGCTCGACGAATTCGAAGCGCTGCTCTCATCGGGCCGCGAGGTCACCGTGCTCTGGGCAGGGCAGGGTGGCGAGCCGCGCATTTTTGGTCAAACGACCTCGCTGCTGCCGCCCGGCAGGCGGCCAGAATCCATCCTCGACTTTTCGGCCTGGCTCAACGAACGCGATGCAGGCCGCCTGGCGCAGATGACCGCCGCGCTGCGCAGCCGCGGCGAGAGCTTTGCGCTCGATCTCACCGGCCGCGACGGCGGACCGCTGCGCGCCACCGGCACGGTGCTGAGCGACGGCGCCGCCCTGCGCGTCCGTCCCGCGCGGGCCCCCAGCCCGGTCCAGCCTTTCGCCGAGGCCCGCGATGTTCTGGCGGCGCTGAGCCAACCGGCCTTTCTGCGCGATGCCACGGGCCGGCTGACCTATGCCAATGCGGCGTATGAGACGCTCGCCGGATTGCTCGGCAAACGCGGCAGCCCAACCGCGCCCGCGGAGCTGCTTGATACGGCGGCTGCCAGCCGCCAGCGCCAGGCAATGGCAGGCGCCACGACGCCTCAGACGACGCCGGTCGCGCTGGCAACCGGCCCGTTCGACCTCGTCGAGTTTCCACTCGGGAGCGGCAGCGCGGGTTATTTTCGCGCCAAACCCGCCGCGCCGCCCGCGCAGTCGGCGGACACCGGGCGCGCTGCCGCGCTCGTCGATGCGCTGGCGATCCCCACCGCGATTTTCGATGCCAATCACCAGCTCGTCGCTTTCAACCGCGCCTATGCCGACCTCTGGAAGCTTGGCGAATGGCTGAAGCCCGGCCTCGATGAGCGCACCATCCTCGATCGTCTGCGGCGCGACGACCTGCTGCCGGCCGAGCGCGACTATCAGGCGTGGCGCACCCGCCACCTCTCCTCTTACGAGCTCAAAGCCAGCCGCACCGAGGAGCCGTGGCATCTGCCCGACGGCCGCACGCTTAACGTTACGGCTGCCCCGGCGGGTCCCGACGGCGGCGTGATCTACCTGTTCGAGGATATTTCGAGCCGGCTCGCTTTGGTCAGCCAGAACCGGGCGCTCGCCAGCGTGCAGCGCTCGACCCTCAATGCGCTGTCAGATGCCGTGGCGGTGTTCGGCACAAATGGCCGCCTGCAGCTTTTCAATCCGCGCCTCTCGACGCTTTGGGGGCTGCCGATCAATCTCCTCGAGCAGAACCCGCACATCGATCAGATCGTCGATGCGGTGGCGCAAAGCCTGCCGGAGGACGGCGCGGCGATCTGGCGCGACCTCAAGCGCGCGGTGATCGATTTATCGCCCACCCGTGCCGACGCCAGCGGACGGCTAAATCGCTCCGACGGAAAACTGATCGACTATGGCGTCGTGCGCCTGCCGGATGGGCAGAAGCTGGTGAGCTTCCTCGATGTCACCGACAGCGCCAACTACAGCCGGGTGCTCAAGGAACGCAACGATGCCCTCGTCACCGCCGACCGGCTCAAGGACGCCTTCGTCCAGAATGTTTCCTACGAACTGCGTTCGCCGCTCACCAACATCATCGGCTTTGCCGATCTGCTGGCCTCGCCCGACATCGGTCCGCTCAACGAACGGCAGCACGCCTATACCGACTACATCCGCGCTTCGAGCGTCACCCTGGGTCTGTTGATCGACAACATCCTCGATCTCGCGACGGTGGATGCCGGCATCGCCGAATTGCGGCCTGAGCCGCAGGATGTCGCGACGCTCGTCGACAAGGCCCGCGCCGGGTTGGTTGCCAGCTTCCCCGAGGTTGATGGGGTCTCGACCCTCAATCTCAAGGTCGACATTCAGCCCGGTATTCAGCCGCTGATCGCCGATGGAACGCGCATCGTTCAGGTGCTCTACAACCTTCTCTCGAGCGCCGCCCGTTTCTCCGAGCCCGGCGCCGAAATCCGGCTCAGCGTTTTGGCGCGGGGCGAGCGGGTGCAGTTCGTTGTCGAGGACGAAGGTGCGGTGAACGAGCAGTTGCGTGCCACCATTCTCGAGCGGCCGGAAAGTGCCGCAACGCCCGGCCGCGACCGTGCTGCCGGCCTTGGCCTCGCCATCGTCCGGGCCTTCGTCAACCTCCACGGCGGCACCATTTCTGTCGAGAAGCGCGAGCCGCGCGGCAGTCGCGTCGTCGTCAGCCTGCCGCGTGATGCTTCTGCCGCTGCGACGGCGGCCGAATAGCTACCCGTGCGCGGGGTATGATTGTGGCACGCGCTCGGCTATAGCGGCCTGATGACGAACACCGGGACATTTTTAGCCGATGACGCGGCCACCGCCGGATTTGGGCAAGCCCTCGCTGCCCTCCTACAGGCCGGCGATCTGGTGTTGCTCGCAGGCGATCTCGGAGCGGGCAAAACGGCGCTGGCCCGGGCCATGATCCGCGCCCTGCTGGCCGATGCGTTGCTCGATGTGCCCTCGCCGAGTTTTGCGCTGGTGCAGCCCTACGAGGGCAACGGCATCGCGGTCCTGCATGCCGATCTCTATCGCCTCGCCGGGGCACGCGAGATCGACGAACTCGGCCTGTTCGACCGCCCCGAAGCGATCGTCATGGTGGAGTGGCCGGAGCGAGCGCCAGGGCTGCGCGAGTGCGCGGATTTCATCGTGACCCTGTCGGTGCCAAAGGATGGCGAGGGGCGCATGATTTCGGTCGAGCGGCGCACGCGGCAATAGTGCGCGGATGGCTTCCGACAGGCTGGACTTCGCGATCACGGACGGCTCAACTCGCCTGATGCGCCAGAACGTTTTCACCATTGCGTCCGATGCGCCGTTTCTCGCCACACTGGCGGCGGCCATCCTCGATGGCACACTGCTGGGCGATTGGCCGCGCACTGGTGCGTTCTGGCTGGCTGACGTCACCATCCTGCTGCCCACCCGCCGCGCCCGGTTGGCGCTCGCCGAAGAATTCTTGCGGCGCGGTCATGGCCTGCTGCCCGACATCCGCACGCTTGGCGGCGAGGATGCGGCCGAGGAGCCGTTCCTGCCGCCGATCGACGCGCCCGCGCTGCCGGCGGCGATCTCGCCGCTTGATCGCCGGCTGATTCTGGCGCGCCTGATTGACGCCTGGGCAAAGCGGCCATACGCCGATTTCGGCTTTGCCTCGCCCCCCGCAGCGGCGGAAATCTTCCGCCTCGCCGATTCGCTCGGTGGCCTTATCGACGATCTCGTCATCGAGGGTGTGGACCCGGCCGCACTTCGGTCGATCGCACCCGAGGAAGTCGCGGCCAACTGGCAGCAGGCGCTCGATTTCCTCGACATCGCCCTCAGGGCATGGCCCGACGTCCTCGCCGAACGCGGCCGGGCCGATGCCGCATCGCTAAGTAACGACCGCCTCGACCGCCAGGCGACCACGGCACCCCTTCGTTACGGCGACCGCCCGGTGATCGCTGCCGGTTCCACCGGCTCGATCCCCGCGACTGCAGAATTGATACGCGCCATCAGCCGCCTGCCGCGCGGCACGGTCGTGCTGCCCGGCCTCGATACCGGCCTTGGCGCAGATGATCTCGCAACCCTCGGCGATCCGCAGCAATCGCCACACGCCCATCCGCAATACGGGCTGGTCAAATTGCTCGCCCGCCTCGGCGTCCGGCCCGATGCGGTAACCGAACTGGCCTCCGGCATCTCATCCCGGACGATTCTGGTCCGTCGCGCCTCGGCGCTCGCCGATGCGACCACCACCTGGGTCGGCGAACGGCAAAAGCTGGCGCCGCTCCTCGATGAGGCGCTAGCGGGTATGACGTTACTGGCCGCGCCCAGCGAGGATTTTGAGGCCCGCGCCATCGCCATCGCGGCACGGGAAACGCTGGCCGCCGGCAAGACCGTGGGCATTATCTCTCCCGATCGCAACCTGGCCCGGCGCATCGGCGCGGAGCTCGGGCGCTACGAGATCGACGTCGACGATGCCGCCGGCACGCCACTGTTCCAGTCTGCCGCTGGCCGGCTGGCCCGTGGACTCGTTGCCCTCGCCGTCGAGAAATTTGCACCGGTCGAGCTGATGGCTATGCTGCGCAACGGCGCGGTCACGCTCGGTTTTCCGCGGCCCGAGGTCGGCCGTCTGGCGGAGTTGGTCGAGCTGGGCCTGCTGCGCGGCCAGCGTCCGGCACAGGGCCTCGCCGGTCTGCGCAAAGCGCTCGCCGACAATGTCGAGCGGCGCACCCGCCGCCCCGCACGCCAGCTGTTCGCCGATGACGGCGAGACCGTCGGGGCATTGCTGGATCGGCTGGACGCCGCAACAGCGCCGCTTTGCGCTCTGCTCGCGACGCCGGCCATTGATGCTGCCAGTCTCGCAACGGCTCTGGGCGCCGGCTTGGTCGCGCTCACCGCACCACCGCCCGAGGGCGACGGTCCGCCGCTGCCGGGCGGCGAGGAATTGCGCGAATGGGCGAGCGCAACCGCGTCCGGCCACGAGCCCGGCCCCGCCTTCGCCCCGGTCGGGCTCGACGCGGTGCTCGCCGCCCTGATGACGGGCTTTGAGGTTCGCCCGTCACGCCCCGGCCGCGACGACATCGCCATCTGGGGACGGCTCGAAGCGCGCCTGCAGCACGCCGACCTGATGATCCTCGCCGGGCTCAATGAAGACGTCTGGCCCGAGCCTGCGGATCCCGGCCCCTGGCTCAGCCGAAAAATGCGGCTGACGGTGGGGCTCGAGCCGCCCGAGCGGCGGCAGGGGCAGGCGGCGCACGATTTCGAGATGGCGATCGGCAATCGCGAGGTGCTGCTTGCCTTCTCGACCCGCCGCGGCACCTCGCCGGCTTTGCCCTCGCCACTGCTGCAGCGCCTCGAGGCTTTCATCGGCGCCGAGGCCGCAGCAGCGTTGCGTGCCAAAGGGCAGCGCTGGCTGGACATCGCGCACGCTGTGGATGCCACGGCAAGCACCAGGCCCGCTGGCCGGCCGGCGCCACGCCCCCCGGCCCACGCGCGGCCGCGACACCTCTCCGTCACCGAGATCGAAACGCTGTTCCGTTCGCCCTACGACATCTACGCTCGGCACGTGCTGGGCCTGCGCGCCCTCGATCCGCTCGGCGAGGAGCCGGGGGCTCGGGAGCGCGGCTCGATGATCCATGACGTGTTTGGACGGTTCGTCACCGAAGGCCACGACTTTGCCTCGCCCGGCGCGCTCGCCCGCTTGCAGGTCATGGCGAACGACGCCTTCGCCGGGCTCGAAGCGATCGGCGAGCGTCGCGATATCTGGCTCCGGCGGTTCGCCCACGCCGCCGAGCTGTTCCTCGCCTTCGAGCGCGAGCGGCAGCCGCGTATCCTCGCGCGCCACGCCGAAATCAAGGGCGAGTGGCGCTTTCCATTGCTCGACAATTTCTTGCTGACCGGCCGCGCCGACCGCATCGACGAGTTGGTCGATGGCGGTCTCGAACTCATCGACTTCAAGACTGGCGGTGTCCCGACGCCCGGCGCGATGCGCGACTTCCTTGCCCCACAACTGCCGCTCGAAGCGGCGATGGCCGCAGCCAATGCGTTTGCCGACGTTCCGCCTGCGGATGCCGAGGCGCTGACCTATATCAAGATCGGCCTCGGGCCCGAAGCGTTCGTCCTAAAGCCGTTCGCCCTGCGTGATGGCGAGACGCTGCCGACGACGGCTGATGCCATGGCGCGCCGGCTGCAAACGCAGGTGCAGGCGTTGCTGCTCACGGATACCTTGCCGATGGCAGCGCAGGTGCTGCCCGATATCGGCAAGCGCTATCGCGGCGAGTTCGAGCATCTGGCGCGCACCGAGGAATGGGCCGTCGCCGAGGATGACGACATTCCATGACCCGCCAGCTCCTCAATCCGCTGCCCGACCATGTGACGACGCCGCAGCGCCGGGCCTCCGATCCGCGCAGCTCGGTCTGGGTGCGCGCCAATGCCGGCTCAGGCAAAACTCACGTGCTCACCGAGCGCGTGCTGCGCCTGCTGCTCGCTGGCGTCGCGCCCGAGGAAATCCTCTGCCTCACCTATACCAAGGCGGCTGCCGCGGAGATGCGCCGGCGCGTCTCGGCACGGCTGGCCGAGTGGACGCTGCTGCCGGAGTCCGACCTCGAAAAGCGCCTCACCGAGATGGAGGGCAGGGCGCCATCATCGGCGACGCTTGCCCGAGCCCGCACCCTCTTTGCCCACGCGCTCGAAACGCCGGGCGGCCTCAAGATCAACACCATCCACGCCTTCTGCGAAAGCGTGCTGCATCGTTTCCCGCTTGAAGCCGGCGTGCCCTTCGACTTTGCGGTCATCGAGGAGGTCGAGGCGCAGGCGCTGATCCTCCGCGCCCGCGAAACTGTCATCGCCGAAGGTCTACGTGGCAGCTCGGATATCGGGGCAGCGGTCGAAACGCTGTTCGGCCTCCTCAGCGACCACGCACTGACGCTGGCGATCGACGCCGCGCTCAATCAGGGGCGAAAACTTCGCCACGTCCTCGCCGATCGCGCGGCAGCTAAGGCCAGTCTCCGTGGTCTGGTCAAAATTCCGGTGGGCGACAGCCGCGACGAAATTTTGCGGCAGGCAGTCGAGGGCATTCTGTTCACGCCCGAAATGCATGACGACCTGTTCGCGCACTTACCGCCCGATCCGGCGCCGTCCACGATGCGCCGCTTTGTCGATCGTCTATGGCAGGCGCGGACGCAGATGATCGATGGCGAGGTCCGGTTCGATGTCTTCCTCAAGAAGGACGGCGAACCCTACAAGGATCGCTGTCTTCCCAAAATAACCGACCCCGCTCTTGCTACCGCCGTCGGCGCCGAGCACGACCGGCTCGCCGCGCTCTATCCGGCGTTCCGGCGCGCCACATTGATTGAACGCTCCGAAGCCCTGCTCGATCTCCTCGGCGCCATTGTCTCCCGTTACGAGGCGCAGAAGCGCGCGCGGTCCTGGCTCGACTTCGACGACCTCATCGAAAAGCTCGGCGACCTCTTCGCCAATCGCGAGCAGGCCGATTGGGTTCGCTACAAGCTCGATGCCGGCATCACCCACATCCTCGTCGACGAGAGTCAGGATACCAATCCCGAACAGTGGCGCGTGGTGCGTGAGTTGGCCGCCGAGTTTTTCGCCGGCGACAGCGCCGTCGAGCGGCCGCGGACGCTCTTCGCGGTGGGCGACGAAAAGCAGTCGATCTATTCGTTTCAGGGCGCCGACCCCTCGCTGTTCGGCGAAGCTGGGCGCGAGTTCCAAACTGCTGCGCTGACCGTCGATCGCCCTTTCGTCAACGTGCCGCTGCACACCAGTTTTCGCACGCTGCCCGGCATTATCTCCGCCGTCGATCTGGTCTTCACCGACGAGGCCCTCCGCCGCGCCGTGCTGTCGGTCGACGAAGTGGTTGGCCATCAGACGGCGCGTGCCGAACTCGGCGGTCAGGTCACCCTGTGGCCGCCCGTCAAGGAGATCGGCGACGAGCTCGATACTGAAAACTGGCCGCTCGAAGTGGTCGAGCGGCTGCAGAAAGCGCCGCGCCGGTTGGCCAATCGCATCGCGGGGGAAATTCGCGGCTGGCTCGACAGCCGCCGCCCGCTCGGTCCGCGCGGGCGCGCGGTCGAGGCCGAGGATATTCTCATTCTCGTGCAGACCCGTTCGGCGTTGTTCTCCGAACTGATCCGCGCGCTCAGCCTGCACGGCATCCCGACACCAGGGGCCGACCGCCTGCCGGTGACCGAACATATTGCCGTGCTTGATCTGCTGGCGCTTGGCGACGTGCTGACCAATCCGGCGGACAACCTGCAGCTCGCGGCGCTGCTGCGCTCGCCGCTGTTCGACGTAACCGAGGATGATATCTTCGCCATCGCCCACAACCGGCCCGAGCGGCAGACCTTATGGCAGGCGCTCGAAGCGTCCGAATTGCCCTCGGCCCGCGATGCCTTCACCCGCTTAAAACGCTGGCGTGGGCGGCTCGATTTCGGCAGGCCGTTCGAGTTCTACGCCGAGGTGCTCTATCGCGATGCCGGCCTGAAACGCTTCCACAGCCGTCTCGGTGGCGAAATCGATGATGTGCTCGCCGAGTTCCTCGAACTGGCGCTGGCCCATGAGCAGACCGCCTCACCTTCGCTACAAGGCTTTCTGGCCGAGATGCGGGCGCAGGATATTTCCATCAAGCGCGACCTTGCCGAGCCCGGCCGGGGCGTCCGCGTCATGACGGTCCACGGCGCCAAGGGGCTCGAGGCGCCAATCGTCATTCTCGCCGATGCCGCGAGCAAGCCCGGCCCGCAACTGCTGCCGCCGGTGTTCGTCATGAAAGACGCGCCCGGACCGCTTTTCGTCCACGCCTCGAAGAAGGAAACGCACACGCCGGAGACGATGCGTTTCCGTGATGCGGCCGTCGCGGCCGAAGAGGCCGAATACTGGCGGCGGCTTTATGTCGGCATGACCCGCGCCGAAGACGAACTCTACGTTACCGGCTATCTCACCAAGATCGGCAAGGTCGACGGCACCTGGTATCAGGCCGTCGATCGCGCGCTGGCGCCGCATGCCGAGCCAATAACCGATGCCAAGGGTGTCGTGACGGCGCTGCTCTACCCCCCGCGGTCGTCGGCACCCATTGTGGCGGCCTCGGAAGGAAAGAACCCGTCGGCTACACCGATGCCGCTCGTCCTGCCACCCTTGCCGCCGCCGCTGCTGCGGCCGGTCATCCGGCCATCATCTGCCGCCGAGCACCCAACCCAGGACCGCAACTACGACACCGCCGCCGAATCTCTCATCGGTGCTGAAGGAGCGCGGCAAAGCGGCATCGCGCTCCACGCGTTGCTGCAGCATCTTGGTCGTGTGGCGCCTGCCGACCGGCAAAAAGTGGTGGATAAGGCGCTCGCCGTTTTGCTGCCGGACGCACCCGACCGGCACGCGGCCCTCGGCCAAAAAGCTATGTCGATTCTCTCAAAGCCGGAATTTGCCACGCTTTTTGGGCCCAACAGCCGCGCCGAGGTGCCGTTCCTGCTCGACGCGAAGCGCAACGGCGCGCCGGTTCGCCTGGCCGGCAGGATTGATCGCATCGTTGTAGCGAACGGTCGTGTCATGGTGGTAGACTACAAATCCGACGCAGTTCCGGCAGGAACGCCGTCGGAGGTTCCTGCGTCCTATGTGACGCAGGTGGGGCTCTATGCATACGTTGCAAGCCAGCTCTTCCCGGAGTTGGTGGTGGAAGCGGGCATATTGTGGACGACTTTGGAATCGTTAATGATTTTGCCTTCGCCGCTGCTCAGGGACGCCGTTTCGGCTTTCACCATGCGGTGAGGCTGCTTGATCCATTGCTGGACTCTTCCCAAGTTTTGGCTCAGACAGCACACCGCTTTCAACCCAAAGGCAAACACTCCCATGACAACCCACGTTTCCGACGCCAATTTCGGCGAGGAAGTTCTTAATTCCAAAGAGCCGGTATTGGTCGATTTCTGGGCCGAATGGTGCGGCCCGTGTCGCGCTATTTCCCCGCTGCTCGAAGAACTTTCGAGCGAGCTGGCCGGCAAGGTGAAGATCGTCAAGCTCAACGTCGACGAGAATCCGGGCACCACCGTCAAATACGGCGTCCGTTCGATCCCGACGATGATCCTGTTCAAGGGCGGCGAGGCGGCCGATATGAAGATCGGCGCCGGTACCCCCAAGGCAGGCCTGTCGAAGTGGCTCACCAGCTACGCCGCCTGATCTGAGACTTCCGAGCTTCAAAAACGCCGCCGGGCAACCGGCGGCGTTTTTCTTTGCAGTGACGCCCGGCGCAATCCCATGCCTTCCGGCCACAGCCGACTCAGGCTAGCTTCATCGGCAATTGACGATGGAGTTTGCCAGAATGTCCCTGCACGTAACGGACGCTGATTTTGACGCCGAAGTGCTGGCCGCCAACGAACCCGTGCTGGTCGATTTCTGGGCCGAGTGGTGCCCGCCCTGCAAGGCAATCGCCCCGATTCTCGACGTCCTCTCCGACGAACTCGCCGGCAAGGTGAAGATCGTCAAACTCAACGTCGACGAGAATCCGAGCACCACCGCGAAGTACGGCGTCCGTTCGATCCCAACGATGATCCTGTTCAAGGGTGGCGAGGCGGCGGATATGAAGATCGGCGGCGCTCCCAAGGCAGCGCTTGCAAAGTGGCTTGAGAGCTTCGCCGGCTGATCGCCGCCGGTCATACCATCCATGAAAATCCTGACGATCTCGGGTAGCCTCAGGGCGGCCTCATCTAACACCGCGGTACTCGATGCCTTGCCGCTCCTCGCGCCGCGCGTGTTGGACATCACGCGCTATAGTGGGCTCGGCGATCTGCCCCATTTCAACCCCGATCTCGAAACCGGCACGCCGCCCGAAAACGTTGTCGAATTTCGCCGGCAGGTCGGCGCCGCAGACGGCCTGATCCTCTCCTCGCCCGAATACGCGCACGGTATCGCCGGCACGTTTAAAAACGGGTTGGACTGGCTTGTCGGCAGCCTCGAATTTCCGGGCAAGCCGGTGGCGCTGATCAATGCCGCGCCCCGCGCCTCTCATGCTGAGGCGCAAACGCTCGAGATTCTCAAAACCATGTCGGCCCGCCTCATCGACGACGCCATGCTGACGCTGCCGGTTCAAGGCTCGCGTCTCGATCCGAAGGGCATTGCCGAAAACGAGGCCTTCGCTGGCGCGCTCAGAACCATGCTGCAGCGCTTCAGCAAGGCAATCGAAGGCTAGGTCGTCGGCTCAGCTTGGCGGTTGCCCCACAGGCAGCCCCTGGCGTCAGCCCTGGAGGCGCCCCGTCCGGCCGCTGAGAACAACCGCGTGAAGCGGCTCCCTCGAGGTCACGATCGGCTCGATGACCACGCCCTCGTCGAACTGCCGGCGCGAGCGCTCCACCTGAAACTGGTGCATCAGCGCGAACTCGGCGATATTTTCGAGCGGCCCAAGCAGTTGCTCGCCAAGCGTCGTGAGCTCGTATTCGACCCGCGGCGGAATAACCGGATAGAGCGTCCGCAGCACGATGCCGTCGCGCTCCAGCGTCCTGAGTTTGCTCGCCAATGTCTTTTGAGAAATGCCCTCGATCTCGCGCTTTAGTTCGTTGAAGCGCTTCTTGCCGTCGCCCAGGGCGCCGATGACGACAACCGTCCACTTGTCCCCGATCAGCGCCAAAATATCGCCGACCGGGCGAAAATCATCATGAGTATGTTCGTCGTTCTTCATATGACACTCCTTCCGGCCACGCGAAAATAAGCGCAGCCGGCGACGCGTCCTCCCACGCCGCATATGGGCATCAAAATCGAGTCGCGCCAGAGGCTCTTCAATTTGTAATTTTGGCTGTAGATGCGGTCACATTCGCGGCATCGAGTTTTGCCGGTGCCACCGGCAGAAAATCGGCGCCTACATGGAAAAGCTCTCGCCGAGATAGACACGCCGCGCGTCGGGGTCGGCCATGATGACCTCGGGTTTGCCCTGAATCATCACCGTGCCGCCGTGGATGAGGTAGGCGCGGTCGACGAGGCTGAGAGTCTCGCGGACCGAATGGTCGGTGATGAGCACGCCGATGCCGCGCTGCGTCAGTTGCCGGACCAATAGCTTGACCTCGGCCACCGCGATCGGATCGACGCCGGCAAAAGGCTCGTCGAGCAGCATGAAGACCGGATCGGCGGCCAGTGCCCGAGCAATCTCGACGCGCCGCCGCTCGCCGCCCGATAGGGCCACGGCCTGTGAGTCGCGTAGATGCTGGATCGAAAACTCTTCGAGCAGCGCTTCGAGGCGAGCCTCGCGTTCGGCCTTCGAGCGCACATGGCCCTCGAGCACTGCGAGGATATTGCCCTTGACCGTCAGCCCGCGAAAAATCGAGGGCTCCTGTGGCAGGTAGCCGATGCCGAGACGGCCGCGCTGGAACATCGGCAAGTGCGTGATGACTTCACCATCGAGCCGGATGTCGCCCTTGTCAGGCTTCACCAGTCCCATGATCATGGTGAAAACGGTGGTCTTGCCGGCCCCGTTCGGCCCGAGCAGCCCCACCGCTTCGCCGCGCCGTACCGCCAGCCCGACATTGCGCACCACGGAAAGCTTGCCGAAGCTCTTGGCGAGGCCGTGGGCCACCAGCCAGCCCGTCTGGTCGACACGGGCGCCGGTCGGTTTCGTGGTCATTGCGAGGTGAATACGCCCGTCACGCGGCCGGCTTTGCCGGCCGAGAACACCGAGGTCCGCTTGACCAGATCGACGAGGAGATTGGCGGCGTGCACCTGGCCGGTCTTGCTGTTGACAATGACATTGCCGGTGAGGGTCAAAATCTTCGCCTTGGGATCGAACACCGCCTTGTCGCCGGTGGCGGTCTGGTCCTTGGTCACGATCTTGACGTGCCCGGTCGCCTCGAAATTGCTGATATTGGTGCCGCCGCCCTGGGCGTAGCTGGCGACGACCTTGTCCGAGGTCAGCTTGATGTCGTCATTGGTGACCACGACATTGCCGAGAAAGGTCGCCTGGTGGACGTTGTCGTCGACCGAAAAATTGTCGCCGGTGATCGCCACCTTGCCGGCCCCCGAAAGCCCGGACAGCGATGTCGCCGTCGGCGCGTCATCGGCAAACGCCGGCAACCCCGAGAGCAGCAGTATCGACAACACAAGCAGCGTTCGCCTCATGGCGATCCTCCGGATCCATCGGTCGCGTCGAGCGGCAACGTAACCGTAGCGTGGCCGAAATCCCAGCGATTGGCTTTCGAATCGTAGTCGAGGCCGTCGGAATGGACGCTCATGCCGCTCGACAGCGATATGCTGACCGGGCCGGTTGCCTTGAGCGTCTGATGCGCCAGATCGGCGACGACGTCCGACAGTGTGCCCGAATTGCCGCGTGAGTCGGAAACTTCGGCAGTTCCCGGCACGCGGACGATCTGTCTCAGGCTTTCGAACAAGCCCGTACCGGCGTGTGCCGACATCTGCATGCCATCGGGCTTGGTGAGCTGCAGCGCCGCATTGTTGAGTTCGATAACGTTGAGATTGGCGACTGCCGCCTGCGCGCCCTCGGCCGACACCTTGTAGATATCGCCGTTCGCCATCACGCCCGAATAGGACGGCGTATCGACCACAACCGAACTGCCGGTGAAGCTGATCTTGCCGATACCAAAATTGTTGGCGAGGCTGGCCAGCAGCAACTGCGCGACGAAGACCAAAAACACCAGCGCCCCGGCAACCGGCAGTGCCACGCGCAGGATCGAGACAAGCCGGTTGCGCGTCCTCAGCCGCGAATAGATGGCAAAACGTTGTTCGGCGGTTTCGGCCCTAAGAGTCATCCGGGCGTCCTGGCCTCAGCTATGGGCAAAGATGTCGGTTTCCTGCCAACCCAAAAGGTCGAGTTCGATCCGCGTCGGCAGGAAACGAAAGCACTGCTCGGCGAGTTCGGTGCGACCTTCGCGCCTGAGCATGCGGTCGAGGTGGCGCTTGATGTCGTGGAGATAGAGCACGTCGGAAGCGGCGTAATCGAGCTGGGCATCTGAAATCTTCTCCGCCCCCCAATCCGAGCTCTGCTGGATCTTCGACATATCGACATTGACGAGCTCGCGGGCAAGGTCCTTGAGGCCGTGGCGGTCGGTATAGGTGCGGACCAGCTTGCTCGCGATCTTGGTGCAATAGACCGGCCCGGTCAGCACGCCAAAACGGTTCTTAAGCACCGCCATGTCGAAGCGGGCATAGTGGAAAATCTTGGTGACGTTGGGATCGGTCAGCAGTTTCGTGAGGTTCGGCGCACTCGTCGCGTCCTGCGGAATCTGCACCACATCGGCGCTGCCGTCACCCGGGGAAAGCTGCACGACGCACAGCCGGTCGCGATGCGGATCGAGCCCCATCGTCTCGGTGTCGATCGCCACTTCGCGGCCATAGAGCGAAAGGTCCGGCAGGTCGCCGCGGTGCAGTCTGATCGTCATCTTCGCCCCTTGTTCCGGCATAAGCAGGCTGGACCGCCTATCGAGCGCTCCGCCTTTAGCCGTTGATGACATACCATCTGGGCGTTGGAAAGGCCGCCGAGATGCGGGCAAACCTTATGGGCTCGAGAGGCAAAGGGCGGCGCTTTTCAGCAGCTGCGCATAGAGTCCCTTTGTTTCGACCGCACAGGCCGGCCTGCCGATGTCCCGGGCTTCGGCATCTTTTCCGTCGGCAAAGAGGCTGGCAGCGAGCAGCGAGCGGACATCGCTTTCGATCATGGGATCCTTTGGGTCGGGGTTGCTGATGGCTTCACCGAGACCCGTGAGGAGTTCGGACTCGGCCTCGGCGCCTCGCCTGACTTTCAGGAGCGTCGTGGCTTCCTTTAGCAGATTGCGGAGGTTGCTGGGGTATTGGTGTTGGTAAGCGCTGCGGGCGCGCCGTAGATCATCCGATGGACTCGCATCCTGAAACTGCGAGACGTCGCTTTCGGGCGCCAGCCGAACGCGCTGTTGTACAGCTGTCGGCGCCCGACCACCTCCCAGAAACTGATATCCGGCCTTGAGCGGCTGATACGCTTGGCTGATCGGAACAACAGACCAGAGTGCCGTTGCAAAAAAGAGCAATGCGACGGCGCCCGCAGCCACCGGCCATTTTGGTCTCACGCGGTTGCCGGGCCACAGTGCTAAAAGCAGCAATCCTGCAACGCCGCCGCCGATCGCACCGCCAAAATGGGCCGCGTTGTCGACAAAGAAGCGGCCGTCCCGGCCCCCCGGTGGCAAGGTGAGTATGAGGCCAAGAGCAGCCCACCGTATGAGGCGATTGCGAAGTTTGCCGGGCGGCGTTCGATAGGCACACAGGAGCCCTGCGGTAAAGAGACCGACGATGCCTCCCGATGCACCAGTGCTGACGCTATTGATGGCGTCCATCTGCAGCGACAACAGCGAACCGGAGACTGCCGCGATGGTGAAGACGGCCGCCGTCCAGCGCCAACCGACCAGCGGCTCCACCAGCCTTCCGATAAGGTAAAGTGCGATACTATTGGTCAGGATATGACCGAGACTCGCGTGCAAAAGCGGCGCGGTGAAAACCCGCCACCATTGTCCCAGCCCGATGGCGAGTGTCCGGCCGAGGCCGCCCAACGCAATCAAGGTATGGATCGACGGCTCGAGTGCGTGACCTGACGAGTCGAGAGCCAGGACGTTCTCGAGCACGAAGACGACAGCAAGCAGTGCAATCAGCCCGAGCGTAAAAAACGGAGGCGATGGGAAGGCGACGATTTCCCGCTGCCGCGGTATCAGCTTCGCGGCGTCAAGCCTCGGGCGTCTCAGTAACTTTTCGTTGGCCCGCCGAAAGGCCATGCCACCGAGCCGCCGCCTCGTTGTCCAGGCAGTCTTTGTCGCGGTGTCAAGCAGGGAGGCAAAAACGATGGCTTTGGCGCGCCCGTCGGGCCGATATTTTTCGAGGCGGGTAACCGAGGTCGTGTCGATGATGGCAGGGCCGATCTCGTAAATATCGAGGATCGCCGGCATTTGCTTTTGGCTTCTTGCGTCGCGATAGCGGCGCGCGCTTTGCGTGATCGCGCGTACCTCATCGATCCCGAGACTAAATTGGCTGTCGTGGTCGGCTTCCCGATCGACAATGGCAGCGACGGTGACAGTCCCTCCATCCGATTTGACGAGAACATAGGTGCAGGCGTCGATGAGCGGCTGCAGCTCCGGCTCGGTCGCTGTTATATAGCCGCGCCGCCCGATCAGGTATCTGGCGAAATAGCTGGCGAAGGTCTCTTGCTCGCCGGGAACGGTATCCATCCACTCCCCCAAAGGGATGAACCAGGCCGCCCGGCACCTTCGCATGTCCGCAGCGGCAGCATACTGCGACTCCTCGCCACGCGCTGCAACGGGTCGCGGGCCTCCGACTGAGACCTTTGGCCGCGCCGGTTGAGCGCGATTTGGCAAGGCATCATTAACTATAAGCTGGGAGCTTGCGGCCATCGGTTTAGCGTCGACGGGTGCCTTCATTGTTCTGGATGCGGATTGCGGTGTTGGCCGCCGCGCTGGCTTTTGTCGCCCCGGCCGCTGCGGCGAAGCTTGATCCACTTACCACCGGCTCGATCGGCCTTGCGAGGCCGGCAGCGCTGCGTCTGCCCCACGCGCTTCGGCCGTCCCTGCCGCTGCTGGCCGATTGGCTGGCGACGCATCGGCCGCTGCGGGGCCGCACGCTGGCCGTCGCGACCGATGCCGACATTGCGCTGCAGCCCAAGGAGGTCATCCTGACCTTCGACGACGGCCCCACGACCGGCCTGACCGATGGCGTGCTGAAAATTCTCGACGATTTCGGCGTCAAGGCGACCTTCATGATGGTCGGCAAGATGGCCGAGCTCCACCCAGAGAGCGCGCGGGCGGTGGCGCTCGATGGCCAGACGATCGGCACCCATACCTACGATCATCCGAATCTTGCCAAGCTGACGCCAGCGGCGGCGTTTGACGAAATTCAGCATGGCAAGGATGCCGTCGCTTCGGTCCTTGCGCCGATCGGGGCGGCGCCAACCCAGTTCTTCCGCTTTCCTTACTTGGCCGAAACCTGGCTGCTCGAAGCCTGCCTTTATGTCGACGGCACGATTGCGCTCGGCGTCCAGATCGATTCCGATGACTATTTTCGCGAGAGCCCGCAGCAAATGCTGAAGAAGATGCTCGCCCGGCTCGACCATGAGGGCAGGGGCATCGTGCTGTTCCACGATATCCACGCCAAGACACTCGTGGTGTTACCGCAATTCCTCCAGGCCCTGTCGGATCGCGGCTACACCGTCGTGCAACTCGTCGCCAAAAAGCCGAGCGTCTTCACCGAGCCGGTGGTCACTGCGAGCCGCTGAGCGCATCTGGGCCACTTGTGAGCATCGGCTGATCACGCCACTATGGGCTGAACTTGGAGGGGCACATGGCGATTGGGGATCAATTCCGCAGGGTCGACGACGATTTCAAGCTGCATGACGAGGTGCTGGTCGTCCTGACCGATGCCGGCGGCAACGGCGAAGCAGTCGCGGTTGTGTTCTGGCGTCCCGATGCCGCCGCCGCCCATGTCGAAGAGACCGAGCCCGATTCCGTCGAGGGCGCCCTGTCCTTCGCTCAGGCCAAAGCCTCCGAACTCAACCGTCAGATTGTCGTCCAGCTCGATGATCTCGAGGACTGGTGGCCACACTGGGGCACGTTGACCTGAGGGGCAGAGCGCCCAATCTTCGCCAGGCTCGCTCGGTGGGCGGCACCAATAACCAGCGTCGCGCGCGTCACAACGACTGGTGCGTCCATGTTACTCATTGCACACACTAGGTAGTAAATCCGGTGGCGGCGCACGAAATCACTGCTCTGTGAGCAGAGCGATACTGTAATATCCCCGGAAGCAGTTGGGGAATCGCGATGAAAATTCGGGTGATTGCCGGTCTGGCCGCGGGTGCGGCCGTGCTATTTGCCACCAGCGCGTTCGCGCAGGATACGGTCACGCCCCCGAGTTGGACGTGGACCCAATTTTACGCCGGCTTGGGCGTCTCCGACAATCTCGCGCAGGCGACGCCCGATGGCGGTGTCTCAACGGTGGTGGACGGCACGCCGCAGCTTGCGCCGGGCGTCATCCAGGGCGCCAAAGCCGATATACTTGCTGGGTATATGCATCAGTTCGGCGGTGTCGTTGTTGGCGGTGAGGCCGATCTCGATCTCGGCGGCCCCATATCGCTTAATCGCGGCACCGTTTACAACAACTCCAGCATTGGGCCTTGCTTTCAGGGGACGACCGACTGCGCGATTGCCGGCGTGTCTGGCAACCTTGATACCCTCGGCCATATCAGGGTGCTGGCGGGCGTTCCCGTGCTCCCGAGCCTGCTGGTGTTTGGAACCACGGGCGTGGCGTTCGCTAATGCCGAGATTGACGGGGCCTACTCGGAAGCGCGCCAAGCCGGGAGTGGGAGTTCGAGCCGCAACTGGAACACCCCCCAAACCGGCACTCTGGTAGGCTGGACGATCGGCATTGGCGCTCAATATGCCGTAACGAACCACATCTCGCTACGCGGCGAAGTCTATCATGACTTCTATGGCACCATGGGTTCCAACGCGCCGTTTAGTGCTAATGTAACGGCGGGTACCTCGAGCGCGAGCGCGTCCATCGTCAAGGGCGTCGATTTCCAGAACACCGCGGCCCGCGCCGCGTTGATCGTCGGCTTCTGAGCAGATAGGCGACACGTGTTGCCCTATTGACGACGATCCTGACGCGAAGGCCGCCCTCCGCAACGAAAGTATCGGCTCGTCGTCACCCTGGGACTTCCGGGATCAAGGCCTGCTCGTGCAGTTCAGTCAGGGCAAGGTCGCCGCGCCTGTCGCGAGCGCGGTCAGTGTCATCATTTCCCTGGGCGTTCGTTGAAGACGAGTTCAATCCGGGAGTCGGCACGTCGATTCGTGACGGAGAGTAGGCATCATCCGAACGTCTTAGCGTTGTGGTGCCCCGGAGAAGACTGCAAGTCTTGAGCTAATGGTCATTGATTTGTATAGATAATTTAGCCTAACGTCGAGTGTCTGTAACACAGTGTGGTATGGCAGGAAGTGAGACGAGGCCACCACAATAACAGTCTACCCCGATTCGTACTGACGTGCTCTGGCATGCTCGCGTAGGCAGACTAGTCGCCGCACTGCGGCTTCTACCGGCCTAGCGTCCAGATGCTCACGACCAGCTTGACGATACTCGCAAGTAGATATTGGATCGCACACTGGAGCAGGACCAAATTTGTTTGGATCGCTCGCCACCTCGCAAGCATCGTCAATTTGGCGGCGAGTGCTTCGGCATGTTCCTCGCGCATGTCTCTCAGCGCCTGACCGAAGACCCTTTCATACGATTGGTTAGTGAAGACGAATCTGAACATGGTGATCAGTCTACTTCCGGGTGCGGGGCGGAGGGATTGCTGGACCAATAGCCTCGTCGTCTCGACACGGCCGATTTCGATCCGATGGCGCACATCCGCCCATTGAGCTTGAAGCTCCCGAAGCGCGGTCCGTCGGTAGGTATCTTCAGCGGGCCAAGCCAACAATACTCGTTGGCGGACAGCCAGCCTAGCGATGTCGGATTTGACCTTCTGGTAGCGATATGCGTTGACGTACCTCTGAAGGATTTGCAACTCACGCCCCCTCCACCGAAGCGGACCACGCTACAGCAGCTGCCGCAGCTACCTCCAGCGCGCGCTTGCCAATAGCGCTGATGGCGTACCGCCGGCGAGGCATACCCGGTTGTGAACGATCGTCATGATGATGTGATGTTACGTAGCCCTTTTCCTCCATACGGTTGAGCGTCACGTATATCGTGCCTCTTTTCAGGCTCTTGGATGCCCTAACCATTTCCAGGCCGAACATAGCCTGACCAAGGAGAAGCTCTAAAATCTCTTGCTCGACTGGCGATATCCTCGGTGCCGGTCCCAACTCCTACCTCCTTGCCCACGAAGCCGATTCAATCTTAACTTGAGTCTTACAACCTGTAGGACTAGATCGTCAATCTGCACCCGCCGCATCGTGTTGTGTCGATCTATCTCGCAAGCTTTTCAGATACTTCCTTCACGAAGGGCCATATTCGCGATCCTGCTCAGGTGGAACGGCGGGCGATGCGCGGGCACGCTTGCTCCACGAGGCTGGCGTCGGTCGCCCCGTTGAGCGATGATCACCTCGTTGGCTTGCCGGGGTCGTCCGCTGATTGACCTGGCCCTATGCGAGAAGGCGTCGAGGGTCAGCTTTAGCATATGAGGATGCAATCGCTATCCGGCCTTTGGGGGGACATCTAGATGATGACGAGTATTGGCCCTGGGATCGAGATCGCGGGCATTGAACCAATTGTTCGGTCGCAGCTTACGCGTGCCCTAAGTAAATGGAACGCTAAAAGCTTTGCTGTTCGCCGCAGTCTTGGCGGAAAGTCCGGCGCGTTAGTTTATCTAGTTGACGTGGTCACACCCGCCCACAACGGCCAGGCAGTTCTGAAGGTTTCTACTAATACCCCTCTGAGAGGGGAAGCGTTGAAGCAGGAGCACGTCCGATCATCCCGTCCAGGGTTGCGCGATCGAGTGCCTCACGTGACACATGAGTTTCACGAGGAGCAATTTTCCGCGATCCTAATGTCGGTGGTTGCGGGAGGATTGCTTGAGGCCGAGACGTTAGCGGCAGCTTCTCCAGCGGCAGTCAACTTGTCCGCCCAGTTGGTGGGAAACTCTCTCTTTCGGGAATGGAACCCCGATCCATCCTTCGACACCCACGCCATTACTCCAAAGGCGCTGTTAGAAGCTTGGCTTGGAAACCGCATGCAGCCGGGACGGCATCTTGAGGATGTCGTCAAGGAGGCGATTTCGTGTAGCCGGGATATGCCCAGCTTCGCTTATTGTGGTGTCGCGTATCCCAATCCGCTCGCATTCGCTGAGCCGGGGTTTGCTGGAAACGTTCAGAGCATCGCTCCGATTAGGGGGCTAGTTCACGGCGATCTTCACGGCGAAAATGTTCTTATCAACGGTTCCTCGCCGCCGGCCTACTATTTTATCGACTTCGCCCTTGCCGAGGAGAGTGCTCCGCTGCTCTTCGATCACGCTTACCTTGAGCTCAGCCACCTCCTTACTGTGCGAGGTGGTGTGACGCACCAGCGATGGCGTGAGATTTGCTCAAGCCTTGGCGACTTGCAGCGACCGCAGGATGCGGCCGTCGTGGCTTCGTCCAGTGACGACCAGGGGCCACTGTGGACGCTTGGAATGCTGCGCGAGACCATCGAAAAATGGACATCGGCTGAATATCCCGACCGACGCGAAGATCTCAAGAAACAGCGGATACTCGCACGTGTCGCGGTAGGATTGAACTTCGCCAGCAAACGCGCCTTTTCCGGAGATAACGACGAGGATCGAAAGGTGCGCTTCTTGTGCATCATATACGCGGCGCAGGCAGCGAAAGAGTTCCTCGAATACTGCAAGATTTCTGTAGGGGCGGACGGTCCGACCGCCAAGCCCGAGGGAGAGCTGCCAACGCCGTCGAGTGATCGCTGGCGAGCTGTGTGGGATGAAGCACACGGCTTCCCTCAAAACTACGGCACTTTCGTGCTAGTCGCAGGTCCCGACGTGGCGAAGCTTTCACCCCAAACGCTGGCGACACTAGGCCGGCTACCGTGGAGCCTCGTGGTGGATTTCGACCCAGCCGGCATTGGCGGTAACTTAGTCAAAGCGGCGTTGCCTGTCCTACTGAGGCGGCGCATCTTTACCCAGACCTATCCTCATCAAGCCGCGTCCGTAGATGTGCGGCGAAGTGGGTGCTGGTTTTTCGCAAACAGTAATCCAGAAGCGCTCGCGGAAACGCGTACACCCCCTGTGTGGCGACACCAGACCCTTCCAAGCCTCCGCCGCATAGTAGAGGACTTATACCTCTCGACAGTGCCTGAACCGGTCTCTGTTCTCATCCTGGGCGACGGCTTTGACGAAGGGCAGCTAAGGCACTCGTTCACAACGATAGAAGAGGCGGCGGCCGGCCGAGTGCGAGGCATCATCGTTTCTGCCGATAGCGAGGGGAAAACTAAGCGGGTCCTTCAGGCCGAATCTAGTGATTTGGTCGCGGTGCATTGTGACGTTACTGATTTAGCCCTCGGTGTGCACCAAATGCTGGGCGACGCCGCAGGTAACAGCAGCTTATGGCTTCCGGTCAGGGACGCGGCGTCCAAGACAATTAGACTTGAGCGCCTAGACGATGCCGACGCCGCGAGGTTTTCTAGCAATGTGAAACTTGTCCCCAGTACGGGGAGCGCCTATTCACGCGAGGCTGATGACCCTGAGGTAGCCGACTTTCTCAGAGGCAATACGATATCTTGGTACGAACTGGACCTTCACAAGGACGTCGACAGAGACGCGACGAGCGGAGCGGTATCGTCCGTCCGTGAACTACTTTCAGGCTCTCCAAGCGACTCCTTCGCCGTTGAACATAGCCCAGGAGCAGGCGGAACTACCCTGGCGCTTCGCCTCGCGTGGGCCATCCGCGACGAGTTCCCAGTCGCAGTTATCGAGGCCTTCTCTGAGGGCACAATTGACGACATTGACTATTTATTCCGCCGCTCGAACTTGCCGGTTCTAATCATTGCTGAGGCGGCGCGTATTGCGGGGGCAAACAGAGATAGGCTCTTTGAAGAACTGAAAGCACGAAACGTTAGGTTTGTTATTCTTGACGTTCGTAGGCGGCATCATCCCCGGTCCACAAAAGGCACCGTTGCACTCGATGACCCGATGTCCGCTGCCGACGCATCTCGGTTCCTGAGTGTCTACGAGCCGAAGGCCCCAGTGGGTCGACGCGCCCTCTTAAAGAGTCTGGCCACGAATGATGCGTCTTCACCTTTCCGGTCGGCGTTCTTCTTCGGCTTGTTTACGTATGAAGAGAAGTTCACCGGGACCAAGACCTTTGTTCGAAGTCTGCTTGATGATCTATCCGAGCAGAGCGAATTGCGACTGGCGCAGCTCGCGCTGATATCTCGCTTCTCCCAGGAGAAGTTGCCCTTGGCGGTGTTTGCATCGATGCTCGGATTGTCGACCGCTGCGAAGCAGACTCATCCGGCGAAGCTTCTAGGAGACGCGGCATCCAAGCTCATCATGTTCGACGGACGGAGTGTTTCCGTCTCGCACCCCCTTCTCGCGGGAGAGGTCTTGGAGCAGTTTCTTTCGCCGTCGGGCTCAGACCTTCCCCTCGGATGGAAAACCAATCTCCCGGACTTCTGTATCGACTTTATCAGCGAGGTGTCAGAAAGTGAGTTTCGCGACAGCAACCAAGTCCGAGCTATTCTGATCGATCTCTTTATCGAGAGAGACGATTGGAGTGGGCTATCCGATTCCCCCCAATTTGCTCCTCTCATTCTAGAGCTGCCAAGTCCACAAAGCCAAAGGCGGGTACTGGACAAACTTTGCGTCGAGTTTCCCGAGGATGCACACTTTTGGAACCACCTAGGACGCCATATTAACTTGCGCGAGACTGGCTCGTATGAGGAGGCCGAAGCGGCCCTCCTAAAGGCCGTGAGCCTCGAGCCTCTCAATGAGTTGCATCATCACGGCCTAGGGATGGTGTATCGATTTGAAGCCAAACGGAGGATGGCGAAGTTCCTGAGCGAGGGCGAAACGCTTCGAACGCGGTTGGAGGCTTCCGAAGGGCTTTTCGCCAAGGCCGAGGAATCTTTCGCAACTGCGCGAAAGCTCAATCCGACGGGAAAGTACCCGGTCGTGACACCCATTCAAATGACCGTGGAGACGTTTGAACGTTTGTCCTCGCTAAGCGGAGAAGGGAATTACCAAAAGTTCCTGCTGGCACCAACTTATGTCTCTGAATGGTGTAGAGCCCAGATTGCAAAGGCAGAGACGTTGATGGCCAGACTGCACCATCTAGAGGCCAACTCCGAGCATTCAACCTACACGGTCACCTACGACGCTAGGCTGGACGAAATCCACGGTAACTTTGCCGGAATGGTTAGCGGGCTTTCGGCTTTACTTAGCAGAGCGGATATTGCGAAGCCGCCAGTTAGGCGAATGCTGGCTAGAGCTTACATTCGGGAGAACGATAGTACGTCACCGAATCTCGAGCACCTGCGGAGCGTCGTCAGCCTGATGAAGGACAACCTTCGCGATGAGCCGTCGAATGGCACTGATGTTCGAAATTGGTTCAGGGCGTTTCGGATGTTGCCGGAGTTCACGATTTCTGAGGCGATCGAGCAGATGACGCTCTGGTCCCTCGCATCGGGCAGCATCGACGCCACCTTTTATCTTTACGTCCTGCATTTCATCCAAGCGCGTATGGGCATACACAAGAGCGCTGATGAGGCAAAGAGATACCTTGAAATGTTGGGGCGCGATGCGCCAGACTTTATGTCCAGAAAGTCGTTCGAGTGGTGGGCGAGCGATACACTGAAGCGCCCTTGCCCCCTGGTGCATCACTCGGAGCTAGGCGAGTGGTCTCACGAACTGGACTTCTTCAAGGGTGCCGAAAAGCTCGGGATGGTGAGCGGCAGGATCGATCGCATACGATCACCCCAAGCCGGCGACATCGCCATTGATGGCCTCCAAGCATTCTTTGTTCCTAGATCGGACTTCCGCCCGGACACGGACCAAAATGTCACTGTCGAGTTCTACCTGGGGTTTAGCTACGGAGGTCTCCGGGCTTGGGGCGTCAAGCGCGCACGCGGCTCCTGACAATCCGCACGGTCGAATGTTGAGGCAGGAAAGCTAGGACGCAAGTTCGAACGTTACTGCCTGCAGTCAGGCTTCGAGGTTGGACAGATTCGTTGGACCCGCAAGCGTGAACTGCTCTAGGAGTCGGCGACCCTTTGGCAAAGATTGGCTCCTCCACCGGGAGGGATTGATCTGTCCTCGTAGGCAATATTAGCCTTGCGTCTTCAGTGACTTGCTTGGTTGCTGTGCCCTCGGTTCCGTAGCACCTGCCCATTGTACCAGCGGGTCACAAGACAAGTGGATAAGGAACGTATGCTTCGAGAACACCGTCTGTCGGTCCATATAGCCAGAAGGACGCGGCACGGTGATATCCGTCGACCAATATCGCATGGCCAAAGCTCCTTCCAAAGGTCAAAGGGTCACTCGGAGGCCTGTATTCGTGAGTCGGCTCTTGCACGTTTCTCGCGTCGCGCGGTTCGCCACTTGTTGTTTTCATATAGTCGGCGAAGCTTACAAAGCGGCCTGAGCTCTCTGGATACCAAACGTTAGGTGCGACTAGCGCCCTCCCCAACCCATTTCTGTCCAAAGGGCGGATACGATAGGTAACGACGGCCGTGAGATAGACCAAGAGGATCGGTCTCGCGCAGGCGCTGCTAAACGCAAGGTCGTACCGCTCTGCATCGGACAGCGTGTCAAAAGGCACGTGCGCCTTGCGCTTCGTTCGGAGGGCCTCAATCGCTGACCCTCGATAGTTCACCGAAGCAACAGAGTCAGTGATTTCGCTGTAGCCCCACCTAGCTTGTACCTCGAGAAGGCTTATCGATGGAGTGATCATCGCGCTCTGTCCCCGCTCCTTTCAGTCAGTTCGTTGACGAATGATGACCGAGGAAGGAGCTTGAAAGATCGATGCACTAACCTCGATTCGCCGCTACATCTAAACTCAGTTTCCTCCCAAACCGAGCACCATCCCGGCCCACCGTGCAATGTGTAGGATTTAGATGCCAAAACTTACCACCGAGGAGCGATTTGAGATTGCCCGCAAGAGCCTAGTGGACACCGAGCGTGGACAAGAGGCCTCAATGTACGGACCCCTGCGCGACTTATTCATTGAAGTCCTCGGGTATCCCCCAAACGCAGTGGATATTGACCGGACAGCGGCACGGGGCCGCCCCGATGTCACAGTCTTTGCACCGGGAGCAGCTGAAGGAGAGCGAGTTCAGTGGATCGTACTTGAAGCAAAGGACGAACGCGGCGCTTGCCTAGGCCTCGCGGAACGTTCTGGCCTCTTTCTTACCAAGTCGAAATACATAACCGCCGATACCGCTTGGTTTCTGATGGTGGACCCGACCACCTTCGTGGCGCGACCCGCCGATCGCGGAGCCGATCCTAGTACGGATGTTGTGCTGGACCTATCTACGGTGACGTTCGCCGAGTTTCTGACGGCAACCCAACAGCTTGCCGCCACCGTCGCGGGCGTACCGAGTCTCATGCGAAGGTTTCGAGAGGGCGATGAGACGCTCATCGGCCTCGATAAGCTGTCAGGAGGCAATGACCCAATCGCGGAGATCATCGCCAGAAACGCCTTCTTCGACGGACTTGAGGAAACGACCCAGCGCCTGCAAGAGGCATGTCACTCGGCCCTGGTTGCCACTCGTATTGCCCGCGACGACTTAATTGCTCAAGTTCAGGCGTTCTCAACCGAGTTTAATGGTTACGTCTTCCATGCCTACCCTGTATCCATCGAAGGTCGGCCAAGCGGTAGAGAGCAGACCATTCGACATGGTCGAGAGACACATCGTATCAACCGACTATTGGCGGCGAGCCCGTCGCTAGCCAGACTTGTGCTAAGCGCCCTGCCTTCCTTTGCAGAACGCACCGGAATCGATCCGAAGGACGAGGCCGTGAAGCTGGAGAGGTTCTTCGCCACCGAGACCGCAAATCTGATCCTCGCTAGAATCCTGCTCATTCGGTTCCTCGAAGACCATGGCTTCTTCGATGAGCTGACCCCCGATGGCATTCGTCGCAGGAGATATCTGTGCAACGGGGGCGTGGCAGCCTTTCAAGGGATGAGGTCCTACTTCGCCGCACGCTACACTCGTTTACTTGAGGACGCTTACCGCTCTGGTGCACGCATTTACTCTGCAACATTCAACGAGACCGAGCATGACTGGGTTCTAGAACTCGCCGACGAACCCCTCTCCCGAAATGTCGAGTGGGCAATGTTCCGGTTCGCGAGATTCGACTTTACGACGATCAAGGGCGACGTATTGACTGGCGTCTACGATAGATTTCTGGATGCCAAACAGCGGAAGGCCCAAGGCGAATACTACACGCCGCCTTCCATTGCCCGGTTTATGCTCGATCACCTAGATTTGGGACCCGAAGCCCGTGTACTTGATCCCGCTTGCGGCAGCGGCACGTTCCTCATTGAGCGCTACCAGCAGGCTGTAGGTGAGGACGCAGACCGAGGGATCGCAACCTATCTCGATGCTCGCGAGGCGATGGAGAGGATCGCCGGCAATGACCTAAACCCCTTCTCTGCAGTACTGAGCCAAATCCAGCTCCTTTGGCACCTTCTGTCATTTGGCCAGCAGGTAAAACGGGACGGTATTCCCGACATACTCGTTTCAGAGCGTGCAAATAGTTTGGTTCCGACCCAGTTGCGAGATCAGAGCACCACTCTGTTTGGCGATATCGATGTGCCCGGCTACGCTGCAGTAGTAGGCAACCCTCCCTACGTCAGGCCCGAGCGAGCGGCGGCTCTCGAAACGACCGCGCATGACTACTACAGCCGCGAGGTTGTTGCGGACGGCGCTGCCCATCGCGGCATAAGCGTTGAGGCGAACATCTTCAATCTCTTCATCTTCCGCGCTCTAGACTACTGGTGCAGTCCCCTGGAAGGAGGGAAGCCGGGCAAGCTCGCATTCATCGTGCCCCTGGCTTTCTGCTCATCACAGAGCTCGGCGGGCCTTCGCCAGCTATTCGGAGAATCCGGCCGCTGGACAATTACCGAGATTGTCGATTTGGAGCTGATTTGGCAGCATATCTTTGATGCCGATGTTTTGCCCATGATCCTGTTTGCGGAGGCTCGCCCCCCGAAGGAAGGCGATCGTGTCACAATGCGGACGGTTGATGAGAGTGCGGTAATTCTCAATCCGGCCACGCGGAAATCCCGCCCGTCATTTGATCTAGATTCGCAGACTGTCACCTCGATACCTTACGCTGACCTCTTTACGCCTGAGGGCCGCATCGTAACGCGCCTCAGTCCGGAGCGATTGGCAATTGTAAAGAAGCTTCGTGGCGTCGGGGATTTGGCCCAAGCGGCTAAACGCTACTGGACCCGCCGAAAGGGTGGCTTTCAGTTTTCAGCCGCAGCTCCTACCGGCATCGGACAGGCTCTCTGGGAGGAGCACCGCATGATCACCGATGGTGTTGCGCGGCGCAATACCGGAACGGAGAATGCTACAGATGGTCTAGACGTCTACAAGGGAGAGAACATTCGAACCGGCAGTTTGGTAGGCCTCCCGGCCTTTCGAAAGTTGGATGTATGGAACCTGTCGACAGCTTCGCTATGGAAGATGCGAGATATCCTTCCCCACACCATGTGGTGCCTGCCTGTCATAGAGCAGGTGCCGTGCGCCGCCCCATTCGACCCGGCTGAATTGGCTGTCACCAATACTGCGACGATATTCGGGCCTCGTGATGACCTGGAGGGTTTCCCATTCGACATGTTACTGACCTCCAGAATATACGGGTGGTATACGCTCCTTTCGCTGCGCTCTTCCTACCTTAACAAGCTGCGAAGCCACATGTATCCGGCGATGATCTCAAAGTTGCCATGGTCCGAAACTCTGCCGAAGATCATGCCGGACCTATTGGCACTTCGCGCACCTTTCTTTGATGCTTGTCGTGCCCGCTTCGACGCTGAGGCCGAGTTGACCCGGCGTGCATCTGAACTATCCCTCGTTCCACTCAAGAGGATGTTTCGGGAGGTCACTGCCAAGATCGATCAACTCACGTACTCAGATGAGTTTGACGTAATCGAGGAGTTTGAGCTTGTGCCCACCGTCCAGGAAGAGGGCGACCTAGACCTGACCGTCTCGGCGGAAGGTCACACGCTCTCCTTCCCGAACTCGGACTCGGCAGCATTCGCTCGGCTAGGCTTTGAGTTGGCGGCGGGGCAAACCGTGTCGAGGTCTAGGCTATTGGAGCTGCCCGTACCTTCGGACGAGGCAACTGCGCGTGCTCTTCGGGACCTCTTGGCAAGCTTTGAAACTGATGCGCTGGAACTGGAGGTCTTCCGTCAAGTAGATGACATCGACGCCCTTGTCGGGGAAGCGCTTGGACTAGCGCCAGCAGAGATTGCGTTCGTTCAGACTGATATGCGGGATGACGCCTTTTTGAGCCGAGTGCAGCCGCGCTATCCCTACTTCACACCCAAGCAGCGAGGTCGCAGAACTGCGTTGGAGAGCGCTCAACGCTATGCGGGGTGAAGGGATGACTTGGATACGGAAAGGGCCGGGTTCTTGTGGGGTAGGTCACGCGTGACGTTCTAACGCGTATAGCCGCGACCCAATTCCCCCCTTGGTGGGTGCGCTTGCCGTATTAAGTCAGGTCTCTGCGGACCTCGACCTGTCCGCTTCAGCAAGGATTGCGAACACCTCGACGGTTGACGAAGTTGCCTCCAGACACAGTGATGCCAGCTGCCGTGTCGCCGTCCGGCGGTGTTGCAGGTTCACTGATAGATCGTATGAGGCACGCGCATGGGCTCTTACCTCCTTGAAGCCATCGCCCGGAACAACCGAGTGCAGGAAGGCCTCAAGCATCCTCTTGGCATCGGTTAGGCTCGGAGTGACGCCATCCACCGACTGGTGCACGTGTGGATCATAGACAGCCTGACCAACTGAGATGAGCACTTCGCGGCAGAGCAGGCCCACCTCTTGGAAGTCCTCCTCGTTTGCCGCCGCGACCATTCGACCCCTTGCTTTGGCTAACGCCCTATCCACTCGACGCCACCCTGTAGGCTCTCGTGCCGGCGGGAGCTTCGCGTGCATCTTTGAAGCGGCATCAATCGTGGGAGCGAATAGTCCACGTACGTAGGCCCGCCTCTCTTGGTAGGTGGGGAGGTGCTCCTTGTAGTAGTGATACCAATCCCACAGGTCGTCATGAGAGTTCTCATAACGAAGACCAATCGACGCAGCCACCTCCTTGGCTCTCAAGTGTCGGGCGCGATAGTAGTCATCGACTTCATCAATACGCCCCTCGCCCGTCGCAACCTTGATCATCAACTCCCGGTTCAGGATCAACTCGGGTAAGAGATTGTCGTGCTCCGACAACGCCGTACCGGGCAAGGCACTAGACCAATAGCCAGTTGGAGCCGCTACGTCTCTTGCCAACGACTCGCCGGATAGAACCGCCTCAGTTATTCGCCTTTGGTCGGGTGCCGATAAAGCCGCTAGCGCGTCTGCGAATGGTTGTGGGCTAGCCAACGTTAGTCGGTACCTAAAGCTGCTTATGAAGGCCACCTCCTCTACCTTCGCCAACGAGTAGCGAGTGTGTCGCACGAGGGCCGCTAGTTCATAGCGGCGGAGAGACTCTAAGTAGCTCTGCGCGGCAGTAGCGGGGTGCATCTTTGAAGATGATCATGCGGAAGACGCATCTTCAAGCAGGGCCATGATCGACCGCTAGGGTATACGCCAGCAGACACGCAGTTTGCGCTGATGTCGGAAGTCGGCATGAGTTGCCTTCAATCGGCGGACATCCAACTAGAGGACACGACCCTCACAGACGGTTGGGCGCCCCCTTGAGGACGGGTGCGGTACAAGTCGTCAGGATTCTCGAAGGGTCGGTCATGCGAGCCTTAGTAACGCGCCAGCCGCCGCGCGTTTTCCCCCGTCGCCACCTCTGTGACCGCCGATTTGCTCGCCGCCTAGGGCTGGTCTTTCCCGCTCTCACGCTCGCTCTGAAGGAGTGAAGAAGGACTGACGCCAAGCACCGCCGCTAGCTTGGCAAGTAGCTCAACGCTTGGGTTCGCCAGCCCTCGTTCTATCCGGCTCCAGTAGCTGGCATCGATACCGGCCCGTTCTGCCAGTACCTCCTGCGACCGGTCTTGAGGTGGCCCTCCCAAGCGCGACCGAGCCAACCTAACGTTCTTCGCCACGATTTGCCTGACGTTCTCCACGTGGAGAATAGGCCATCGTTGCTAACCGCTCGACCAAGGATTATAATCCTGAATCGTGAGATTTGGTCAGGGTCAAATGAGCCCTCAAATGGTTGGACCGACCGGGCGCAACATCGCTGTAGGGGTGGCCGTTGTGATGCTCCTCGCAGTCTGGGGCTACTCGACGTACGGGAAGAATTGGCTCACCGGAGGTCCGAGTGACCACGAGATCATGTGCGGTAAGTTGTCGGACGCGATGGACAATTATCCGCCTGTTAGCGACGATGCCAAGACAGCCATTCTCTCCGCTACACGGTGCCTTTAGCGTTGACGACCAAGCGTGTCGGAAGTCCGCACGGACAGCCGCCCACTTTGCATGGTAACGGCCACTGTCTTTCAGGTTAGCAAGCCCACATCGCTTGTAAGCGAGCGCTTCCTCTGTTGTTCCGCTGCATGGCTACCTATTTGAAGCGAACCGGATACATTCAACGAATAGAGTACAAGCAGTGCAGCAACTGTCACCGCCAGTTCCAATGGAAGTCCTGCTCGACCTGTGTAGTTGGGATCGAAACACCAGACGCTCTCGCCATTTGATCGACTGCCTAGCTGCCAAATCCGACGAGCGTTGGGAGATTGGGATCAATGACGCTCGATGGTCGCGAACCAAAAAGGGCGACTATGTAAGCATAGAAGTCGACAAGCCGGCACAACGGCGAGATGCCGATACCGAACCAACTAAGTGGTTCAAGCTCGACCCAGAAGGCCTGCGGTTGTTGATGCTACATGCCGTAGCGGGGGCTCGCGTAGAGGTGATTGCTAGCCGGGGAAGCGATGTCTTTCACTATCTCGGGATCAAGTTCTCCGGCACACCTGCCATCGACTTCCAGCGCCTCGTAGTCAATGCACCCCACAACCAACTCGCCCTTATGGGGGCAGACGATCATCGAGATTTACGCCGGAGGAGTCTTGGGTTTACACGTCACCAACTCGAACATCAGCGGATTTTCGGAAGGGGGAAAGTGCTCTTGAAGCCATACCGCGGCCGGGCAGAGATTACGCGCCGCGCACTCAAAAGCTATCGAATGACCGCCTGGAGCTACCTGTTCGACAAGGAGAGATATCTCGATGAAATGCACGACGCATACGGCCAACTAGATAGTTTGCCTTTAGGACCTCCCACTACCGCGTGATCCTGCGGTCGTCCAACAATCTATACTTTATGGACATTGCATCTTGACCGTACCCTTTGCGTCCACTAATCGTGTGTCCGCAATGATCTAAGAGAGAAGGGTACGTCATGACTACTATCGGATATGCTCGCGTCTCCACCGCACAGCAGGACAACGCCAATCAGGTAGAGCGACTGACCGCCGCAGGCGCGACCAAGGTGTTCGCCGAAAAGCGGTCTGGGTTGGACGGCGAGCGACCCGCCCTGGCCCGCTGCCTGGAGTACGTCCGGGAGGGCGATACTCTCATCGTGACAAAGCTAGACCGCCTCGCCCGCTCCACTTCTGATTTCTACCGCATCCTGCAAGGCCTGGAATCCAAAGGTGTCGCCTTCAAGGTGCTCGATGACACCGCGGTAGATACAACAAGCCGGACTGGTAAGCTGGTGATGGGCATCCTCTCTCTGATCGCCGAGTTCGAGACGGCCATCCGAAGGGAGCGGCAAATGGAAGGTATCGCCAAAGCCAAGGCAGAAGGGCGAAGCGGGGGCCGCCCCGCCCTTGTCACCGACGAGGTTCGTAGCAATATCCAACGTCTAAGAGAGAACGGCCTGAGCATTCGCGGCATTGCGAGCGAGGTCGGGCTATCGAAGGCAACAATCCAAAAAGCGCTGGCCGCAAGCACCGCCCGAGCGGAGGCTTAGCCGCAAAAACGATGAAGTGAGCATGGACGCCACGCGAGTGACCGATAAGGTCGAAGACAGGGCGAAGCAACGCCGATTAGATGCCCCCGCCAAATGCTTCGCGCCTGGATGTAGCAAATCGACCCAGCGAGCCTCCGGCACAGGGCTGTCGGAGTTCTACTGTAAGTCGCATATCGAGTTTCATCGCCGACACGGCTCGTATTGGCATCGTAGCTTTCGGGGCCCTGAACTCGAACCCTACAGGACGAGCGCCCGCCAATGGCTGAAGGATCATCGTAGTGACGGCTTGTTGGTGCGTACAGCAGAGGCCCTCGATCGCCTGATGAAAAGTGCTGGCGAGCCTTCTAGCGCCTATGACCTCCGTTACGAGTTGCCGACAGAAAAGGCCCGGGCCGCCTTGGCCAAGTTGGGCGAGGCCGCCGTTCCTGGCATGCGACTTATCGAGATCACCTTGGCTGTGACGGCGCGAGTGAACGACAGGGGTCCAACGGGTGACCATGAGTTCCTGACGGTTCAAATAGCCAAAGCCGCACACCGGCTCGCGAGCGGGACCCATCGCACCACGTGGGATATCCCGATCCGCTCGAAATATCCGCCGTCGGCTGGCAGGATGCTTCGGATTCTCGGTGGCCGAATTTGGGAGATCGCGGCGGTTGCAGCTGCCCCCTCCGCCGTCAACGAGGTGATCCGGCTGGCCAAGCCCGAGGCGGACAAGGCGGCTGCCGTTGAAGAACGGCGCAAGAATAGCCGGGCAGTCTACGTGGGTGAGATAGAGCGTGCACGCTCTTTGGGTATGGGTCCCGCAAGTTTTGAGAGATATCGCGTCCAGCTCAAGCGACAGTATGGCATCAAGTGAGCTTGCCTCAGGATCAGCACTCACCACGGTCCCAATTCCTCGACCCCTATCTGTCGATCAAACCGCAACGGCCGCTGGCTAGGCTTGCCGACGAGATAGCATCCAACATCGAGCATCAACTTGGGGCCGACTTCACGAGGGCACCCCGGCGGGATGCAACGGAACGACGGCGCCAGGTGGTCGCAAGCATCATCGCCAATCTCGTCCTTCTTGTCCTCGCTCCGGGGTACCGAAACGGTGATGTTCTCGCTATCTCCACCGCTAAGACCAAACCCAATCGCTACGACCGCAGTCAGGTGGGGCGGCACCTCTGGGGCCAGCAAGCGGGCGCGATGGCAGAGCAAGGTCGGCTCACCCGGCATCCCTACGTGTTCAAGGAGCGGGTCACGACGTATGAGCCGACCAATGGCCTAAGAGAGCAGCTCGCGTCCATCGACCTCACCCTGGCCGACATAGAGCGGCGGGAGCCGGGCGAGACCATCTGGCTTTCTGCGCGGAGTGCGACGCGCGGGCGATACGGCGAGCCGGCTCCCAAGGAGCGAATCGACTACGAGGACGACGCGGACAGCCTGCTGTTCAGGAGGCAGATGGCTAGGATCAATGGCTTCCTCAACGATGCCGAATTGAGCTTCGATGGCCATCCGCAAGGTCCGATAGCACTGCATCGGACGTTTCTGCTTCGTCGCCGGGCGGACCCCGTCGCCTTCAACTTGAATGGGCGCTTGGCTGGTGGGTGGTGGTTGCAGCTACCCGCCCGAGATCGGCATCGAATCCGGCTGAACGGTGAGCCATTGGCGGACCTCGACTTCAAGGGCATGTTCGTACAGCTCGCCTATCGCAGTCTGGATTGGCAGTTGCGTGAGGACTTCGATCCTTACGCCATTCCTGGTCTTGAGGGACATCGAGACGGCGCGAAGCTGACGATGCTGTCACTTCTCGGCCGCCACAAAAAGATGAAGGCGCTGTCGTCCGACCTAAAGGGCGTTCTGCCGGAAGGATGGGACGCTAGACGGTTGGTAGCCGCAGCCTCAGAGGTGCACGGCGACATTTCGGTATTGTTCGGCAAGGACGTGGCCGTCCAATTGATGTTCCAAGAAAGCCAGATACTCGTTGCCGGTCTGCTCCGCCTTGCAGACGATGGTGTCCCCGCACTGCCCATGCACGACGGCGTAATGGTCCCGCAGTCAAAGAAGTCGAGTGCGCTTCGGGCGATGCACGAGGTCTCCGGGGACTGGCTTGGCGGGGCGCCACTACCCGTTGTCGAGAAGCCAATACTAGGGGCTCTCTAGCCTCCGCCTCCCCAACCTCATCGCCGCTAACTTGCCACTAACTCCTCCCTGGGTGGCCCCCCGGTTGATAGTCCTTAGGCCCCACGTGGTAGCGGTGATACGATATTGCCCGCCTCCGCCCCCACTGTCAGTCAATAGGTATCCCCAACCTCATGCTTGGGCCTTTTGCCTCCCAACCATCACGAGAGCATCGGGCAGGGTGAAGCAGGGGCTCACGACCCTATCGTTAACTAGCCTCCCTTGGCGAATCCGAGCCGCCTCATAATTCGGCCCACCAGCCCACCGCCCTGAGAGTGTTGCCACTTCATGAGGCCTTCCTCACCTACCCGCTTGTTGATCTCCTGTTCGAGCTGCATCACCCTCAGGTTCATCTGTTGAACGTCCCTCAGCGGCACAAACCCGATCGCCCCAAGGAGCACGGCAAAAGCGACGAGCCACCCGACGCCTTGTTGAAGTGCCAATCCGAGCGCCGCAATGCCTGCCGCCACAAGCGTGTAGGCGGAATGGGCACGGTTGATTTGGTCTGCCCGCATCGAAGAATACTCCGCGAGCAGCACGGCTAACCTATCTCTGGCGCCAAGCTGGTCATCTCCGTCTCGGCCATCGTTCCTATCTTCCGACATCGAAACCTCCCAGAAAGACTTGGCCGCCACGAATTTCGTGCGGGCTGACGCTGATCCTCGCTTCTGAGGCTGGCCTACGTCAACCGCGCATGAGCCTTGGCACAGTTGGTGCCCTCGATCTCCAAATGAACCATCGCCGTCAGCGGTCTAAACGGTCGAGCGACGATGATATTGGTCAAAGCCTGCGGGCTCCATATGCAGGCAAATCCGCGACTAGCTAGATGCAGCTGCGCCCCGCTAGCCTCGGGTCGCCTTCGGGGGTATTCTGTGACATGGCTAAGGCCAAGGATATCGTCCCCCAGCTCCTGGACGCCGCCGACGAGATTGACAGCATGCGCAGGGCTGACCTTCAGGTGCTACTGCGGAGAGCAGCCGACGACATCGAGACGCTGCGGAAGTTGGTCGGGATCAGAGACGAGGTCTGGCTAGAGGATGAGCCTCCGGCAGGGAACGGCTGAGGCCGTCGCCTGGGCTTAAGGGCCGCCGCTCCTCGCGGTGGCTACGACGGCCGACCTTCCCTATCAACCCGAAGGTCATTCGAGCAGAAACGCTGCTGGCAATGTTGAGCGCGGGGTTCACTGACGCCGGCGAATGCTCGCCTTCTTGGTGAGGACCTCCCGTTAGAGCTACGGGTCCTTGTCGAGTCTGGTCATAACCCCCAATTCGCCATTGAACGGTCCCAAGTCGTCGTTCAATGCAAAGTAGTCGTCTCCGCACTTCATGTTCACCAGCCGGAACAAAACAAGCGGGCCTCCCGCCTTCAGCGGGCTCGGCGCCACGTTTGTCGGGAAGAACGCGTCCATCATATGTACAGTGTCACCGGGGTTGCACTCCACCGTGCCGCTCACGCGCCGCAGAATGGTTCCAAACTGACCCTGCACTGTCGTGTTTGAAATTAGCTCGGTCCAGGGCTGGTGCACCGGCGACTGCCAGAATTCCTGGCCAGCCTCATCGACTCTTAAAAGGTCTTGCTCACTCCAATGCATGTTCCCGTTCTCATCGCGAGCTTGGATGGCGAAAACACGATTCGGTCGATCGTTGGTCCATCGACCTGTGATTGGATTTGTCGTCATGTAACGCGCCCCATCTAGCCATTCGACCAAGGCCGGCTCACCGGGCCGACAAGGCCGGCTTGGAACGCTGGTATCTGCGCCTCCCACTCTGATGTCATAGGGGAAGCACTGCCCCGAATGCCACCAGGGAAGTTTGGGCGGGTATACGAACGCTGAGACCGTTGCCGCAATCAACGCGAGCAAAGCGTACTTCCACGGAACTTGAGCCCACCATGGAGGTGCTTTGGGCACCCCCGGCGCCTCCTTGATGCTTCCGTCGCGAAGAAAGGGTATCCAATATTCCCGCGAGAACTCTCGACTGAGAAAATACCCGTGGGCGGCATTCAGATGCCAGCGATCGCGAACCGGTGGGCGTCGAAATCCGAATGTGCCTGCCGATCCATAGCCCCATGTGACTTGCTGCGCCGTCGCCGGCCAGAAGTCTCTCTCTCCGACCTCATTGAGCACTGGCTTGGTGAAGCGGCCGTCGAAATCCTCGAAGGGGAAATCATACCTAACGACACTACCGCAAAATATGACGCGATGTAGAGCCACATCAAAATGACGAGCTATCAACCGCGAAACTATATATGTGCCGAAGCTATGCGCGATTATTGAAATCTTCGCGCCGGGATGGTTGGCTTTTACTATGCGAAGCTGCGTCCAAATCTTGTTTACAGCTTGGTCGCGGAATAGTCCAATCGGCACTAGGAACCGGAAAGCGTCGAAGCGGCCGTAGTTAGTAGCCTCAACGTCGAATTCTTCTTCAAGCTCCCGGCGTATTTCATTTTGCCACAGGGCGTGGTCCCGAATCCCGTGGACTAGAACTACAACGTCTCGTTGGTCCGTCACCTTCGGTCGCCTCGTCCCCAGGTGCGCTACCAGTATCACCTTCGTGACCGTCAAGTTGCCTAGGAGTCGGCCCAAATCACCAGAATTCTGCTGCGGCTGTCGCGGACCCCGGAGAAGTCCCCACGGCTTGTCGGCGGAAGGCCGAGGTGATGTCAGGGGACCTGAAACCTCGGGAGCTTGCATATTTCGCGGTAAAGGCCGGCTGGGTCGCCATAGACCTTCTCATCGACGCCCTGCCCGGAATGCCCGGTGATCATCCGCCTCAACTCTTGATCCACACCGGCGGTCCGGCAACGGGTAATGAACAGGTGCCGCCACGCGTGGTTGGGTTGCACGTTGGGGTCGGTAACGAACTGCCGAACGAACTCCCGGACGCGGTTCTTCACGCCGCTGACCGGTCCGAGAACATCCCCGGTCTTCCGGTTTGGGGTGAGGAATAGGTATGCGCTCTTCGACTTGGTAACGAAGTCAGCAAAGCCCATCTTTATGAGGTGCGGGTGAAGTGGGACGAGGCGCGATTCGTTACTCTTCACATTGCCGGCCTCAGGGGTGATCAAAATGCTCCAATGGTCTCCCGTGCGCTGCATGTCCTCTTTCCGAAGTTGCGCAATCTCGCCGACACGGGCGCCAGTGTAGGCCAAAAGCCAAGGAATCCACCGCGTCGCTGCGGCAGTCTCGGGTCGCTCATGACCTTGGACCACCTTTAGAGAAGCCGAGAGTATCACCTTGACCTCATCAGGCCGGAAACCGGTCTCTCGCAGTTTCCGCTTCTTGCCGAGCTTAATCGTGATCCCGGCCGCAGGATTGGATGGCAGCTTGCGATTGGCGACGGCCCAGTTGAAGACGCTCTTCAGTCCGGCCAGGTCCGAATCTTTGACCGTTCGCGGGGACGCCGGTTTGTCCGATCCGGGCAATGGGGTTGATAGGCGGTGCTCCTTGAAGCGGACTACATCCTCCGGAGTGACACGACTGGCATCGTCATGAGCGAGAAAGGCAATGAATTTCGCCATTGTCGCCTTGTAGCCGTTGTAGGTCGTCTTCCGAAGGCCTGTGGCCTCGCTCTCCTTCCACCAGCCCTCAACGAGGTCGGTCAGCGTAACTTTCGGGCTGACCCGCGGCTTCGATGTGACCGTTTTGCTCTCTCCCGGCGGGACGAAATCGGGAAAGCGGTCCGCCTTGGGGTCAGGCGAATAATCTCCGGTTGCATTGCGTTGCCGATGCTCCATTGCGTCCCTCAACGCGAGCCAGAACGTAGAAAGCAAAATGCTTCGCGTGGCCGAATCAACCGAAGCGATACCCCTCGCCAACAGCAGCTTGTCGATAATCGCGCCGAGTGCTGGCTCTAGGTCTTGAGGCTCACCGGATGCCTTCAACCGGTCGAGATAGGCAAGGGTTGCCGCGAAGGCGAGTTCGGCCTCTCCCTCGAAATCCTGGTTGTCTGACACCCATTGGCCATCAACGAGGGTCACAGACGACTTGCGCTCGGCCTCCTCTCCATACGCCCATGACCGGTAAAGCTCGCCTGCAAGAGCCGTTGCCTGCCGGTGGCTCAACGAAACTGGTTTGTCCCGGCGCCAGGCCGCAAATACCTGCTCGACGTAGGCGGCTATCTCGGCCTGCCTGACCTTGACCTCACTCGGGTCGCGAGTGCGTAGCGAAAGGCGAATACTTCTAGTGGTCGGAGTGATGAGGACTGTGACAGTCGAATTTCCCATCGGAATGGTGAGCCGTGTTCCCACCGCCCGGTGCCTGACATCGATCGGGATTCGCTTGACGAACTGACGAATGGAAGACCCGGAACGCTGCACGGGGGAGACGAGTCCATAGAGCATTGTTACACACCGTTGTAACACACTCTTCGTCGGGTAGCACCCTGATGCGGCTTAAGTTATTGAGCCAATTCAAGGCCCTAGGCCGTTGGTGCCCCGGAGAAGACTCGAACTTCCACGACTTTCATCACACGGACCTGAACCGTGCGCGTCTACCAATTCCGCCACCGGGGCATCGACAACGGACAACTTGCGACCGCCGGAGCGGAGCGCCGCTAACTAGGGCAAGCCCGCCCCGCCTGTCAATTGTCAAAGCGGCGCCGTTCGATCCAACCTTCGGTACCGCCTCGATCCACCGCGGCGATCGGCTTCTATTGCGCGGGAATCGGTGCGCCGCCGGCGATCGGCGCCGTGGTCGGCGGCAATTGCGTCAGCGACAGCACGTTGCCGTCGGGGTCTTTGAACCAGGCGATCAGCGCGCCGCTCGGCGAGGCCCAGATGCCGCTCTCGTCCTGCTCGAGTCCCTCGAAACGCTCGAACACGATGCCACGCTTTGCCAGCGCCTCGACCTCTTCGCCGAGCTTCTCGACCTTCCATCCCAGCGCCGTGTAGGGCGGCGCCGTCACCGCTTCGACCTTCTGCACGCGCAGCATCGTGGGCAGTTCGCCGGCCTCGAATTCGAGCGCGAATTGCGTATCGCCAACCAGCCTCAGGCCCAGCCGGTCGCGATAAAACAGGATCGCCGCTTCGGCATCGGCAGTGGCGACAAACGCCATAATCTCGTTGCTCGTCAGCATCGGCTCAAACCTCTCCGCAAAAATCGGGCGGGACTATCGCCTCTCGGACGACCGATTACCAGTTCCCGAAGCCCGCGTGTTTCGCTCAAGGCATGCGACGCCGCCCTCGACAGGGCGCGAACCTTCGCGTTAGAACCCGGTCACACCAGGATTTTGGAGCCAGCGATGGATCAGCCCAGCAAGGAACTCGTCACTATTTTCGGCGGGTCGGGCTTTGTCGGCACGCAACTTGTGCAGCTCCTTGCCCATCAGGGGTTTCGCATTCGCGTCGCGGTGCGCCGGCCGGATCTCGCGGGGCATCTCCGCCCGCTCGGCGATGTCGGGCAGGTGGTTCCCATCCAGGCCAATGTGCGGAACGCCGAATCGGTGGCGCGGGCGGTAGAGGGCGCGGCGATCGTCATCAATCTGGTCGGCATCGGTTTTGAGCGCGGCAAGCAGAATTTTGCCGATGTGCATGTAGCCGGCCCTCGCAACGTGGCGGCTGCCGCAGCGGCGTCCGGCGTCAAGACGCTGATCCACATGTCCAACCTCGGCGCCGATCCAAAGGCCGAAAGTGCAAGCGCGCGCTCGCGTGCTGCCGGCGATGCCGCGGTGTTCGCGGCCTTTCCCGAGGCGATCGTTATCCGGCCCTCGATCCTGTTCGGGCCGGGCGATGGGTTCTTCAACCTCTTGGGCACGCTGGCCCGGGTGTCGCCGATCCTGCCGCTCATCGGCGGCAATTCGAAATTCCAGCCGGTCTACGTCAAGGACGTGGCGCAGGCTTTCGTTGCCGCTGTCAACGGCGCGGTAAAGACCGGCCGCATCTACGAACTCGGCGGCCCCGACGTTGAAACCTACAAGGCGCTGACGCAGCGTGTGCTGCGCGATACCGGCCGCTCCAATGCGCTGCTGCCCCTGTCGCCGGGCCTTGCGAAACTGCTTGCTGCACCGATGGGCCTGCTACCGACGCCGCTTTTGACCGGCGACCAGGTCGTGCAGCTTCAGTCGGACAGCGTGGTGTCCGACGAAGCGGTTCGCGAAAAGCGCACCCTCGCCGCCTTCGGCGTCACGCCGACCCCGATGGAGGCGGTGCTGCCGAGCTACCTCTGGCGCTTCCGCAAGAACGGCCAGTTCGACCGGCAGACGGCCTGAGGCACGCCGTGGAGGTCGTCTCGACCGGGCAGTGGACGCCAAACCGCACCGGCGAGACCGACATCGAAGGTTTTAAGCACGGCGCCAAGGTCACGGTGATCCTCGAGGACGCCGAGCCCGGTCATGGACCTCGGCTGCATTGGCATCCTTATGGTGAAACCTGGGTGGTGATCGAGGGCAGGGTCGCCTTCACCGATGGCAAGGAAACCAAGGAAGCCGGCGCCGGCGATGTCGTCTTTGTCGGTCCCACCGAGCCGCACCGGTTCAAGGTACTGCCCGGCGGCAAAGCCAAAATGGTCTGCATCCATCAATCGGAAAAGTTCGAGACCAACTGGCTCGAATAGCTGCCGGCGCGGATGGTTAGCGGCGCACGGCTAAAGCAAGCCTGTCCGTTCATCTTCGCCTCAGCGAAACGGTGTATCTTTACCCCCGCACATGATCCCCCGGGAGCCACAAGATGCTCGTCTCGACCACTGAAAACGTCGCCGGCTACAAGACCGTCAACACCATCGGCCAGGTTTTCGGCCTCGTCGTCCGCTCGCGCGGCCTCGGCGGCAATATCATCGCCAGCCTCAGGACCATCGCCGGTGGCGAAATCCACGAATATACCCAGCTGCTTGAGGAAACACGGCGGCAGGCGCTCGACCGTATGGTCAGCAACGCTACAGCGATGGGCGCTAATGCCGTCGTGATGATGCGCTTCGATTCCTCCGAGATCGGCCAGATGATGAGCGAAATCGTCGCCTACGGGACCGCGGTTGTCGTCGAGCCCAATCCCTGACCATGCTGCGCAATGCCGTCATCGTTTTTGGCGCGGTTCTCCTCGCCGCTGGCATTCTCGGAACCGTCTGGGTCGGGCCTCCGGCATTCGTCTATGCAATCATGGGGGCACTGCTGCTGGCAGGTACGCTCTATGAGCGCATCCGCTACAAACCTGTCGAGCCGGCAGCACCGGGACCGGGCTGGGAAGCAACAGGCGAGCGTTTCGTCGACAACGAGACCGGCAAGCTCGTGACGGTCTATATCCAGCCGCGTACTGGCGAACGGAAATATGTGAGCGGCTGAACCCCGCTACTTGAACAGCAGCACGCCCCAGAGCCCGATGGCGCCGAAGAAGATGCGCCAATGGGCAAACACCGCAAAGCCGTTGCGCGACACGAAATCGAGCAAGTGCCGCACCACGAATACGGCGGTGATGAAGGCCGCCGCAAAGCCGAGCGCGATGCCCACGCCCATGCCCGAGGCGATAACGTCGCGGTTCTTGAACGCGTCGTAGCCGAAGGCACCCGCCATGATCGGCAGCGCGAGATAAAAGGTGAATTCGGCGGCCGAGCGCTTGTCGGTGCCGAGCAACAGCGATCCCACGATCGTCGCGCCCGAGCGCGACACACCCGGCAGCAGCGCCAGCATCTGGAACAGCCCGATATAGAGGCAGAGCAGCGGCGGGAAACTGTAGATGTCGGTGTATTTCGGCTCGAGCCTGAGCTGGTCGACGAACAGCAGGATGATGCCGCCGGTGATCAGGGCGATGCAGATGATCAGCGGGCTCTCGTAGAGCACGCCCTTGATGAAATCGTGCAGCAAAACACCGGCCAGCGCCGCCGGCACCGAGGCGATCAGCACGCCGCCGAGGAACCGCAGCGCGCCCTGGTGACCGGCAACAGCATCACGCGCGATTTTGATCAGCCGCCCGAAATAGACGACCACAATCGCGAGGATCGCACCAAGCTGGATCAGCACTTCAAATGCCCGCCCGGGGCTCTCAAACCCGAGGAAATGCTCGATCAGCAGCAGGTGTCCGGTCGAGGAAACCGGCAGGAATTCGGTCAGCCCTTCGACGATCCCGAGGAACAGCGGCACAAAATTTCCTTGATCCGCGTTCATCCGGTCCCTATCCCAAGCATTGCTTAACTATGATTTTGCGCCGGCTGTGGAGCATTGTGCGCAAAAGTGGGAACCGGTCTTGCGCCAATCGCCGTCCGACGACGAGAGTGTGGATGACGCAGCCCCATCCCGAAAGAACGCGGTTGCTCTAGCGCGAATTGACCGGAGCGCCAAGCGCGTTGACGCCCGAGCCAACCGGCGGGAGGTCTCCTGGCTGGTATGAGCAAACGAAGCGAAAAGGCCAAGATGCCGCGGATTCTCCATCACCAGCTCGATCCCGCCTCCCGTCTCGTACGATTGATGTTCGCCGAATATGGCGTGCCGCTCGAACTGGTCGAAATCAAGCCATGGACGCGCGAGGCGCAATTCCTCGAAATCAATCCGGCGGCCACGGTGCCGGTGCTGTTCGATGCCGGTGAGCCACCCGTCGTCGGTGGGCTCGCCGCGATCCATTCGGTCGAGGAGCGCTATTCGCCGAGCGCCGTTGCGGGGCTGTTTCCTGCCAAGGCCTCTGACCGTTCGGAAATGTGGCGGCTGCTCGATTGGGTGCTGCTGAAGCTCAACGACGAAGTCACCCGCTACGTGCTCGAGGAAAAGATCGTCAAGCGCGACCGGCCCGGCTCGACACCCGATCCCGCCGTGCTCCGCGTCGCAAAAGCCAACCTCTCCGAGCATCTCCATTATTTCAACTGGGTGCTGGCGACCCGCCACTGGCTCGCCGGCGACTCGATGACGCTCGCCGATTTCGCCTTGGCCGCGCACCTGTCGAGCCTCGATTATCTCGGCGATGTCGCCTGGGAGACCGCCGAGGAAGTGCGCAACTGGTACGCGCGCCTGAAATCCCGCCCCGCGTTCAGGACGCTGCTCAACGACCGGGTCACCGGCATGCCCGCCCATCAGGGATATGTGGATCTGGACTTTTGAGGAGACTAGTGTGCGCTTGGCCTGGATCATCACCTGGCTCTTTATCGCAAGTCTCATCATTACTCCGGCCGTCTACGGTTGGTCGCTGATGGACGATCCCGTGGTCGAGCAGTCCATGTCGCCGGACTCAGATTCGTGGGGTGTCGCGATATTCGGTGGTCCCCTCGTTGGCATAGCTTTGGCAGTCGGCATTGTGGCCCTAACGAGGGGACTTTCCGCGGGGATCACTCGATTGAACATGCTGATTTGGCGGCATGATCAATTACTGCGGAGCGTCCTTTGGACTATCGCGTGGGTCGTAGTGACAGGTGCGATCGCAGTATCGATAATCTCAGATTACACACACTCCCCTCCCAGGTACGAATACCAGATTTTGCCGTTTTACGTCCTTGGCGTGCTTTGGTTTGCCGTTGTTCGGGCTCTGGCCCTGAGCAAGGCTTCCGGGCCGTGGGCATCAAATGGCACTGCTTGAGTATCGAGCTAGACCGCAGGTTCCCGTCGTTCCCGAGCTTCGCGCCCGGGCCACCGCGCTCGGCTTCGATGCTTTCGGCATCACCTCCGCCGATGCCCGGCCCGACCTCCCGGCAAAACTCAATCACGCGCTCGATGCCGGCTGGCATGGTGACATGGAGTGGATGGCCGAGAGTGCCGAGCGCCGCGGCGACCCGCAGACCCTGTGGCCCGAGGCGCGGTCGGTCATCATGCTCGGCGTCAATTACGGGCCCGATACCGATCCGATGCAGGCGCTGGCGGATCGAACCATCGGTAACATCTCGGTTTACGCGCGCAATCGCGACTACCACAAACTGATCAAGGGCAAGCTGAAGGAACTGGCCGGGCTGCTCGCGCGCCGCACCGGTGCGGACGTCAAGGTTTTTGTCGATACCGCGCCACTGATGGAAAAGCCGCTGGCCGAAGCGGCCGGTCTCGGCTGGCAGGGCAAGCACACCGTTCTGGTCAGCAAAAAGTTCGGCTCGTGGCTGTTTCTCGGCGCCGTCCTGACAGACGCGGCGCTGCCGCCCGATGCCCCACATGCCGAAAGCTGCGGGAGTTGTACGCGCTGCCTCGATATCTGCCCCACCAACGCCTTCCCCGCGCCGTTCCAGCTCGACGCGCGAAAGTGCCTCGCCTATCTCAACATCGAGCATTTGGGGCCGATCCCCCGCGAGTTCCGCATCGCCATGGGCAACCGCATCTATGGCTGCGACGACTGCCTCGCCGTCTGCCCCTGGAATAAATTCGCCAGCGCCACCCGCGAGATGAAACTCCGCGCCCGCGAAGACCTGTCCTCGCCATCCCTCGCCGATCTCGTAGCTCTGGATGACTCCGGCTTCCGCAAACTCTTCGCCGGCTCCCCGGTCAAACGCCTCGGCCACGCCCGGTTCCTCCGCAACGTCCTGATAGCCATCGGCAATAGCGCCGACCTCTCGCTTGTGCCTGCCATCGAGGGCCGTCTCATCGATCCCGAGCGCCTGATCCGCGGCGCCGCCATCTGGGCCCTGCGCCGGTTGGATGCGGCGCGGGCGGAGAGGTTGTCCGGACGCTTCGCGCGCGCAGAGACGGATGACCAGGTCCTTAGCGAGTGGCAGGGCCACCCCTACTAGCTGGCGTGACTGAGGTTATTGGCTCGGCCTGCTGCCGCCGCAGCTTGTCCGATTTCCTCAAACGTGTAGTGGTGCAGCAATCGGCACGCGGGACAGGATCTTGGGCCACGTTAAGGCGTTCGATGGGCTTCGTGGCATCCTGGCCCTCTGGGTGCTCTTGGGGCACTGGGGGACGGCAATAGCCTGGCCGCTCGAGGGCGTTCCCGCAAATTTATGGAATGACAAAGCGGTTCACCTCTTCATCATCCTCAGCGGCTTCGCGATGGCCGCGCTGATCGATCGCAAGCAAGAATCCTACCGCGTATTTATTCTGCGCCGGTTCTTGAGGATTTTCCCGGTCTATTGGCTCTATCTGCTGCTTTCCATTGCCACGATTGGATTGGCCTACTCCGTCTGGTCGACGCCAGGTCCGGGGGTAATGCAGCAGACGCGCGCAACACTCGCGGAAGGTGCCATCGCCCATTTCTGGCCACACATCGTTGCGCACGTTCCCGCCCTGCAAGCTCTCGTTCCAGATTGGCTGCTGCCCAACTCGCCCGTCGCCTTTCTCGGTCAGGCTTGGAGCATCTCGCTCGAATGGCAGTTCTATCTCGTCGTGCCGTTCGCTATCGCCGCGCTCATGGCCGGGCTCAAAAACTGGAAAATCGCGTTAGCCCTGGTAGCTTGCCTACTCATCCTTGGAGCCCTTTCAAGGCTTTTCCCCACGGGATTTATCGGTGGATATTCACCGCTTTTCGCCGTCGGCATCGGCACTTACTATTTCCTCGCCGCTCGTAATCGAGGAACGCCCTGGGCCAGCCGTACGCCAGTCCTGCCGGTCGCCATTGTTTCAGCTGGCTTTGTGCTGCTCGCGGCAACGCCGCAGTCCGTCGCTATAGCAATCTGGTTGGCGCTCGCCGCAGGGGTCGCCGTCGCTGACGATGGAGGATCGCCTCTGCGCCCCGTCGTCGACGCCCTTAATCTGCCTCGCCTTCAGAGGCTCGGGCGCATGTCCTATTCGGTTTATCTGTCCCACATGCTCGTATTGACGATCGTCCTTTACCTATTGAACAGGCTTGGCGTTTCCGGCGGCTGGATGGGCGCCGCGCTGCTTCTCTTGTTCACCCTGACGGGCACGTGGGCATTGTCGACCGCCTCATACGTGCTTGTCGAGAAGCCCTTCCAGCAGTTGGGGCAGCGGCTGTCGGCTGAGGCCTCGGCCGCAGACCCCGCCAATGGAGTGGCAGGAATTGCCTCTGGCAAAGTGGTGTGACGCCGCTGGTGGTTTGGTGACGCGAGGCTTGAAACAGACGACTGCGTGCTCCTAAAAGGCAGCCATGGGCGTCTTCTTCTTCGGCATGGGCTATTCATCGCGCGCGGCGGCGCGGGCGCTGCATGCCATCCGTGATCCCGACATTCCGATTTCCGGCACAGTGGGCGAAATTGCCGAAACATTGCCGAATTCGGCCTATCGTCTTCACAAATTTTCTGGTGATGCACCTGGCCCGACGCTCGGCGACGATCTCGCTAATGCCACCCACGTCATCATTTCCATCCCGCCTGACGAGTATGGCGACCCTGTCCTCCGCCATCACGCGGCGGACATCGCCGCCGCCAAAAGCCTGCAGTGGCTCTGCTATTTTTCAACGGTTGGCGTCTACGGCGATTTCGGCGGCCAGCTGATTGATGAGACCGCCGAAACGCGGCCGATCAACAAGCGCTCGCAGCGCCGCGTCGAGGTCGAGCAGCAGTGGCGCGACTTTGCGGAACAGCGCAGCGCGCCACTGCTGATCCTGCGGCTTGCCGGCATCTACGGTCCCGGCCGCTCGCAGTTCGACAAGCTTCGGGACGGTACCGCCCGCCGCATTGTCAAACCCGGCCAGGTGTTCAACCGCATCCATGTCGAGGATATCGGCCGCGTCACGGCCCTCGCGGCCCTGCAAAAACTCGCCGGCACTTTTAATCTGGCCGACGATGAGGCCGCACCGCCCCAGGATGTCGTCGCCTACGCGGCAAAGCTGCTGGGCGTTGTGCCGCCGCCGGAGCAGCCGTTTGACACGGCCGAAATGACCCCGATGGCGCGCTCATTTTATGCTGACAACAAGCGGGTCTCGAATGCCGCCATCAAGCGTGCGCTCGGCATCGACCTGCTTTATCCCACCTACCGTGAAGGCCTGAAAGCCATCCTCGATCGCGAGAAGCAACCCGCATGACCGCCCCACGCCCCGCCAAGCCTCCAACCCGCGTTATCCTCGATGGGCGCTACACTCGGCTTGAGCCGCTTGCGCCACACCACGCCGACGATCTTTTTGCCGCCGCCAGCGTGCCGGACGCAGCCCAGCGCTTCGCCTATCTGCCGGTCGAGCCGCCGGCATCGCTTGAGGCTGTCCGCGCTTGGATCGCCGGGCAGCAGAGCAACGCCGATCCCATCCTGTTCGCAGTGGTCGACAAGGCGACCGGCCGCGCCGGCGGCTGGCAGCAGCTGATGCGCATCGAACCCGCGCACGGCGTCATCGAGGTCGGTTATGTCTATTGGGGGCCGGCGATCGCCCGAACCCGGCTTGCGACCGAGGCGCTCTACCTCCACGCCCGCCACATCTTCGAAGACCTTGGCTATCGCCGCTTCGAGTGGAAGACCAACAATCGCAATGAGGCCAGCAAGCGCGCTGCCCAACGCTTCGGGTTCACCTTCGAAGGCATCTTTCGCCAGCACATGATCGTCAAGGGCGCGAGCCGCGACACCGCCTGGTTCTCAATGCTCGACACCGAATGGCCGAGCCGCAAGGCAGGACTTGAGGCATGGCTCGATCCCGTGAATTTCGACGCGGATGGAAAGCAGAAGGCGAAGCTGAGCTTCTCCGCCTAGTCCCCCTGGATCGCCCGCCGCACTGCACCTTCGAGCAGTCGCAAATCCTGCTCGCGGCTGAGGCGGTGGTCGCCGTCAGGGATCAGCGTCAGCGTCACCGGATCGCTGAGCAGATGCGCGACGAGTTTGAGCGCATGCTCCTGCGGCACGTCGGGGTCCTTGCCGCCCTGCAAAATCGTCACCGGACAGTCGGTTTTGATGGCCCCGCCGAACAGCAGGTGCTTGGCGCCATCCTCGATCAGTTTGGCGGTAATGGGGTAGGGTTCATCCGAATATTGCGACGGCTGCAGGATAACGCCGCGCGTTGCGAGCGCGTCAAAATCCTCGGGCGTGAACTCCTCGCGCATCAGGTCCTCGGTCATGTCGACCGCCGGTGCGATAAGGATGATCGCCTTGATCCGCCCTTCTCCCCGGGCGCGTAACGCTTTGTTAAGCAACAACGCCAGCCACCCGCCCATCGACGAGCCAATGACGATCTGCGGCCCGCTCGTCATCGCAAAGACCGCGAGCGCTTCCTCGAGCCAGCGGCTGATCGCACCGTCAAGGAAGTCGCCGCCCGATTGCCCATGGCCCGAATAGTCGAGCCGGGTGACCGCCAAGCCTTCGCGGGCGCCGAACGAATCGAGTGTCGTGGCCTTGCCGCCGGTCATTTCCGAGCGAAAGCCGCCGAGCCAAAACAAGCCCGGATTGCTCCCTGGCCGGCTGAGTATGGCGATGCGCCGCGCGTCGGCGCCTTGGCCAACCTCGATCGAGCCTGCGATTATTTCCGGCATGGCAACTCGCGAAAGGTTTGAGGAGTGTCTGTCTGCTTAACCCTCCGGCGCGGTCCGGCGCAACCATGCAACAACGCTAGTGCTTCCGGCGGATTGCAGAGAAACCGCCATCTTTGCCGTTGACTTATCCTCTCGCCGACACGATTTTACGCGATGCGGTCGCCGGGCCGCTCCCCGAGTCAATTGAAGGAAATTTGCCATTCGTCGTCCAATGAGGTCGCTCGCGCCCCAAAAGGAAGGGCCGCTGTCTAATGAGGATATCCAGAGCGCTGACGTTCAGGTCATCGATGCTGAGGGTGAAAACAAAGGCGTAATGCGCACGCGCGACGCCATTGCCGAGGCCCAGGAGCAGGGGTTTGACCTCGTCATAATCTCCCCCAATTCCGTTCCGCCGGTTGCCAAATATCTCGATCTTGGCCGCTTCAAATACGCCGCGCAGAAAAAAGCGGCCGAGGCGCGCAAGAAGCAGAAGGTCATCGAGGTCAAGGAAATCCAGCTCCGGCCGAATATCGATACCCACGATTTCGAGACCAAGATGAAGGCCGTCACCAAATTTCTGGGTGAAGGCGACCGCGTAAAAGTCACCATGCGTTTCCGTGGCCGCGAAATGGCGCACCAGGAACTCGGCATGGAACTGCTGCTGAAAGTCCGCGACATGATGGAGACCGGCGCCAAGGTCGAATCCTCGCCGCGTTCCGAAGGCCGGCAGATGGTGATGGTGCTGGCGCCCAAATAAAGCGCCCAGGTGAGCGCCTGCAGCAACGCCGGGTGAAGATGGGCGGTCCTTCGGGGCCGCCTTTGTTTTTGTGCCTCAGCCCACCTGCCTCCCTGCTTCCCGCGACAAATTTACCAGCCTTGCGCTGAAGCTGGCACAAAACTTGTATAGGCCGGCGAATTGCGTCATGGTTTCCAGGCGAGTGGCCGGCTCTACCGGCAGTTTTGGTGGTCGTGTGCTCGAACCGCACGCGCTCCATATTGGGACCGGGGCAGGTTTAGCCGATGGCGTTAGCGCCAAGGATCGAAGTTCGGCAATCGCAGAGCCTGACGCTTACGCCGCAGCTCATGCAGTCGATCCGCCTGCTGCAACTGAGCCATCTCGAGCTTGATGCCTTTATCGACGCTGAGCTGCTGCGCAACCCGCTGCTGGAGCGCGAAGACGGCCAGCCCGAACCCGGCGAGGAACCCGCCGCGCTGCCCGAGCCAGCAGCCGAACTCAGCGCCTACGAAGATACCGTCACCCACGGCGAGCGCGAGCAATCCGCCGACGGCATAGCGAACGGCCTCGATACCGAGGTCGAAAACGTCTTCCCCGAACAGACCGGGCAGGATGCGCCGGGGGCCAGCACGCCCTCATGGGATGAGCACGGAAGCGCGGCAGGGGAAGCGCCGGACCTCGACCAGTTCGTTGCCGCGCGGCCGACGCTTGCCGATCATCTCGAGGAGCAGGTGGGCCACATCCTCGCCGATCCCGCCGAGCGGATGATCGCCCGCTACCTCATCGATGGCCTCAACGAAGCCGGCTACCTTACGGCGGAGCTCGACGGCATTGCCGAGCAGTTTGGCGCCTCGCTGGAGCAGGTCGAAAGCGTGCTCGCCCGCGTCCAGGGCTGCGATCCGGTCGGCGTTTTCGCCCGCGATGTGCCGGAGTGCCTGGCGCTGCAGTTGCGTGAAAAGGATCGGCTCGATCCGATGATGGCCCGCTTGCTCGGACATCTCGACCTGTTAGCCGTACACGATCTGGCGGGGCTCTGCCGCGCCGTCGGATGCGATCGCGACGATCTTGCCGATATGCTCGCCGAAATCCGGCTGCTCGATCCGCGGCCCGGCCGCGCTTACGATTCGGGGCCGGTCGAAGCGATCGTGCCGGATGTCTTCATCCGTCCCGGGCCTGCCGGTGCCTGGACCATCGAGCTCAACAGCGAGATTTTGCCCCGCGTGCTGGTCAACCGTGTCTACTATGCCTCGGTTACGAAGCGCGCCCGCAATCCGGGCGAGAAGAGCTTCCTCACCGATTGCCTGGCCAGCGCCAACTGGCTGACCAAGAGCCTCGATCAGCGTGCCCAGACCATCCTCAAGGTGGCGACCGAAATCGTCCGCCAGCAGGATGGGTTTCTGCTCCACGGCATCACCCATCTCAGGCCGATGACGCTGAAAATGGTCGCCGAAGCCATCGAGATGCACGAATCGACCGTCTCGCGGGTCACCTCCAACAAATACCTGGCGACGCCCCGCGGGTTGTTCGAGATGAAGTACTTTTTCACCACCGCGCTCGGCTCGATGACCGGCGGGGACGAACATTCGGCTGAGACGGTGCGGCATCGGATCAAGCAACTGGTCGATCAGGAATCGGCGGCCGATATCCTCTCGGACGATACCATCGCCGAACTGCTGCAGAAGGAGCAGGGGATCGATGTGGCGCGGCGCACCGTCGCCAAATACCGCGAGGGGATGAATATCCCCTCATCGGTCATCCGCCGCCGGCAGAAGCGCCAATTGCAGGCCGCGCGGTAAGCGACTTTCTCGTGTCGCTACACGCGCCGCCGATCACGTTGTCGCCAGCGCTGTCTCTTGCCGCGTGAAATCTAGTCCGTTGCAACCCACATGTCATTGGCGAATTGAGGTAAAGGAAGGTGGCATTGCGCATTGCGCCGATGAATCGCACGGCGCTAGATTCACCTTCGACGACAGGCCGTCCCTGGACGGCTGCCGTGATGGCGTAACAAGCTCAAGAGGATGCCATGACCCTACGTGTATCGGGCAAGAACATGAATGTGGGAGACGCCCTGAGGACCAAGGCGGTGCAGCATTTCGATAATGTCGTCGGCAAATATTTCGACGGCGGTTATGAGGGACATCTCACGCTCGAACACGAAGGATCGGGTTTTAACGCCATCTGCATGATTCACCTCGACAGCGGCGCCATGCTGCAGTCGAGCGCCTATGGCGGGGACGCGGTCTCGGCCTATGAGCTGATGGCGCTGCACGTCGAAAAGCGCCTCCGCCGCTACAACCGCAAACTCAAGACACATCGCCGGCACAACGACGAAGATGGTGCCGCAACCTCCTACGTGATCGCCGCCAGCGACGACGAGGAGGTGGAGGAAGACTATTCGCCCCCGGTGGTTGCCGAATCGACCTCGAGCCTGCGGCGGATGACCGTCGGTGAGGCGGTGATGGAGCTTGATCTTCTACAGGGCGATGTGGTGGTTTTCCGCCACGCTGGACATGGGGGACTGAATGTGGTTTACCGCCGCGCCGACGGCAACATCGGCTGGATTGATCCAGCGTTGAGCGCCAATTAGGGCTCGGACGAGACCATATTTTTCACGAAATCTGACAGGGTTGACTATGGAACTGGCCGACATCCTCTCCGAGGATTCCGTCCTTGTCCATGACAAGGTTCGCGACAAGACTGAAGCTCTGGAAATCCTGGCCGATCAGGCCGCTAGCGTCACCGGGCAGGACGCGAGCACGATCTATGAGGCGCTGGCGGCACGTGAGACGCTGGGCTCGACAGGCCTGGGCAACGGCATCGCCATCCCGCATGGCAAGCTGCCCGGGCTAAAGGGCGTCTCCGCCGCGTTCCTTAGGCTGAAGCAGCCGGCCGAATTCGATTCGGTCGATGATCAGCCGGTCGATCTGGTGTTCATGCTGCTGGCCCCGGCGGGCGCCGGCGCCGACCATCTCAAGGCGTTGGCCCGCGTCGCCCGGCTGCTCAGGACGGACGCTCTGGTCGAAGCCCTGCGCTCGGCCGATAAGCCGCAAAAGCTTTACGCACTGCTGACTGCCGCCTTGCCATCGCAGAACGCGGCGTAAGATACGGCGGCAAACACTGCCGCCGTCCCAATGACAAAACTCAATGCAGCGACACGACGCCGTAATTGCGCTCGGCGAGCCAGTCGCTGACCGCTTCGTCGGTATCGCCGACCATCAACGGCGAGCCATCGGCGGAAACCACCAGTTGGAACTCGGCATCGGGCTCAACGGGATCGCCCCCGATCATCATTTTGGCCAGGGCGTCGCCTTTGATCGGACGCACATAGACCACCGCATTGCCGCCAAGCGCCATGAACTGGGCGGGGGTCAACTGCTTCAGCGGATTGCCGGCGTTGAACGCTTCGGCGTTTTCGGGTCTGTCTTGCATCTTGCTCTCCTTACGAACGGATTTCGATGATGCGAGCGATCTTTTCGGCCTTCGGACGCAGCAGCGTGATGATCAGCATGCCGTTCTTGAGTTCCGCGTCCTTAACAACAACGCCGTCCGCGAGGAGGAAGTTTCGCTGGAACTGGCGCGCCGCAATGCCGCGGTGCAGATACTCACGATCGGCCTCGTCCTTCTGGCGGCCCCTGACAAACAGCTGGTTATCCTCGGCAACGACGTCGAGCTCCGCCCTGGTGAAACCGGCAACGGCGATGGAGACGAGAAATTTCTCTTCTCCGTCGGCACCAAGGGTCCGCTCGATGTTATAGGGAGGATAGCCGTCCGACGCCTTGGTCAGCCGGTCGACGCGCTCCTCGAGGCTGTCGAAGCCGAGCAGGAAAGGCGCCGAGAAAAGCGAAACGCGAGACATCAAAATCCGTCCTTGTGATCAAGCAACGTCCGAAGTCGACCCAAGATCAGCGGCATCGGCTTCGTCTGAAAATATGGGGGAATGCCGGTGTTGCTTCAAGGCCTCACATGGCGCTTCCGGCCGAACTGCGAGTGAACCCGAATGAGCGGTACAATATCGGTCGTGATGCCGGCCTACCGGGCCGAAAGCTATATCGGCGGGGCGGGACGCAGCGTCCTCGCCCAGAGCTATGCCGATTGGCAGTTGGTTATCGTCAGCGATGACGGGCAGGACTATGAGGCGATCCTTGCCGGGGAGGGGATCACCGATAAGCGCCTGCGCTTCATCTCCTCCGGCGGCGTGAAAAGCGGGGTTTCGGCCGCCAAGAACGCCGGTTTCGATGCCGTCACCACGGACTACGTCGCAATCCTCGATGCCGACGACCGCTTCAAGCCGAAAAAGCTCGAGCGGGTTATGGCCGCGCTGGCCGATCACGCCATCGTGTCGACCGCTCTCGATGTCACCGATACGGCCGGCAAATCTCTACGGTTTGTGGGGGCCGGCACCGATCGAGTGCTGACGGCCGGCGAACACAAATGGGTGAACCTGTCGATGGATTCGATGATCGCCTGGGACCGGCGGCGGGTCGACGGACGCGGTGACCCAAAACTGCCCAATATGACCGATCTCGATTTCCTGATGCGCCTCTACCGCACCAGCGCCACATCTTTCCACATCGGCGAGCCGCTGCACGACTACGTCAAGCAGCCGAACTCGGCCAGCAATGCCTCAGGCTTCACCGAACGCATGCTGCTCGCCAAATCGACCCTGCGCGAGCGGCTGGCGGAGGGCAGCTATCCGATGGCCGATCCCGGCGCGGTTGAAGGGATCGACGCCTTCCTTGACGTCTCGATGGCGGCCGAGCGGGCTTACCCTGCGGCGCTGGCCAAAAATCCGGCACTGCTATTCGAGGACAACATCGAGCCGATGCTGCAGCGCTACCGCGCTTCGCATCCTTAGACGGGATACTCGCCAACCCCTCCGCCGTCATGGCCGGGCTTGACCCGGCCACCCAGCCAGACGCGCCGCGCGTTCAAGCGAGAGATACCGATAGGTTTCGCACATCTGGACCTCGCCGCAGCCGCCTCCGAATTCGGAGAGGCCGGTTGGATGGCCGGGTCAAGCCCGGCCATGACGGCGGAGGGGTTTGGGCTGGATGCCCCTAAAGCGCCGCCGCAACCTCTGCGTCGAAGGGGATGGCCGGCTGCGCGCCCGGCTTCGTGCAGGCAAGGCTCGCGGCAACGGCGGCGCGCTTCATCGCCTGTTCCAGCCCGAGCCCGGCATCGAGCCCCGCCGCGAGATAGCCGCAGAACGTGTCGCCGGCACCAACCGTATCGACCGGCGTCACCTTCAGTGCCGGCACGCTGATGAACTGGCCGTCGGCCGTCGCGGCCCGCGCGCCTTCGCCGCCGAGCGTCACGATCAGCGTCTGCTGCTTGGCCTTCGCCCAGTCGCGCATCAGGCCTTCGAGCGGCTCGGTCTGGCCGCCACAGAGCAGGGCAAATTCGGTCTCGTTGGCGACGAGGATTTTAGCCTTGCCGGCCATGGCGGGAGTCGAGTCGAGGAACGGCGCCGTATTGAGGATCGACACGATCCCGTTCTGGCGGGCCAGATCGAGCGCGCGGTCGGTGGCGCCCTGTGTGATTTCCTGTTGCAGCATCAGCACGTCGCCTTTGCTCATCCCGGCGAGCGCCGCATCTGCATCCGCCACGGTGTGGGTGGCGTTCGCGCCGGGCAGCACGGCGATGCAATTTTCGCCTTTTGCGTCGACAAAGATCATGGCGATCGAGGTCGGTGCATCGACGCGCTTGAGCTGCGAAAGATCGACGCCGCCCTCGGTCAGCAGCGCGATCGCCTCCTTGCCGTAATCGTCACGGCCGATCGCGCCGACATGGCGGACATTGCGCCCCGCGCGCTTGGCGGCGAGTGCCTGGTTGGCGCCCTTATTGCCGGGCGCCGTCACAAACGTGCCGCCGAGCACGGTTTCGCCCGGTTTTGGCAGGCGCGGCACGTTGCCGATGAGGTCGAGCCCGACCGAGCCGAATACCGTGATCATGTTACTTCTTCCCCCACGCCGATCAAAGCCCGGCTGCTTTGACGATGGTGTTCCAGTTGCGGTTGGTCCACAAAATTTTCTTGCCGAAAGGCTTCCAGATAATGCCCTGCGTGTCCGCGCTGTAGCGGCCGTCAGGCTTGCGATACGCCATATGGAAAATTTCGCGCGCTGTCACGCCGACCACGTCGAAATCGCCCGGCAGGCTGCAGGGCAGCGTCAGCTTTGAGGCCTCGGGTTCGGCGAACAGCGTGACGTAGAGCTTCTGCTGCTCGTTCTCGGTCTCGCCGGCGAAAGGATCGGATTTGATCATCGCCTGAAGCTCGTCCTGCGACCTGAGCACCGTGCCGATGTCGAAACCGAACGTCTTCGCCAGCGATGCCTCGATCTGCTGTTGCAGATCCGGCGATTTGTCGCCGTCGAACAGCACATTGCCGCTGGCGATCAGCGTTTTGGCGTTCTTGAATCCCATCGCCGCGAACGCCGCGACGAGATCGGCGCTTTTGACCGTGCGCTTGCCGAGATTGACGCCACGCAGAAATGCCGCATAGCGGGTCACGGTTTATCACTCATCCCTTTGGCCGCTTTGCCATTGGGATAGATCGTTTCGCCGCGCGCCAGCATCTCGACGAATCCCGCGATCTTTTTCGCGCGGCCTTCGGGGGTCTTCAAATTGCCGACCCGGAACGCCAGCGAAAACAGGTTCTGCCGGTTCAGCGTCTCGAACGTCTTCTGGGCCTTTGGATTGGCAGCGATCGCCGCCTTGAGGTCGTCAGGCACCTGCATGTCGCGGCCGGCGGCATAGGCGGCCTTCCAGCGGCCGTCCGCCTTCGCCGCGTCGACCTGTGTCTGGCCGAAGGCTGTCATGCGACCGGCCTTCGTCAGCCGTTCGATATGGCCGATATTGCGCTGCGACCAGATGCTTTTGGGCCTTCGCGGACAGAAGCGCTGCAGGAACGACATTTCGTCGAAAGTTTTCTTCTGCCCGTCGATCCACCCCCAGCAGAGCGCGATATCAAGCGCCTCGGCATAGGTGACAGTCGGCAGTCCCGACTCCTTCTTGTGGATTTTCAGCCAGATTTCGTCGGCCTTGTCGTGGTTCGTTCTGAGCCAACGCTCGAACGCCGCGGCATCCGGAAAATCCCGGATATGGTCGGGATTTGGCGTCACCGGTGCCATCAGCCGCCAACCGTGCTGCGCGTCAGAATTTTGCCGAGCGCCGTGTCGAGACCCTCGAAGGTCGGCAGGTCCATGTTGAACATAGTGGCCAGCGTTTCGCGCATCTCGCCAACCGTCGGCAGCGTTTTTGTCTCGCGCGTGCCGTCCGGCGCGATGTTGGTCAGCCGGGTGTCGAACATCATCAGCCGGCCCGAGGGGGCAGCCCTTTCGACCAGCAGATGATGATGAAAGAACCACTCTGGATCGGCATTAAGCTCGTCATTGACCTGCACATACGTGGCCTCATCCACCGCATCGAGCGCGAACCGATAAACCGGGCGCCAGTCTTCCTCGTGCCGCTTGAGTTCGAGGCGTAGCGCCGGGTCTTCGCCGGTCAGGCGATAGGTGCCAAGCGGGGTCTCCTGCTCGACGCCGGTGCGCAGCTTCAGTGGCACCGTCTGCAGCAGCCCGCCGAAACCGACGTCGGCGAGATAGGTCGTGCCGCTGATATCGACGGTGATCAGCATGTGGCTCGGCGGTGAGGTGCCCTGGTCTTCGCTGTCCCGCAACACACTGGCAAGATGGGCACGCGCCTCGAAGCCGAGGTCGACCAGGATACGCAAAAACATCAGATTGAGTTCGAAGCAGTAGCCGCCGCGGCGCTCGCTGAGCAGCTTCCGGTTGAGGCTCGCCTGGTCGAGCGGCACCGGAATGCCGACGAGCGAATTGAAATTCTCGAACGGGATCGAGGCCGGCTGCAGAACATGCAGCGCCTCGAGCGTCGCCAGCGTCGGCGCGATCGAGCCGGCAAAGCCGATACGCTCGAAATAGGCGTTGAGGTTGACGTCCTCGCTCATGGCTCCCCCGGGGCTCGCATCATTGCCGCGCCGGCGATTCCCCGCCGCGACAATAGGAGAGGTCGCGGCGGCTTGTCACGCCGCCTGGGCGGCGCGGGCCGCGGCGATCGTTTGCCGGACCGCATTCTCGTCCGTCACGGTGATCTCGAATTCGCGCTCGATCGCCGTGCCGCCCATGCCGACATGCTCGTTGCGGAACCGCATCGGGCTCTTGGTCGTCGCGAGCGCCGCGAAGTGGAACTCGTCGGCACGGCTCGCGGTCACGACCTGGCCGATATTGCCGGCATCGAGCGCGCCGCACGCCATAATGACCAGCCGACCGTCTGCCGTGGCAACCGTATCCTTGAGGATGTCGATGCCTTCGACCGCCGTATCGCGCTGGCCGCTGGTCAGCACACGGTCGACGCCCGCCCGGATCAGCGCCTCGACCGCTTCCTTGTGGTCGCGGGTCATGTCGAAGGCGCGGTGACAGGTCGTCGCCATCGGCCGCGCGGCATCCACCAGCGCCTTCATCCGCGGTTCGTCGATCTGGCCGTCCGCCGTAAGGCAGCCGAACACCACGCCGGCGACGCCGAGCGCGCGCATCGCCTTCACGTCCTCGACCATGCTGTCGAATTCGAGCTCGCTGTAGAGGAAATCCCCGCCGCGCGGGCGAATGATCACGTGGAACGGAATCGTACCGACCGCCAGCGCTTGCCGCACCGTGCCAAGGCTCGGCGTTAGCCCGCCCTCGATGAGGCTGGCGCAAAGTTCCACCCGGTCCGCGCCGGCATTCTGCGCCGCGACCAGGCCATCGATGCCTTCGACGCAGATTTCGATTTTGAGGGGTTTTCGCGTCACGTCATCACTCCGAAATTTCGTTGGCAACATGTCGCAGCGCGGCGCGACGGGTGCAAGGCCTTCGACACGATTCAGCTCTTCAACTGCTAAGTTATAACATCGAGTACTCCTACGTAGGAGTTTAGACTGTTAACGACACAAATTGGCGCCGCCAATTTAGGTTGTAGCAACGCGCGGCAAAGTATCGTGATCATGGGAAACGCCAGGATACTTGGCGAGGAAGGAGCAGGCTATGCGCCGTGCACCGGGTTCCACCCGTCCGTACTATGTCGATGATGCCGGTGCCGCGGCGCTGGAATTTGCTATTCTGACTCCGATGTTCCTGTTGATGACGACGGGAATGATTGCTTACGCTATTTATTTCGGCGCGGCGCACTCGGTGCAGCAACTGGCGGCCGACGCTGCGCGCACCTCGATCGCCGGTCTGACGGCGACCGAGCGCAACTCTCTGGTGACCACGTTCATCAGCAACAACGCCGGCGGTTATGTACTGATCGACCCGCAGCATCTGAGTTCGACCGTTGCTTCCTCAGCCAACGATCCAACCGAATACAGCGTCACCCTGACCTACGACGCCTCCAGCTTGCCGATCTGGAATCTTTACGTGCCGCTGCCGCTGCCCAGCCACACCATCACCTACTCTTCGGTGATTCGGCTCGGCGGGACCTGATAGCCGTGACAATCTTCCGGTATCCGTGGGCGAAATTCGTTCGCCGCTTCGGCGCGGATGAGCGCGGCAGCATGGCGATCATGTTCGGCGTGCTGATCGCGCTGGGCACTATCGCCAGCGCCCTGGCCGTCGACGAAGGCTCGCTCTACCTGCAGCGGCGCACCGCCCAGTCGGCCGTCGATCTGGCCTCGATCGCGGCGGCGAATGATCCGGCCAATGCTTTCGCCATCGTCCGCCAGCATCTGGTCGATGCGGGCCTCGTTGCCTCGAGCGCAACGCAGATATCGCTCGCCGACCCCAATGCGACGACGCGCCTCGTTGTCCAGACCGGCAAATATTCAGCGGACTCGACCCTCGCTGTCGGCCAGCGCTTCCAAGTCTCCAATAACGCGATCAATGCGGTACGCGTGTCCTTTGTCGAGCCGGGTACGCTGTTCTTTGCGAGGCCGTGGGCGCAGACCCAGTCGATTGGTGTACGCGCCACGGCCAGCGTGTCGCCGCAGGTCGCATTCTCTATCGGCTCGACCCTGGTCAATATGAGCGACGGCATTCCCAACGCCGTGCTCAATGCCCTGCTGGGGAGCAACGTCTCGCTCTCGGCGGTGAGCTATGACGCGCTGCTCAGCACCAAGATCAGCCTGTTTCCCTTTCTCGATGCGCTGGCGCAGGAATTGGGAATTACCGCAGGCACCTATCAGGACGTGCTCAACGCTTCTGCCGATCAGGGGGTGATCGCCAAGGCAATGGCCGACGTCCTGACGGGCACCGACAAGACCGCCATGACCACCTTGGCACAGGCGCTTGGCCACAACGGCACAGTGCCCATCAGCCAGCTCTTCAGTTTGGGTAACGCTGCCGGCCTCTCGCTCGATACGGGGGCGAGTTCAGGCTATGTGGCGACGCTCTCGGCACTACAGGTGCTAAGCGCGACGACGGCGCTCAGCAATGGCACGCATCAGGTGTCGCTCAACCTCGCCGCCAATGTCCCCGGCCTCGTCAGCCTGACGATGAGCCTTGCCGTTGGTGAGCCGGCGCAGTTCGCGAGCTGGTTCTCGCTCGGGCCGAGCGGCTCGATCGTCCACACCTCGCAGATCCGGATGCGCTTCGTCGCAACCATTGGTGGCGGCCTGGCGCTACTCAACGCCAGCGTCAGGGTACCGCTCTATCTGGCGGTCGCCTATGCGCAGGCCGGCGTTCAATCCGCGACCTGCCCAGCCAGCGGCGCTACGACCGGCACCGCCGTGATCAATACGCAGCCCGGCGTCGCCAGCCTTACGCTAGGCGATGTCCCGGATCCGGCCTTCAGCAATTTCAGCGCTACGCCGACCGTGACGCCGGCAACGCTCATCAACCTGCTGCTGCTCAAGGTCAACGCAAGCGCCAGCGCCTCGATCGGCCAGACAACGCCGACTCCGCTGAGTTTCTCGGCGGCGGACATCACCAGCGGCACGGTCAAGCGTGCCACGACCACGACCTTCACCCAGTCGCTGATGGCCTCGCTGCTGCAGACTCTGACGCTGACGATCGCACCGATCCCGCTTGGGTTGACGATCGGCGGCGTCACCTCGACGCTCAACAGCTTGCTGAGCCCGCTGACCCCGGTGCTCGACAGTGCCATCAACGTCGCGCTGGCAGCCCTGGGCGTGACGCTCGGCGATGCTGATGTGCAGGTCTATGACGTCACCTGCACGAGCCCGGTTCTCGTACAGTAGCCCAAAAGAAAAAGCCGCCCGGAGGCGGCTTGATTCAGGGTGATGGTGGAGCCAGACGGGATCGAACCGACGACCTCTTGCATGCCATGCAAGCGCTCTCCCAACTGAGCTATGGCCCCATCATTCCGGGAGCTCTCCGCCAGCCCCTCTTTGAAGAGGCCGCCCGAGAGCGTGGCGACTATTAGTCAGGCGTTTCGCCTGACGCAAGTGCCAAATTCTGCTGCCGATGCCCCGCTAGGGCGCACCGGAACTTGCTGATCGACCGTAACGGCGGTCAGCGCTCGTCGCTGCCACCGTCGAAGCCGAGGTTCTCTTCCTCGTCGTCCTCTTCCTCGAGGAACACGTCGGATTCGTCTTCGCCGATATCCTCGACGTCCTCGACGCCTTCGACATCGGGGATCTCTTCTTCCGTTCCGGCTTCCTCAGCGTCGGCATCTTCGAGCGAAACGATCTCGGGAGCGGGGGCCTCGGTCACATCCTCGACCTCGATCTCTTCTTCCTCTTCCTCGTCACGCTCGGCGACGCGTGCCTTGCCGTTCGTCTCGAAATAGGAACGGGGATAGGATTTGCCCGTATAGGGCGAGACGATCGGATCCTTGTTCAAGTCGTAGAACTTCTTGCCCGTTTCAGGGTCTTCTCGTTTGGTACCGCGGTTTACTGCCAATTCTGGACCTCAGCGTGAAGGACGTTCGGGCGATTGCCGGCCCGTGCGGTAAGGACTATCGCAGTCGGTGTCAAACCGAAAATGTGCGCAAAAAAGCCGGAGCAAGCCAGCTGCCCAAGGTGGCCCGCCATGCGCGGCATATGGTAGAGCGGGACGACGGCTGCAATTGACCTTTCACCGGCGCGCAATTCTCGATGTCCGATCAAATCCATACGGCCCGGCCGCTGACCGTGCTAAGGGCGCGCGGCCTCGGCGGACGGTTCCGGGTGCCGGGGGACCGCGGCCTGTTCTGCCTTGCGGCCATGCTGGCTGTGCTGGCGCGGGGCGAGAGCGTCCTCTACCGCGAAGCGAACGACAGCGACGGCGATCTTGCTTCTGTGCAAAAACTGCTCCTCGCAATTGGCGCCGAACCGGAATTTTCCGATGACCGATGGCAGATAAACGGCCTTGGCGCTCTTGGCTTGCTCGAGCCCGAAAAGCGGCTCGATTTCACCGGTGCGGGCCGGGCGCTGCCGCTCGCGATGGGATTTGTCGCGCCGTACGGTTTTACCACGCGATTCATCGGCGAGCGTTCGGATACCACGGCGCCGGTGGCCGTCGTTGAGGCCTTGCGTTCGATCGGCACCGAAATCGAAAGCCGCGGCGGTCGCTTCCCGATCAGCGTCCGGGGACCGAAAACGACAATTCCCTTCTCCTGGCCTCTGACGGCCGGGTCGTCGGAAAAAGCCGCGGCGCTCCTTGCGGCGCTGTCGGTTCCCGGTGTCTCGACGCTGACCGAATCCGGACCAGCGCCCGATCACGCCGAGCGGCTGCTTCGCCACTTTGGCGCAGTGGTGGATGTCGGAGCGAACGACAACCGTCGGACGATCGAGATCACCGGCCTGCCAACCCTCGGCGCTCGCACCCTGACGCTCGCCGGCGATCCTGACATCGCGTCGCTGGCCGTGCTCGCTGGGCTGGTCGTCCCGGAGTCCGAAATCCTGGTGGAGAATGTCATGCTCCATCCCGCCCATCGCGCGGTCTTCAACGCGCTCGAGGAAATGGGCGGGCAGATCGACATTCGCAATCAGCGCACCACGGCGGGCGAAGAGATCGCCGATTTTCGCGTTCGCCACTCGCCATTGCTCGGCATTGCCGTAGTGCCTGACGGCCTCACACCGGCGGCCACAATGGTCCTGGCCATCGCCGGCGCGTTTGCGGCCGGCGTAACGCGCCTCCCGAGGCTTGGCCACACGGGCGAAACCGCCTTATTGCGGCGGCTCGCCGAAAGCCTTGCCAATAACGGCGCAACGGTCAGTCTCGACAAGACTGGTCTTACTGTCGGCCGTCCACCTGCCGGCAGCCGGCTGGGCGGTGGCACGGTTGCGACGGGCGGCGATCCTCTGTTCGCCGCGGCGTTCACGGTTTTTGGCCTCGCCGCGGTGGAGCAGGTGACGATCGACGACGAGACCCGTATGGAAGCCGCCTATCCCGGGCTGATGCGGCAGTTCGAAATGGTCGGCGCGGAATTCCTCGAGGGGTGGGCGGCATGATTATTGCGGTCGATGGACCCGCCGCTTCCGGCAAGGGCACGCTTGCAACCGGCCTGGCCAACCACTTCGGGCTGCCGCACCTCGATACCGGGCTGCTTTATCGGGCTGTAGGTCTCGCGGCAGGCACCGACGATGGCGCGCCCGATTTCGAGCCGCGCGCCATCGCGATTGCCGAAAAGCTCGATGCCGCCCACCTCGACACCAGCAAGCTAGGTACCGCCGAAGTGGCGGTGCTTGCGTCCCGGGTTGCGCGGATTCCTCAGGTGCGGGCGGCGTTGCGGGACTTTCAGCGGCAATTCGCGAGCCAGCCGCGCGGGGCGGTGATCGATGGCCGCGACATCGGCACCCGCATCTGCCCGGATGCCGACGTAAAGCTCTTCATCACCGCCGATACGGCGGTTCGCGCCGAGCGACGCACCGGCCAGTTGCGGCGCCGCGGCATCGCGGCCGATCGCGACGACATCGCCCGCCAGATCGCCGCGCGTGACGAGGCCGACAAGAATAATCCAGCCGGCGCCTTCTATCTCGCCAAAGACGCCCACTTGCTAGATACGACCAACCTTAGTATAGACGCCGCACTCCGCGCGGCGATCGGTATTGTCGAGGCGGCCATGGCCGGCAAGTCCAGGTAATTCCTGAATCCAACCTTGCGGCTTTGGTTTAGCCCCAGCAATTCCCATATCGAGGACAGCCGGCCCGCGCCGGAAACATCAACAAACGGCATCAAATCGGATGAGCGCCCCCGTACCGGGTCCTTTGGCTTTTGCCGCAAGGGCCGGGCGCCCGTTGCGAGGATGCCGTATCCATCATGCAAACAACCGGTACGCTTGGAGACTAAATGGCACAGCAAGCTGTGGTGAAAGAAGATTTCGAATCCCTCCTGATGGATTCGTTCATGGACAACGAGCCGCTGGAAGGCGCCGTCGTCAAAGGGACGATCGTCGCCATCGAGAAGGATCTCGCGATCATCGATGTGGGCCTCAAGACCGAAGGCCGCATCGCAATGAAGGAATTCGGCGCTGCCGGTCGTGACGGCACGCTCAAAGTCGGCTCCGTGGTCGAAGTTTATGTCGACCGCGTCGAGAACTCGCTTGGCGAGGCGGTGCTCAGCCGCGAAAAGGCCCGCCGCGAAGAGAGCTGGGTCAAGCTCGAAGAAATGTACAACAAGAACGAGCGCGTCGAAGGCGTCATCTTCAATCAGGTCAAGGGCGGCTTCACCGTCGACCTCGAAGGCGCCGTGGCGTTCCTCCCCCGTTCGCAGGTGGACATCCGTCCGATCCGCGATATCGGGCCGCTGATGAATGTGCCGCAGCCCTTCCAGATCCTCAAGATGGACAAGCGCCGCGGCAATATCGTCGTATCGCGCCGTGCCATTCTCGAAGAGTCGCGCGCCGAGCAGCGTTCGGAAATCGTCCAGCAGCTCGAGGAAGGCCAGATCGTCGACGGCGTCGTCAAGAACATCACCGACTACGGTGCGTTCGTTGACCTCGGCGGCATCGACGGCCTGCTGCACGTCACCGACATTGCCTGGCGCCGGGTCAATCACCCGTCGGAAGTCCTGTCGATCGGCGAGACCATCAAGGTCCAGATCATCCGCATCAACCATGAGAGCCACCGCATCAGCCTCGGCATGAAGCAGCTCCAGGCTGACCCGTGGGATGGCATTGCGGCGAAGTATCCGGTTGGTGCTCGGTTCAGTGGCCGCGTCACCAACATCACCGACTACGGCGCGTTCGTCGAGCTGGAGCCGGGGATCGAAGGCCTGATCCACGTCTCGGAAATGAGCTGGACCAAGAAGAACGTCCATCCGGGCAAGATCGTCTCCACCTCGCAGGAAGTGGAAGTGATGGTGCTCGAGGTCGATCCCGACAAGCGCCGCATCTCGCTCGGCCTCAAGCAGACCCTCGCCAACCCGTGGGAAACCTTTGCCGAGAAATTCCCGATCGGCTCGACCATCGAAGGCGAGGTCAAGAACAAGACCGAGTTCGGCCTGTTCATCGGCCTCGACGGCGATGTGGACGGAATGGTCCACCTCTCCGATCTCGACTGGAACAAGTCGGGCGAGGAAGCTCTCGACAACTACAACCGTGGCGATATCGTCCAGGCCAAGGTGCTCGATGTCGACATCGAGAAGGAACGCATCTCGCTCGGCGTCAAGCAGCTCGGTAACGACCCCGTTGCCGATGCCGGCGATACGCTGAAGAAGAATGCGGTCGTCACCGGTGTCGTGACCGAGGTCAACGACGGCGGCATCGAGGTGAAGATCAACGGCACCGAGCTCACAGCCTTCATCCGCCGCGCCGATCTCAGCCGCGACCGCAACGACCAGCGCCCGGAGCGTTTCTCCAAGGGCGAAAAGGTCGACGCCCGCGTCACCCAGGTCGACCGCAAGACCGGCAAGGTTGGTCTGTCGATCAAGGCGCTGGAAATCGCCGAGGAAAAAGAGGCGGTCGCCGCCTACGGCTCTTCGGATTCGGGTGCCTCGCTGGGCGACATCCTTGGCGCCGCGCTCAAGGACCGCGAAAAGAAGTAACAAGCCATCCGGCTTGACCGATTTTGAGGCTCGCGCTCCGGCGCGAGCCTCTTTTGTTTGTTGTAGGGTGGAAGCTCGGCGGGCAGGGGGACACGATGCGCTATCCGGATATGAACTGGCGAACGATGAGCGCCCTCGACCTTGCCTCAGTCGAGGCGATTGCTGAAATCGTGCACCGCGACTTTTACGAGTCGCCATCCGTCCTGGCCGAGCGGCGGCGGCTCTATCCCAACGGCGCGCACGTCCTCGAAATCAACGAGCGTGCGGTCGGCTATGTGCTGAGCCATCCCTGGAAACACGGCACCATTCCCGCCCTCAACGTTCTGCTCGACGCGCTGCCGCCCGATGCCGACACCTATTACATTCATGATCTTGCTTTGCTGCCCGTAGCGCGCCGCGTCGGCGCCGCGAAATTCGTCACCGCGGCCCTTGAAAAGCATGCCGCTGCAAGGGGTTTTGCGACCCTCAGCCTCGTCGCCGTCAACGCTTCGGAGCCATTCTGGACCAGGCAGGGCTTTACTGTCCTCGATCTCCCCGAACTCACCGGCAAGCTGCTCAGCTACGAGCCAGGCGCGAGATATATGGAGAAGGCGCTGAGCTGATTTGCTCAAATTGCGCTCGAACCTGCTGTTCCAGCTTTCTTGCATTTGACGGCGATCCGGGGCTAAGTCCCTGCCGGACTTGCAAGAGCGGCGATCCTTATGACGGCAGACACTCAGGCGCCCGACGCGCACCAGATCACAGCTGCGGCCCGGCTGCAGCGGTCGCGCCGGCGCTGGAGGGCGTTCGCACTGCTTCTCGCGATCATCGCTGTGCTGGCCATCGCCGGACGATTCGCCACCGGCACCGGCGGCAATGAAATCGCCCGGATCAGTATCACCGGCACGATTTCGAGCGACCGCGACCGGGCCGAGCTGCTCAAAAAGCTTGCCGACGACGACACCGTCAAAGCGGTCATCCTCGATATCAACAGCCCCGGTGGCACGACTGCCGGTGGCGAGGAACTGTTCGAGGGGCTGGGTGCGCTGCGGGCCAAGAAGCCTGTTGTTGCGGTCATCGACGAACTCGGCGCCTCCGCTGCCTATATGACGGCCATCGGCGCCGACCACATCTTTGCCCGCCGGCTGTCGATCGTCGGCTCGATCGGCGTGCTGTTCCAGAGTTTCAATGCGGGCAAGCTGCTCGACACCATCGGCATCGGTGCGGAAAAGATCGCCTCGGGTCCGCTCAAGGCTGAGCCCGATTTCACTCATCCCATGAGTGACGCGACCCGCGCCTCGATCACGAGCCTCGTCACCGATTCTTTCAACTGGTTCGTCGACATTGTTGCTGACCGCCGCGGCATCGCCCGGCCGGATGCGCTCGCGCTCGCCGATGGCCGCATCCTCACCGGCCGCCAGGCGCTCGACGACAAGCTGATCGACGCCATCGGCGGCGAGACCGAGGCCATCGACTGGCTCGAATCGGACAAGAAAATCGCGCACGATCTGCCGGTCGTGACGCGCTATCCTTTGGCGCAGAGCGGCTTCCCCGGGATCGGTAAATGGCTGGGGTCTCAGGCGCGCGCCGCGGTCGGTCTTAATCCGGATGGGCCGGTCGCGCTTGACGGGCTCGTGTCGCTTTGGCAGGTTGGCCCGTGATCGAAAAATCCTTTGGGCTTTAAGGCGGACGGCGGGAACGCCAGGGGCGGGGTGATGATCAAGTCTGAGCTTGTGCAGATGCTTGCGGTGGAAAATCCGCATTTATTTCAGCGCGATATCGAAAACATCGTCAACGCCATCCTCGATGAGGTCGGCGAGGCGATGGCACGTGGCGACCGCGTGGAGCTACGTGGTTTCGGAGCGTTTTCGGTGAAGAACCGTCCCGCCCGCGTGGGCCGAAACCCGCGGACCGGAGCGCAGGTCGACGTCGGCGAGAAGTACGTGCCGCAGTTCAAGGCGGGTAAGGAAATCCGCGAACGGCTGAACCGCTAGACCGGTATTAGCCGGTTTCGCGCCAGGACCCCTTTCATGTTGAGACGCATCGCCGGTTGGGTCGTGTTGGTGCCGCTGTCGATCGTGCTGATCGTCTTCGCGCTCGCCAACCGCCAGCTCACCGTCGTCAATTTCAATCCGCTGGTCGCTCCCGAAGCGCTGACCTCGCCGGGCGTCGGTGTGCCGCTTTTTCTGGTGCTGTTCTGCGTACTGCTGCTCGGCGTGGTGCTCGGCGGCGTCGCGACATGGCTCGCCCAAAGCGAGGTCAGGCGCGAGCGGCGGCAGTGGCGGCGCGAGGCTGAGCGGCTCGGCCGCGACCTTGATGCGACGCGCAAGGTGACCGGACGCCGCGCGACCCCCACAACGCTCGACATTGACGATCTCGTGGATACCCCTTAGCTAACTGCCCCCAATGGCCGATCCACTCGTCATCAAAATCTGTGGCGTCAAGACGCCTGCCATTCTGGATGCCGCTATCGACGCCGGCGCCGATATGGTCGGCTTCATGCATTTCCAGCGCAGTCCTCGTTACGTCGATCTCGATACGCTCGCCCTCTTGATCTCGGAAGCGCGCGGCCGCGTCGAAACGGCGGTCGTGCTGGTCAATCCGGACAATACACTGGTGGCCCAGGTCGCCGCTCTCGGTCCCGACTGGATCCAGCTCCATGGGCCGGAAAGCCCGCACCGAGTCGAGGCGGTCCGCGCCGAAGCCGGCGTCAATATCATGAAGGCCCTGTCGATCGGCTCGGCCGAGGATGTTGCCACCGTCGCGAGTTTCGCCGACGTCGCAGACCGCTTGCTGCTCGACGCCAAGCCGCCGAGCCATGCCGACCGGCCGGGTGGCCTTGGCACGGTGTTCGACTGGACCCTGCTCAAGGCGCTTGACCCCGCGCTTCCATTCATGCTTTCCGGGGGCTTGACGCCGGCAAACGTCAAGCAGGCGATCAAGAAGGTAAAGCCGTTCGGCGTCGACGTGTCTTCGGGGGTCGAGACGGCGCCGGGCGAAAAGGATGCGGGGCTGGTCCGCGCCTTCATCGAGGCGGCGCGCGCCGCCCACTAGCCTTCCGGCGTATTTGGAGTTTCAGGAGTAAGACCGTGACGGATTTCGGGGCCAACAGTCTCAGGAACGGCCCCGACGAGCACGGCAAGTTCGGCATGTTCGGCGGCCGCTTCGTGGCCGAAACGCTGATGCCGCTCATCCTCGATCTCGAAAAGGCCTATCGCGTCGCGCAGGCCGATCCTGCCTACAAGGCCGAGCTCGAAGACCTTGGCACCCACTATACCGGCCGCCCCTCGCCGCTTTATTTCGCCGAAAGGCTGACGGGGGAGCTTGGCGGCGCAAAAGTCTATTTCAAGCGCGAAGAGCTGAACCACACCGGCTCGCACAAACTCAACAACTGCATCGGCCAGATCCTCCTCGCCAAGCGGATGGGCAAGACGCGCATCATCGCCGAGACCGGCGCTGGCCAGCACGGCGTCGCGACGGCCACCGTCTGCGCCCGTTTCGGTTTCCCGTGCGTCATCTTCATGGGCGCGACCGATGTGAAGCGGCAATGGCCGAACGTCTTGCGCATGAAAATGCTGGGCGCCGAGGTGAGGCCCGTAACCGCCGGCGCCGGCACGCTCAAGGACGCCATGAACGAAGCGCTGCGCGACTGGGTTACCAATGTCGAGTCGACCTATTATCTTATCGGCACAGCGGCTGGCCCCCATCCCTATCCCGAGATGGTGCGCGATTTTCAGTCGGTGATCGGCCGCGAAATCCGCGAGCAGATGCAGGAAGCGGAAGGCAAGCTGCCTGACGCGCTCGTCGCCTGCGTCGGCGGTGGCTCGAACGCCATCGGCACGTTCCACCCGTTTCTCGACGATCCAAGCGTGAAGCTTTACGGCGCCGAAGCGGGCGGGCATGGCATCGATGTCGAAAACGGCCACGCCGCCTCGATGACCGGCGGCCGCCCCGGCGTGCTCCACGGTAACCGCACCTATCTGCTGCAGGATGCCGATGGGCAGATCCTCGAAGGCCATTCGATTTCCGCCGGTCTCGATTATCCCGGCGTCGGGCCCGAGCACTCCTTCCTCCACGACACCAAGCGCGTGACCTACGAGGCCATCACCGACAAGGAAGCGCTCGAAGCCTTCCAGCTCTGCACCCGGCTCGAAGGAATTATTCCCGCGCTCGAATCCGCGCACGGCCTGGCGCTGCTGACCAAGATCGCCCCGAAGATGAGCAAGGACGAAACCATCGTGCTCTGCCTCTCCGGCCGCGGCGACAAGGATGTCGAGCAGGTCGGCCGTTATCTCGGGATGGCGATGTGATGACCACCCGTCTCGCCGACTGTTTCGCCGCCTGCGCCGCTGAAGGGCGCCCCGCGCTCGTGACCTACATCATGTCGGGCGATCCGGACCTTAAGACCAGCGCCGCCATCCTTGCGGCGCTGCCGAAGGCGGGCGCCGATGTGATCGAACTTGGCATGCCGTTTTCCGATCCGATGGCTGATGGGCCGGTGATCCAGATGGCCGGTCAGCGCGCCCTGAAGGCCGGGCAGACGCTGCACAAGGCGCTCGCCATGGTCGCCGAATTCCGCAAGAGCGATGCGAAAACGCCGATCGTGCTGATGGGTTATTACAACCCGATCTACATTTACGGCGTCGAGGCCTTCGTTGCGGACGCGCTCAAGGCCGGCGTCGATGGGTTGATCGTCGTCGATCTTCCGCCGGAAGAGGACGCCGAACTTTGCCTGCCGGCCCTCAAGGCGGGCCTCAATTTCATCCGCTTGACGACGCCGACCACCGACGACAGGCGTCTGCCGGCGGTTCTGGAAAACACCTCGGGCTTCGTCTACTACGTCTCGATGACCGGCATCACCGGTGCGGCAATCAAGAGCCACGCCGCGGTGGGCGAGGCCGTCAAGCGCATCAAGAGCCACACCAAGTTGCCGATTGCCGTCGGTTTCGGCATCAAGACCGGCGACGATGTCGCGATTATCGGTCGTGACGCCGACGGAGTCGTTGTCGGCACCGCCCTCTGCAACGCCATCGGCAACAGCCTCGCCGACGGCGTGGCTACCGAAAACACCGTCCCCGCCGCTCAGCGGCTGGTAACGAGCCTCGCCGAGGGCGCCCGGCGCGCACGGAGTTAGCCGGCTCGAGGCCGCGAAACCGGGTACTGCGGAAGCCGCCCCCTTTGCCTCCCGCCGTCGCAACGACTATATTCGCCACAATCGGCCTACACGCCCCAGCCGCAAAATCGGGGCAGGCCGTCGCGGAGACGTGAGATGAACTGGATCAACAACGTCGTCAGGCCGAGAATTCGGTCGATCCTCGGCAATAAGCGCGAGACGCCGGAAAATCTCTGGGTGAAGGACCCGGAATCCGGCGAGATGGTGTTTTACCGCGACCTTGAGGCCAATCAGTGGGTGGTGCCGAATTCCGGCTACCACATGAAGATCAAGGGCGCCGACCGTCTGCAAACGTTTTTCGATGGCGGCCATTACGACACCGTCGCCTTGCCGGCTGTGGCGACTGATCCCTTAAAATTCCGCGACCAGAAGCGCTACGTCGATCGCCTGCGCGACGCCCGCGCCAAAACCGGTATGGAAGACGCTGTGCTGGTGGCCGTCGGCCGGCTCTTCGGCCTCGACGTGACTGCGGCGGTACAGGATTTCGACTTCATCGGCGGTTCGCTCGGTATGGCGACCGGTTCGGCGATCATCACCGGTCTCGAGACCGCGGCGCGGCGGAAAACGCCCTTCGTCCTGTTCGTCGCCTCGGGTGGCGCGCGCATGCAGGAGGGCATTCTGTCCCTGATGCAAATGCCGCGAACGACGGTGGCAGTGCTGCGTCTGCGCGAAGCTGGTCTGCCCTTCATCGTCGTGTTCACCAATCCGACGACCGGCGGCGTCACCGCGTCCTATGCCATGCTGGGCGACGTGCATCTGGCCGAGCCAGGCGCGCTGATCTGCTTTGCCGGCCCGCGTGTCATCGAGCAGACGATCCGCGAAAAGCTGCCCAAAGGCTTCCAGCGCTCCGAGTATCTTTACGAGCACGGCATGGTCGATATGGTCGTGCACCGCCACAATCTGCGCTCGACCATCGGCTCGCTGGTGGGCCTTTTGACCAAGGCCGATGCGCCCGCCGAGCTCTCGGCACCCGCGGCTATACCGCGCATCACCATGGGCAACATGACTGCCGCCGCCGAGGGTGACGACGACCTGGTGACGGCCCCGCCGGCCGCTGCGCACGCCGAATAGCGCGTTTCACGGTCGCATATTCGAGCGGGAAAATCGGCACCCGCTTTTCCTGAATGCGACACCTGCGCATTTCCCTCTTTTCTCGCTTCTCCCCATGTGGGAGAAGCTGGCGCGAAGCACGGGCGAGGGGCGATTCCGTGTGGCCACGATCCCCTCGCCGGTGCTTCGGCATGCCCTGTCCCATAGGGGGATAGGAAGGGGGTAAGTTGTCCCGCACCGATCAGATTCTCACGCGCCTCCTGGCGCTACACCCCAATAGACTCATCGACCTCAGCCTTAACCGCGTCGACCGCCTGCTCGAGCAGATGGGCCGGCCGCAGGACCACCTGCCGCCGGTGATCCACGTCGCCGGCACCAACGGTAAGGGCTCGACCGTCGCCTATCTGCGAGCCTTCCTCGAGGCGGCGGGCAAACGCGTCCACGTCTATACTTCGCCGCAACTGGTGAACTTTCGCGAGCGCATCCGGCTCGACGGCAAGCTGGTGACTGCCAAGCAACTCAATGCCGCGCTCGAACACTGCGAGGCGGTGAATGCGGGCAAACCGATCACCTATTTCGAGATCACCACGGCGGCGGCGTTTAAACTCTTCGCCGACGTCCCGGCGGATTTTCTGCTGCTCGAAGTGGGACTCGGCGGGCGGCACGATGCCACCAATGTCGTCGCCCATCCGCTCGGGGCGGTGATTACGCCGGTCTCGATCGACCACGTCGAATATCTGGGCAATACCGTCGGCATCATCGCCAAGGAAAAAGCCGGCATCATCAAGCGCGGCTCGCCCGTTGTCGTCGGGCGCCAGACGGGTGAGGGCCTTGCCTCGATCGAGGAGGAAGCCAAGCTGCTCGGCGTGGCGCCGTTCGTCGCCCGGCAGAATTTTGATGGTTTCGTGCAGGATGGAAGGATGGTCTACCAGGACGACAACGGCCTGCTCGACCTGCCGCTGCCGGCGCTGCGTGGCGGTCACCAGATTGACAACGCCGCGCTCGCAATCGCCGCGACGCGGCATTTTGACCTGCCGGTGAGCGACAAGCAGATCGCCGAGGGGCTGCGGACGGTAATCTGGCCGGCCCGGCTGCAGCCGCTCAAAGGCAAGCTGTCGGCCTTGTTGCCGGCCGGCTATGAGCTCTGGCTCGACGGCGGCCACAACGAAGCGGGCGGCGGCGTCCTGGCCCAGGCGCTCCGCGACATGAACGCCGCAAAACCCCGGCCGCTGGTGCTGATCATGGGCACCTTCGCCAACAAGGATGCGAGGGGATTTTTGGCGCATTTCGGCGATGCGCCCGTTGCTGTCTTTACGCTGAAAATACCCGGAGAGCGCGCCTCATGGACGGCGCGCCAGCTCGCCGATCTCGCGACTGCCCAAGGCCTCAAGGCCCGGCCAATGCGCTCGATCGAGGCCGCGCTCAAGGCTGCGGCGGAAATTCCGGATGCGCGGGTGGTGATTTGTGGCGCCCTGCACCTCGCGGGAGACGTGCTGAGGAAGAACGGCACGCCGCCGACCTGAAGCACTTCTCTTCGCGATGTGGGAAGTAGGCGCTCACGCGCCGTGGCTAGACCGGCGCTACCGGTCTGCCGATAACCTGGCGCGGCCGGGACTATAGTCCCTGGTCCGCGCCTGGTGAGGGCCGTCTCGTCGCCACTAATGCGGCGGCGTCGTGGTCGTGTCCGTCGAGCTTAGAGCTCAATGGAGATCGTTGATGTTCACCGGGGCAAGCGTGCCGGGCTCGAAGAAGCGGACGGCATGGGTGCCGTTCGGGAGCTGCACGTCGGCGCGGATGTAACCGCCCCACTGGTCAACGTCGGTCGCCTTGATGCCCTGCTGGTTCAGCAGCGTGGTAACGTCGGCCTTGGCGCTGTTAAGCTGGCTCGAGCCGAGGTCATTGGCCTGCGGGACGTTGAACACCAGGTCGGTCGCGGCGAAGGCGGGAAGTGCGCCAACGGCAAGAACGGCAACGGTGCTCAGGGCAATCAGAGATTTCTTCAACATGATGTGTTCCTTTCGTTTTGAACACACCGGAAGTATGTTCTGGACATTACCGTCGCAAGGCCAGTAAAAATATAAGTGAAAAAGCTTGAATCGCCGAAATCCACTAACAAAAGTGGCGGCAGAGAAAGCAAGAATACCAAGCTATACTTAGTTCCGGTTGGGGAACTCGGTTTCTCGCGGGAAACCGCGGCGGCTTGGCTGGAAGCGAGAGCGCCTGCAGTTTTGCCTGCCCGCCCTCGCTTCCCTTGCCTTCACTTAGAACGGCCGGGTCAGGTTATGCACGTCGACCTGCTGCAGGGTGTCGCGGTCGAAGAACCGGACGGCACGCTGCCCATTGGCCAGCGTAACGTCGGCGCGAATGTAGCCGGCCCACTGATCAACGTCCGTTACCTTGTAGCCCTTCTCGCGAAGCACCGAGGCGATCGAATCCCGGGCAACGTCGAGCTGGTTGTAGCCGTCGAACGAACCCTGCGGGACGTTGAACACCAGATCGGTGTTGGCCAGTGCCGGCAGAGCCGCCCCGGCAATGACGGTGGCAATACCAAAAGCAACCAATGATTTGTTGTACATAGTTCATATCCTTTTCGTTTGAACAACGGGGAGATATGAACCAGCAACGTAGGTCGCAAGTGCAGTAAAAACATAAGTGATATGCCGCAATAGTAGCGAATAAAAATAAAGAACACACCGCTGGAATATAAAAATCGGGGCGAAAACGGAATATCGGGGCGGGACGATATTTGACGCGCGCCGCGAAACGCCGCTCCAAGCCGGAACCATCTCTACTTATGCCGTTGCGACAGGCGTAAGACAGGAGCGTTCGAAACACCGCGGATCGAAGGCTCGCCGCGGGCCTTGCCATCCCGACGCTGCTTCCCTATAACCGCGCACTTCTGACTGATCCCCATAAGGATGCGCCAGAATAACCGAACCGCCCGGCCAACAGGCATGCCGTGGCGGTTCTTGATGCTAGGGCCGAAAGGTCCATAAATTTAGGACAGCAAAATGCCCAAGATGAAGACGAAGTCAGGCGCTAAGAAGCGCTTCAAAATGACTGCGAGCGGCCGCGTTAAAGCGGGCGTCGCAGGTAAACGGCACCGGCTCTCCAGCCACGACGCCGACTACATCCGCTCTCACCGCGGCACGAAAGTGCTCAAGAAGGGCGATGAAGGTCTGGTCAAGTGGTATATGCCGTACAATCGATAGGAGCGCCGAACCATGTCACGCGTTAAAAGAGGCGTTACCAACCACGCCCGTCACAAGAAGGTCCTTAAGGCTGCCGAAGGCTATTACGGCCGCCGCAAGTCGACCATCCGCATTGCCAAGCAGGCTGTCGAAAAGGCCGGGCAGTATGCCTACCGCGACCGCCGCCAGCGCAAGCGCAACTTCCGCGCCCTCTGGATCCAGCGCATCAACGCTGCCGTCCGCGACCACGGCCTGACCTATGGCCGATTTATCGACGGCCTCAGCAAGGCTGAGGTCGCCGTCGACCGCAAGGTGCTCAGTGATCTGGCGATCACCCAGCCCGAAGCGTTCGGCGTGCTGGTCGCCAAGGCGAAAGCCGCGCTGGGCTATCTCGAAAGCCTCGAGAAGACCACGCACGAGCGCGTCAACGCCGCCTAACCTCTCTTTCTGAGGCCAAATTCGAAGCCTTGCGCCGTCCCGTTGAGGGGTGGCGCGGGGCTTTTTCGTTTGATACCTCTGCCCGCGCCGAAACGCCTTTCAAACCGGATAATGCGATGCCCCTCGACGAGACGATCGATACCCTTCGCCGCGACCTGACCGATGCCATCGGCAGCGCCGCCGATGAAGGTGCGCTCGATGCTGTCCGCGTTGCGGCGCTGGGCAAGAAGGGATCAGTGTCGGCGCTGCTGGCTTCGCTCGGCAGTATGGTGCCGGATGAGCGCAAAACCGCCGGCCCCGCCATCAACGGCCTCAAGACGGAGATCGCTGGCAAGATCGAGGCGCGCGCTGCCGAGCTGCGCGAAAAGGCGCTGGCGGCTCGGCTCGCCGCCGAGCGTGTCGATGTCACGCTGCCGCTTCGCCCATCACCGGTCGCCGCCGGCCGCATCCATCCGGTGAGCCAGGTGACCGACGAGATCACTGCGATCTTCTCCGACATGGGCTTTGCCATTGCTGAAGGCCCGGACATCGAGACGGATTACCTCAACTTCACCGCGCTGAATTTTCCCGAGGGTCACCCGGCGCGGGAAATGCACGACACGTTCTTCATGCAGCCGGGTCCCGACGGTGTGAAGAAGGTGCTGCGCACGCATACGTCGCCGGTGCAGATCCGCACCATGCAGCCCTCGAACGGCCCGCCGGAAGCGCCGTATGTGACGGGCCACATCGATCCGCCGATCCGTGTCGTCATGCCGGGCCGTACCTATCGCAACGATTCCGACCAGACCCACACGCCGATGTTCCATCAGTGCGAGGGGCTGGTGATCGACAAATCGAGCCATATCGGCCAGCTCCGCTGGGTGCTCGAAGAGTTCCTCAAGGCGTTCTTCGAAGTCGAGAGCGTCAAGACGCGCTTCCGTCCGAGCTTCTTCCCCTTCACCGAACCCTCGATGGAAGTCGATGTGCAGTGCGATCGCCGCGGCAGCGAAATCCGCATCGGCGAGGGCAGCGACTGGCTCGAAATTCTCGGCTGCGGCATGGTGCATCCCAATGTGCTGAGGAACTGTGGCCTCGATCCCGATGTCTACCAAGGCTTTGCCTGGGGCATGGGCATCGATCGCCTCGCCATGCTGAAATATGGCATGCCCGACCTCCGCGCCTTCTTCGAAGCCGACAAGCGCTGGCTCGACCACTACGGTTTCAGGCCGCTCGACCTGCCGACATTGTTTGGCGGTTTGTCGTCGTGACCGACGACATCACCACGTTCGTCGTTACCGACATCGAGTCCGATGGGCCGAGCCCGTTGGCCAATTCGATGCTGAGCTTTGCTTCGGTCGCGTGCGATATCACCGGCAAGGTGCTCTCCGAGTTCGAGTGCGTGATCGCGCCCCGCGCCGACCGCAAGCCGAGCCCCGATACGATGGCCTGGTGGGCAACGCAGCCCGAGGCGTGGAAGGCGGCGACGACAGATCCAGAGCCGGCCGAGATCGTCATGCCGCGCTATGCAGAGTGGGTGGATAGCCTCCCGGGCTTGCACGTCTTCTGCGCCGCTCCGATGATTTTCGATGGCCTCTGGATCGACCACTATCTCGAGACCTTCGCCGGCACGCGCGTGATGGGCGGACCGTTCAAGTCGCGCCAGATTTTTCGCGGCGGCGGCGTCTGCCTCTACACCATGGCCGGCGCGATGCGCGGCGCCCCTTACCTGAAATGGGGCATGCAGCGCGTGCCCGCGGAATGGTACGGCAACATCGTCCACAGCCATAAGGCGATCGACGATGCGCGCGGCTTTGCCAACGTTTTAGCCAAACTCTTCGAACTTTCCGGCCAACTGCCTTACGTCGAAGCCACCGAAAGCAATTACCGATGAAATTCACGCTGGACTGGCTCAAGGAACACCTCGAAACCACGGCCTCGGCCGATGACATCTCGACCGCGTTGACCACAGTTGGCCTCGAGGTCGAGGAAGTCGAGGATCAGGCCAAGGCGCTAAAGCCGTTCGTCGTCGCGCTCGTGGCCGAAGCGAAGCCTCATCCCGATTCCGACCACCTGAAAATCTGCAAGGTCGATGCCGGCACCGGCACGCTGATCGACGTGGTCTGTGGCGCGCCGAATGCCGAGACGGGTATGAAATCGGTCTTCGCGTTCCCGGGCACTTATATTCCCGGCAAGGATTTCGTCCTCAAGGAGGGCGTTGTAATCCGCGGCCAGAAGAGCAACGGCATGCTTTGCTCGGCGGCGGAACTTGAGCTCTCGAACGACCACGACGGCATCATCAAGCTGCCAGACGATGCGCCCATCGGCATGCCCTACGTCGACTACGCGAAAATCGGTGGCGTGGTGTTCGATATTGCCATTACTCCCAACCGTGGCGATTGTACCGGCGTCCACGGCGTGGCGCGTGACCTCGCTGCCTTCGGGCTTGGCAAGCTGATCAACGATAAGATCACCGCGCAGCCATCGCCGGGCGGCAAAAGCCCGATCGGCGTCGACCTGCGCTTTGCTGCCGACGAGCCGCAGGCCTGCCGGATGTTCGGCGGGCGGCTGATCACCGGCGTCAAGAACGGCCCGTCGCCCGATTGGCTGCAGGCCCGCCTGCGCGCCATTGGACTAAGGCCGATCAACGCGCTGGTCGATATCACCAACTTCATCACCCATGACCGCGCCCGTCCGCTCCACGTCTTCGACGCTAAGAATCTCAAAGGCACCGTTCACGCCCGGATGGCGCGCGAGGGCGAAAGCCTTTTGGCGCTCGACGGCAAAAGCTATCTCCTCGATCCTTCCGTCTGCGTCATTGCCGACGATTCCGGCGCGATCTCTATCGGCGGCATCATGGGCGGCGAGTCGACAGGCTCGTCCAACGACACGACCGATGTCTTCATCGAATGCGCCTGGTTCGAGCCGATGATCGTCGCCGCTGCCGGCCGCAGGCTCGGCATCAATTCGGATGCCCGCTACCGCTTCGAGCGCACCGTCGATCCGGAGAGCGTGAAACCCGGCCTCGAGCTCGCGACAAAAATGGTGCTCGAACTCTGCGGCGGCACGGCCCATGAGCCGGTATTTGCCGGAAATGTAGAGTCGCCCCGCACGGCGATCGAGTTTCCACTCGAAGAGGTAAAGCGCCTCACCGGCCTTGATCTGCCGCCGGCTGACATTACCGCAAAACTGCAGCGTCTCGGCTTTTCAGTCCAAGGCTTTGGGCCGTTCTTCGGCGTCGTCGTCCCCTCGTGGCGTCCCGACGTGACGCAAAAAGCCGACCTCGTCGAAGAGGTCATGCGCATGGCCGGTGTCGACAGTGTGCCGGTCGAACCGCTGCCACGTCTCTCGTCGGTGGCGCCAAAAGTGCTGACCGTGCTGCAGAACCGGCGCCGGCTGGTCCGGCGGGCGCTGGCGGCGCGCGGTCTCGATGAGGCAATCACATGGTCGTTCATTTCCGAAGCCGAAGCGACACGCTTCGGCGGCGGCGCGGCCGAGCTGAAGCTGGCCAACCCGCTCGGCCCCGATATGACCGATATGCGGCCCTCACTGCTGCCGGGCCTGCTCGCGGCGGCGCGGCGTAACGCCAATCGCGGCTTTGCAGATGTGGGCCTGTTTGAGATCGGTCAGGTGTTTTTGTCGAGCGCCCCCGAAGGACAACACATCAACGGTGCAGGCATCCGCACCGGCACGGCTGGCCTCGCCGGTGGCGGCCGCCATTGGCACGACAAAGCCGGTCCGGTCGGCGTATTCGATGCCAAGGCCGATCTGGCCGCCGTGCTCGATGTCCTCGGTCTCGATATCGATAAGCTGCAGCTTGTCGCCGAGCCGGCGTCGTGGTCGCATCCCGGCCGCGGCGGTCGTATCCAGCTCGGCCCCAAAACGCCGATCGCCTGGTTTGGCGAACTGCATCCCGCCTGGCTCGATGCGCTCGATCTCACTGGCCCGGTAGCGGCTTTCGAGGTCGATCTCGGCGCCGTGCCTGCCCCGCGCCGCAAACCGACGCGGTCAAAGGCCGCCCTCGACCTTTCCGACCTCATGCCGGTATCGCGCGATTTCGCCTTCGTGCTCGGCCGCGACGTGCCGGCGGCCGACGTCCTGCGCGCCGCCCGCAATGCCGACAAGAACCTGATCACGGCGGTGGATGTCTTCGATCTGTTCGAAGGTGCATATTTGGGTGAGGACAAGAAGTCCCTCGCCATTGCCGTTACGCTGCAGCCGCGCGACAAGACCTTGACGGACGAGGAGATCGACCGAATCTCGCAAAGTATCGTTGCCGCCGTAAGCAAGGCTACGGGTGGGGTGCTGAGGAGCTAGCCGGACTGAGGTGTTTGCGGCTAGAACGTTGAAGTTGCTGGGGCCGGCCGGGGGGCTGACCCCATCGTTGTGGTGTAGGAAAGGGACGGGGCGGTCCCTTGTCATACGCCAATAGGTGAGGAGTGGGCGCCTGAGGGGGATTCACCGGCCCGGGCAGGCGTCGCGGCGAGGGTAGGGGAACCGGGTGAAGGACAACTGGCTGCTTCCTTCCGGGCATTCCTCGGCGTTTCTGCCGGAAAGCTCGGCACTCAGGCGTTTGCCCCGTGGCCCCCGACGGCCGCGTGCCAGGGCGTTTGTGCTCGACAAATTCGAGACGCGCGCGTTGGTCTACGACGCCTTCTGGCACCTCGACGGCAAACGCATCCTGCTGGTTGGCCCGCCACCGCTCAATCTTGGGCCGCAGGTGCGCCATGCCACCTATCTGGCGTTGCCGTCACGCACCATCCTCTATGCCGATTTCCACTCCTCGGCCTCGGTGATGCTTACCGAGCTTATCGGCGCGCCGGAGGATACGAGCCATCTCGAACTGCTTGTCGGCTCCGAGCGGTTCGAAATTCCGATCCAGGCGAATTCCTCGGACGAACTCGCCGGGCGGCGCGTGTTATTCACCATGAGCAAGAATAACGAGCTCGCCTGGATCAGGGAATGGGCCCACTATCACGCCGCCGTCCAGGGGGCGGACGCGATCGTGCTGTTCGACAACGGTTCGCAGCGCTATGGCACCGACGAAATCGAAGCGACCCTGCGTGCGGTCAAAGGCATCAGGAAAGCCGCAGTCATTTCCTGGCCCTACCGATACGGGGCGACCGATATCGCGGTGATCTCAAACCCCTATTACGGCTTGTTCCTGCAGATCGCCTCGATGAGCGTCGCGCTGCGCCGCTATGCCGGGCGCGCCTTCGGCCTGCTCAACGCCGATATCGACGAACTGATCGCGACGCCCGCCGGTACGACCGTGTTCGACCTCGCGCGCGCCTCTCTGCATGGGCTCGTGGTGACGCGCGGGCAGTTCATCGAAGCCGTGCCCACAGCAAAGCCCCTAGGCCGCGTGGCCATCCACCGCGATTTCGTCAATCGCCGCCGCGATCCGCTGACGCGCCTGTCGCGGCCACGCAAATGGGCGCTCGACCCCACGCGTTCCTGGGTCGCTGACCTTGGTGTGCATCCCTACATGCACTGGATCGAAGGCCGGCCGTGGTTCGCCAAGACCCAGCCGCCGGGGATGTTCCATTGGCACTTCAGGGGCATCAATACCAACTGGAAGGAAAACCGGACCGATGCATCGCATCTGACCCCGGCCGATCTCGAGGTTGATGAGCGGCTCGCCGCGGTGTTCGCCAGTGCGGGTTTTGGCGACTCCGACGGCTAATGCTGGTTCGCAAAGGCCGCTCCGGTATCTCCGACCGATGACCATTTTGCCGGCGTGCATTGAGATGCGTAAAATTACGCAGCTCACAAAAATTGCCGGTAGCCGGATCGAATGATAGCCCTAGGTTTCGCTGACGACCTCTGACCAGCCAGAGTTTTATGTTCTGTCCACGTAGTCTTGAACCGCTTGCCGAGTGCGCGGTTCGCACACCGACCATTGTTCTGCCGCGCTTTTTCGGTCTTCTCGCCGCCGACATGTGCGGCATTCGGCACCGGTTGCGAGGTCGAGCCTAGTGCTCGCGGCGCGCGCTCGATTGATTCGCCTGAGCGACCCATCGGTGCTGCCCGGCCAACATAATCGTCTTAGGGAGCATTCACTTTGGCTGCCCTGAAAGCGCGGGCGCTCGGCCTGCTCGGGCTGGCGCTCCTCACTCTTACCCTGACGACGCCCTACCTTCTTGGGGCGCTTGGCGCATATCTGCAAATGCTCTGCGCGGCGCTCTGTCTTGGTGCGCTCCTCTTGGACCGGCAGTTCCCGGCGCTGAAGGGCGACCCGGCCTTCAAGTTTCTACTGGTTGCCTTCGCCATAGTCGTGATCGTCTTCGTCCCGACCGCCAAACGGCCCGGCGATGCCGCCTACTCTTTGAATTTTGTCATGCTGCTGGGGTTCGGGCCCGTATCGCGGTTCCTCGCTGGCTTCGGTGCGCCGGGAAATGTACGGCGACTGGCCAATTTCGCCCTCGCCGGCGCCGCCGCCGCCTTGGCCTTTGCCCTCTACCTTACGGTCGTTGCCCATTACGATCGCGCTCCCGGCTGGGAGACCGATCCGATCTGGTCGGCGGAGGCCGCCATGATCTTGGGCTTTCTCGCCGGCCTCGGCGTAGCCATTCCGGGCCGCTGGCGCGCCGTCTATCTTATCGGGCCGCTGTTCGGCGTTATCACCTGCCTTCTGTCCGGCTCGCGCGGCCCGCTGCTGGCCATACCGGTACTGGTCGCGATTCTGGTGGCAGTGTCGTCACGCCATCGCTGGCTGCTGCTCGCCGCTATCGTGGCGGGTGGTGCGCTCGCCGTCCTTGCGCTCGACTGTCTCTGGCCGGCCCCACTCGACCGCGCGATGTCTATTTTCACGATCGCGCGGGGCGTCGCCAGCGGCGGCGGCGCGGGCGAGGTCTCGGCCGGTACGCGCCTCGCGTTCTACCAGGCGGGTTTTGCGGCCTTTCTCCATTCCCCTTGGATCGGCTATGGCTGGGCCGGCAAGATGCAGGCCGTCGTGCCCTATCTCCCCGGTGACGGAGCCGCCCTGGTGGCGCCGCACCTGCACCTCCACAGCGACATTCTCGATTTTGGTGTAGCGGGGGGCATCCCAGGGCTGATCGCCTACGCTCTGATCATTATCGGGCCGTTGCTCGGTGCTCTGCGGGGGCCGCATGACACCCAATACAGCGCGCGGCTGGCGGCAGCGCTGATCATCGCTACCGGATATTTTGTCTGCGGCCTCACCTACCTGATGTTCGGCTACGAATTCCACACCGAACTCTATGTCTGCCTTGCGGCGGTAATCGTGGGCTACTGCCGGGACGAGCCGATAAGGCCGCTCGTCCCGGCAACGCAACAGCCCTAAAACTTCGGCCGGTGGTCGAGCAGGGCGCCCTTGGTGGCGGCCTCGATCTCGGCGATCTCGGCAGCGCTGAGGCTGAGATTGGCAAGCGCCCCGAGATTGTCCTTGAGCTGCTCGATGGTCCTGACGCCGATCAGCGCCGAGGTAACTTCCGGACGCCGCAATACCCAGGCCAGCGCCAGTTGCACGGGCGTCTGGCCCCGCTTCTTGGCGATGGCCTCGAATTTGTCGACGGCGGCGAGGATGTTCGGGGCAAGCTCCGCGCGGCGCAGCGAGGAATTCTTCTCTTCGGCCCGTGTCCCGTCGGTGCCCTTGCTGTACTTCCCCGACAAAATGCCCTGCGCCAGCGGCGAGAACGCCATGATGCCGATGCCGAGTTCTCCGCACGCCTCGATTGTGTGGTCGTCCTCGATCCAGCGATTGAGCACCGAGTAGCTCGGCTGGTGGATGAGGCACGGCACGCCCATCCCCTTGAGGATGCGATGAGCGTCTCGTGTCTGCTTTTCGGGGTAGCTCGAAATGCCGACATAGAGCGCCTTGCCCTGATGCACGAGGCTGGCCAGCGCCCCCATCGTTTCTTCGAGCGGCGTGACGGGGTCGAAACGGTGCGAGTAGAAGATATCGACGTATTCGAGCCCCATGCGCTTTAGGCTCTGATCGGCCGAGGCGATGAGGTATTTGCGGCTGCCGAAGTCGCCGTAGGGGCCGGGCCACATGCCCCAGCCGGCTTTCGAGGAAATGATCATCTCGTCGCGGTAAGGCCGGAAATCGCGCGCCATCACATCGCCGAACAGCTCCTCGGCGGCGCCCGGCGGCGGGCCGTAATTGTTGGCAAGGTCGAAGTGGGTAATGCCCGAGTCGAAGGCGAGCGAGAGAATCTCGAAAGCGCTCGGATAGTCGCGCGTGCCGCCGAAATTCTGCCAGAGCCCGAGGCTGATCACCGGCAGCTTCAGCCCGGATTTGCCGGAATAGCGATATTGCATGGTGTCGTACCGCGCCGAATGCGCACGATAGGTCATCGTTTTTCTCCCTGAACTTATGTTTTGGCCGCGCGGAACGCGTTACGAACTGGGCGCGCGTTGTGGCCGGCGCTGCGGGGGGATGCGGGCCGGAATTGGAATGTTTCGCACATTGCCGCACTCGGGTGACTGGTTCAAGCCTCAGCATCTGAGACCTTAGCCTAGTGAGCAGCAAGGCCGCAGATGCCGCGGCTGGAGCGCCTCGCGCAAATCCGCTAGAAGCAGGCAGCCCCTGGCCAGCCTGACGGAGATGACGATGACCCTCGATCCGCTTCTTCACTCCTCGCCGCTCATTCAGGTCCACGCCGCCGCAGCCATGCTTGCGCTGGTCATCGGCGCGCTGCAGCTTTTTCGCCGAAAGGGCGATGGCCCGCATCGGATGATCGGCAAAATCTGGGTCGGCTTGATGGCGCTAGTTGCCCTCTCCTCGTTCTTCATCTGGACGATCCGGCTTTGGGGCCTGTTCAGTCCGATCCATCTGCTCTCGATCTTCACGCTGTTCATGCTCTGGCGCGGCGTCGGCTACGCCCGCGCGCACAATATCCGGATGCATCAGCGCATCATGCAGGCAACTTACCTGCTGGCGCTGGTGATCACCGGGCTCTTCACGTTCTTTCCCGGTCGCATTATGTACAAGGTCGCGTTCGGGCCGGACGGGGCAGACCCGGAGAAACTCGCCGTGTTTGGCGGGGTGCTGGCCCTCGCGGTAGTCGCGACTCTCGCGATAAACCGCTGGCGGCACACGCCGACCGGCCAGGCATTCGTCGCCACACACTAGCGATAGCCACTGCCCGCGGCAGCCTCTTCCGTCCGCGGTGGCCTCTCGCTATGAACGTCTCGGACCGGAGGATTATTCATGGCCGAGAAAGAGTACGATTTTGTCATCGCCGGCGGCGGCTCGGCAGCGTCGACCGCGGCGATGCGGCTGGTGCGCGATTTCGGCTTTTCGGTGCTGATCCTCGAGCGCGGCCCGCGCGACACGGCGCGCCTGATGCGGATGCCGGCCGGCTATATGAAATACCTCAACCGCGACGATTTTCTCGAAATGCACCAGACGGTGCCGCAGCCGCAGCTCGGCGGCCGCGCCCCGATCGTGCCGGTTGGCCGCGCACTGGGTGGCGGCAGCGCCGTCAACGCCATGGTCTATATGCGCGGCCAGAAGGACGACTACGACGGCTGGGCTGCACACCTCGGCAACACGAGCGAGTGGTCCTACGCCGACATGCTGCCGCACTTCAAAGGCGTCGAGCGCAACTCAAAGTTCAACAACGAGTTCCACGGCATCGCCGGCAATCTCAGGATTTCCGACCCCGGCTACATCTCCGAGGTCAGTGAGGATTATCTGCTCGCCACTCAGGCGCTTGGCCACTCCTATAATCCCGATTTCAATGGCGCCCGGCAGAACGGCGTCGGCATCATGCAGCACACCTACGGCATGTGGAACGGCCGCAAGGAGCGCTCGGACGCCAAAAAAGCCTATCTCGATCCGCTTGCCGGCAACGACAACCTGACGATCGTCACCGGTGCTCAGGTCGACAAGATCATCGTCGAAAACGGTCGCGCCGTCGGCGTCGCTTACCGCCAGAATGGCGAGAGCAAAAAGGCGCGTGCCGCCCGCGAAGTGCTGGTCGCCTCTGGCACGTATAACTCGGCCAAGCTGATGATGCTGTCGGGCCTTGGGCCTGCAGCACACCTCCGCTCATTTGGCATCGATGTGCTGGCCGATCTCCCCGGCGTCGGCGAGAACCTGCAGGATCACCACGAGGTGCCGGTGATCGCCGCAGCTAAAGAAAAGTACGGCTATTTCGGCGAGGACAAAGGCGCCAAGGCCATCGTCAACGGTATCGAATATCTACTGTTCAACGCTGGCCCGGTGACCACGACCGGCATCGAGACTTGCCTCTTCTACGATCCCGATGGCGGCGACCGGCCAACGATCCAACTCTATTGCGTGCCGATCGTTTATCTCGACCGTGACCTGTCGAGCGCCGAGCCAACCTGGGGCGTGACCTTCACCTCCTGCCTGCTCCGGCCGAAGGCGCGGGGCACGGTAAAGCTGCGCTCTTCCAGCCCGGATGATCAGCCGCTGGTCAACTGCAACTTCTTCGGCGATCGCGACGATCTGCGGCTCACCATTGCCTCGCTCCGCTATGCCCGCAAAATTCTGGCGACCGAACCGTTCAAATCCAAGATCAAAGCTGAACTGCTGCCCGGCGCCGCGATTGACGACGACGAAGCTTTGCGAAAATTCTGCGGCCAGACGGTGAAGACCAACTACCATCCCTCGGGTTCGCTCCGCATGGGCCCGGATCGCGATCCGATGAGCGTCGTCGATGCCCGGCTGTGCGTTCGCGGCGTCGAGAATCTGCGGGTTATCGATTGTTCGATCATTCCGCTGATCCCCTCGGGGAACACCAACGCCGCAGCCATGGGAATAGGCTCCAAGGCTGCGAGCCTGATTGCCGCCGATTACGGGAAGGCGGCCTGAGGATGTATCGGCCGCCGGCCTTTCGCGAGGACGACTTCAAGGCCCAGCTCGCGCTGATCGAGGCGCATCCCCTCGGCCTGCTGATCAGCCAGGGCGCAAACGGGATCATCGCCGATCCGATCCCGTTCCTCCTTTATCCGGAGGAGGGCGAGCATGGTGTGCTGCGCTGCCATGTCGCCAAGGCCAATCCGCAGTGGCAGGCGCTTACTGAGCGCCCCGAAGCGCTGGTGATCTTTCAGGGCGTCGACCACTATGTCAGCCCGGCCTGGTACCCGAGCAAGGCCGAGCACGGCAAAGTCGTCCCGACGTGGAACTACGAGATCGTCGAGGCGCGCGGCAAGGCGGTTGTGTTTCATGACGCTGCGTGGTTGTTGGCCAACGTTACGGCGCTGAGCGATCTGCAGGAATCGCGGCGGCCGAAGCCGTGGGCTGTCGGTGACGCGCCTGACGATTTCATCGCGTCACAGCTCAAGGGCATCGTCGGCATCGAAGTTCCGATCGACACCCTCGTCGGCAAGGTCAAGGCGAGCCAGAACCGCCCGGCAGCCGACCGGCAGGGTGTCGCCGCGGGTCTCGCTGAACTCGGCGACGCCCGTGCGCGGGCTATGCTTGACCTGGTGAAGAGCCGCGGCGGGGCTTAGCGTTAGCGGCTTGGTAGCGTTTTCGGCGTTGCCGAAGTTCCCACCAGCGCTGGCCTTTGATGATGGCCCACGCCACCGGCGTCTGCAGCGGCGGGAAATCGATGGCGAGCAGCATCAAGCCGAGCGGCAGCATCCAGAGGCCAAGGATTGGCAGGATGCTCAGCACGCCGCCGAGCACCAGCAGCAATCCGACAGGAATACGCACCAGCCGCGCTGATGGCCGGCGCGCCCAGGCGAGAAAACCGGCCGAAACCGGGATTTTCCGGCCGATCCGGGCATAAAGCCGATCGAGCCGTGCCGACGCTTTGCTGGCCACTGGTCCTCCTTCGGGCCAATCCCTGCCCATCGGATGTACATGGCCCCGGTCGATGCAGGATCAAGAGCCACGATTGCGTGATGCAACCAAGCAACGTCTTTAACGTTGCGAGTCCCGACCCTATCTACCGGCAAGTTGTCGCGTATAGCCTTGGAATTTGCGTCATGACTGCAATTGTAACGTCGATCGTCGTTATTGCCGCCGTTCTCGTCGGCCTGATCGGTTTTGTCGTGGTGTTGTCGCGCCGGCGCGACACGGGCATTGCGGGCCTTGAAGACGCCGAAGGCATCATCCGCGAAGCGATCGCCACGACTGCCGCCCCGCGCGCCAAAGCCCGGATCGTGCGTCACGCCGCCTGACAGGCGGCGATTTTCCTCCTAGGCCTTGCCGATCAATATCCCCGCCGCGAACACTAGCGCGCCGCCGAACAGCACCTGCACTGCCGCCCGCCAGAACGGCGTCGACATGAAGCGGTTCTGGATCCAGGCAATGGTGCAGAGCTCGACCACCACAACGCACATCGCGATGACCGTTGCGGTCCAGAAGTTCGGGATGAGGTAGGGCAAAGCGTGCCCGAGCCCGCCAAGTGTCGTCATCACGCCGCAGACGACGCCACGGGTGATGGGTGAGCCACGACCGGTGAGCTTGCCGTCGTCGGCCGCCGCCTCGGTGAAACCCATCGAAATGCCGGCGCCCACGGCGGCGGCGAGGCCAACGAGAAACGTCTGCCACGTATCACCGGTGGCGAAGGCGGCCGCGAACACCGGCGCCAGCGTCGACACCGAACCATCCATCAGCCCGGCCAGCCCCGGCTGCACATACGTCAGCAGGATCTGCCGCTTGGCCTCTGTGGCTTCCGCCGCAGCAGCGGTGCCATCGCCCAGATGCTGCTCCTCGAGCGCATCGGCGGCGTGCTCGTGCGCCTTCTCTTCCATCGCCAGGTCGCCAAGGAGTTTTCGGATTGTTGCGTCCGTCGTCTGCTTGGCGGCCTCGGTGTAGAAGCGGTAGGCTTGCTCTTCCATCTCAAAGCTCTGTTGGCGCACGGCATCGAGGTTGATGATGTCGGTAAGCCAGAGCGGCCGGCGATGGAGAAAGCCAGAAACATGCTCGCGGCGGATCGGCACCAGCTGCTTGCCGAACTTTTCGACATAGAGGTCGAGCAGCCGCCGGCGGTGCCCATCTTCCTCTTCCGCCATGCCGTCAAAAATCGCCGCCGTCGATGGATAGAGCGCCCGGAGCTTTTCGGCGTAGGTCGCGTAGATGCGCCCATCCTCTTCCTCGGCGGCGACGGCCAGCGACAGGATTTCGCGCTCATTGAGCGAGGAAAAACTCCGCCGATGCGGATGGAGGACGCGGCTCAGCATGAAAGACTCCGGGAGCGAGTGTTGGCCAGGCGGGCGGCGCACGCCGCCAACCTGTCACAAAGATTAGAACAATTCTAATCTAACGCTTTGCCGGCCGCAACAGACCTCAGGCGAGGGGGCGCATGCGCTCAAGGCACAGCGCGGCGAGTTGGTCGACGCTTGTTGTGCTCGTCACTTCGATCAACCGCTGGCCCAGCCGGGAAACCGCGGCTCGCATTTCGCGGTCATAGCCAATGCTACGCACGACGAAACGCTCGATCAGCAGTCGGCCTTCCGCATCGGCGTTGGCGTAACCGCTCTCGGCAAAAATACGAGCCTCGATCAGCTCCGGCGATCCGCTGAGCCAGACCGCAGCGACACTCGGCAGGTGGAGCGCTAAAACGTTGTCCGGCCAAATTCCCGAGCCTTCAAGGACCAGACGTTCCGTCGCCGGGTCTCCAGCATGTTCGCGCACCAAGGCATCAACCAGCGGCCACATGTTTTGATAGTGGGCGAGTTGCCCCTCGACGAGATCGACATCGCTTAGCGTGCGATAGTGTTCGGCGACATGTGGAGGAACCTCCCAAGTCGGCGTAGGCCATGGCCGCCCTGGGTAGCGCGCCAGCTTGTCGGTTGACCGCACGCCCCAGCCGAGTTGCTCCGCCAGCCTGGCGGCCACCGTCGATTTGCCGATATTCGACGTCCCGCCAATAAGAATAACCCGCAGCCGCTCGTCCATGGTTTTCCCGCCCGTGCCTTTCAGCGCGGTCTAGTGCGGACCTCGTGGTTTGCCAAGCTTGCCGCTACCTCGGTATCCAGCCATTCCTTGAACCGCTTGACCTTGGGCGGCACGTGGCGGTCGGCGCTGGTCGCGAACCAGTAGCCGAGGGCGCTCCGGCAGCGAATGCCGAACGGCGCCACGAGTCGGCCGTCGGCCAGTGCATCCGCCGCCATCATCTCGACGGCGAGCAGTACGCCCTGGCCCGCCGTCGCCGCCTCGAAGGCCAGCGCCGGGTCGGAATAGGTCGGCCCATTGAGTATCGGCAGCGGCACGCCGGCGGTTGCGAACCACCTCTCCCACGACAGCATCGTCGCCTGGTCGAGGATCACCGGCACCTGAGCGAGGTCCTCAGGCCGCTTGAGTTTTGCCGCGAGGCCGGGCGAGGTCACCGGCACCACCATGCTGTGCCCGCCGATGAGCTCGGCCCGCACATCCGTCCAGTCGCCGCGACCGTAGCGGATGGCACAATCGATGTCGCTGCGGGCGAGGTCGATGATCTTGCCGGTCGCTACCATGCGGAATTCGAGTTCGGGGTGTGCCGCGGTGAAGCGGCCGAGCCGGCTCACCAGCCAGCGCGAGGCGAAGACGCTGCCCACCGTCAGCGTCAGCACGTCATCCTCATGCACGTCGAGCGCCGCAGCCGCCGCCTCGAGCGCATCAAAGCCGCGCCGCAGCAGCGGCATCTGCGCCAGCAGCGCCGGCGTTGGTCGAAGCCCCTTCGAGGTTCGCTCGAACAGCGCGACGCCAAGCCGCGCTTCAGACCGCCGCACATGTTGGCTCACCGCGCCGATGGTGACACCAAGCTCGGCCGCGGCCGGTTCGAGCGCCCCAAGCCGGGCCACGGCTTCGATCGCGCGCAAAGCGTTCAGTGGAATAAGCGGTGCTGCCATATAGATTTTCTACAGCGATCAGAAACTCTTGTCGATTGCTGAAACAACAGGAATGGCCGATCTTCGGGATATCAACTTAGCCCTGAACGGAGGAAGAAATGGCCAAAATCTATAGACTTCTCGTCGCGATCGTAGAATGGAGCCGCGAGTGCATCCGCGCCACGGATGAGCTTCCCGGCCTCTCCGCCCGCGATTGGGCCGACGTGCCCGCTTACCATCCGGCAGAGCGCGACGGTCGCTGCGGTTGCTAGCTAGAGCGGTCCTAGGCTGCCTTGCGCCAGAAATCGACCAGCGTCTGCCGCACCTCTTGCGGCGCGTCGAGATTGGCGCAATGGGCTGCCGTCTTCACGTCGACGCGGGTAAAGTTGTCGCGGCCCTGCATGGCCTTGAGCGTCTTGCCGAGCGCAGCGTTCACCGCTCGGTCGCGGCCGCCGCGGATCATCAGGATCGGCCCGTCATAGCTCAGGGCGTTGTCGATGAGATCGTAGCGCCGCACGTTTTGCGCGACGGCCTTACCGGCATGCGGATCGAAATCCTTCAGCATCTGCGCCACCAGCGTCCGCCCGCAGACGTCATCGGTGGTCGTCCGCGCCGTAACGCCGGAAACGATGCCGCGCCCGAACAGCTTATAGATTAGCGGGAAGGCGAAGGGCACGAACGAGGGCAGCGCGAGCCGATAGCTCGTGCCGAAGGTGGCGAGCGAGCGAAACCGGCCGGCGGCGCTTTCGACCATCGACAGCGCCACGATGCCGCCCAGCGAATTGCCCACCCAGTTGACCGTTTCAACCTTGGCGTCGTCGAGCATCGCCATCATGTCGATGGCGAGGCGCGGAATAGTAAAGCCCTCGGCGGCCAGACCGGTCGGTGCCCCGGAATGTCCATGGCCCCGCAGATCCGGCACCAGCACGCGATAGCCAAGTCCGGCGAAGTAATTGGCGTCCGACTGGAACTGCCGGCCGCTCGCGCAAAGCCCATGGCACAACACCACCGGCTCCCCGGAACGCGGCCCGAAATCGCCATAGGCGATCTCGATTCCATCGTCCGTCATCACATTGCGCAGCATCGCTTGAAGTCCATCACGGAAACTCAAAAACCTGGAGTGTTCGCCGCTTTGCGAATGCGCCGGGCACGAAGTTTTCGAGCTAACATCAATCGAAGCGTCACGCCAATGTCATAATTCGCCTCGCGATCACGCCTGTGCGATTCGTTCATCCCCGCGTCATCCAACGGCGGCTAGAAGGCCGCTCGCTTAAATGAACGGATGTTTCAAATGTTGTTATTTTACAAAAGATTACGGAAGAATCGGACAACGGCGAGGCCGCCGCGCCGCCTTGATCCAGCCCTGTCCTTCACCCCGCGCGAATGGGCCGACCTCCCGCCGCATCATCCGCCAGCCGAGCGGGAGTAGGCCGCGTGGTCTCAGACGGCGCGCTTCAGCGCACCGTGTTCCATCTCGACCCGCCGATTGCAGAAGCTTGAGATCAGGGCCTCTGAATGGCTGGCCAGGATCACGATCGGTGTTCGGTCGAACAGGCTCTCGATGCGCGCCTGTGCCTTTTTCTGGAATCCTGCATCTCCAGCGCCGATCCCCTCATCGATTAACAAAATGTCGTTGTGCGCGGCTGTCGACACCGCGAAGCCAAGCCGCGCGACCATACCCGCCGAATAGGTGCGCATCGGCAGGGGCAGGAATTCGCCCAGCTCGGTGAATTCGGCAATGTCGTCCAGCTTGCCGGTGATTTCGTGCCGGCTCATGCCCATCATGTAGCCGCGGAGATAAATGTTCTCGATCCCCGTCGATTCCGGATCCATGCCAGCCATGGGGTCGAGCACCGCGCCGACCTTTCCGGTGATCGTCAACGCGCCGCCGCTGGGCTTGTAGATGCCGGCAAGCACGCGCAGGAGGGTGGTTTTGCCGGAGCCGTTGTGACCGACGAGACCGATCCGGTCGCCATCGTTGATCTCGAGATTGAGAGCGTCGATAGCACGGACGGTAACGACATCCCCGGCGCCCGGCATAACGCGGCCACCCGTCGCCTGAGACAGAATACGGTTCTTGAGCGAGCGCGAATTGGCGCCGAAGATGGCAAATTCGACTGTCAGGTTTTCGATTGAAATATGTGCCACTGGCTTAGACCCAATAAGCGATGCGGGCATGCGTGCGGCGGTAGAGCCAGGCGGTGACAGCAACGCCAGCCGCGGCCATGATCAAACAAAAGATCCAGCTGAGCGCCGGCGCTGTGTTGCCGAGCAGCGGCGCCCGGACGATCTCAAGCAGATGATAGAACGGGTTCGCCGTGACGTAGGCGGGGCGGTGCGGCAGGCTTTCGGGCGACCAGAAGACCGGCGTCACGAAAAACACCACCTGGATCAGGTTGGCGATGATCTGTGGGATGTCGCGAAACCGGGCGGAGAGTACGCCGACGGTAAGCGAAATCCACGCGGTGTTAATGAGGAACAGCAGGAAACCGGGGACGAACAGCAGACTGTTCCAGTTGAGCCCAACATGAAACCAGATCACGACCACAACATAAATCGCCATGTTGAAGCCCCAGATCATGACGTTGCGCGCCAGGGCACGGTAAAGATGCACGCTGACCGGCATCGGTACATTGCGGATGGAAGATTCGGCTGAAATGAACACCGAGGTGCCATCGGTGATGCAACTCGTCAGCAGCCCCCAGAAGATCAGTCCGGTGGCGATATAGGGCAGCGTCCTGCCCATGTCCTGCTGGAACAGGGTGGAGAATACGAGGCCCAGGGCGCCGACCATGATGCCCATCGACAGAGTCAGCCAGAACGGTCCGAGCACCGATCGGCGGAAACGCTGACGGATGTCATGGAAGGCGAAGCGGCTCCAGAGTTCATAGAGCCCCGCGCCGGCAATCAGGTCGGCGAATGCCTGTTCAGGCACGGCGTTTGCGGTGATGTGAACGACGGGCATCTCGGCATCCGGCATGCCTTCAATTAAAGCCGGACGCTTCACTGGTACGGCTCCTTACGCCAGACAGTACGATTGACGTAGTCCGTGTGGCTGAGCACCACGCGGAGGACCTTCGCTGAGACAGCCCCCCCTTCGTAATCGCCGACGACCTTGAAGATGCGGTCGCGGACTTGGTGCTGCGCGATAACGATCTTTACGGCTTCGAGAACGCGGCCGCTGCTCAGGCCACTCATCACCAGGACGCCGGTATCCATCCCTTCCGGACGCTCATGCGCGTTGCGTAAGGTGATGGCCGGCAGGTTTAGCAGGGACGCCTCCTCGGTGATCGTTCCACTATCGGAAAGCACGCAAAGGGCGCTCATCTGAAGGTGGATGTAGTCGATGAAGCCGAACGGCTTCACGAAACGCAGCAGTGGATGATCGATCGGCTGGCCCAGATCGTCGAGCCGCTTGCGCGTCCGCGGATGGGCGGAGATCAGCACCGGATAGCCGTATCGCTCGGCAAGGTCGCGCAGCGTCTGCAGCAGGTCGCTGAGGTTTTCCGGCGTGTCGACATTCTCTTCGCGATGGATGCTGACGACAAAGTAGCGGCCAGGCGCCAGCTCCATGCGTGCGAGCACGTCGGAGGCCGCTATTTTTGGCATGTAGAAGGCCAAAACCTCCTGCATGTGCGAGCCGCTCTTGATGATCGTTTCGGGCCTGATGCCCTCGGCGATGAGGTAGCGGCGCGCATGTTCGGTGAGCACCAGATTGATATCGCTCAGGTGGTCGAGCACCTTGCGGTTGAGCTCCTCGGGCACTCGCTGATCGAAGCACCTGTTGCCGGCTTCCATGTGAAAGACCGGTATCTTGCGGCGCTTTGCGGCAAGTACAGCAAGGCCGGTATTCGTGTCGCCATAGAGCAGAAGCGCGTCCGGTTTCTCCCGTTCGAACACCTCGTCCGACTTTGCGATCACTTCGCCGATGGTTTTTGCCGCGGTGTCGGCCGCTACGCCGAGAAAATAGTCAGGCTTTCGGATCCCCAGCTCGTCAAAAAAGATCTGGTTCAGCTCGTAGTCGTAGTTCTGGCCGGAATGAACGAGCACATGCTGAACGTGGCGGTCGAATTCCGCGATGACCCGGCTCATCTTGATAAGCTCGGGCCGCGTGCCGACCAGCGTCATCACCTTCACCGCCGCAGTTCCCGTATTTGATAGAGCGGGCGCTGTGTGGCGAGTTCGTCGCGAATGTAGTCGAGCGACATCAGCAGCTTTTTGACGCCAGATTTATCCAGCCGCTCCGTATTGTGAGAGGTGTAATCGTCGAGTTCGGAGATGTTCGACTTACCTTCGACGAAATATTTGTTGTAGTTGAGGTCCCTGTTGTCTGCCGGCACGCGATAATATCGACCGAAATTCTGGGCTTTCGCCATTTCCTCACGTGCGACCAGCGTCTCGTAGAGCTTTTCACCGTGGCGCGTGCCGATGATTTTCACCGGGTTGCTCGCATTGAAAATGTCCTTGAGCACCAAAGCGAGGTCTTCGAGCGTCGAGGCCGGCGCCTTCTGGACGAAGATGTCGCCTTGCGATCCATTTTCGTAAGCGTGGATGACGAGGTCGACCGAATCTTCGAGCGACATGAGGAAGCGCGTCATTTTCGGATCGGTGACGGTCAGCGGCAGGCCGGCCTTGATCTGGCTGACGAACAGCGGAATTACCGAGCCGCGTGAGGCCATGACGTTGCCGTAGCGGGTGACGCAAAGGGTCGTCCCGCCATTCATCATGCGCGACTTCGCCACGACGACTTTCTCCGCCATCGCCTTGGAAATTCCCATGGCGTTGATCGGGTAGACGGCCTTGTCGGTGCTGAGGAAGACGAGGCGCTGCACGGACCTTTCGGCCGCGGCAGTCATCACGTTCTCGGTGCCGAGGACATTGGTCCTGAGGGCCTCCATCGGGTAGAATTCGCAGGACGGAACCTGCTTCAGCGCCGCGGCATGAAACACGTAGTCCACACCCGTCATCGCATCGCGAACGCTGTCGTAGCTGCGCACGTCACCGATGAAGAACTTCAGCTTTTCGTGGTTGAGCGCGATGCGCATGTCTTCCTGCTTCTTCTCGTCGCGGCTGAAGACGCGAATTTCCTTGACTGCGGTGTCGAGGAAGCGGCGCAGGACCGCATTGCCGAAGGAGCCCGTGCCGCCGGTGATCAGCAGCGTCTTGCCGTCGAACATCTACTTGGCTCCACGGTAGTCGGCGTCGTGCATGCGCTTGATAAGGTCGGGCCAGGCGGGCGCGACGTAGCCGGTTGCCTGCGAAAATCTGCTGGAATCCAAAGACCGGTTGATCTCGACGCGATCGTCCCGAACGATGCTGATGGCTTTCCCGTATTCGGCCGCGATGAGGCGCAGCAGGTCGTACTTGGAAATCGCCTCGGCGGAGACGTGGTAAAGCCCGGTCAGGCTTTCGTCCGGGATCACGATGTCGGCGATCAAGGCGGCCAGCTCACAGGTGGGGAGGCCGGAGAAGATCGCCTTCGCATAGCCTTTGACCTCGCCATCCTGCGACAGGAACCAGTCGAGCAGCGAATTTGCGGAGCTGAGCTCGCGCCCGATGATCGAGGTGCGAAGCGTCACGGCATTGCTGTAGGTGACGAGCTCTCCGAGATATTTGGACATGCCGTAGAGGTCCGTCGCATCGGCGGAATGGGCCTCCGTGTAATTGCCGAGCGCACCCGAGAACACGCAGTCGGTGCTCACGTGGATCACGCGCGCGCCGCAAAGTGCGGCGAGGCGTGCCAGCTTGTGGGGGAAGAGGGAATTGAGCGGCAAAGCGACGAGCGGATCTTTGGCGTCCGAGAGCTGCTTGATCACCCCGATGCAGTTGATCACCACGTCGGGCTTGGCCCGATTGAGGAGCGCGACGAGACTGTCGCTATCGAGCACGTCGATATCGGTGAGGAAATTCTTCCGTTGCTCCTCCGAGAAGTAACGCAGCGACGCCGCGTTCCTCACGGTAGCCAGCACATCGTATTCCGGCCGGCCGTAGAGCGACCGGAATACAGCGTTGCCGAGCATGCCGCTCGCCCCGAGGACTAGTACTTTCCGGCTAACCACGTTGCTGAATTCCCATTCTACCTTCGAGAATGTCGATCAGCCGTCTTGCGGCCTTGCCGGCTTCGAAGTGAGCTTCGAAATAGCGCCTGCCGGCGGTGCCCATTGCCCGCCGCTTGTCGTCCGGCATTGCGTAAAGCGCGAGGATTGACTGCGCGAGGCTCGCACTGTCTTCCGCCGGTACCACCAATCCGGCGCCCGCGGCTTCGATGATGCGCGCGCCTTCCCCGTTGAGCGCTGCGATGATGGGCTTGCCGGCCTGCATATAGGCTTGAACCTTGCTCGGGATGACCAGCCCGAGCGTCGGTGCGTCACGCAGCGTCACCAGAAGTGCATTTGCCTGCCTGAATAGGGCCGGCATCAAATCACGATCCAACAGGCCGATGAGCCGGAGATTGGAGAGGTTGTTCTCGGCCACCGATCGTTGCAGCCCCTCGGCCTCGCTGCCGGTCCCGGCGATGATGAGCCGGATTTCGGCGTGGCCCCGCAGCAGTTTGGCGGTTTCGACGATCGTCTTCAGCGACTGGACCCGTCCGAGATTGCCGGCGAAGACGACGGCAAAGCAATTCTCGAACTGCACCTCGACGTCCCCTGGCAATGGGCGTTCTTCGGTGTCTTCGAAGTCCGGGGCAGGGTTGGGGAAATAGACGATCTTGCCCGCTTTTGCGTAGCTGGAGACCGGTCCAACAAACGCTTCGGACTGGAGCAGCAGCGTATCGGCCCGCGCATAGACGAAGCGAACCATCAGCCCGACGATGCCGAGTAGGATTCGGCTCTTTACGAGGCCCGTGTTTGAAAGGGCATCGGGCCAGAGATCCTGGATCCAGAGCGCCAGATGCGCCCTCTTCAACCATGCGATCAGCACGGCCGGTAAAGCTGCCGTCAGCGGCGAGAGGCCGAAGAAAAAGACGGCATCGAACTCCCGCCCGCGCATCAGACGGGGCAGGCGAAGCGTCGCTGAGAAAACGAAAGAAAGGTAGTTGAGCGCAAGTCCGAGGGCGTTCGCCTTGCCTCGCGGATGGAGCGGTACCCGTATGACTTCGACATCGTCGGCGAACGTCTCGCGGGTGACGCCACGCTTGGCGTAGCCGGCTGCGATCTGCCCGCCGGGGTAGTTGGGTTTCCCGGTCACGACCGTCGTCACGTGGCCGGCGCGGCTAACCGCACGGACGAGATCGTTGATCACGAACGACTCGGGCCAGAAGTACTGCGAGACGACGAGGATACGCATCAACCTCGTCAGCCTTCATCTACCCAGGCGGGGCTCGGCAATGACCGGTCGAGAAGCCATTCGTAGGTTTCGATGTAGCGTGCCGCGATGACATCCCAGGCGAAGTGGCTCGCGGCATAAGCCCGTGCCTTAGCGCGCATGGATGCTAACTGGGTGTCGGTTAGCCGCACGGCCGCTTGCAGTGCATCGCGCAATTGAGTCGCGTCGTTGTCGATGATCCACCCCAGCCCCTCGGATGCGAGATCGCCCCAGGGCGTCGCCCGCGTCGTAATGACGGGAAGACCGGCCATGAGCGCCTCAGCGACCGTAATGCCGAAGTTCTCCGAATAGGTAGGCAGTACAAAAACGGACCCCCGCTCGTACGCTGCCCAGCGTGCCGTCCCAAAAACCGGCGGCAGCAGCGTGATACCGCTGCCTTCGCCTGCCTGCCGGATGCGCTCGGCGACAACCGCGGCATACGCTGGTTCGCCATATCCCTGGATATGGAGGCTGTGGCCATTTCGGTCGAGCAACGCGCCCCACGCCTCGATCAGATCGAGGATTCCCTTCTTGGGGTCGAGGCGGGAGAAGAACAGTACGATCTTGTCTCGAGGTAGCTCATGTGTTGGCGCCCGCGACAGACCCTCCACATCCACGCCGTTTGGAATGGTCGCAATCGGCCTCCCCAGGCCGAGATCACGCAAGGCGCGGCGTTCCTGTTCGGAATTGACGATGAGAAGGTCTGCGTCCTGCAAGATGCGCTTCTGGTAGGCCCACCATGCGATGGTCTTCTTCGCCCGTTTGTGCCGAAAGGCCCAGGGCTCGAGCGCCCCATGCGGGCTGATGACGATCCTGCCGCCGCGACGCCGGGCCTCGCGCCAGGCGCGGTATTCGAATATCGTCCAGATGCCATGGATATGGACGGCCGAATTCATAAAGCCCGGGGGCAGCCCGCGAAGACCCTCGCCCCTGAGCGTCACCACAACGGAAGAGTTAGTCGCGTCTGCCGGCTCGTTGCCGCTGACGAACGAGGCATTTGCCCCAAGGCGAGTCAGCGCCGTGTGCAACGGCCGCGCGACGCTTGCCATGCCGCCCCCTAGGCGGCCCGCATCGCGGACAACCGTGGTGACGGCGATTTTCCGCATATTGCGCTCGCCGTCGCAGTTCAGCCTACGGCCTGCCAATTGTGTTGGCTTTTATGGACGCTCGGCGAAGTTGGCCTGATTTCGCAAGTTCGAGCTCGGCCCTGGCACTGGTCAGTTCCGACCTGACTTTCTCCAATTCGAGTTCCGACGGCAGGGGCCGTCGGATGTCGGAAAGCGTCTTGGGGTCAGCGGCCGGCTTGTTCGAGAAAGTTCGTATGGCAAAGAAGGCGCCATAGATCTTCTCGAGCGCATCACCGCTGATGTCGGTCCGATGGTAGGTTTCACAAACCTGGAACGTCCATGGGTCGGAAAAGTCGTCCGGTGTCCAGCCGGATTTGTGCTCCTGCATCTTGGCGCCCGATAGACCCCAAGCATCCGGCCTTCCGTCTTCAACATGCTGGGGCATGAAGCCAAGAGGCGTAAAGACAACGATCTGCCGCCGCGCCACCCGTTCCATCTCGCCGATCAGCCGGCGTCCGTCCTCCTTTTGGAGATGCTCGATGACATCTAGCAAGAAGATACTGTCGACCGAATTGTCAGGCAGTTGCCGCAGAGCAATCCAGGCGGTCGTATTGAGGACGAGCACGCTTTTGTCGCTGGTATGACGATGGGCCAGTATAGCGGCATACTCGTGCCACGGCTCGACCATGATATGAAGCTTCGGGCGGAAGTAGTTCATAGGGACGATGCCGCACCCGAGGTCCAGAGCTATATCGGTCTCGATGACCAAATCGTTGATCGCATTGAGCATCTCCTGCGGAGCATCATGCGTTGTTGTTCGAAGCGAGGAATCGAGCGCTGCTTGGGTCCCCTCGGGCTCGATTGCGGCCGCCCCGTTGCTGTCCGTTGTGGGTATGCGCTGGGCCGCATCAATTGTCTCACCGTTCAGCAGGACGCTCAGATGGGCATTTTCCTGCTCAAGACTGCGAACACTGCCGTCGAGTTTTTCCTTTTCGGCATAGAGACCGCGTATCTCATGATGCAGGCTCCGAAGAACGGGAACTTTCAGAGCAATGTAACGAACGACGGGCCACAATCGGCGTTTCACGGCAAGCAACACTTTGGACGAGCGCCGGCCAAGCCGGGCGACCGAGCGGTGTCGTTGTCCGCTGCTGAGGCGCGGCGGCAGGAATGGCTCGCCCTCTGCGCCGGCGTGGTCATACGTGCGGGCGTCTTCCTCGTGCGGCATCGCGTCCGCGCCGATAAAGCTGTTGAACCCGCGCTCCATCGATTCGAGGGTGAAATCGGCGCGAAAGGCGGACTGAGCGTTGCGGGCGATCTCGGCGTAGCGCCGCGGATCGAGCGTCAGCCGCTCGAGTTCGTTGAAAACCGCGCTCGCAACGAGTCGGTCTGCGATGGCCCCGCACTGCTTTGCCCGGATGTAGCGTGCGGGCGAAGAGTCGCCCGGACCGTGAAGTACGATCGGACGACCGGCCGCCAGATAGAGCACAAGTTTGCTGGGAAAGCTGTATTTTGAGACCTCGGCCATCGAGGCGTCAAAAGGGTAGGGGCAATAGAGGATATCGCATCGGGAGAGGATCGACGCCGCGTCCTCCTGCGATTTCCAGCCGAGGAAGGAGACGTGCGGGTCGGCCGCTCCCGGTGGCGGCTGCGGCCCCATGACGACCATCTTCACGGGCCGCCCAGCGACTGTCCAGTTTGCCGACCGCAAGGCATGCAGCAGCTGCAGCCATTCGGCCGCTGCGTAAAATTGTCCGGCCATGCCGATTGTCGGAGCGCTTGCGACGCCTTTGTCGGTTGCGGGCGTCTGCGCCATCGCCTTCGGATGGCTGGAGATGACCGGCGTCGCGTCGACATTGAAGCGCTGGCGGTAAAGCTCGGCCATGGGCTGCGATGCGGTCGCAACGTGCGCGCTGCCTGCAATGGCCTTGTCGAACGTCGCCTGGATCCGCCGCGTGGTGACGCCATCGAGGCAATTCGCCTTCGCCCACCAGCTGAACGGATCCCAGACCTGTGTATGAAGCGGAACGCCCAGCCGCTCAGCTACGGCGCTGGCCATGAGAATTGTCGTCTGACCCTGCAGCACCACCCAGACCCGATCGACTTTCTGTTCCCTGCCGTATGCGACGGCATTGTCGATGAGTGAACGCACGGCGGTTTTTTCGGTGAATGCTGCGCCGGCGCGTGCGACGAGAGCCGAGACCTTCCGGATAAGCCGGCCCTGCGGCAACCACGACCAGTTCTCGTTCGGCTTCCTGTCGAAGCGCATCGGGATGTTGGCGAACTCGGGCGTGATCCGGAAGTCGAGCATTGGGTTGGCGACGATGAAGCAGCAAACCGAATCCCTCGGCAGGAATCGCACCATCGCCGACAGCACGAGGCCGGCGGTGAAATTGTCGCAGGGTGGGATGTCCGAGAGGAGCAGCACTTTCATGCGGCGCGCCGGGCCAGAACCCGCCGATAGAGATCGGCTGTGAGCCGCGCCTGGTCGCGGATGTCGTAATGTTGTTCGGCCAGCATTCGTGACCGCCGACCGCGGGCGTCGCAAACGGCGGGATTGCCGACGAGATGCTCCATAGCGCGCGCCAGCGCCGATGAATCCCGCGACGGCACCGAAATTCCAGCTTCTGGCGCAAAGGTAATACCGGGCAGCGATGTGCCGTCGAACGAGAGGACGGGCCGACCGCAGGCCATTGCCTCGATCGCCATCATGCCAAAGGCCTCCGCGACCGACGGCATGACGAAGAAATCGCAGGCGGCATAGGCGTCGAGCAGCAGCTTTTCGTCGTTAGTCCAGCCGAACTCGATGATCTGGTGCTTGCCGATGAAGCGGTCGAAATGGCCGGTCTCCTGCACCGATATGATGCAAAGTCTCAGCTCCGGATCGAGCCGCTCGATCGCTTCGACGAACGCCGGGATACCCTTATAGGGAGTCGATGAGGCCCGGATGAAGATCGCGGACCTGCCGGAAAATACGCCCAGCCTTTGCCGCGCCGTGGCCTTGTCGGCTGGCCGGTAACGATCGAGGTCGAGACCGAAGGGGATCACTGTGAAATTGAATCCCTCGGCCAGCGGCGACCGGGAGGCCATGTCGCGCATCCATTGCGACGCGACGATGATTTCGGCAGACGTCTTGCCGTAGACGCGCTTCTTCCAGGCGAACTGTTCGCTGGTGCGATCGTGCCGCATCGGAAAGGGCAATGTCAGGTCGGGGCACGACCCGCAGCCATTTGCCCAGCGCTCGCAGTCGATCGGATAGAGGCAGTGGCCCGTCATGGGCCAGGGATCGTGCCACGTCCAGACCGTCGGCTTGCGTCGCGTGACATAGGGCAGCGCCGAGAGGCTGAAGTAACCGTCGTGAATGATGTGGAGGTGGACGACGTCAGCGTCCTGCACCTTCCGATGACTGGGGAGCGTCCACGATTGCGGATGTAGCTTTGCCTGCAGCGACAGCCCGCTTTCGACGCGAGTCAGGGCGCGTGTCAGCGCGCGGCTGCCGGGATAGTCGAAGACCTGCGAAACGAAATCAGCGTCCGACTGCTTGTTCCAGTATGCGAGCTGGGTGGACTCGACTCCCTTTTCTGCCAGGTAGGGCCTGAGGTCGTATCCGTTGAAGCGCTGCCCGATGAGATCGCTGGAACTGATCTGCACCGCGTTGATCGTCATTTCGCCTTGAATGCCGTCTGCCACGTCGGCAATGAACAGCATCGGCAGTCATTTGTGACTCGGTAGAAACACTAACTGCGCACGATTACTCATCGCCGAGCAGGCAGCCCGCGCAGCGGTCCCCGTCGCCTCAATGCCATCGCGCCCACAAAATATGTCCGCCCGCGCCGCTGTAGGTCGGCTCGGGGATGCCGAAAATGTAGCGCTGGATTTCGAACGGGCCGAGATCTTCCACGTCGCTTGCGCCGAGCCCGTGCAGGCGCTTCTTGAGCTTGGCACTGTCGAAATAGCTGAGCCACGGCTCGCCGATTGCCGCCACGTGCGCCGCCCGCTCGGCCTGCGCCTGTTGCAGCTTCGCGCCGAGCTGATCCGGCGGATTGGCATAGTCGAACACCACCTCCGCGCCGGGCACCGAGGCGATGAACTTGAGCGTCGCGAAGGTCGCGCCATCGGTGAGGTAGGGCACCACGCCAAGCCAAATGAAGATCGCCGGTCGCGTCGCGTTGAACCCGGCGGTGGCCAGCCCCTCGCCCAGCGACTGCCGCTCGAAGTCGACCGGGGCAAAGGTCAGCGCATCGGGCGGTTCGAGTCCTTCATCGGCGAGCTGCTGCCGCTTCCAGGCCTGCGTTGCCGGATGGTCCACTTCGAAATAGCGGATGTCCTCCGTTTCGCTAGCGCTGCGCAGCGCCGTCGTATCGAGCCCCGCCCCGACGATCACCACCTGCTGCGTGCCACGCTCGATCGCGATCCCGAGCTTCTCGTCGGCAAAGCGGTGCCGCGCCGCGATGAACAGACGCATCCGCCGCCGCTGTTCCACCGCCGCCCATTCGTCGAGCCTTTTCCGCGCCTCGTTGCCGATGATCTTCAGCGCATAGGGATCACGAAACGTGGCGCCGCCTTCGATCTTCTGATGCGCCGCCCGATGCATCGCCGCGCCCAAAGCGGTGCGGCTGGGGCCGGTATTGTCCATGCTGGTCTCCGAATAATCGCTTTACCGCGGCCTCAGCCGAACCGTCGCCGCCAGGTCGCCGGCGGTTCGCCGAGATGGCGCTTGAAGGCGCGGTTGAAGGCTGGCTCCGATTCATAGCCGACCGCTACCGCAATCGCAGCCGTTGATTCCGTTCCGTCGACCAGTCGCCGCGCCGCCAGTTGCATCCGCCAGCGCGTCAGATATTGCATCGGCGGGCAGCCGGTGAATCTGTTGAAGCGCTCCGACAGCAGCGACCGCGATGTCGCCGCCGCCTGCGCCAGCGATTTTACCGTCCACGGCCGCGCCGGCTCGGCGTGTAACAGCGTCAGCGCCCGGCCAACCACCGGATCGGTCAGCGAGGCGAGCGGGGAAGCCGTGTCGTCGCGGCGTGACTGGATGTAGTGCCGCAGCACCTCGACGAACAGAATTTCGGCCAGCCGGTTGACGACGCTCGCGCCGCCCGGCCGTCCGGCCCGCACTTCCTCAAGCGTATAGGTCTGGATGGCCTTGAGGCGCGGCAGCGCATCTTCGGTCGGAATCACCACCATCGGCGGCATGCTGGCGAGCAAGGGCTGGAGGACGACCTCGTCGGCGTGCAGAAAGCCGCAGAGCACGCGAGTCTTGGCGCCGCTGCCGCCGAGTTCGAGATAGGGCACTTCGCGCCAGGGCGGTGGCGGCAAAACCTCGAAGATCGACCGGGGCGGCGGCGAGGTTGGGTCGGAGAAGAGTAGTGCATCGCCATAGGGCAGCATGACGATATCGCCGGCTTTGACCGCCATCGGCTCCATGCCGTCGCAGTACGCCATGCAACCGCCTTCGGCGATGAGGTGGAAAAGCATCAGCCGGCGGGCATTGGGCACCAGCATGTCGGCGTATTCGCGCGATGGCGGCGCACCGAAGGCGAACGGCTCGGCGAAATCGGCACGGAACAGCACCGAGCCGGAAATACGCACCGAATTCAGTACATCCGAAAGCACGTCCATCGCTGTTCTCCTCGCCCAAAAGCTACCCTCATCTGGACGATTGAGCAAGAAACCGGGAGCTGCAGGCATTGTCGAGCCAGACCGTCAGGGCCGAGACTTCCCCCGTATTCAATCGCTGCTCCCACTGGCCGGTTCGCCGGCGAGCAGCCGCTCACCGAGGACCAGAACCATGAAACGCTATGTGATCGAACGTGAAATCCCGAGCATCGGCGGCATGACCGCCACCGAATTGTGCCATGCCGCGCAGGTGTCGAACGACGCCCTCGCCAAGCTCGCGCCAAAAGTGCAGTGGCAGCACACCTATGTCGCCGCCGATCGCACGTTCTGCGTCTATCTCGCCGAGGACGCCGATGGGGTGCGCGAGCACGCCCGGCTCAGCGGCTTTCCAGCCAACCGCGTCATCGAGATTGGCACCATCATCGACCCCACGACCGCTAACGGTCCGGTCGCTTAAGCACGGAGAAGCAAAAATGGCTGAAGAGGCCCGCAGTCTGGTCGTTGTCATCACCCACGGCACTGAACACGAACTCTCCTCCGCTGCGATGACCATCGCCAATGGTGGCATGACGGCCGGGCTCAACGTCTCGATCTTCCTCACCAGCAGCGGCGTCGATCTCGTGCGCCGCCGCGCCATCGATATGACGCATGTCGCCCCGCTCGACCCGCTTGCCGCGCTCGTTGCCGATTTCCTCAAGCGCGGCGGCACCATCTGGGCTTGTACGCCGTGCGTAAAAGCACGCGGCTACGAGCAGGCCGATCTCATCGACGGCGTCGTCATTGCCGGGGCGTCGGGGATGCATCAGCTCATCGCCAAAGGCGCCGCGACCTTGTCGTTCTAGGCGTGGGACTATCCCGACATTGGGCGCTGAGGCTTCACGCTGCCGAGCTTCGGCGCCGTAGTCCCTCGCGATCCTCCGAGGCGTCATTCGCACAGCCTGTAGGTGCAGGTCTTGCCGTGGCAGCCGAGGTCGAGATGAAAATGGTCATGATGCAACGCGTTGGCATCAGGGCCCAGCACGGTGGTGAAGCGCGTGCAGGCGGCATCGTGAGCAAAATGCATCAGCTTGCTGATCTTGGGATCGTCTGAGCTGTAGTCTTTGGTCACGGTGAGCTGTCGTCCGTCCTCGAGGGTAAAGCCGGCGACGTCGAGTGCGTCGGCGCGGCCGTGTTCGGAGAGGACCGAACTGCCGCCCTCGACATTGCGCGGCCGGCACTCATAGGAGCCCTCGGTCACCACCGACTTGATCCGGGTATTTTGCGTCGACCAGATGTAGTTATCGACATCGGCCACCCAGCCAGGGAGGTCCGTCGCCATCTCGCAGCCGAAAGTCTCGGCCTGGCTCAATGGCACGCTCCGGCCGTTGACCATCAGCCCACTGACTGACAGCGGCGATTGCGTGCCGCACTGCCCGTCGCTGATCGGCGGCAACGGCTTTGCTTCGACCAGGCCCGAAATCACCGCCGGGCAGGCTGTCTGAAAGATGCGCGGGGGTTTGGGCGTCGTGCTTTCACCCTCGTCCGATGTCGGCGCCGTGCTTTGCGGGGCCGCGGTGGAAGGCGCGGCCGTCACCTGTGGGGGCGGCGCGAGCGGCACCGCCGGTGGTGTGCTGTTTGATGGGGCGGGCGTGGGTGCCGGCGCCGGAACAGGTGTCGCAGGCGCTGCTGCCGCTGTGTCGTTTGCCGCCGCGGCGCGCAAGTCGGGCCGCGGCCGGGGCAAAGGAATCGGCGGCGTTTCGTCCGTCTTATCGGCGACCAGCGGGACTGGCGCCGCTTTGGCCGGCGGCTTTGCCGGCACCGGGCGGTGTGTTGCCTTGTGTGCCGCCTGCTGCGGTCCGAACAGATCGGTCAGCCACGAACTCGACGCAGCGTCGGCCGTGCAGGGCAGGGCCAGGGCGACAATGAGGCCAAAAATCAGCGAGCGCATTTCGCCCTAACGGCCAACCCCTCACCCGCGTTGCATCCCCTCAGCGGTCGATCCTGAGGGTAAAGCAGTTGTTGGTCGCTGAGCGCATGTGGACATAAGCCACGTCTGCACGGTCGAGTAGCCCCGCCGCTTTCGTCTCGATCGCCGCCGGCTCGACCACGACGCCGGTGCCATAGACGATCCGATCATCGGTCCCATAGCCCCGCAGAATCTGCGCGTTGTGACCGCCTTGGTGACGCGGCGGCAGTCCCTGTGCGGGGTCGTAGGCGGGACACTCCTCGGCGTGGAGGAAGATCGGCCCGGTTTCTGCATAAGGTTGCGGCGCCGGGAACGGCCGGTAGCCCAGGACGAGGTATTCCTCGCCCGCCTCGACGTAGCCGAGACAGTGCCGGCAGGGCACGCCGTCGCCGTCCGAGATTTGCCGCTCGGGCGCCTGTCCGTTGGCATCCGGCGCACCGGCCCGAAACGCCGCGGCGACATCGCTGGGCATGCCTGAAATCTGAGGGTCATCTGGTCTCTCCCTGAAACATCCAGTCCAGGAAAGCTCCGATCGCCTCATCGAAGCGACCCGGTTTTTGGCGGCGTACCCTCCGCAACCGGTCTTGACCGTTTGCCCGGCACGCGAAATGAGTGACTTCTCACGTCCGGGCGCCCACAGATTCCATGACGCTTCCCGTTATCGCTCTCGCGCTCTTTGCGGCGATCCTGCATGCGAGCTGGAACGCGTTTCTGCGCGTCGGCGCCGACCGGTTCTGGTCGGTCACCGTGATGAGCTTTTCGAGCACCATCGCCGGCATGGTGATGGCCTTCTTTGCGCCGCTTCCATCCGGAGCGGCGTGGCCGTTCATCGTGCTCTCCTCAGTGCTGCAGGTCGGCTACAGCGTCTTCCTCGTGGCTGCCTACCGGCAGGGCGAGCTCGGCCAGATCTATCCGATCGTGCGCGGCATCGTGCCGCTTCTGGTTACCGTCGGTGGCTTTCTCTTTGCCGGCCAGCACCTCGCACCGGTCGAGATCGCGGGCGTAGTGCTGCTGGCCGCCGGCATCATGAGTCTCGCCTTCGGCGCTGGCCACGCGACCTGGGTGTCGATCGGCTATGCGCTGCTTACCGGCCTGATCATCGCCGCTTACGGCACGGTCGATGCGATCGGTGTCCGTGCCGGCGGCAATGCCACCAGCTACACCGCCTGGATCCTGATCGTTTACGGCATCTTCCTGCCTCTCGCCTATTTCGCCGTGCGGCGCCGCCTCGATTTCACCCCGCGCATGCCGGGCTTCGGCCAGGCGTTCCTCGGCGGCCTCTTGGCGACGATTGCCTATGGCGTCATCATCCTCGCCTTCACAATGGGGCCGGCCGGCCCGATCACCGCGCTGCGCGAAACCAGCGTCGTGTTCGCCGCCCTTATTGGCTGGCTGTTCCTCAAGGAAAAGCTGACCGCCCGGCGTATCCTTGCCTGCGTGGTCGTCGCCGCCGGCGCCATCCTCATCGGCTATCAGGGCTGAGTGGGCGCCAATTAGAGCGCGGCGTATGCGGCGCTTATCTCTGCCGCCATCGCCGCCATTTCCTCTGCCGGAATCTCCAGCACGCCATTCTCCACCATCAGCGCATGATATTGCTGCTCGGCAAGCGGTACGCCCTTAGGCAGCGGCACGACATGAAAATGGAGGTGCCTGTTGGCCTGCTGGCTGCCCAGCGACAGCACGTAGATGCGCTCCGCGTCAAACACTTGCTTCAGCGCCCGCGCCAGCCGGTGCACCTTGGCCTGCAGCACGAGATATTCCACCGCCGACGGATCCTCGGCTAAGTCCTCGCGATGCGCCTTTGGACACACCAGCGCATAACCCCGCAGCGTCGGATATTTGCTGAGGAAGATGATCGTCTCGTCGTCCTCATGGATGACATGGTGCGCGTATGCCGGATTGCCCGCGACCAGCTCGCAGATGAAGCAGGGGCCCGTTGTGGCACTTGCCACATAGGTGTCGAGGTCGAAAGGTTTTCGCGCGTCCATCGGTCGTCTCCCCTTATACCCGCTTGCCTGATCTTGCCTTCGACAGCCGCCATTCGATGCCGTCGAAAATGCAGTTGAGCCCGAAACTAAGGCCGTTATTCGCCCCGGCGACGGCCGCGGTTTCGGCGATGGCGCGGGTGAGTTCGGGAAATCCCTGCTCGCGGCCTCTGAGCGCGGCAAGGAAAAACGTCTCCATGTCCGCCTCCCCGCTCGTGCCGTCGCGGCGGGCGGCCGTGACCTGTTGCGCCGCAGAACGCAAATGACCGAGGGTCACCGCGAGCACATCCAGCCGGTCGGGGCCGCTGAGCTTTGTTTCGGCCAGCGCTCCGAGGCCGGCCTCCGTCCAGGCGGCTTCGTTCGGACCGATCACGCGTCGGCCGGCCGTCGATTGCAGCCCCCAGGGATGCATGAGGAACACCTCATACGCCCCCAGCGCCCAGGCCTCGAGCTGCTTGCGCCAGCCCTGCTTCACCGGCAAAGCCGGCGGTGGCCCGAGACCACGATCCGTCATCAGCGCGATCAGCTCCGGCCGCCCGGGCACGTAGCGGTAGACTGCCATCTTGGTGAAGGAGAGTTCCTGCGCTACGCGCTGCATCGAGACGGCTTCGAGCCCCTCGCGGTCGGCGATGCCGATCGCTGCGTCGAGTAGGTCTTCGAGCGAATGCGCCGGCTTTGGACCACGCGTCTTCGGCTTCGGCATCCCCCAGAGCAGTTCGATCGTCGCCGCGAAATCGGTTTCGCCGCCCTCCGGTTTTGCCATCCAAAATGCCTCTTGCATCAAAACTGTGTCTAGCGTACACACTTTAATTGTGTCCGCAAGACACAGTTGTCAGATGGAGAGATAAGATGGGTAAGCGGGTGTTGATTTCGGGGGCGAGTGTCGCCGGTCCGGCGCTGGCGTTCTGGCTGGGCCGGGCCGGCTATGACGTGACCGTGGTCGAGCGTGCGCCAAAACTTCGTGAGGGCGGCTACGCCGTCGATTTCCGCGGTGAGGCGCATCTGGGCGTACTGCGCCGTATGGGCGTGCTCGAGGCGTTGCGGGACCTCGAAACCGGCGGCGGCGCTATGCGCTTCGTCGATCCGAAAAACCGCACGCAGATGTTTTTGCCAACCGAATTTGCCGGCGGCGAGCTCGAAGTCCGGCGCGCCGATCTGTCGCGCGTGCTCTATGAGGCGGGCAGGGACAGCGCCCGCTATCTGTTCGGCGATACGGTGCGCAGCCTCACCCAGCACGCCGACCGCGTCGATGTGACCTTCGAGAATGCGGCGCCGGAGAGTTTTGATCTTGTCGTCGGCGCCGACGGCATTCATTCCAATGTTCGCCGCCTGGCGTTTCCGGGCCAGGAATTCGAGCGCGACCTCGGCTACTACATCGCGAGCTGGGATACGCCCGGCATCGAAACCTGCAGCACTGAAACGGTGTGCTGCAATGTGCCCGGCCGGATGATCGGCATTCAGCCGCCCGGCCGCGACGGCACGCCGCCAAGCGCCCTCGCGCTCTTTGCGTCGAAGCCGCTCCCTGTCGGCCGCCGGGACGTATCGCGGCAGAAGGAAATCATCCGCCAAACCTTCACGGGCATGGGCTGGCATGCGCCAAAACTGCTCGATGCGCTGGAGGCGACCGACGATCTCTACTTCAATACCATCAGCCGGGCGAAGGTGCCGCATTGGTCGGTCGGTCGCGTCGTGTTGCTTGGCGATGCCGCCGGCGGGGTGTCGATCGGCGGCATGGGCACCGGCTCGGCCATCGTCGGCGCCTACGTTCTCGCCGGCGAACTGCTCGCCAGCCCGGACGACCACGCCGCCGCGTTCAGCCGCTATCAGAGCCGTGTCGAGCCCTATGCCGCAGAGGGCGCCAATAACGGCGAGAGCAGCGGCAAATTCCTCGCCCCGGCGAGCCGCCTCGGCCTCACGTTGCGCAACGCCATGTTCAACTTCCCGCCGATCAAGAAGTGGATGATCAACCTCGCCCAAGAAAGCGGCGCGGCTATCGACCTGCCCGAGTATCAGCGGCTGGCAAATGCCTGACGCGGGCGCGCGCGCGCCGCCTCTCCTTCACAGGCGGCCAAAGAAGGCAGCGCACGGTGCAAAGCAGGCCGGGACTTGCAGGTCCCGCCTCGGTTTCATACTTTTGATGCCACGGCGCGTTGTAGTTTCGAGCCACCGGCTCCCGTCAATGCCGCGCCTGAACAGGAACAAAAGAATGAATATCGAATCTGCTTTGCGTTCGATCGTCGCCGTTCGCGCCACCATTCCCGATGACGCGTTCACCGCGTCGGGTCTCGGCACGCTGCGCGAAGGCAGCGGCGTCGTCATCGGCGATAATGGCCTCGTGCTGACCATCGGTTACCTCATCACCGAGGCGGAGGAGGTCTGGCTGACCACCCGCGACGGGCTCGTTCTGCCCGCTCACGCGCTGGCCTATGACCAGGAAACCGGTTTCGGCCTCGTGCAGGCGCTGGGCCGGCTCGGCCTGCCCGCGCTCGAATTCGGCGATTCCGCCAACGCTAAGCTCGGCGACTCCGTCGTCCTCGCCGATGGCATCGGCCGTTTCGTCGAGGCCAAAATCCTCGCCAAACAGGAATTCGCCGGCTACTGGGAATACCTGCTCGACGAGGCGATTTTCATCACCCCCGCACACCCCTCATGGGGCGGCGCCGGCCTCATCGGCGCCGACGGCAAGCTGCTCGGCGTCGGTTCGCTGCGGCTCCAGATGGTCCACGATGACGATGTGGCCGACATCAACATGGTCGTGCCGATCGACCTGTTGCCGCCCATCCTCGACGACATGCTGACCCGCGGCCAGGTCAACCGGCTACCCCGCCCCTGGCTCGGCGTATTCTCCGCCGACAGCAATGGCGAGGTCGTGGTGATGAGCGTTGCCGACGGCAGCCCCGCTGCCGAAGCAGGCCTGCGCCGTGGCGACATCATTTCGGATGTTCGCGATGGCGAGGTCGACGGCCTCGCCGATTTCTACCGCAAGGTATGGGACACCGGTCCTGCCGGCGCCGAAGTCCCGTTGCGCATCGTGCGCGACGGTCGCGACAGCTGGCTCCGCATAAAATCCGCCGACCGCAACAGCTTCCTGCGCAAACCCTCGCTGCAGTGAGGGCGCCAATATGACTAGCCCATGGCGGCCGGTCGGGGGCGCCAGGCGGTGCGGTGCCGTTCTTCCACTGCAACGCTGCCGCGCAGCCGCAGGATGTCCTTGCGGGCAATAAGGCCGACGAGCTTTCCGGTCTGCGGCTCCACGATCGGTATGCGGCCGACGTCGTGGGCGATCATGAGATCAGTGACCTCGCCGACCGTATCCTCAGGATGTGACGCCGGAGCGGAAGCGTCCGAGATGACGTCGAACAGGGTCTGGCCGGGGTGGGCCGCCTCCTCCCGCCACCGCAGGGCGTCGGCACGGGCGGCAAGGCCGACAAAGACGCCATGCTGGTCGACCACCGGATAGCTGCGATGGGCATTTTCGGCATCGCTGAAGAAAGCTGCGGCCGCATCGATGGGCATTTCAGCCGATAAGGTAGCGACATCCTTTATCATGATGTCGGCGGCCCTCGTCAGTTCAAACGGGTCGACGCCGTACTCGCGGGTGATGTGCCTGCCGCGCCGGGCGATCTTCTCTGTCAGGATCGAGCGGCGCAGCAGCAAGACGGTCACCGCGTAGGAGCACACCGTGGCGACAAATACCGGCAGCGCCACGCCGAAATCTCCGGTCAGTTCGAGCGCGAACAGTGTCCCGGTCAAAGGCGCGCGCATGGTGCCGCCCATCATCGCCGCCATCCCGATCAATGCCCAAAGGGCTGTTCCGCCGGGCAGCGCAAGCCCGACAATCCAGCCCAGCGCGCCGCCCAGAATGAGCAGTGGCGCCAGCACGCCGCCGGACGTTCCGGAAGAGAGCGCGATCAGCCAGATGACGGCTTTGACGAGCAGCAGGCTGACCACCGCTTGCAGTGCCAGATGGTTGCCGAGCAGGTCGGTGATCACGTCATAACCAACGCCCAGCGCGCGCGGTTCGATCAACCCGCCGAGGCCCACCGCGATGCCGCCGAGTACGGGCCACCACATCCAGTGAAGGTTCAGGCGCTCGAAAGCATCCTCGACCGCGTAGAGAAGGGTCGTCAGCAGGCCCGATTGGAGACCCGAGACGATACCCACCGCCGCGCAGAGGAGCAGGCCCCACCAGGGGAGATCGAATGCGACATGGGCAGGAAAGAGTGGCGCCGCGCCGAACAGCCAGGGCCGCCAGGCAATCGACACAGTGGCAGCGGCGGCAACCGGGATGAAGCTGCGTGGCTTCCATTCGAACAACAGCAGTTCGACGGCGAGCATTACCGCAGCCAGCGGCGTGCCGAAGATCGCCGTCATGCCGGCTACAGCGCCCGCCACCAGCAGGGTCTTGCGTTCGGCGGCACTGAGGTGAAAGAGCTGCGCGAATAATGAACCGATGGCGCCACCGGTCATGATGATCGGACCTTCGGCACCGAACGGACCGCCTGTGCCGATCGAGATTGCCGACGAGATCGGCTTCAATATCGCCACCTTTACCGACATGCGGCTGCCGCCGATAAGGATGGCTTCGATCGCTTCCGGAATGCCGTGGCCGCGGATCTTCTCCGAGCCGAAGCGCGCCATCAACCCGATGACGAGCCCGCCCAGCGCAGGTGCGGCGACCATCCAGGCATTGCGCGGGACCGTCGCCATGGCAACGGCGTCAAAGCCGATCCGGTGCAGCCACACAAGATTCGAAACGAGGCTAATCAGCTTCAGCAACAGCAAGGCAGCGAATGTCCCTGCGGTGCCGATGATCAGCGCCATGGCAACCAGCAGCAATACGCGCCGATCCGTGGTGAAGTCGCCGAGGCCGCGCTCTCGCTGTGGCGTCGTCCTATGGTGCAGGGTGGCGGTCGTGGGGGCAGAGTTTATGGTATCGTCCATCGATGCAGTCTTGAAGAAAAACAGGGAGTTGGCGGTGCTCGATAGATCGTATTACGATATAAAAATCAAGATGGATCGGAATACGACATTATGGCCATGACCAGACGTCGCCGGTTGACGCAGACGGGCTATCGCGCCCTGGCGGATTTGAGGTTTTTGCTCCGTCAGTTTTCTGCCTTCAGCAGCGCCGCGGCCAACGAAGCCGGCCTGCCCGCGCAGCAGCATCAGGCCCTGCTCGCAATCAAAGGTACCGCCGACAACGAAGCCATGACAGTCGGACAGCTGGCTGCGCGGCTGCTGATTGCTCCACACAGTGCAGCAGAACTGGTCAAGCGGCTTGAGCACGCAGGCTACGCGACGGTCTCCACCGACTCCAACGATCGCCGGCGGCACGTGCTTGCATTGACCGAAAAGGCGGAGGCCGTGCTTGAGGTGCTGAGCGACGCCCACCTCAACGAAATCAAAAACCTCGCGCCGCGGCTGGTCGAGGCGCTCACCATACTCACAGCGGGTTCCGCGGATCGCTCAAGCGGCCCCTAGGCTGGAGCAAACCTCCCAGTCAGATGATTTTGCGAACTTCCTGCTCGAAGCTCAGCACATGGTGCAAGGCGATGTGCTCGGCGGTGTCGGCATCGCCGCGGCACACCGCTTCGAGCATTTGTGTCTGCTCTTGCACGACCTGATCCAGCCCCGGGATCAGCGACGGGAACCGCCGCAGGGCGACGTGGAGAATCCGCAACGAGAGATTGTGGTAGTGATCGAGCGTCTCGTAGAGATACGAGTTCTTGGCGCTGCGATAGATGAAGCGGTGAATGCGCCGGTCGAGCGCCAGCAGCACGTCGAGATCTCCCGGAAATGAGAGTGCCTGCAGCGCCTCGATCAGGGCCTTGGCTTCACCCCGCTCGGATTCGTTCAATCGTTGAGCCGCCAACCGGGTCGCCCAGGATTCGATCCTGGCGCGCGCTTCGTAGATGGCCGTCAGATCGGAGATGTCGATGTTGCTGACGAAGGTCCCGCCGCGCGCCACGACCACGACGAACCCGTCGCGCTGAAGCCTGAGCAGTGCCTCGCGGACGGGCGTGCGCCCAACGTCGAGCCGCTGCATCAGTTCGGGCTCCCGGAGCAGCGTGCCCGGCGGCAGCCGCACGGTGATGATGTCTTCGCGGAGCTGGACATAGGTCCGCTCCGCCAGGCTCGGGACGCTTCCCGTGTCTCCCGATTCCTGCTCCGGCAGCGAGGCATCCATCGCGTTTTCTCCACTTACCGCGCGACCGGAACGAATCGCACGGCACCCACTTGACAGTGGATTTCAATAATATATCAATCTAATATATCACTGATATATTAATCAGGGTAGGGAGGAAGCGAATGACTAAGAAGGGGAATTCTCGACATTTCTCGTTCAAAACTGGTGCCATTGCGTTGCTGGGTCTCGGGCTCGGCGCTTTGGCAACCTTGCCCGCAGCTCACGCTGCCGACCTCGAAACGCTGAAGCCGGGCGTCCTGCAGGTCACCATTGAGCCCTACATGCCCTATACGGCGATGAAGGATGGGCAGCTCGTCGGCCTCGATAGCGATATCCTTGCCGCCGCGGCGCAGAAGCTGGGCCTCAAACTCGAAGTCAGCGTCACCGACTTTGCCGGCATGCTGGCGTCCGTGCAGTCGCAGCGGGCCGATATCACCATCGGCGGCATCGCCTGGTCCGATGCGCGTCAGAAGGCCGGCCTCTTCACCGATCCGCCGTACTATTCGCCGCCGGCTCTCGCCGTGGCGGGCTCGGCGACCTATCCCGATGTCGCGAGCCTCGAAGGCAAATCGCTGGGGACCGTCACCGGTTATGTCTGGGCGAAGTCGATCGCCGAGGTGCCCAACGCTTCCCCGCATACCTATCCCACGGCAAACGGGGTGTTTGACGATCTCGCGGCCGGACGGCTCGACGTCGGCTTCCTCGATCCCCTGCTGATCACCTACGAGCAGCAGCAGCGGCCGGATACGAAAATCCGCATCGAATATCTCACGCCGCCGACCGCCGATCAGGTCAAGGCGCATCCGGACTATCAGTA
>Ga0105237_10000056_pt1 | contig 151313 bp, 111 predicted proteins | sample KBSC24metaG_FD_81520 | JGI IMG/M metagenome (GOLD analysis project Ga0105237, IMG submission 81520) | Corn rhizosphere microbial communities from Kellogg Biological Station, Michigan, USA - KBS C2-4 metaG | ecosystem: Host-associated > Plants > Roots > Rhizosphere > Soil | place: Michigan...
CTGTTTGGATAAACTACCGTGATATGCGTGGCCTTTTGCTCACGTAGCTGCTCTTTTACTTTTTCCAGCATCCCGATAAAATAAGCTTCCGGCGTCTCCCCGGCCATTACGGCAACTTCTATCATCAATCTTTCTTGCAGGGTTTCGGCCAGACGGGCATCCCCTCCTGCCAGGATGACCAGCTGTGCTGAGCTTCCCCCCGGACTATCACCTCCCGTTATTGCCGATGTCTGCCAGTCGCTGCTGTATAAATGGGTGCTTAATTTTTTCTCTGTCTTCTCTACCGGCAGGATAACAAAATCTTTGAAAGCGAGTACCACCTCTCCATCCTGCGTCAACAGGTCAATATCGTAACTGATGACCTTAGCGCCGGCTTTACTGGCAGGGCTTTTTCTGACATAACACCAGCTTGTTGCGGGCAGGTCATGATAAATATTGACTTCGCGTACGCTGAAAGGTAACGCCAGGCTTTGATGTTCTTTGAACAGGCTCAGTCCCGCACAGGTTTGCAAGGCACAGTCCAGTATCCCTGGACTCAACACATAGCCCTCCGCCGCCGGCAAACTGATCCTGGATAAAGCCTCCGTATCACTATAGTATAATGTTTCTATACCGCGGAAACTCGTCCCATATTCCAGACCTATAGCGTTGAATAAGCTATAACAGGCATCCCTGTCTTTCATATGAGACAGCCTTTGCCGGATGGCATCCACGTCATGGCGTGCCGGCGTCTCCTGGACCTTTGTACTAAGCTTTCCCTTACTGTGGACCTGTTCTTCCCCATCCTTGTTCGTATACACTTCGTAACCTGTCTCTTCCCCGGATGCAAAAACACTGATATGCACCTTTTCAGGCGTTCCGTTCACCCTTATGGGAGACAACCAGGTGACGTCTTTTATCCTGGTGACCTTCTCATCTGTCGACCTGGCGCCGGCCTCCCTGGCTAATTCCAGATAGGCCACACCGGGAAACACCTTTTCGGCACGCACTTTATGATCGGCCAAAAACGGTTCTCTGCCTGTATAGGTGCCGGCGAATTTTTGTTCTTTAAAATTGGAATCATTGCTATGTAATAAGGGGTGTAACTTAGGGCCGGAGGCAGCAGATGTCTGCTGCTGTTGCTCAGGTATCCAGTATCTCTCCCTGGCAAAGGGATAGGTTGGTAAACCGATCTTATCGGGTGTCTGTTCTCCATAAAAGAGAGCCCAATCGAAAGACACGCCATAACACCAGTATTTTGAAATATTTTGCATATCTCCTGCATGCAGCCATCCATTTATCGTTCCAGGCGCCGGCTGGGAGATCCCGGCTGATCTCATATCCTTCCTGGCATTCCCTGTGTGGACATTTTGAGAAGGATGTCCATTGATATAATCAGTAAGATTATCTTTTAGTTCTTCCATATCCTCAAATATCACAGCCAATCGCTCGTCCATTTCTTCTTTGGCTGTTTGTAAGGTATAGCATAGTTCAGCCGGATCGATTATTTGCTGTTCTTTTATATGGTCTAAGATGCTCCCTGCATAGACCTTTAATCTTTCTATATTTTTTGCTGACAATACAAAAAGGAAGGGGGCTGAATTTTTCCGTGTTATTTTATCCCTTCTTTTCGACTCCGGATGAAATGACTCTAATACCACATGCCCATTGGCGCCGCCTATTCCAAAACTGCTTACTCCCGCTCTTAATGGTTCATTGGGAAGCGCGGTTTTCCATGCCGTCAGCGTACGTTGGATATAAAATGGGCTTCCTTCCAACTCAATCTTAGTATTCAGCTTATTGAAATTGATCGTTGCAGGCAGTCCCCCATGTTCCATGGACAGTAATATTTTTAACATACCCGCCATGCCCGATGCGGCTTCCAAATGGCCTATATTGGTCTTTATGGAACCTATCCCGCACCAGGGCGCATTACCCGATCGGGATCCCGATCTATCCTTTAGGTTGTTAAATGCCGCTGTCAGTCCTGCCACCTCTATCGGGTCGCCCAGGCTGGTTCCTGTGCCATGAGCTTCCAGGTAACCAACGGTAGTAACCGGGAATTTTGCACGCGTATAAGCATCTTCGTATAGTTTGCGTTGTTTCTCCGGGTTGGGAACCGTTAGTCCTCCGGATTGTCCCCCATGGTTAACGGCCGTGCTTTTAATGATCCCATTTATATTGTCGCCGTCTTTTATGGCCTGGTGTAGTGGCTTTAAGAGCATTACTATCACGCCTTCCCCTCTTACATATCCATTGGCCTTTTCATCAAAGGTTTGACATTTACCATGTTCACTGAGCATTTTCGACTGATAATAGGATAAGCTTCTTGCCGGATGACACATCAAATGAATAGCTCCCGCTATGGCCTGGGAGCAGTCGCCTGATCTTATGGCGTTGACGGCTTCATGAATGGCCACTAATGATGAAGAACATGCGGTGTCTATCTGAATGCTTGGCCCTTCCAGGTCGAAAAAATAGGATATTCTATTGGCCATTATGGCCGGAGAGGCGCCCGTACCCGTCAAGGTTTCCTGTCCTTTTTGTTCTCTTAGCAAAAGTTCGTAATCACTACCGCTGGCGCCTATATATACTCCTGTTCTGCTGCCTCTTTGTGTGGATGCTTTATATCCTGACGCCTCAAATAACTCCCAGGTAAGTTCCAGCAGCAGTCTTTGCTGGGGATCCATCAATTCTGCTTCCCGCGGCGAGATCCTGAAAAAAGAGGCATCGAACTTGTCAATATCTTTTATATATCCGCCCTGGTTGATCCCTTTATGGGCAGTGTAAGGATCTACCCAGTCCGGCCAGCCCCACCTCTCCTTTGGCATTTCCGTTATGGCAGATCTCCCTGCTGTCAGCATTTCCCAAAGCGCGGCTTTGGTGTTGGCGCCGGGAATGCGAAAGCTGGCGCCAATTATCGCGATATCGTCTGTATTTGAAATATCCGAACTCTCTGTATGTTTTTCCGAACCCTCTGTATGTTCTTCCGTACTATCTATTTGTTCTGTTGCAAAATGTTTTTCCTCTTCCCGGACAATATTCCCCGTCTCTGTTAGTAAATACGTGACAATATCTTTTATGGTTGAAAGGCCATAGAATCTACTGGGATTGGATCTTATTCCAACGCTATTATTCAAATGTTCGGAAAGCTCCATAAATACAACCGATTCTATACCCAGGCCCCTGAGATCAGTTGATTCTATCAGATCTTCAATATTCAACATGGATGAAAGAAAATCAATAATGATCTTATTCAGGGCTTCCCGCGATGTTATTGTTTTTGTCTCCTGTTGAGGTTGTTCAAAAACGACTTCTTTCTCATTTTTCCGGCCGGGCGTTTCAGGTTCAGAAAGTTCTTTAATGGTAAAGATCTTAGCTATTAGCTGACCGTCTCCTTTTCTGTAGATGGAGGAGCTCAATTTAATTCTATTCTCCCCGGTGGATGTGCATGCGTCGAGGTGATAGACCAGTTCTTCGTCAGGGTTGGCATTTCCGAAATAAAAAACATCACGGGCAATACAGGTGGCATTCTGCGCCCAATCTTTGTGTTTTCCCTTTCCCTTATTTTGTTCGAGGAAATAATGTCGTTCGCATTTGTCGTTGATCCTGGGATAGACGGCAAAGTAGATCAAGCCAACACCATTTATGTCATCGAATGGGTCAATTTTGTAATCCAGGGTAAATAGGGATGATGACTCCAGGGAGAAAGATGTCCCTGCCAGGATAATGCTGCTATCTTTTATTCTGCGGGAATGCGATGACAATTCAGTCTTAGTGTTGAGATATTCCTTTGCGAATACCGGAAGTTCTTCGTGCAGGCCAATCGCCTTCTCTGCCATCACGGGCGCCCCCATTGTAAGCTTCCTGTTATCTTCTGTCTTTTTTAAAGAAAAAACGGACATTAATGACGCGTTTATCTTTTTTTCCTGACAGGCAACCTCTGCCTCGCTGAAAAACATCTTGTTTCCATAGCGGGACAGTTCGCTATGCATGGAAATATCCTCATTTTCTTTAAACGAAAACAAGCCGGTATTGCTTTCCCAACGAAGACGTACAAAACTCGCATAAAGCCGGTTTCCATCGCTGTCCACTAATTTATCCGATTTGACGTTGAGCTCCTGAGAGATCATCGACCAATGCATGTCTCCTAACTCTCTCAATAGCCAGTTTTCGGACATGCCGCCCCAATACATTTGGGGAAGGTTCAATGAGTAACCCCGGTTGCAAAAGGTTTTACCAGACCGTTTTTTAAAGGCTTTTCCTAGGACTCTGGAGGCGCCGGCGAGAAAAAAATTCCTGGCAGTCATAAGCATGGTCATCAACATTTAATTAAAGCAAGTCTAACTAATCTGTTGAGTCAAGGCTATAGAAAACATTCGAAACAATTGTTTCCTTCAATATTGATATACACCGGTTTAATAAGTGGTTACCCTATAAAAAAATCGCTGTTTTTCTATTGTTCCTACAGTCATTTTACTGTATCTATGCAGGGTGGCCGTGTCGGGCGAAAAAGATCCGGATGCGTAAATAATTATAAATTAAAGGTTAATGCAACGTTTTCTAATTGCCGGCGACCATTATATTGTAAGATCAGGAATTAGTCTTCTTATTAAAGAAGCAATTCTAAATGTCGAAATAGATGAATGCCGGGACGGCTACTGTATTCAGCACAAATTAAATGCCTACAATTATGATCTGGCGATAATAGATGTCTCCATGCCAAGTACGGACCCAGTCAACTTATTAAGAAAGATATTTGATCGATGGCCACATCTGAAGATCCTGATCCTGGCATGCAAAGATACTTTCATAACCAAATACCAGCAAATGGGTGTAAGGGGGTTTATTGACAAGGGAGCCGAGGGGTCCGATATTCTGCAAACGATCATGGCTATACTGAATACATAAATCGAAAGAAGTGAGGCGAATGTAAAAAATAGCTATCTTTCTACAGCTGCAATGTTCAATAAAGTCGTACCTTAATAACCATAAATCAGGGTCCATGAAAAGAATCTTAATCGCTGACGACCACTTTATTGTAAGATCAGGAGTTCATTTTCTTATTAAAGAGGCATTTTGGGATGCAGAAATAGATGAATGCTCGAATGGGGACCACGCCTATTTGAAAATAGATAGCACGGAATATGACCTGGTGATAATGGATATCTCCATGCCCGGCACAGATTCGATCAATTTATTAAAAAAGATCCTTGTACGCCGCCCGGAGCTGAAGATCCTGATCCTGACCATGAGCAGCGAAGATTCCTATGCAACAAAATATATGCAATTGGGGGTAAGGGGGTTTATCAACAAGGAAGCCGGGGAATCCGATATCCGGCGAGCTATTACAACCATTCTGAATGACAAAAAATATGTGAGTCCCAGGCTTCGGGAGATAGGGGTCCGGGAAGTAAATGAAGGAGGTCCTGGCAGCCCCCTCGATGTCTTGTCCGTGCGGGAACAGGAGATCCTGCCCCTGATATTGGAAGGGAAGAATGTTACCGAAATAGCCAGTATTTTGTCCTGCCATACTTCTACAGTAGGAACTCATAAAGCCAGGATCCTTCAAAAGCTGGGAGTTTCCAATGTGATCGAACTGAAGAAAATGGTGCAGTTATTTACCAATAGCCCAGTGCAATAAACTGTCTTCAATAAATCCTATATGCTATCTTACTGGTACAATGTCATCAGGATCCTGCTGATGAGGTATGTTAAGAAAAAGCTTGACATTAATAAGCCTTTCGTCAAAGAGTTCAGGGTAAGTGCATTTGACTGTGATGCACTTCGGGTGATGGCGGCCTATAAATACTTTATTTATATGGACTATGCCCGGTGGGAGCAGTTCGCCCGGACAGACTTGTTTCATGTGGTATTCTCCAGAAAATTAGCTCCGGCCCTGGGTTCACAAAAAATGATCTACCGGAAACCGATCAAACGGGGCACAAAGATCTCGATGCAAACGGAAATTGCAGGTTGGGACGATCGCTGGTATTATCACACGCATACTTTTACGCAGCAAAATGAAATCAGAGCTATTGGTGTGACGAAAGGGCTGTTCTGGCGAAAGGACAACCTGTTCACACTTGAAGAGATCGTGAAGTTATCCGGGTTTTCCAGCGCCAAAAAAGACCCGCCCGACTGGATATTGCAATTGTTTGAAAACGATACTCAGATAATAAACAAAAATATTGCACCGGCAACCCAGGAGACGATGTTCGTGCCGGCAACTCTGCAACCTCAATAGCCAGTAGACAATAAATTATTACATCACTGCTTCTTTTAATCCTGGCAAACCCATAGCAATACTTTCATCAATTTCCTCGTAAGTATTGTTGCTGGTTTTACCTAAAATAGGATCCAGCAGGTCTCTAAGGACACTAGTGTCCGGGGCTTCCCATACGCATGTAGCATTTCTGTGAGAAACTGTGGGCAAAAAAGCATGCACACTAAAACCTTCAGGAAATTTAGGTCCTGCCTTAACTATAGCCAGGAATTCTTCAGGTTTGTTGATTTGATGATGAACAAGAACGTGCATAACAGTAAATTTTTGGGTTAAAAAAAATTTTTACTAAACGCCTTGTTTCAAATGATAAGTGGAAAGTTTGGATAGGGAGGTGCGGCCTATAAAGTTACAAATATTTCTTAGATTTATCAGAACTTGTAACTTAAACTTACCAGCTCATGAAATATGGCTCCCTGTGCCTTTTGTTAGTAATGACCCATACCGTCACCATCGCTCAGAACTCCGCTCAAATTACATCCAGGTACCATCCAGGGAATATTTTTCCGGCCCTTCCCCTTATCCCGGCGGGCAATTCCTATCGGGCAGGGAATGGCGAACCGGGGCCGGCTTACTGGCAAAACCGGGCTGACTATATGATTGACGCAATACTGGATGACGAACATCATGTCATCCATGGATCGGAGATTATCACTTATACCAATAACAGCCCTCATACATTGTCTTCTCTGTGGATGCAACTGGAACAGAATGTCTATAAACCGCATTCGAAAGGGCTGGATGCAAAGCTTTTTCTGGACAGCAATACGATAAAGGGGAATAAGCCATTTGACGGCGGCTACCGTATCGAGGCTGTTCAAATGATCCCTTCGGGCAATTTGATCCCTGCGGCCAATAAGGGAAAAGATCCGGTGAAAATAGATCACCTGGTGAACGACACCCGTATGCAATTGCGTTTGCCGCAGCCATTGGCCAAAGGGAGTAAGGTAAGTTTCAAGATCACGTATAGTTATACCATACCCCGGTATTTTTACAACGCGGATTTTAATGTCGACCGGACGGATATCCTGTCTTCTCCCAACGGTGAAATTTATTCCATTGCGCAATGGTATCCCCGCCTGTGTGTTTTCGATGACGTGGAAGGATGGAATACCCTGCCTTACCTGGGCAATGGCGAATTTTATCTGGAATATGGTGACTTTACCGTGAATATTACGGTACCCTCTGCCTATATCGTATCTGCCTCGGGAGAATTGCTAAACCCGGAAGAAGTGTTGACGCCTATTCAATTACAGCGATTCAAACAGGCCCATGTCAGCGAAAAGAAAGTTTTTATCCGCACGCCCGAAGAAGTAAGTATTCCCTCATCGCGACCAGCCAAACCTTTTTGTACCTGGAAATTCAGGATCAATAATTCCCGGGATTTTGCGTGGACCGCTTCAAAAGCTTTCGTGTGGGAAGGCATACGTATCGATCTGCCAGGCGGGAAAAAAGCATTGGGCATTTCTGTATATCCCGTGGAATCCAAGCTGCCGGGCAGCTGGGACCGGTCATCCGAATATGTCAAATTCACGATCGAGCATTTCTCTGAAAAATGGTATGAATATCCTTACCCCTGCGCCGTCAATGTGGCTTCCAACCTGGAGGGCATGGAATATCCCGGCATTGTATTCTGTTCCGCCTCGGATACGGGCAATCGTTATTGGGAAGTAGTGAATCATGAACTGGGGCATACCTGGTTCCCCATGATCGTGGGCAGCAATGAACGAAAATATGCCTGGATGGATGAGGGATTCAATGTATTTATAGACAATATGGCCAGCGCCTCTTTTCATAAAGGGGAATTCGAGGGGTATTTAAGCTATGAACCTCCGGCAGATCAATTATTTGCCGATAGTTTGGCGCCTATACTCACCCGACCGGATGGGATAAAAGGGAGTGACGTATTTCTTATTGAATATCTCAAAACTACCTATGCCTTGCGGTTATTAAGGGACCATATCATCGGACCGGAGCGTTTTGACCCGGCATTGCGTAAATACATCCATGACTGGGCTTTTAAACATCCTACTCCATGGGATTTTTTCCGCAGTATAAATAATTCTACCGGCGAGGATCTTACGTGGTTCTGGAAAGAGATGTTTATGGAGAATTACCGGCTGGATCAGGCCATAACAGGAGTAGCATATGTCAATAATGATCCATCCAAGGGGGCCGATATCTATATTAGAAACCAGGAAGAAGCGGCGATGCCCCTTGTGGTGGAGATAGTTACAGCCAGTGGCAAAAAAGAAAGACGCGAACTCCCGGTGGAGATCTGGGAATATGATCCTCAATATGTGCTCGCGTCAGGGACGACGGAACCCATTCAGCGTGTTGTGATAGATCCGGATAATGTATATCCGGATGTCAATAGGGGTAATAATAAATGGGAGCGCTAGATCATATCCGAAGGCAGGTCTAGTTGAATGTAATGGTTATTTTATTCCCTTTGCCACTACTGGCATCTATTGAAAGGGTGCCCTGAAGTCTGGCCAGGACTTCAATAATGATCTTGTACCCCCACCCTTGCCCGGATTTCTCAGGATTATAGCTTTTATCGAGGATACGAGCTATCAGTTGCTCGTCCATGCTGATGCCGGCATCGGTCATAATGATCCGGGTAGTTGACCTGTCCTGGGTGGCTTCGATCTTTATTTCACCTTCAGTGGTATATTTATTGGCATTGTCCGCGAGGTTTCGCAGCACCAGGCCCAACAGGCTGACGTCCGTTTCGAGTATAATATGTTCAGGAACGAGGTTGATGAATGTATTCTTCTGAATGGTGGTTCCCATTTCATAAAACGAGACGATCTCGTCGATGATATGGCGCAATACTATTTTTTCCCGGTGGATGACGAACCCTTCTTTTTGCATATTGGTAAATACAAAAAAGTCCTGTGTAAAATCATATATTTCATTGGCGGCAACCTGGAATTGGAGCAATACCTGCGAGAGGTTCTTATCGGCCGTTGTCTTATAATTATCGTACATCCTCTGGGCTAAAAGATGAAGAAACCGCAATGGCGACCGGAGATCATGCAGAATAACGGCTATCAAAAGCTCTTTTACCCTGTTGCTTTCAGATAATTGCTCTGTTCGCTCCGTCACCTTTTGTTCCAGCAATTGCGCTCTCATTACCTGGTAATTGTAGCGCACCCGGAAAATCAATAAAAAAATGCCTATCGACAGGCCGCCCGAAATATACCTGAACCAGGTGGTTTCATACCAGTAAGGCAGTATGGTCAACAGGATGGTTTTATAGGTGTAATGAGCATACCCATCCTGCTTTCTTACACTAAGGGTATATTCACCTTTATCCAGCCGGGTCATCATTAATCTGCCATCGTCGCTCACGGGGTACCATTTATCGTACAATCCTTTTATAGAGTATTCCAGATGCAGATTTGCCTTATTACCAAAGTAGGGAGAGCAAATCTGAAAGATAATGCCGTTGGAATCCCTGGTTGCCACCAACCTGTCTTTCAATAACTTCCTTTTTTCATCTGCCGTTACCAATTCTATAAATATGGGCTTATCCGGCAGAACGACATGGACACTATCGGGATTAAACTGGACCAGACCATCCAATGAGGGCAATGAAAAACGTCCATCTCTTGTCTTGATACCGCAGGGAGTACATGAGCCATTAAATTCATTGGTGCTAAATCCATAGGATTTATCCACATAATAATAATATACTTTCTCAGGGCTTCCAGCTGCATAGTTGTCAAGCTCTTTTTTCGCAACCCTGAATAATCCTTTGTTGGTAGGTATCCAGAAGTAGCCTTTCCTGTCCTCCATGAAACAATGAGCGGTAATAAGAGATTTCCTGGAATCAACAGGCATCCTGATAAAATTTCCTTTATAATATTTATAAAAGCCCTGCCCATCTGTGCCTACCCAGATGCTGCTATCCTTTGCTATATGGATAACGAATATTGAGGCATTTTCCAGACCGGCAAGCCTGCTGAGCAAATGTTTCGACAGGTCGTAGGCAAACAACCCCTTCGAAGTTCCGATCCATAAGTTATTTCGGCTGACCTCCCTGATGGTTTGTATCCCGGCATGCTGCATCAGACGGGGAGTGTCGAGTAATATAGTATCCTGCGATGCGCGTCGCCGGAATAATTGATGCGGGTTACTATAAATTATTTCCTTATCCTCCCTTTCGATAATACCGGTAAGCAGATCGCCCAGGTATTTTACAGTGACGGTATCCTGAAGACGGCAATTGGTTTTTTTCAAAGAGTCAAATTCGGAATACCATATCCATCCATCGGAAGCCTGCAAACATGCCAGTTGATCGAAATCGTGCGTATCGGGAAAAAGGACGTTACCGGCATTGTTCTTATTGAGGATGCCCGTACTGGTCAGGATGCTCCCGTCCGGCAGTTCAATTTGCGCAAACTGGCTATTGGCCATATACCTTGGATCGTCAAAAAAAAGTCTTTCAAAATCATGAAGCTGCAGAACGTACAACCCGCTCGTTAGAGATCCTACATATAGGGTCTGGGAGTGCTCATCATAGAGAATACATGCGATATCTTTGATGGAAGTGCCAGCCGCGAGTATTGTATAGTCCAGCACGTTGCCGCCAAGCCGAAGCAACAGGATCGTATCTCTGGACACCATCAGGGTGTGAATGCCATCTCCTCTTACATTTAACGAAGGCTGTCCCGGGCCGCTGTTGGCACCCGCCGCACGGATGAAGAGCCGGGCTAATTTCCTGGAGGGCCGGATGTTTTTTTGTAATACCCCATTCCTGTAAGCATACATGCGGGTCCGGGAATCAATAAAAAAATGGATATCCCCGATGACGAATTGAAGTTTAGGTCTGACTCCACTTCGTGCTTGGTTTTCAGGCGTCTCTGCGACAGCACTATCTGCCACTATCCGATAATCATCCGTGACTGTGAGTATCTGGCGGCTGTCAACTTCCGGTCTGAATATTATTTTGTCCGTCGCCGCCTCTCGTTCGGGCAAAAGATATGCATCCCATTGCAAAGCAGGGCAATTGTCCGTATTATATTCCCTGAAATTTTTGCCATCGAACCGGGCTATCCCCTTTTTAGTGGCAAGCCACAGAAACCCGTTCTTGTCAAAGGCCATGCCATTGATGCTGTTTTGCGGAAGCGCATTATCGCTATTGTAATGGGTAACGCTATATCCCCTGGCGCCTACCTGCGCTTTAGGGGACAGGCATGCCAGCAGGCAAAATATGGCAAAAAAGAAAGGCCTTAACGGTTGGATAGCCACAGCAAACTAATATTTAGACAACAATTAAATATAAATTGTTTACTACTAATAAGCGGCTTCTATTTCCTGTCTGTATTTTTTATACAATTGCCGCGCTACGGTCAGACTATTGCCGAATGGGGTGACGGGGAAGGGTTTCTGTTGATTCACCCAATTCCATTCCCATTCGCGGATATCCTTTTCGAAAGTTTCCAGGTCCGGCTGCCGGCCGTGCTGCAGACATCGATGCAGCATCGCAAAGAATTGCTCCCAGCGGGGTTTGTAAAAGTCGCTCAGCAGACCGCTCCATTGCCGGTTGGCGTATTCATGCAGCGGGCTGTTAGCATCTCCCCACAGGGTGATAAGGTCCCGGGCGTTCATTTCGTATAGTGCCCGTTCGGCGGGCGTACTCCCCCACTCTCTCGCCGAGGCGATCCAGGGGCCGAGCAGAAAGTCTTTTCGGGTAGATAACAGGCGGTTTATGTCATCGATCAATGCAATGAACTGCTGGCTGTAGACAGAAAAGCCGGCGCTATCCCTCGCCCGGAAGGCGTCTACCCATTTTTTTTGTAGCGGCAGGGCATAATTGGCCAGCACCTGCCGGGTTATATCGGTGAGGTCGAATAGAAAACCTTCAGTGGGAGACGAAGGGGCCGCGCGGATAAACAGGTCCCAGGCCGGCAGGAGCGCCTGCGGGGGATAATTGAGTTTGGTCCTCGTCCATACCGTAGTGGAGTCAAAAGTCGGGCGTCCTGTGATGATGGACTCGGCGCCGTCGCGGATCAATTGCCCGTTATATACGGTCTGACGGAGGATATCCCAAGCCTTTGTCAATCCGGACGAAGAGTAGCTATATCGATTAAGGATGTATGACCTTAACCACTGTTCAGGAACAATAGGGCGGGACTGCCAGGTATGCTGCATCATCAACTCATAGATCACCGGGTTCTGCCCGATGGCCTCCATGGTCAGCCCGATACCTTCCATTCTGCCGGAAGCAGTGTCACGGAGGGCTTCGGCGGGACCAGTAGCAACCACGTCCATCCGGCCAAAGAGATTGACGTTGCCGCCAAAATTGTTCAGCATATTCCATATCCAGGGTTTGCCGTAGAAAGCGTCCGTTCTTTTCCAGACCGGCTCTATTTCGGCGGCCAGATCCAGCAGAAGCATGTGGTTATCGGGGACGGCATCCAGTAACGCTTTTATCTGCGGCGCCTTCCAGAATGTGCGGTCGCTATAGAATAGCCAGCCCTGCATTACCCATACGGCGGCAGTGTCGGCCTGCTGCATGCCTTCGTACAATCTCCTGCTGAGCCCGGCGAGAAAGACGGGATCATCGGAGGGCGGTTCGTTCTCGTTAAAGGTGTCGGCTGAGTAGAAATGATCGGTCCCGAAAAGCCGGGTCTGTGTCTCCAGAAATTTCTTGCCGATGTCCGCAAATAAAGGATCGCCCGAATCCAGGATATAGGTGTCGGCGAAGCCGTTCTTCCAATTGGTCTGTTTGAGCCTGGCCGATGGGAAATGAGTTTTGAAGCTGGCGGGTACATGACCGGTGAAGGCGGGTAATACCGGCTTCATGCCCAGCGCCCGCTCCCTTTGCAGGATCTTATTCTGAAGATCGCGGTGAGCCGTCATCCATCGCAGGGGCAAGGGGCCGCCCCATCCGTCCAGATTGCCCATCCAGAACCACGCGAAAAAGGCAGGTCCTGAAAAAAAAGAAGCCAGCTCTTCATCGGTGAATCCCATTTCCTTGTACACCGTATACCAGGTATATTCCTCCCCTGTGATCGCCAGGGGCATGTTGATGCCGTGCAGCGCCATCCAGTCGATCTCATTTTCCCAGCGGGCCCAGTCCCACCAGCTCATGCTGTAATTGAACGTGCAATAGTTGAGATAATACCGATAATTGTAAGGAGAGCTCCGGCGTATTTTTCCTTTTATCGCCGGAAGCCGGGCAGGCAGGCGGAGATGGCTGCCATTCCAGGTCAGCTGGCAATGCCCATAGTCCTGCAGGTAAAAGTAAAGGCCGGAGGCGATGGCCACGCCGTTATTGCCCCGTATCACGATGCGGTCGCCGCGGCTGACCAACTCGAAGGTGTCCTTGCCGGTGGCAGCGGGCAGTTCTTCTATAATGAAGGCGGAGGCACGGGTGGGCAGCAGACGCCGGATGAGCGATAAGGAGGCTTCTTTATCCAGCGGGGCGGATATCACCGCCCCGCTGGTCAAGAATAAACATAAAAGGGAAAAAAATACCTTCATATTAATTGATGCCGGCATCAGTAGCCGGGATTCTGTTTCAAGGCCGGGTTCAGCTTCAGTGCGGTGGCGGGTATCGGGAAGATCCGATGATTGACATCGGCATCCGTCTTGAAACCCCATGATCCTTCGAATTTACCAAAACGGATCATATCGTTCCGATGCCAGTTCTCCTGCGTGAATTCCCTGCTCCTTTCGTTGTAGATGGAATCCAGCGTAATATTGGTCCAGGCGGGGGAAGTAGTTCTAAAAGACCTCAGCTGGTTCACCAGCGACAGATCCGTTGCGCCGCCTGTGGCAGTGCCGCCGCGATTTATCGCCTCCGCCTTCATCAGCAATATATCCGAATAACGAAACACGGGTATATCATTATTCTGATTCCTCGACGCGGATGTCGCATCCGGGTAGAATTTGATATCGCGATATCCCATATTCCAGGCCACTTCATCGTTGCCGCAATCGAAGGAAGCAACGCTTTGTCTTAATATGACATCGGGTGTCAGATCGAGCTGGTAGGTATAGGCCGTAGTGTCCTTGGGATAAAGAATGGCATCATAACCAGCCTTGGTGGTGGTGATGGTAAGAGGAGTCACACCGTCGGGCAGGAATTGCAGGCCGGTGAGCCATTGCCCGTTCCTGATATCGCCCGCATCATAGAAGTAGGAATAAAAGGAAGGAATGGTGCTTTCCGGGGCGCCGGGAACAAAAGGAATCTTGAAGAAATTATACCCGCCGCCTGCCGCCACGTTCCCCATCGACCGGGGGACGTCATAACGGGAATGGATATTTACTCCCCGGAATCCCCAATTGCCGTTGTCGAAAGTGGGGTCATAGGGGATGGCAAAAATGAACTCGGGCATCTGGGGGCCGTTGTCCGGGTAAAACATCTTCAGGTAGGTACTTCTCGGCTGCAGGGAATATATCCCTGAATTTATGATATTGTCACAGGCGGTGATACAATCGTTGTAACGGGCCGTGCCGGTGTAGTATTCCGCATTGAGATACATTTTGGCCAACAAGGCATAGGCCATATATTTAGTCGGCCGTCCATAGGTGGCTTTGCTTACTACAGAGCTCAGGTTGGGTAGCGCAGCATTTATCTCGCTCTCGATGAAATTGAACACCGTCTTGCGATCGACCTTGGCATGCGGGGTAAAATCTCCATACACCGTATCGATTGGCACACCGCCGTAGTTGTCCATCATAAAAAAATAAGCCAGGGCCCGTACCATCTTTATCTCGGCGAGGTTAGTATTCTTTGAAGCGCCCGCAGGTTCGGTCTTGCCCAGGATGCCAAGCGTCTGGTTGGCCGCCCCGATGATGGAGGAGAGCCAATTCCAGTTACCGTTGACATAACCATTATCCGGCGTATAGGTATGATAATGCATCTGCAGGTTCTGACCGCCGTCATACCAGTTGCCTCCCCGGGCGGGCATGATCGCCTCGTCGGTGCTGAGGGTCTGCTGGAAGAAATACTCGACGGCATAGTTGCCCCGCAGGGCTACATACACCGGACCTGAGGCCGTAATGAACGAAGCGGAATCCTGCGGATAAACATCAGGCGTTAATTGCGTCGTTATCGGCAGGTTCAACTTATGACAGGAGGAAAGTGCGGCAATCAGAACCACCGCCGGCATTATATAGCTGAACATCGTCTTTTTCATAATACTCGTTTTACTGGGTTGGTAATTTAAAAGGACAGATTTGCACCTACCAGGAAAGTGCGGGTTTTGGGATAGAAGTTGTTATAGTCCACTCCAGGAGCAATACCGCCCTGGTTGACCTCCGGATCCACGCCCTTATAGCCTGTGATCACAAAAAGGTTGTTGACGGAACCATACAGTCTGAGCCGCTTGATATACGGGCTGATATTCTTGAAATTGTATCCCAATGTGGCATTATCAAACCTCAGGTAGCTGCCGCTTTCGATAAAACGGTCGGAGTAATTGTAATCATTGTAATCGGCGGTGGATTCGTTCATGGCGTCGACGGAAATATTACCATATTGCGCCAGTTTCGGCCGGAAAAGGTCGGCACGGGTGGCGTTGAAGATCTTGTTGCCGAGTACGCCTCTCAGGAAGAAATTAAGTTCCCAGTTGTTGTACCGGAAAGTGTTCAACCAGCCAAACAATAATTTCGGCTGTGCATTGCCGGCATAATGATAGTCCGTGCCGATGACAGGGCTCGTGGTCAGCTTGCCGTCTTTGGCGACGTATTGAGAGATCCCCGCCGAATTCTTTCCGGCATACTGCAGGGTGAAGAACTGTCCCAGGGGATGACCGGTCTTTAACAATTGAAGACTGCTGCCGGACCGGCCTGCACCTTCGGGGTAGCTGGCGCCGACAGAATCACCACCTGCGAATAAAGGATTGGTCAGGCTGGTGATCTTGTTGGTATTATGGGCCAGATTGAGCGTGGTGGTCCAGCCAAAATCTCCTTTGTTGATCACGCTGGATGTCAGGTAGAGTTCGATCCCTTTGTTATTCATGCTGCCGCCGTTGGCGACGATGCTGCCCGTGGGCACCAGGATACGATCCACCGCGTAGTTCCATATCATACCGGTGGTGTTCTTATTATACAGATCTACCGAGCCGCTGACCCGTCCCTTTAATATGGCGAAGTCAATGCCGATATCGGTAGTGGCTGTTTTTTCCCATTTCAGGTTGATATTTTGTGCCTGAGTCGGACCATAGGCGGCGACGGTGGATCCATTATAGTAATAGGTCCCTACACCACCTTGTATAGCCTGGGCCGTATAGGCGCTAAAGCCACTGGAATTACCCGTCACGCCATAGCTGCCTCTAAGTTTCAGATCGCTGAAGGTGTTCTGCGCCTTCATAAAGTTCTCTTCGATGATGCGCCATGCGGCTCCGGCCGAAGGGAAGTATCCCCATTGGTTGGTGGAGCCGAACACGGAGCTGCCATCCCTTCTGACAGAGCCCTGTAAAAGATATTTATCCTTATAATTATAGTTCACCCGCGCAAAATCCGAGATCAGCCGGGTCCGCTGGTATACCTGTGCGGAAGCTGAACCGAAAGTAATGTTCGTGGCATAAGCATACGGATTGCTCAGGGTTAAATTGTTATAGCTGGTATTGTCCACGGGAAAGTTATACGTGGTAGCACTAAAGCCATTGCCGATGGTGTTGTCCTGATAGGAATATCCCACGACGGCATTCAGCGTATGAAAACCGAATTTCCTGTTCCAGGTGAAATAGGTTTCGAGTATCTTACCCGTACTGGTGTAGGAGGATCTGGTAGCCTGACCGTTGGTCCCGAAATTTTGTTGGGTGTGGCCGACCAGGGCAGGGTTGGGATTGTCGTACATGCCTGTATACTTGTTGGTAAAGTACTTGTCCAGGTATTGTCCCAGCAGGGTGTCCACTCTTGTGTAGGCAAGGCTAAGGTCATAAGTGATCCCGAACGGCAGCTTCACCTGGGTGGTAAAATTACCCACCAGATTGTTATACTTGATATTCAGCTGGCTATGGTTCATCATAGCCACGGGATTGTAATAATTCTGGTTGATGAAATTTTCGAAGTAGGTGCCGTCGCTGTTCTTTACAGGAGACACCGGCAGGTAAGTGGCGGATTGCAGCAGCACGGTATTCCGATAGGGAATGTCGTTGGCATTGCTATTGGAGTTGGTCACGTTGAGCCCGAATCTCACTTTATCGTTCAATGCGTATTGTTCTATAGCCAGGCGAGCGATGACGCGCTCCAGGGAGCTGTTATTGAGAATGCCTTCTTTATAGGCGTAGTTGACGCTGGCGATATAGTTGCTGTGTTCGGTGCCCCCGCTGAAGGCGATATTGTGATTGTGGGAGACGGCGGTGTTCCTTTCTATGGCCTTTTGCCAATCGGTATTGGCGCCCTTGTCATCGGCCGGCAGCAGGGACGAATTATTCTTGGTCATGAAAGCGCGCAACTGAGACGCGCTCATCACCTTCAGCCGGCTGGACACTTTTTCCGCGCCCACGTATCCGCTATAGTTGACCTGAAACTGGCCGTTCTTCCCTTTCCGGGTGGTTACGATGATGACGCCGGCCGCGGCGCGGTTGCCATAAATGGCCGTGGCAGCGGCATCTTTCAGTACATCGATAGAAGCAATATCATCCGGTGCGATGAGTGAAATATTGGCTCCGGGCACCCCGTCGATGACATAAAAAGGAGTCTGTGAGCTGTTGAGGGTCGAGGCGCCACGCAGGACAACAGCGGCAGGCGCATTAGGGTCTCCGTTGGCCGTAATGTTCAGACCGGGTACTTTGCCCTGCAGCAATTGCCCAACGTCTGTAATGGCTCCCTTATTAAGATCTTCCGGCTTGACCGTGGTGACGGCGCTGGAAAGGTTCTTCCGGCTCTGGCGGCCATATCCCACGACAGCTATTTCACTTAATGCCATATTGCTTTCCGCCAGGCTGATCTCAAAGAAGGTCTGGTCGCCGACTTTTACTTCCTTGCTGTCGAAGCCTACATAGGAAAAGACGAGGACATCTTCTTTGGTGACGGAGAGGGTGAACTCCCCGGCCTCATTGGTAACCGTGCCTTTTTTGGTGGCTTTAATGGTGACGCTGACACCATTTAACGGCTTGCCGGCGGCCGTAGTGACCTTCCCTTTGATGATCGCTCTGGGTGCAGCGTCAACAGGCGCCACGGGGTCCCGGGGCCGGATCACCACCGTCTTTTCTACGATGACATACTCGAAAGGCTGACTCTCGAAGCATTTTTTCAACGCCTCTTCGAGACCAGCATCTTTCAATTCCAGGGTCACTTTTGGTGCTTTGTCCAATTGATGGGTCTTGTACCAGAAAGAATAACCGCTTTGCCGCTGAATTTCTTTAAATACCTTTTCCAGCGAGCCTTCCCGGATGGACAGGTTGATCTTTTGTGAAAACCCGTTGGCAGTGACCTGCATACAGGCGACAAGCAGTAAAAAAGCTGTCATTTTCATAACTAGCCATGTTTTGGTTTGCAGCCGGGGCAAGAATCGAATGGATCCGGCAGGAGTTTCACGCCCGATTTTGCAAAAAGCAGTCGGAATCATAAATTTGATTTGATTTGGGTTAACAATAAGCAGTTGCTCGACACGATTTGTTTATATACCAGTTAACTCCAGTCGTCCGCCGGGAACGCTCCAACGTTTCCGGCTTTTTACTTTCGTCAACGACAAGCCAATTTTTTTTAAGACCGCACGACGATCTTATTATTCTCAATAGAGAGCCGGATATCACTGAGCTGCAGGATCTTTAAGACCCCCGCCAGGCTGGTATTCCGGGATACCCGCCCGGTGAACTCTTCTGTTGGTATTTTTCCTTCATAGACCACGTCCACGTCATACCACCGGGCTATCTGCCGCATGATACCCTGCAGACCTTCGTCCCTGAATTCAAATACGCCATTCTTCCAGGCGATCTCTTTATCGACGTCTGCGGTCTGAGTCCACCGCATTTCCCCATCCTTCTGCAACTGCGTCTGCTGGCCGGGCTGTAACACGCGTGAGGCCGAGCCTTTTGTCACTTTAACGGCGCCTTCCTCCAGCGTGGTCCGGATAGCCGGCTCGTCGCCATAAGCGTTCACATTAAAATGAGTGCCGAGTACCTGGATCGTCATGGGGTCAGCAGCTCCCAGCCGCGAGTCGGCCAGCACCTGGAAAGGCATGGATGCATTTCGCGCTATTTCGAAATAAGCTTCTCCTGTGATCTCCACTTTGCGTTCCGTGCCCGTAAAAGCCGTCGGATACCGGATGGAAGAAGCCGCGTTGAGCCATATCTTGCTGCCATCGGGCAAAACGAGCCTGTATTGGCCTCCTTTTGGCGTGGAGAGGACATTATAACTCGGAGCAGCGGGGCTGTTGCCTGCAATGGCTTTATATCTCAGCTGTCCGTCGTCCATTTTCAGCACCTGGGTATTCCCCTGCCGGGCGAGGCTGCCGTTGCGGGCGCTGTCGAGGGCGAGGGTCGAGCCATCACCCAGGGTGAGCACGGCCTTATAACTGCCTGGCGGCATATCGGTCTGAACGGGGTGCGGTGTTGTCTTTTGAGCGGCTGTCGGGGCAGGAGTGGATCTTCTGGCGGCTACAAAAAACCAGGCTCCGGTGGCGGTGAGCCCTATCAGAATGGCCGCCGCCGATAAGCGGAACCATTTCATCGGGAATACCCTTCTGTTTTCTTCATGGGAAGGAGGAGGCAGATCTGTCAGGTTTTCCTCCCCGGAAGAAGGGGAAGCATCCGCCTTTATCCTTTGCCGGATGTCAGTGAGCATCTTTTCCTCCAATTCTTTTATGATAGGGGCGTAGACAGGATCCAACAGCAGTTGCCGGTCGTCAAACCGGTTGTACCAATCGATGAATGCTGTCTTTTCGGCACCTGTGATGGTGCCATCGAGCCATTTGGCAGCTATTTCGGTAATTTTTTTGGAATAAGGCAAGTCGGTCATGGAGCTATTTTCTATATAGCCAAGCGACGGGACGGTTTCCCTGAGTCCTTTTTAAAAAAAATTTAACGACGAAGAAATATCCAAAGAAAGGCGGGCAGTATTGTAAACAAATGGCTCAGACCGGTTCGTAATTTGCGGAGTGCAACGGACAAATGTGTCTCCACCGTCTTTTCCGTGATGCCCAGTTCGGCCGCGATCCTTTTTTGGGAATAGCCTTTATCCCGGCTCAATTGGAATACGATGCGGCATTTTTCGGGCAGTTCCTTTACGAGGGAGGCTAATTGCTGCTGCAACTCATTGAAATGCACCTGGTGCTCCGTATCCAGCGCGGCTTCCTGCCAGTACCGCGAAACATGTTTCCGGTATTGTTGTTGGCGGCTCCTGGAAGCCAGCCGGTTGATCACTTCATATTTAACAGCCACGGAGAGGTAGGTATTCAACGAATAATTCAGTTGAAGGGAGTTTCTTTTCTTCCATAGATTAAAGAAAATGTCCTGGACCAGTTCGCGCGCCTCCTCCATATCCCCCAGGCGGTGCATGGCCACTACATATAATCTGTCCCAGTAGCGGCGGTATATTTCTGTAAAAGCGGCATCATTACTGTCTTTCAGCAACAGCAGCAATTGTTGGTCCTCGTATGTAGTAGATGGGGGCATTCTGGCAGCAGTCGATGTGAAGGTATAAAAAAACTATTACAATTCAATAGACCATCCGGGAAGCGGCTTTAGCGGTGAAATCGTCTTTTCCTGCGGTGAATAGCGGGAACAAAACGCAACCCGGCAGTACGGGATGACAGTATTGTGTTGGAACCCAAAACTTTTCAATGGCTGTTGTTTTTTGTGGACCCCAGTTAAATCCGTATCCGGCAATTCTCCGGCAGGCTTGTAGAGCGCTGCTGCTGATCATCCTTCTATTCCCCGGGCAGCTTTTTGCCCACCATGTGAAAGGCGGGTATATCCAGTATAAATATAATGGTGCAGGATCCTCATCCGGCACGTCCAATTACACCATCACCGTCACGGTGTTTTTCAGCTGTACGGCGGCAGGTCCGCGTGACGATGTGTACGTGGGTATTTTCAATGCGGCTACCGACGTGCTGGCAGCCAGCAAAAGCATCAGCGATGCCACCAGTGCTACCTTCACCAAAACCACCTTCAGTCCCTGTATGAATAACCCGCCCAGCATCTGCTATGAGGTGTATACTTATGTCTATACGCTGGATCTCCCGAATATCGCAGCCGGGTACGTTATTGCCGTCCAGGACGCCTATCGCACGGATGGGATCATCAACATCACCAATTCTTCGTCCGACGGCATTACTATCAATGCCATCATACCCGGCACCCTCAATGGCACAGATTATCATACCAACAGCAGTCCGTCTTTTGCCTTCAACGACACCGCCATTATCTGCTACAATGGAAATTTCTCTTATTCATTCAGCGCCAGCGACAATATAGACGGGGATTCCCTCTCCTATTCCTTTGGCAATGGGCTGAATGCCGGGAGCAACACGTCCAACGCCGCGCCGGCAAGCCCACCCTATTCGGCCCTCACCTATACCTCCGGGTACAGCGGCACGTCTCCTCTTGGCAGCAACGTCACGATCGACCCTGTAACGGGATTGATCTCAGGCACTGCGCCATCGACCACCGGGGAATATGTCGTGGCCGTTTATGTTAAGGAATGGAGAAAGGGGGTATTGATCGATTCGGTAAAAAAGGAATTGCAGATCTATGTGTATGATTGCAGTCTTACGGCGGCTACGCTGAACACCAATTACACCAATTGCGACAACTTCACCTTTAGTTTTCAGAACGAGGCCACGGGGTCGGCCATCACCAGCTATTACTGGAATTTCGGCGTACCGGGATCGACGACGGATATCTCTACGCTGGCCACACCATCTTATACCTATGCCGACACCGGAACCTACACCCTAAAACTGCGCGTCTCCAATGCTGTGGGCTGTACCGATTCCACGACCGCCCCGGTGCGGGTCTATCCCGGATTTTCGCCGGCATTTACAGAAACCGGCAGTTGTTATCAGTCTCCGTTGCAATTTAACGATGCGACATACGCCAAATATGGAACGGTGAACAGCTGGGTCTGGGATTTTGGCGAAAGCGGCGCCGTCTCAAACTCCTCCGTCCTACAAAACCCCGCTCATCAATACGCCGCACCCAATACGTACGCTGTAACCCTGACGGTAGGCACCAGCAAGGGATGCAGCGGCAGCGTCAGTAAGAACGTAACAGCAAGCGGCAAACCAGACTTCACCCTGCCTTTCACCGACACCCTCATCTGCAGCATCGATAGTCTTCCGCTGAAAGCCATCAGCAATAGTCCGGGCATCACGTATAACTGGGCGCCCGCCTATAATATTATATATGCCAATACGGACACGCCTACGGTGTTCCCCAAAGACACGACCCTTTATATCGTAACTGCCACCCAGAATGGCTGTGTGGCCACGGACACAGTGACGGTGAATGTGCTGGACTATATTACCGTTACGCTGTCTGCAGACACGACGATCTGCAAAACCGACAGCATCCGGCTAAGCCCGGTGAGCTATGCGCTGCGTTATAGCTGGTCACCCGCGGCAGGTCTCAGTGATCCTGCTATCAAATACCCGGAGGCTTCACCATCAGGCAATACCACCTATACCGTCATTGCCAATCTCGGCAAATGCCAGGCATCCGGGTCTATTGCGATAAAGGTCGTCCCATATCCACAAGCGTATGCCGGCGCTGATACCACTATCTGTTATGGAAGCAGCGCCGCACTGGAAGGATCCATCACCGGCGCCTATTTTGCCTGGACGCCTGGCGGGACCCTTACGGGGACCCAAACTTTGACCCCTGTGGCCAGCCCCGCTACCAGTACGGAATACACCCTAACGGTCACCGACACACTTGGGTGTCCCAAAGCGGTCAGGGATTCGGTCCTTGTTACGGTGATCCCCGAGGTGATCGTCAACCCGGGCAATGACACCGCCGTCGTCATCGGCGAACCCCTGCAACTGCATGCCGTCAGTACGGACAGCGCCCTGGTGAGTTATAGCTGGACGCCGGGCGATTGGCTGAACAATTCAACCATCTATGACCCTGTAGCTACTATCACGTCGGGAATAGACTCCATCACTTACCTGGTCACCGCCACTACACCCCAGGGTTGTTACGGTACAGGAAAGCTGAAGGTCACCGTCTATACAACGCTGCCCGATATCTTTATGCCCAATGCATTTACCCCCAACGGGGACGGCAGGAACGATGTATACCGGCCCATCCTGGTGGGCATCCGCAGTCTGGACTTTTTCAGGATCTTCAACCGGTGGGGGCAAGAGGTCTTTGCCACGTCTGCAAATGGCAAAGGCTGGGATGGAAGGCTTGGCGGAAGGCTGCTGGAGACCGGCACTTTTGTCTATATGATCCAGGGGAAGGATTATATTGGGAAGGTCCATTCAAAAAAAGGGACCTTACTGCTGGTGCGGTAAGGTCCGGTCCTGATGTCATCTAAGATATGCTAGAAACCATGGTTTTGTTTCAGAGCGGGGTTTATCTGAATTTCCGCTTGCGGAAGGGGGAAGACCAGATGGTCATTATCGACCGTAATTCCCAGGGTGCTCATCACCGACTGGAATCTTCCCAGCCGGATCAGGTCCCATCTTCTCTCTCCTTCCACGCACAATTCCCTTGCCCTGTCCTTCACCAGGCTATCCACGAATGCTCCGGACGTAGCCGTGTTCGTAAGATTCAATTGTTGTGTCGGATCTGTCAGGCCTGCCCTGGTCCTTACAGCATTCAGCCCGTCAAACTTGGCCGGGTTCGTCGGGTCGATATTATTCATTGCTTCGGACTTCATCATTAATACATCTGCATAACGCAACACGATCCAGTCGACCTGGGAGTTATTTCCACCGCCGTTGGCTAACCAATAGGGATCCCGGTATTTATAAAAGAAGGGGGTGACGGACGAGGTGGCGCCGGTAGTTACGCTGACCGCCTTGTTGGCCACGTTATAATTTTTCCGGATGGAATCCGCGGCGCTATATCCGTTATTAAAGAAGCTGTTCTGACAGTAAAAAGAGGCGGAGCCGTTGATGACGCTCGGGGTGAACATTCTCAATGTAATATTTCCCGTACTGGGCGGCAGGGCAAATTGTACGAGGAAAATATGTTCGGCGCCATACTTCCTACTTACATCGAAGATGTCGGGATATTTAGGCAATAAGGAATAGAGATTCGAACTGATGACCTTATTGCATTCGGCCAGGGCGTTCTGGTTGTCCGCCGCATCGGCAAATGAAGTGCTGGCCCGTGTAAGATATACTCTCGCCAGCATCGCGGAAGCGGCGCCGGAAGAGACCATCCCTTTGTTGCTGCTGGCGATCTTGTTCTCCGGCAGGCAATTCGTCTCTGCATATTGGAGGTCGCTGATGATCTGCTGGTATACTTTAGCCGAAGGTGTACGGGCAGCGTAAATGTTGGAGTCTGTAGTGCTCACTATCGGCGCGGTGAGCAATGGCACGTCACCGAAAGACCTGACCAGGTCGAAATAGGCCATAGCCCGCAGGAAGTAGGCATTGCCCACGATGTTGCTGCGGGCGGCCGGATCCATGCTGATAGCGGGAACGTGGGCGATCACATCGTTGGCTCCCTTTATCATTTTATAGCTGCTGATCCACCAGTTGCTGATCTCGCCGTTGGTGGCTGTAAAAGTGCTTTGGTACAAGGTGGTCCTGTCGCTATTCCCGCCGGAGGGGTACAACAGATCCGCCGAATTCTCCGAGATGATCCACACCGTCCTTCCATAATAGGCTTGTGCCTGCAAGCCGCTGAATACGCCATTCAGGGCTGCCGTCGCATCTGCCGCCGTCTGGTAAAAATTGGCAGGGGTGAGAAAACTCTGGGGCTTTTCCGTCAGGAATTTTTTGCAGGAATTGCATAACAGGAAAAAGCCGCTCAATATTAATATGGTTATCTTCTTCATGGCCACAATATTTAAAAAGTCAATTTAATACCCCCGATGAATGTCCTGGCGGGGGGATAGGGATTGAGGTCGGTGCCGACGCTAAGATTATCCTGTCCGTAAGAGCCTACTTCCGGATTGTAGCCGGAATAACCGGTGATGGTGGCCAGGTTCTGCACGGTGAAATAGATGACCGAATTTTTAAAGACATGGGATACCTTTGGAAGAGGTGCATTATAGGATAATGTCACCGTCTTGATACGCAGGTAGCTGCCACTCTCTATATAATCGCTGATCACGCCGGTACCTTTTTCCATCGAGCTGTTGATCCGCGGCACGGTGTTACTGGTGCCGGCGCCATGCCAGGCATCTTTCACATAAGTGAAGGGGTTATTGGTACCTCCGGTGGTATGCTGGTATTTCGTGACATTAAGGATATCGTTGCCGTATACGCCCTGCAGGAAAACAGATAAGCTGAATCTTCCCAGGGAAAAGTCGTTGGTAACGCCGTAAACGAATTTTGGCAATGCATGACCGATGATGGTCCTGTCATTACCTGTGATCAGGCTATCGCCGTCGAGGTCGGCAAAAATAGGGTCGCCGGGCGCTACCTTCATTTTAGTGCCACTCTTGGTGATCTGGTCCTTGCTTTGCCAGATGCCTTTGAATATATATCCATAAAAGGATCCTATCGGCTGTCCTACACGGAGGATGGAGGGCGCCAATCCATTGGTCAATATGTAAGGCCCTGTCTGACCGACCAATATATTGTTGGTGCCATTGAGATTCAACACCTTGTTCTTATTGGTTGCATAATTGAGGATTGTCGACCATTTGAATCCAGGCCCATCGATGTTCTTAGAGGTAATGGAAAACTCAAACCCCTGGTTGCGCACTTTTCCTGCGTTGAGCAGGATGCTGGCATAACCGGACGATTGGGGAATGGATACATAGAGCAGGAGATTGCTGGTGGTCTTGTAATAATAATCCGCCGTCAGTGTGATCCGGTTGCTCCATAATCCCAGGTCGATGCCTCCATCTGCCGAGGCGGTGCTTTCCCAGGTGAGTTTCGGGTTTGCAATATTGGCAGGGAGTACGCCTACTACTCTTGACGGGTTGGACCCCAAAGAATAGCCGTTGGCGGTGTACTGTGCCACGGATTGATAGGAACCTATCTCCTGGTTGCCCGTTACGCCATAGCTGGTGCGCAATTTAAGATCGCTGATCGTAGGGATGCTTTTCATAAAGTCTTCATCCGACATGCGCCAGGCAAAAGCTCCCGAAGGGAAATAGCCCCATTTATGAGCCGTTCCAAAACGGGAGGATCCATCGGCCCGCATGGTGAATGTAAACAGGTATTTGTCATTCAACCGGTAGTTGACCCGACCGAAATAAGAGGCCAGGGTATTCAGGGTACCGGAGGAGGTGGGGGTCAGTACGGCGCTGCCAAAGCCCAACTGGTTGGCGCCCAGGGAATTGGTAAAATATGAATTGCTGGAAGCAGTGTAAGCGCTCGTATCGAATGACTGCACGGTAAACCCGCCCACGATGTCGACGGCATGAATGTCATTGAATTTCCGGCTATAGGTGAGCGTATTTTCATTCAGCCAGCTGTAGCGGTTGCTGGTGCCTTCATATCCTGAGCCGGCGGTCTGGGCGCCCAGGAAGGTGGTAGAGGGGATGTATCTTTTCTCCGTAGCGCTGCTGTAGTCGACGCCGAAGCTGGTGCGCAGGCGCAGACCGGGTATGATCTCATATTCACCGAAAACATTGACCAGCCCCCTGAATGTGTTGATCCTATCATTGGACATCACGATACCCGCAACGGGGTTGCCCATTCCGGATACATAAGGTATGGGGGTATTCTGGTAGGTATAACCGCCTGTGCTATCCCGGAGGGGAACGATAGGGCTCATGCCCAGGGCGCTGCCGGCGGCTCCATAACCTACGCCCGTCTTGGTGGCGTCTATCAGCTGCGAGGTAAAGGCGATCTGGGAATTAAATCCGATCCTTAATTTTTCGTTGATCTTCCTGTCGATATTAAACCGGACCGTTCCGCGCTGAAAGCCGGTATTCTGCATGATGCCTTCCTGATTGAAATAGTTCATGCTGAGGTAATAGCGGGTATCGACGCTGCCGCCCGTGAAGCCTAACTGATAACTTTGGATGGGAGCTGTCCTGTATAAGGCTTTCTGCCAGTCCGTACCGGGCCCCATAGCGCTGATCTGTGCCGCAGTGTAAGGCAGGGGTTGTGCGGTGGCAGGATTTTGCGCGTTATTTTGCTGCTGGAGGGTATCCAGGTAGGTGGCGAATTGCGGGGCATTCATCACCTTCAGCTCTTTTGACATTTTCTGAACCCCGTTGTAAGCGTCGAACGAAATGTTGTGTTGCCCGGCAACGCCTTTTTTTGTGGTGACCAGGATGACGCCGTTGGCGCCCCGGCTGCCATAGATAGCAGTAGCCGACGCATCTTTCAATACTTCTATAGACTGTATATCGCCGGGGTTGATAGAATTCAGGTCACCGACACCGGCAAACCCGTCGATCACATACAAAGGTTCATTCCCCGAGTTGATGGAATTGGTTCCCCGGATGCGAACGGATGTAACGCTACCCGGCTGGCCATCCGTCTGGGTGAACTGGACGCCGCTGACACGGCCCTGTAGCATCTGGTCGGCGCTGATCACGGGGGTTTTGTCCAGGTCCTTCGCACTGATAGAGGCAACGGAGCCGGTGAGATCCCTTTTTCGCGCTGTTCCGTAACCTACTACAATGACGTCATTGAGGTCTTTTACTTTTTCTTTTAAAACAACTTCTACAGTTGTTGTTTTCGTAATATCTACTTCCATCGACTCGAAGCCAACATACGAAAGTACAAGGGTCTTTGCGTTCTGTGGTGCAGATAAGGAAAACTCGCCGGCCGCATCGGTCGCGGTGGACAGCCGGGTTCCTTTTACCTGTACAGTAACACCTGCCAGCGCGGCATTGGCAGCAGATGATACTTTCCCTGTAATCTTTTTTGTCTGAGCCTTAACGAGTGTGCAAGAGAATAATACGAATAGGACAATAAGCAATTTTTTAATTGTCATACGGCATTATTTGGTTGATTTGTAAGCATTTTCATGCATCGTCCAAATTAGCCATGAGTTGGCATTATTGTATACGCATAATTCGCGTTTTATTCAACTATTTTGTCAAAAGGCGGGAAAGATGGGTCATCCTTAGTTATTGATCTGTTAACAGTTAGGGCAACTTATTGATTATTCTTTATATTTTATTTATTCATCATATATGAATCGTTTTTTCATGTATTCGAGGTTATTCCAGATGACATCCTCAAAAGGCCTGGGGGACAGTTCGAGAAAGAGAGGAAAATGATCTTTGCTGTTGCAGGCCTTGGTATGCGCCTTATAGTTAAGCGTAATCGGCTTCATGGCCATATAATCCAGCATTTCGACGGTGCCTGCATAGGTCGCCAGATCATCCGGCTCGGTCGTTATCTTCCGGATATGTACTTTCGTCTCCACCATCTTGTCTTTGGGTATATTGTGGGGGACGGGGCCGCCGCCTGTTATGACCAGTCCGTCATAATAGGTCTTCAGCATTTCCTTTAGAACATCTTCATCAATTTTCTGACCCGCGTCCAGCCAGAACAAATAGGCCAGCGACCAGTAATCCTCGCTGCCCGCCACACCCCAGCCGGCAGGAAACCGTATCTCTTCGATACCATGCAGCTTTATGTCCGGCGCGAATGGCGGCGGGAAGGCAGTACGTTCAATTCTCCATCCATCGGGAACTTGGAACGTATAAGGTGCCACATAGGCAAACGGGTTGCCGGGGCTAAATATATGCAGCTCCTTTTTTATCCATTGTACGCAGTCTACTTCATCTACGATAGAAAGTGCAGTTGTATGACGAACACCATTGCTGCGCATGCCTGGCCTGGTGGCGATGAATTCTGCTTTACGGTTGCCCTGCAAAAGCAGACGGTCGATCAGTTCAGCGCCGTCGGGAAGCCAGGTATCATAATAGCTATTCCGTCTTGTTTTCAGCTGCCAGTCCATGTCGGTATCATAATACAACCGTAACGCTTTGTGTCGCAGGTATTTTTCATTGCCCGGCTCAGTCGCGGCAGTGCTGAAGGGCGAAAGGCTGGCATAGTGATCCGGGTGTTCAGATGGCGACCCCTCTCCTTTATCGAGCATCGCCAGGATGGATCTTGCGTCACCGACTACCGGCGGGTAAAAATTCTTTTTTATCTGTCGTTGGCATACGTTATAATATCCGGCCAGGTCTACATAGCTGGCAACGGCAAAAAGCACTTTTGGATGGATAGAGTAGCTGTTTGGAGATTCCTGTGCCAGCTCGGCATAACGAAGCACTGTCATACCGGCATCGTCAAAACCGCCTACTGCGAATAGCGAGGTATCAGTCTTATACCGGGCAGCCACATCCGCAAATACCTTGTCCAGGTGTTTTATGGCTTTTTCATCGGGTACGATATTGCGGCCGACAGATGCATAGATCGTCAAAAGGTCGTTAGCAGCAGCAACATTATGCAGCCTTGTTTCCGGCAACATGCTTTCCGCGCCACGATAAGGGCAAAAAAGTACCAGCACTCCTTTACTGCTTCCTGATGAGGGCGGCATGGCTAAATAATAACCGCTTGTGCTGTCGCTGGTGTCAAAAGAGATCTTTTCTATCGTCTGTGCGTGGGAGGGCAGTGACAGAAGAAAAGTGATGATAGTGGGCAGGAAGATATGTTTCATATGTTTTTATCTGTAGGCTAGTTGTAGTACAAAATAGTGCCAACACTATAACTAGATGATAATCATTATAAAACACAGCAGCTATACCGTGCGGGATGTCCGCAATCGAACAGCCCCTGTACTGATACGCGACAATTTTGATTTTCCTTAGCCGTTATAAATCCACACTAGATAATAGCATAGATTATGGATTTTATTGACATTCTTATCGCTTTTTTTATAGGGGTGTTCGTTGTGTTATATCCGACAATGTTGGTTAAAACCACGGCCGGGAACTTTGAAAAGAAAAAGAAGAGGTTGAAGAACATAGGGTATCTCCTGATCTGCATTGCGATAGTATCGGGGATAATAAAAGTAGTGATCTAGACAGCATCTACTCCGTCGTAACGAATACTTTTATACCCTCATTGGGAAAATTGGCCCAATCTATTAACAACGGACTGTTGATCGGTTCAAAAATGCCCTTTTTATTGACATCGTCCGGCAACTCTTTAACGGGAACAAGCATGAAATAGTGGGGTTCCATATAGTCCATGCGTCTGTCCGTCGTAAAGGCGTTGACGCGAACATATTGGAATCCTCCGGCTTTTAGCTTCTCCAGGACCTGTAGGGTAAATGCGACCGCCGGACCAAAATTTTCTTTCGTTTCATTTTTCATAATATCTGCTTACACCGTTTTAAGGACGCTTCAAAACTAGCTGTTACGTTGGCCTTACCTATGGCAAATAAGAGCCGGGCGTCTTTCAGCGCCTGCATCACCTGTGGGCTATGTACTTCCGACAAAATGAGCTTAGTGCCGCGGCGTCTGAATTCTTTGTACACCTCCCGGATGGTCTTAATACCGGTAGCATCGATAATAGGTACTTTGCGCATGCGTATGATACATACCCTGGGCTTTCTTTCCACCAATCTGATAGCGTCTTTAAATTTATACGCAGCGCCAAAGAACAAGGGGCCTGTTATTTCAAAGACCTCGACTTCATGGGGCAGGCTATAATTACTCAAGGCTTCTTCATCGCTGCCGTTGTCCGCGTCATCGGCCTGTTTTGTCAGGACGCTCACGTCGCTGAACTGGATCATTTTGCGCATGAACAGGAATGCGGCCAGCACCATTCCGATCTCGATGGCGATGGTGAGATCCACCAGCACGGTAAGGAAAAAAGTGGTCAGCAGGACAGCGGCATCGCTGCGGGGGCCTTTCAGCACCGAAACAAAACTCTCCCATTCGCTCATGTTATACGCTACGATCACCAATACACCGGCCAGCGTAGCCATGGGGATCAATGCCGCCCATTTGCCTACACATATCATGATGAGCAATAAGGTGAGGGCATGGGTTATGCCGGCTATAGGAGTGCGTCCGCCGTTCTTTACATTCGTGGCGGTCCGGGCAATGGCCCCGGTGGCAGGAATGCCGCCGAAGATGGAGGAAAAGACATTAGCCGTCCCTTGCGCCACTAATTCCATGTTGGATCTATGATTACCGCCGATCATCCCGTCTGCAACCACTGCGGACAACAAGGATTCGATGCCTCCCAGCAAAGCGATGGTGAAAGCAGGCCGCAACAAGCTTTTTATGATGTTGAAGTCCAGTCGCGGCACGGCGGGTTCGGGAAAGGAGGAGGGAATGTTTCCAAACCGGCTGCCGATGGTCTCTACAGGCAGACGCAGTAACAATGCTGCAATCGTCGTTATCAGGATAGCTATGAGCGAGCCGGGGATCTTGTGGGTCACCCTTGGCCAAAGAACGATAATGACGACGGTGATCAACCCCAACAGCACAGCATACCCGTTGACCGAGGTGATATTTGCGGCATAACTTTTCCATTTATCGATGAAATCCGCCGGTACTGAGCCCATCTTCAGACCGAGAAAATCTTTTACCTGGGACGAAAAAATGATCAGGGCGATACCGCTGGTAAAACCAACTGTGAGTGGATGGGGAATAAATTTTATAACGGAGCCCAGTCTGGCAAAGCCAAGGATCATAAGCATAATGCCTGCCATAAAAGTGGCGATGGTGAGACCATTTATACCATATTGTTGTACGATGCCGTATACAATCACTATAAATGCGCCTGTAGGTCCCCCGATCTGCACCCGGCTGCCACCCATCGCTGAAATAATGAATCCCGCAATGATGGCCGTGAACAATCCTTTTTCGGGTGAGACTCCCGATGCGATGGCAAATGCTATTGCCAGGGGCAACGCTACTATGCCGACAATGACACCAGCCAACAGGTCTTTTACGAACTGTTGCCGGTGGTAATGACTCAGCGTATCCAGTAATTTGGGCTTAAACATGTTATAGGATCATGTTTTTATCCAGAATTTTAATAGACATTCTACCTGGGCTTCCACTAAATGATAAGCCGGCGGTATTTCTTCTTCGAGGCTGTGATACGTAACGAGTCTTGTTCCTGCCTTCATTTCATTCAGTTTACGATACAGGAGCCGATTGTAATAATTGTATAATCCGGTAGAGTATTCTATATTGTCGTCTATTTTATCGGTGGCCACGAGGTTCTCATAAAACGAATTATAAAAATAAAAAGCGTCGTACTGCCGAAAATCCAACTGTGTAAAATTCCCGTGCATAAAATGCACATTTTTTAATCCAAGTATCTTACGCCCGCATTCAGCATGTGACACGAGGTCCTTACGCTGTTCGACACCGAAAAAGAAAGCCGATGGCATGCAATGCGCTGCCGCCAGGCAGAATTTACCTACACCGCTGCCAATATCCAATACTTTAACATTATCTGCCGGGGCAAGATATTGCGCTACGCGCCAGGTGATGTGCAATGGCGTCCAATGTTTGGCAGCAAGCATTTGTATCTGGACCGGGTATAAATGATGAAACTGGTCATCGTTGCTGAACCATCTGTCCGGGCATGGAGTCGAAGTTGCGGCTGATACCATAGTTTTGCAAAGTTATATAACCCGCGTGGCCGCTGCTGTGATCCTTATTACTCTAAAAAGTAACTTATATCACTTTTAAAAGCAGTAATTTTAAAGCGATATGAGTATCAGAGATATTTTCCCGATAGACAAATGGGATTTTAAGAGCCAGTCGGTCCTGGCAGATCTGCCTGAAGAAGAGCTGCGCTTGCTGACTGCGCATCAAAGTATACACTTATACAGTAAAGGGGAGGTCATTTTCAGGGAAGGCGCCTACCCTTCGGGGATCTTTTTTATCATTAGCGGCATGGCAAAAAAGTATAAAGCCGACAAGGAAGGAAAAGAACAGATCATTTATGTCGCCAATACAGGCGAGCTGATGGGTTATCATGCTATCCTGGAAGAAGAAAGATATCCTGACTCTGCCGCCGCATTGGAGGAATCCCGGATCGGGTTCATTCCTAAAGAAGATTTTCTGGATGTCCTGCAACGCTCGGCCACCCTGAACAGGCGGTTATTGAAAACGCTTAGCCATGAATTTGCCGTACTGGTCAATAGCATAGCGCTGTTTGCGCATCGCCCCCTTCGCGAGCGGCTGGCCATTCAGCTAGTGGTGTTAAGAGAAAAATTCAAAGTAGATTTTCAGCCTGGCATGCCGGTTGAAATAAACATGTCAAGAGAAGACCTGGCCAGTCTCGTGGGCGCGGCCAGAGAAAATGTATTACGGGCTTTGGCTGAATTGAAAGAAGAAGGTATCATAACCACAAAAGGAAGAAAGATCGTAGTGGTGGATATACACAGACTACTGAAGGTGGCTAATTATTAGTCGTCGCCCCGATGGTGTTTTTGGTGCCCGTAGGCATGCCCTCTGCCATTCCTGCCCGGGTGATCGTACTGATCGTCTTCCCCATTCACGTGGTGATGGTCGCGTATACATACCTGTTCCCCGTAATGGCCTTTATATCTGCCATATCTTTCCCTATAAACCTCGCAATGGCGATAGGGCTGGGGTTCATTGACGACTACTTTATACCCTCTGTAGACATCATATGATCCGTATCGGGCAGGTAAAGAGGCTGCAAATATCCAGCGGCCCCCGTCGAGGTAAATGTACTGCTGCCGGGGAACATAATAATAAGCATCGATATCCGGCATGTAATAGTAGTCGACATGATCATATCCCACGGGGCCCCATTGTGGTTGGGTGCCAATATTTACATTTACGCTAACGCGAACCTGGGCGGCGGCATTTTTTGCAAAAAAAAGACCGGAAAAAAACACGAAGGCTATAGGGATGTGTTTCATAAGTGTAATTGCGTATACTTCAATATCTATGCCAATCCACCGGTATAGAAGCTCTATTCACCCTCTCACACTCCTCTTGCTTGCAGGAGCAGGAATAGCGACTATTTTAGCTTTCTGAAGTCACACACTATTCGCTTATGAGCAAGTTTGTTTCCTTACTGGTCATTTCCTTTATGGTCTTTTCCCTGCAAGCTCTGGCCCAGCCGAAGATCAAAGGCTCGGTAAAAGGGATGGTCATCGACTCGGCCGGGAAACAACCGCTCTCAGAAGCCACGGTTTCGCTCACCCCGGAGGGAGATACCACCAATGCTGAGTTCGTGATCACCGACAAACGCGGGGCTTTTTTGTTCCGGAACCTGGCGCCGGGTAAATATAGCGTGCTGGTGACCTTTGAGGGATTCCGGCATATACGGAAAAGAGTGATTATCGATGCAACAAATCGCGATGTCGATCTGGCCGGTCTAAATATGGAGAAAGTGTCCGACCTCCTGCAGGAGGTGGTCGTCCAAAGCCCGCCTATGCGAATAAGAAAGGATACCATTGAATACAATGCCGCCAGTTTCGCTACCAAACCTAATGCTGTAGCGGAAGACCAGTTGAAAAAATTACCCGGGGTACAGGTGGATGCCAGCGGGAATATCACTGCGCAGGGAGAGAAAGTGACGCGGGTGCTGGTGAACGGGAAACGTTTTTTTGGCGATGATCCCAAGCTGGCTACGCGTAATCTGCCGCCGGATATCGTAGAAAAATACGAGATATTCGACGACCTGGACGACCAAAGTAAATTCTCCGGATTTGACAATGGCAATCGCGTCAAGACGATCAATATCGTCACCCGTCGCGACCGGCGTCAAGGGTATTTCGGGAGGGCGGTAGCCGGCGCTGGTAGCAACGAGGCTTATAATGAGAGTGTGAACTTCCATCGATACGACAACAACCGGCAGATATCCGTACTTGGAGAAGGGAATGACATCAACAAACAAAATTTCACCGCCCAGGATGTCCTGGGTTCATCGGGGAGCCGGCGTGGCAGCGGGAGGGGTCCTGCAGCGGCCACCAACGGCAGCGGCGCCGGTGTTACCACGGTGTGGGCCGGCGGACTGAATTACCGGGATTCTTTGGGGCGGAAAGGGGAGATATACGGCAGCTATTTTTACAACTTCACGCATGTCGCTACCAGCAGCCAGAGCCTTACCCAAAAATTCTTCGACGCCGCAGAAGATACGTCCAATACGACCACCCGGAATCAATCCGGCTATCAGCGAAGCACCAATCAACGCTTCAATCTCAACATCGAGGAAAAGATGAACAACAATACCTCTCTTGTGTTCAGGCCGAATATCACCTTTCAGACCAGCACCCCGAATTCAGCGGCCATTTCTTCTACCGTCGATCAGCACAATTCCCCCGTCAGCAGCTCGGATGGATATACCTCCGGCACTACGCACGGGTTTACTATCAATGGCTCGAACATTACCCTGCGGCATAAGTTTGCAAAGCCTTACCGTACGATGTCCCTCGACATCAATGGCACGGTGAATATAAATGATGGTTTTGGCTATAACAATGCCGTCAATAAATTCTATTTGCTGGATGACTCCACCCAGAACCTCCGGCAGTATTACAACGACTCCCTTCATTCCGTCACCCTCAGCCCTACCCTTTCCTACACCGAGCCCGTCGGTAAAAATGCCATCCTTGAGCTGAACTACAACCATACCTATACCCACCATACCACTACCAATAATACTTTTGATTACGAAGACGCAACAAATAAATACAGCGGTTACGACAGTCTGTTCAGCAATTCATATAGATTCGGATCCAATTCGGATAGGGTCACGCTAAACTACCGGATACAAAACCCAAAATTCAATTTCAGCATGGGCTCGGGTGTCCAATTTACGAATTACAACAGCCTGAACACGACAAAGAACATCGATGTTACCCATTCTTATGTCAACCTCACCCCGGCCGTAAATTTCACTTATTCTTTTTCTCACCTGCAAAGACTACGTTTCTATTATACCGGCAGGACGGGTCAGCCTTCCGCCTCGCAGTTGCAGCCACTCACCACTACGAACGACAATATCAACTATACAACAGGCAACCCCGGTCTTAAACCGCAATTCACGCATAGTGTGCGTCTTTTGTATCAATCCTATAATCCATCGACGCAAAACGTTGTGTTCGCCACCGTCAATGCCAGTACGACCGTAAATGATATCCAGAGCGCCATCGTCCCGAACAACAAGGGCGGACAGACAACGACCTATGTCAATCTCAACGGCACGTATAGCGTAGCGGGATATTTTGATTACGGCTGGTCGCTGAAATCGCCGAAATCGAATCTTAACCTTATCAGCAATATCGGATATTCGCAAAGTCAAACCCTGGTGGATTCTACCGTTGCAGGCTTGAAAGGCTTTCAGCACGACTATGCCCGGAATACTACCTTGTCGGAGGCCGTCTCCTGGACGACTAATATCAAAAAGAATTTCGACATGAACCTCAGCGCTACTTCCAATTATACCATCGCGCGGAATACGCTGCATCCGCAACAGGACTTCAACTATTTTTCGCAGGTGGTCGATGCGGAGATAACCGCCTATACGAACAGCGGCTGGCTGATCGCCACCACCTTCACGTATACTTATACGGATAACCAGGTACCGGGATACAATGCCAGTATCCCGTTGATCAGCCCCAGCATCGCGAAGGAATTGTTCCGGAAAAAGAATGGGGAGATCCGGCTGAGTGTTTTCGATCTGCTGCGTGAGAACACGTCGGTTTCTAAGACCGTGTCGCTGAACAGGGTGTCTACCAGCCGGACTTCGACCTTACAGCGTTATGCGATGCTGACCTTTACCTATAATCTCAATAATTTCGCCGGCAGGGGGCAGAAGCGTATGCCGGGTGTATTCCCCGGCAGGTTCCGCGGCCCGGGCGGTGGGGGCGGGGGCGGCAGGGGTCATTGACCCGAAAACAAAAAAGTCCCGAATGCGGGCTGATCGCGGTCGAAATCCTCCGGCCGGATCTTTTCAATAACCTTTTGTGTATACGGCATAGCAAGACCTTTTCTGCCTACGTAGTGATGGTACACCATTTCATATACTGGAATAAACTTGCCCCTGCTGATGGCGGAGATGGAGGTCCAGCTGCTGTATTTGCCTGTAACATCTTTCCAGGTGATAAAGGGGACGCTGTCATCGCCCAGGTTGTACCGGGCTACATATTCAAAACCCCGCAAGAGGCGATTGTCTTCGGCGGAATATAGATCATCGCCCTGTAGCCAGGCCTCTTCGCAGATGGTCGCCAGCGCGCCGATGCCCAGCTGACTATGTCCCTGATCGCGCCCGCTCTCCTGTATCTGGCCGGTGACGCCGCTGATGTAATTTTCGATGGTGCCATTGTCATTGGCGTTGTAAAAGAAATCGATGGCTTTCCGATACATCGTCTCATCGTTCAGGAAAATGGCTGCCGCCATATATGTTTTTGTGACGATCGCCCCCCAGTTGCCGTTGGTATAGGGCGGTGTTGCGTAAAAGTTGTCCAATACAGGCAGGAAGATACCGGTGATCATTTTTGTGATCTTTTCCAGTTGAGCAGCTGTCATTCCTTTATAGGTGTACCGCAGCACTTCGGTGGCATAAATGATCTTAAAGCCCTCGAGCCCTGCCAGCAGCGGCGCATCATTGGTAGAAGGGATCGTAGTCAGCGTATCTGCATAGGCTGTCAGGATAGCCACGGCTCTTTTTGCATGCGCGCTGTCTTTGGTGACCATCCACATGATAGCGTTGAGATAGGCCGCGCTAAAGTCCGTCTCCATTTTGGTTTTGGTATAGCCAAATTCTCCATCCCGGGATATGGTCTTGTAAGGGCCATTCATTTTGTAATCAGCTGAAGCGCGGGGGTTGTTTTTTAGTAACAGGTAGGACCCATAGGCCGGGGATGTTTTTTCCTGAACGATCTTGTAAAGGGCGTCAAATTGTTTCTGGCTGTGTAAGATACCAGGGTGTGTGAGCGACGCCGTCTTTGGAGAAAGGATGATGGCCTGGCCGCCTTTGGCTTTGATGTCGAGGGTTAAGGGGTCGTCTTTTTTTAGAAGCTGTGTACGTTTTTTTATACTTCCTTGTCCGTCGTCTTCGTACATGGTGGCCTGATAGGTTTTACCTGCTGTTAAAAAGTCCAGTCTGATCGTTTGGTTCCAGTCGGAAGGTCCGGAGGCGCTGCCGACATACCAGGTATCCCCTTTTCTGCGGGCGACACTTATATTTTCACCTGGCTCGCCGGCCAGATAATGTGTCTCGTTCCACACCGTCGGCACTTTGGTAAAAAACTCTATTTCCTCTTCGTTGGCATAGTCCTTCGGCTGGCCGTACCAGAAGATCGATTGTAATGGGCTGTAGTAGATGACGGTGAGGGCAAGCTGCTGGGCTTTGCTGACCTTGAGGTTTTTACTGTAGGAATTTTTTCCGTTTGGGTAACAAAAGGTGAAGTCGGCGGGGCCAGCGAGGAAACGGGTAAAGGGCAGGACGGTGGTATGAAAAGCGTCGGGACTATTTTCGTCGCCGCGCACGCCTTCCTGGGTCAGCAAGGCCGGCCAGGTACGGCTCAGACCGGTGGGCTTATAGTTGTCGTGGATATCCAGGACAAAACCGCTGTCATTGACTTTTTTGATAGCCGTGGAAAGCCAGGTGAGACCCTCTTGTGTGAGACCATCGACAAAACCGAACTTTAGACCTGTTACGCCCCAGCGTTTATAGACGGGCAGGAGACTGTCGAGGTATGATCTCAGACCGACGTAATTAACATATAACAACACGCCGATGCCATTTTCTTTTCCATATTGGATCACCCTCGGCATATCGATGGCCGGTATCGGCACCAGGGGATTGGATATCGTGTTCCATTCACGACCATACCAGCCGGCATCAAAGAGGATGTAGCGGAAGTTGTGTTTAACAGCAAAGTCGATACAGTCCAGACCACTTTGTGTGTTGAGCTGCGCGCGGATCAATTTGCCGGCTTTTATCTGTGGGGGGGCCGGGGGCGGCGGGCTTAGTTTCAGGAAGAGGGAACTATAGTCGTGCAGACCGATGGCTGTCCGGGCATAGCTGATCGTCCGCCACGGCGTTTGGAAAGGGAGTTGCACTTTGACGGCAGAATCCCGTACAAAGACGAGTTTTAAGCCATTGGGAGTGTCGCCCTTTTTTAGTTGTGGTTTGGTATAGGTCTCGTTATCCGCCTCGCCGATGGTAACGTATAGTTTTCCTTTGTTGACGAGGGTGGCCGGAAAGTCGCAGTATTGTGTCAATGTATCGAAACCGGACGGCGAAAAAACAGATTCTTCATGATATTGATAAAGGATATAGGGGTCGGTAAAATTGAAGGCGGTGTTCTCTTGTTTGAGCAAGCCTTTGTGGAAGACCGTTTGTTCCGGTATTTCATACCGGAAAGCAACCGAGCCGTTGTACACCCGGCTGATGAGATGGAATTGTAGTGCGGCGGATTGACAAAGGAGTGTCATTGCTGAATAGCTGTTATCAATACTGTCGCTCTCGCCAAGAGGCCAGGCGAAATGTTCCGCGTGCGTGGAGGGCAGAGCGCTCAGGATACGGGTGTCCGTCCCCGCCTTGATCGTTTCGAATTCGAATCCAAGGTCCGACCAGGCGGTGACTTCTTTTTTTGCATAAAACACCCTATAGCGCAGCTTCCCTTTATCGACACCGATCTCCAGGCGGGTGGATCTGTCAGGAGAAGAAACACTGCTCTGTGCCATGATCCGGGCGCCAAGAATAATGAGCAAGGCAAGCAACAGGTATCCTCTTTGATTCATAATTTGTGAAATTAGTCTATATTCCAGTACACGACATATCGTTCACGATGCAGGTCATAATAAGGCTTCATTCGTATGGCTTCGCCATCCGTAGCATTCACCGTGACAAATTGCAGGGGTTTTCCTGCAGGCTTCAACCAGCTGGAAATGTTTTGCCCGTGGGTATGTAGTGAATGTACCAGACCGGCAGGCACCTGGTAATCGTAGTCATAATATTCATAGGGGTCGGCGGGGTTATGATCCGGCCGTCGCATTCCTTTAGTGCCGGCCTCGCCGGCGAGGATAATGGGTCCGTAGGCGATAGCCGCCGTGTTTGGATCGTCGGGCGCGGGGATGGTCCGCAGGGACATCGGGTAAGTGATCGTTATATGATCGCCTTTCTTCCATTTCCGGTTGAGGGTAATATAACTGGCTGGGGTAGCGTGGATCGCGATGACCTTGCCGTTGATCGTGATGCGGGCGCCATTGGCGGCCCAGACCGGATAGCGGATATATAACGATATGGGTTGGTTCGGCGCAGAGTCGATGGTCAGACGGATCGTCTCTTCTTCCGGGTATGCCGTCTCCTGGCGCAACTGTATCCCTTTCTCTTTCCAGGACAGCACAGAAGGGATGAAGAGATTGACAAATATGCCTTTCTCATCATGATAATAGATCGCTTCTCCATATTTGGAATGGCTTTCGAAACCGCTTCCTACGCAACACCAAAAAGAGCTGTCCCTCGTGCTGTACAGCTTATAGGCGCCGGGCTTCATCGGCGTGAAGTAACAGACCATTCCTGTCGAAGGATCCTGCTGACCAAAGATGTGATTATAGAGGGCCTGCTCGTAATAATCCGCATATTTCACATCGGCATCCCAGGTAAAGAGGTGCCGGGTGAGCTTCAGCATATTGTAGGTGTTGCAGGTTTCGCCGGTGTACCCGCTGAGATGTTCCGATATTTTTCCGGGGGGGATAAAATGTTCTTTGTCGCTGTTGCTGCCGATGGCATAAGTTTGTTTGGCAATAATATTCGTCCAGAAATACTCTGCTATCCTTTTTGCTTTGGGATCGCCGGTGATCTCGTATTCGCGGGCTTCTCCCGTCACTTTGGGAATGACCGTATTCGCATGCATCTTATCCAGATGGTCTTCTCCGCTGGCCAGCGGATCGAGCACGGCCTTGTGATAGAAGAGGTCGCCCAGCGTCTTGTGCGCGGTCTCGCCCGTGATGGCGTATAGATTATACCAGGCTTCGTTCATGCCGCCGAATTCGTTGCGGAGCATTACAGCAAGCTGTTCCGGGGTGAGGGAAGACAGTTTTTTATAGGCCCAGTCCGCCATTTTGCGGACGACAGCTAACGCTTCGGTGTTACCAGCATAGCAATACTGATCGATGAATCCGGCAGCCAATTTGTGGATCGTATACCAGGGAGCCCAAACGGCCTGCCCTGCGATGTTCCGGTCGATATAATGTTGGGGAAAAGCGCTGAGGTAGCCATCCTGGTCGAGTACCTGCTGCACCTGGGCCAGACCTTTCACCAGGCTGTCTGCCTTTATCCTGAATTTTTCTTCTCCTGTAGAAGCGTATTGAAGAGCCAGTCCGGAAAGCAGGTGTCCAATGCTATGTCCGCGTAATTCCATATCCAGCTGTTCCCATCCGCCCAGGGGCCGGGGCATTTTGGTCTTGCTGTCTTTCTGATCGGTGAGCATTCCGGCGTTGACGCGAAAGCTATGCAACAGTCTGTCCACGGGCAGGGACAACATCCACTCCCCTTCCCTTTGCATATTCTCCGTGAACCGGCTTTTTAAGAGGCGGACGTTCTGGAGATTAAAGCTATATGCTTTGAAGGCGCCCTTCAACGGGGCCTGTTGGTCGGAGACGGATGGGGACGCAGCATGCTGGTCCGGGTACCGGGTTGCAATGTGCTGGTCCGGGGTGAATGGGGCCGCAGCATGTTGTCGTACCAGCATGGGCAAAACAGGGCTGGAATAAAATGCGGAAAAATGTGTCTTGCCGGCCTTTTCTGTATTCACCCGGGCCAGAAAAAATCCGCAGATATCGTTCTTTTTGTCGATCCAGGGATAGGCGCCTGCCCAACCGGGGCTGCTGATCAGCGTGACTTCTCCATTATTATCCACTTCTTCGCGCCATTCCCCCAGTCCATAAATATCAGGCGTCCGTCTACCGCGTGTCTTTTCAACATATTCCCCGGGCGATACCCATGCCTGGCGGACCTGGTCAGCCTGCATTTCCCGAATGGCCTCTTTCGAAAGGAGGCGTTTGCCATTGAAAGTTCCGTCGCCGGCAATCATCTCCAGGAAGGAAAGGTAATCGCGAAGAATGGTGCGGGCGCCACCACCCAGCATTGGATTGTGACCCGGTGTTGTATCGACGGGAGTGAAGTGTGTAGATCGCATGTTCAGCGGGAGCGCTATTTTCTCCTGAAAGAGCGTCTCCCAATCTTCACCCGTCGCCAGCTCAGCCATCCGACCGGCTACCTGCATGGCAAGACCTCCATAATGAAAGACAGCGCCGGGAAGGGTATCAGCGGGCAGGTCTACGATGTGCCTAACGGATTCCTGTAACGTCTGATAATCGTCAGGATGTCTTCCTTTGGGTTGGTAATCCGGGTAACCGGAAGTGTGGGACAACAATTGGCGTAGGGTAGCTTCGCCTTTCGGGCCGGTGAAGGCCGGCAGCCATTTCTTTACTTTGTCATCCCAGGAGAGCCGGCCATCGTCTACCACGGCTGCGATGGTCGCTGCCGCCAGCCATTTGCCGGCCGAAGCGATATAAGCGACGGAGGCAGGTGTATAGCTGCCGAAATATTTTTCGTGAATGATCTGTCCGTTTTTTGCAAGAATAACACCTGCGCCGGGATAATAGCCGCCGTCGACCCATTGCTGTATCCTTTGGTCGACAGCATCGAAATCGATGGCAGCACCTGGCGGCCTCCCCGATGTAATGAACTTCAGCCCTTCGACATGCTCTCCTACAAAAAAATGCGCAAGATCGGCCGTCTGGTACCAACCGGGTTTGCCGGGCATATTATCCCAGATGAGCTTGCCGTTTAGCCGGAGATCCTCGAATACAATATTGCGTATGGGGCGGGAGGAATCATAGCCGGCAATCACGGACAGGTTGGCGCGGCTGCCATCATAGCGGAGGTCCTTGAAATAGATATTTTCAATACCCCGGCCAGGCGCCGCATTATATTTCCGGTTGTACATTACCCGTAGGTTCACCAGCTGTCCCAGCCGGATATCTTCGACGCGGATGTGTTCGAACCGGATATTGCGGACCAGGTTCTCATCTCCGGCATTAATGCTGAGACAGCCCTGGTAGTTGACCTGAGCCTCGCAGTGATCGAGAATATCCAGGTTGACAAATTTCATGTCTTCCAGGGTATCGGGATGAGGCGGGTCGCCATGAGTGCCGATGAGCACCGGGTGGGCCACGTCCGCCCACAATATCGAATTGCTGACAGTAACATTTTTTACATTGCCGTAATAGCCCCAGCGGTGTCCGTATATGGCGATGTTATCGTCGGAATTTCGCATGAATACGCTATCGATGAGGACATCCCGGCTGGAGAAAACGTCGATGCCGTCATTATTGCCTCCGGCGCTGAATGATTTGAGGTTGCGGACCGTCACTCCCTGCGAATTACCCATCAATAGTGTATAGGAGGTGGGCAAAACAATTATTCCGCTGATATCGACATTCTTAGAGAACTCTACGAGTATGCCGTCGCGGCGGCCTGGATTCGATGGAGTTGTGGCGGACTGATATAAGATACCTCGTCCGAAGATGCGCACATCCTCCACATGGCTGACGACAAACCGCCCCTCGACCAAAGCGCCGCCGGCTATGTAGATGTTTGTACCGCCGGGAACGGTTACGGTGCCGATATGATGGATGCCGGGGCCGTAATAAAGCGTATGTGCATCGGGGGGAAAAGGCCGGTGTGTTTCGACGGCGCCCGCAAAGAGCTGCAGGTTGTGAAAAAGATCGCCGTTGACTTCCACGGAGAGGTTACGCGGATCCGTCAGGGAAAAACTGATCGTGTTACCTTTTATCACCGGCTGTATACCGTAAGACAAAGGTCTGATCTTCACTGTCCGGATATCTCCCTTATTCCAGGTGATAGCAACATCCACCGTGCCGGAAAAATCAAAATAGGCCATGGACGAGTTCTGCGGCGTATGTTTGGTTTCTATCACCTGGTCGACTCTCACGGGGTAAACATGGATATCCTGCCAGGGCTTCCCCGGTGTCCTCAACTTTACGGTAAAGTCCTCATTCCCCGGGCTTCCTTCCGGCGCAGGATATACGATCAGGGATTGCGCCGGAAGGATGGTGCTCATAAAAAATAACCAACAAAAAAACAGCGGGTTTTTCATATATCTCTTTGTCGTCCTGTTAACTCATCTACCAATTGGGATTTTGTTTAAGATTGGAATTCAACTGTAGCTGGTCCGTAGGCAGGGGAATTAAATAATTCTTTTCAGAAAATTTCCGCTGAGCCACAGGATCGGCTATTACATCTCCGTCGGAGGTGAGGGGCTTACCAAGTTTAGGATATTTGATGGCATATTGTGTGCCCGTATATCGTATGCCCAGGACAGGCTGGGTTAATTCGGCGACTGCGATATACCAGCGTTTCAGGTCATCCATACGAAAGCCTTCTCCTTGTAACTCCACGGCTCTTTCCCGGCGTATTTCGGTACGCATGTCCAGGCCGTTGGCGCCGACAAAGGTGTTGCTCAGCGGAGGCATGGCGTTATCTGTATTTATACGCAGACGCACGAGGTTAAGCGATTTATCAAGATCGGCATCCGTGATGCTTCCATTGCGCTCGAATACCGCCTCAGCATAGTTGAGGTATACCTCTGCCAGGCGAATGGTAGGGTAATCGTATCCTTCCTGGGAATTAGGCACCTGTCTTTCTGCGGCCCATTGCTGGTTGCCATAGCCGGTGAGGTTGTTGGCAAAGGGGTCGAAAGTACGCGCAATCGCCCGGTCCTGTGCGCTCCAATCCCAATTAATGTGATAGTTGACCGCATTTTGCCAAAAGGGGTTAAAGGGTATACACATATAATAGCGCATCCTGTTGTCCCTGTTCCGGAATTCGGAGACCATGGAGTCGCGTTTGAACCCGGTGGTCGTTTTATCGATGGGCAATCCGTCGCTGCAGAGATACATATCCGCCATTTTACGGCTCATGCTGGCGCCCAGGGCTCCAAAAGATATCTGCCCGGGGATGGTCCTAAGCAGATTGTTGGATTCATACCGTACGGAAAGGATATATTCATTATTGGCCGCCTTGGTGATATTGGCAGGATTGGACTTCTGGTTTTCTAAGATAAACAGGTATTTTAATGCGGAATCTCCTAAAGCAGCCGGCTTGAATAAGGAATATTGATTGCTGGTGATGACCGCATTGCTGTTGGCAATGGATTTATCCAGCAGCCCATTGTACCGGCCGGCATCCCCATTCCTGAACTTTTGCCAGGTGCCCTCGTAAAGGCACACTCTGCCCAGGAAGGCCTGCGCGGCCTGCTGGCTTACCCTTCCCTTGTCGGAAGCAGGTATGGCGCTTTCCAAAGGCAGGTCCGGAATGGCCGCTTCCAGGTCGGAAATAATAAAATCGATGGTTTCATCACGTGAACTTCGCGCCGATGTCAGCTCAGGAGATGCCAGGTTAAGTGCATGCTTTACCAGGATCACACCGCCATAAGAAGTCAGCAGCTTGTCAAAATAAACATAGGCCCTGAAAAACTTTGCTTCCGCCACGTATTGCTTGATATCTGCCGGCCTGGCATAAGTGCCCGCCTTGTCCAACAGGTAGTTGGTATTACGTATCCAGGAGTATGCATCGTTATAATTACCATCCGTAGCTATGGCGGTATTTGTACCCCTTGCAATCGACCCCAGGTCTGTGCCGAGATCGGTGCCGCTGTGCCCATCCCCGTTGCCCTGGCCGAATGTGCGCAAATAGCCGTAAAAATTATTGGCCGCTAATTTAAAGTCATTCGGCTGGGTCCAAAAAGTAGTATTCGATACCTGGTCGAGGGGTTTTAGATCCAACGCCTTATTACAGCCGGATCCAATAACGGTCAAAATAGAAGCCGCCATTATATTAGTGCTATATTTCAATATCTTGTTCATGATTGTTAAATTTTACACAACTGAAAATCAATTTTGCGTGCCGATCGCTGTGCCGTCCTAGAAGGTAGCGTTCACCCCAAAGGTTAACAACCTGTAGAAAGGATAGCGCTGCGACCCGCTGGCTATATTGTTGGTTTGTTCAGGATCCCATTTGTCCTGCACGTGGGTCAGTTCCCAGAGATCATTACCGGAAACATATACCCGTAAACCCTGGATCTTTGCATGACGGGCTATCTGCTGAGGGAGAGTATAACCGACCACGATATTTTTCAACCGGATGTAGGCGCCGTTTTGCATGCTCCAGTCGGATATCTGGTAGTCATAGCCATTATAGTTGCCATATCCGCCCTGGTTGGCCGTAGTCAGTATGGGCAATGGTGCATTGGGATTGTCCGGAGTCCAGGTCTTACCTACCCACCAGTTGGCATGTCCCTGCCATATCGTGCCAAACGGTACGCTCCAGTCGCTGCGCCGGTAGATCTTTCTCTGTCCAACGCCCTGGAATACCACTGAAAAATCAAAGCCTGCATATTCGGCGCCCATATTGATCGCAAAGACAAACCGTGGATCGCTTCTGCCTAAATAAACCACATCCCCGTCGCCGACGGGTTTGCCGCTGGCATCGGTCTTCGCCAGCAAATGCTGGCTCGCGCCGGCGTTGGTAAGGGTGCCATCGCCGTTGACGTCCTTGTACATATTCATGCCCTTAATGATCTGCGTAGCGCCGGGCATACTGACACTGTTTCCTGGTACGAAGCTCGCATAGTCGCTTGCCTGCTTGTCCGTTTGAATGCGGCCGGCATATTGCAGACCAAAATAAGAGTTGATGGCATACCCCTGAATATTACGCTGTCCCATGGTAATATTATTGGCGCCCAAAAGCTTTACTATTTTGTTATTGTTATCGGTAAGCGTTCCACCGACGTGATAGGTGACTTTACCAATCTTGTCTCTCCATGCGAGTGACATTTCCCATCCCCAGACCTTCAGGTCGCCAATATTCCGGTAAGGAGGCTGGGCGCCGAGCACAGAAGGAAATTGCTGGTAGATAAACATATTCTGATTTTCCTTCCAGAAATAATCAAAACTTCCTGTCAGGCGGCTATTCAACACAGCGAAATCCACCCCGACGTTCTTGTTCACCAATTTCTCCCATGTCTTAGTGGAGTCTATGATCGTACCGCTCGGCGCTGCCGTAACGCTGCGGGACGAATAGCCGCCCAATATGGGGCCCGAGCTGCCAATATTAACGGTGGGGATATAGTCAGAATAGCCTATCAATAAATTGCCATTGGCGTCTTTGCCTCCCTGTCCCCCTGCCGTACCATAAGAACCGCGGAGTTTCAATTCGTTTATGAACTTAGCATTCTCCATAAACTTTTCCTGGCTGATCCGCCAGCCGGCTGAAAGGCCGCTATAAAAAAGCCATCTGTTGGCCTGATAAAACCGGGAATTGCCATCATACCGGCCCTGTGCCTCAAAAAGGTATTTATCTTTATAGGTATAGTTCACCCTGCCGAATGCCGAGCCAAGCGCCCAATGGTTTTGAGTTTCACCATTACTGTGAGTGGTATTGTCTCCCAGGCCAAGTCCCAGTGAAGGAACATCGTTGTTGGCAAGATAAGTGGTAGTGGTGCTGTAAGAATCGTATTCATCGCGCTCGTAGCTGGCCCCTGCCGTAACGCCGATGTTATGATCATTCTTTATAGTCTTCTTATACTGAAGGTAGGAATTGACATTATAATAAACGTCCTGGGTGTTGCTCCGCTGATAATATGATTGGGTCTGGGTAGGATTTCCCTGGTATTGATAGGTCTCGGCATAATTGTATATCTGCGGAATAGAATTATACTCTACCCGGATGTCCTTCGATGCCCAGTTGTATCCAACCTGTGCTATAAAATTCAGGTCTTTAGTGATATTGTATTCCAGTCGCGTATTCAAAAAAGCCCTGGTATCATATGTTTTATTGTCGCCGCCCAACTCCAGCAGCCAGTTACGTCCTGGCTGCGTGCCCCAGGCATACGGTTTGCCATTTATGGTAGATACGGGAAAGCCCGGTTGTGAACTATAATCGATCACATTCTGTCTGGAAGGGACCACCACATTATTTTTCTGTAAAGAGATATTGCTTGTGATCTTTAATTTCGGAGAGAATGTATAATCATGCGCCAGGGTCACCGTATAACGATGATTATAATTGTCACCCCATTTCAGCATGCTTCCATCATTTAAATAGCCCAGGGAAAGGCGGTAACCCATTTTATCCGTGCGGGCCGAAATGCTGATATCATGCTGCGTAGAGATGGCTCTGCCTTTTCCCCATAAAATATCAATAGGATTCGTATTAAAGAAGGTATAATCCTTTACATCTGTAAAACCAATATTGTCCACATAACCAGGAACGGTTTTATCAATATATCCACTATCCGGTCTGTTGATCCAGGCATTTGCATATTTTGTCCATATCCAGGTGGGATCGGCCACACCATTGGGTGAAGCATTCGAAATGGCCTGCAGCATGTATTTACCATATTGGTCCCCATTTAAAAACTCGGGGCTCAATCCCATTCTTTTCTGAGAGACGGAACCGCTGTATTCAATCGTTGACCTGCCGGATTTAGCTCTTTTAGTGGTAATCAATACCACCCCTGCGGCGGCACGGGAGCCATAAATAGCTGCGGAAGCATCCTTCAGAAAACTCATATTATCGATGTCCTGCGGGTTGATGGAGTTCAGGGCGTTCAGATCCGATAAGGGAATTCCGTCTACCAGCACCAGCGGGTCCACATTATTGATCGAGCTGGCTCCGCGTATCTGGAAGGACCATCCTTCCTGTCCCGGTGCGGCGGAGCTACGCGTAACGATTACACCTGGCACCTGTCCCTGCAGGGACGACAACGGATTAGACACTACCCCGCGATCCTTGAACGCTTTGGCATCCACCGTCGCTACCGCCCCGGTAAGGGTGGCTCTTTTCTGGGTGCCATAACCTACAACAACGACCTCACCGAGGTCTTTTCCCGTTGCGGTAAGGCCCACGTTGAGGACTCCGGAGACGCCAACAGCCATCTCTATATCTTTAAACCCGACACTGCTGATCACCAGGGTAGAGGCAGAGACGGGAACATTCCATTTAAAAACGCCCAAAGTATCGGTAGTAGTGCCGCCCCGAACGCCTTTGGCGTGGACGCTTGCTCCTGCCACCGGCTCGCCGGTAGCGGAATTAATCACTCTCCCGGACACGGTCTTTGTTGTCTGGGCCATCGCGGTAAAATCAAAAACGATAAAGAAAATTAGCAGGAGGAATGATGGAAAGACATTCCTGTGTAGTCTTGGCATGCTTCTCATAACGGCAAGTTTATTTCGGTTTTATTAATCAGGCTTTGAGTTTAGTTTGAAGAATGGGCGCCCGGGCAGACGATTCACGTATAATGAGCCCCGCGGGCAATACGACCGTTTCCATTAAAGGAGGGGATTCTCCCGCCGTCAGGCAAGCCATCAGCTTTTTCACCGTCCTCCGCGATATTTCGTCCACTGGTTGGGCCACCGCTGTGATAGAAGGGGAAAAGAGGGAAAAATGGCTGTTATCATCGAACCCGATGACTGCAATATGTTCCGGGATCCGCAGCTTCAGGTCGGCGATGGCGCGCAGTCCGCTGATGGCGAGATAGTTTGTGGCGAATAATACGGCATCCGGACGGTCAGTTCTATTTAAAAAAGAGGAGACTTCGGCTGTAATATGTTCGTGCTTGAGATTGTAGGATATCTTCAGTACCCGGGGCTCCAGACCGTGCTCTGCCATCGCATTCTCATATCCTCTCAGACGGTCGGCCATTTGTACCTGCGCGCTATGCAGCGTTACCAGCGCGATATTCCGGTACCCATTCTTCACGAAATGAAGGATGGCCTGGTAGCTGCCACCAAAATTGTCCACTATGACATTATGCGTGGCCAGACCGGGGAAATGCCGGTCAAAGAGCACCACCGGAAAACCGTCTTCCATCAATGCCTTCACCTCTTCTTCAATGCCCGGGGGTGGTGCTATGATATAACCGTCTACCTGTGTATCGCGATAGGCTTTCAGCAGCTCGCGGGCGATGTCCGGGTCGTTGTTGGTGCTGGCATAAAATATCTTATAGCCGTACTGATGGATCTCCCGTTCGACAATACGGGCGATGCTGGCGAAAAAGGGGTCGGAGATGCCTTCGACCAGCATTCCTATCATTCCGCTTTTACCCGTGCGTAGGCTTTTGGCAACACGGTTGGGCCGGTAGCCGGACTTTTCTGCATGTTTTAATATCTTTTTTTCTACGGCCCGGCTGATGCGCATCTGGGCGGCTTTGCCGTTCAGCACGAAGGAGACCGTCGCGGAGGAGACGTTAAGCTGTTTGGCCAGGTCGTGTATAGAAATTTTTTTCTTCACGGCCGGCAGTTATTTGTAGTAAAATATTTACAAAGGAGTAGCATAGCAATTCGTATTTTGTCAATGCGCTTAATCGATTAAGCACATTCTGGAAATTATCGTCAAATTAACATTTATTTTTTTCGGCAAATAGCATCAGATTGTTTTTATTTGTGCAAACGTTGGCACAATGCTGATCCACACAAAGTTTGGAAGAATAAGGCTGGACAAGGCGGGAAGGAAAGTGACAGTGAAGACAAAAGGAATGTTTATGCAGGAGAGGATGTCTCTGGCAAAGCAATCATTCGTTTTGGCAAAATAGCTTAATCGATTAAGCCTTTCTAGTTATTCCCCTAAAGTTACAGCCGGAATGAGCCGTATACAATCGAAAGGGGTAAGTTTATTTGTGCAAACGTTGGCACAAGTCGTATTTTTATCAACGAAATAACTGCAGTTGTGAGATTAGAAAGTATAACCATCAAAGACATTGCAAAGGCGCTGAACCTTTCATATAGTACGGTATCGCGCGCGTTGAAGGACAGCTATAAGATCAGCGAAGCCACACGCCGCATGGTGCAGGAATATGCCGACGCACACAATTATCGCCCCAATCTGATGGCACAGAGTCTGAAAAGCCAGCGCAGCCGGAGCATTGGCGTCGTGCTTTGCAATATTCCGAATGTCTTTTTCGCAGAGGTGATCAGCGGCATCGAATCGGTCGCTTCCAACAACAATTATCTTGTCATCATTACACAAAGCGAGGAGTCGTATGAGCGGGAGGTGCGGAATGTGGAGAATCTGGCCTGGCGGTCTGTAGATGGCCTGCTCGTCTCTCTTTCCACCGAGTCGGAAGATCTCGAACATTTTTCAGACTTACACGAGCAGTGTCTGCCTATCGTATTTTTCGACAGGGTGACGGATCAGCTGGCGACGCACCGTGTGGTGGCCGACAATATGGGCGGCGCATATGAAGGTACCCGTCATCTGCTGGCAGGCGGTTACCGCAGGATCGCCCATATCACCAGCTCACCCCATGTATCCATCACGCGCGAGAGGAGGGAAGGATACGAAGAAGCCTTGCAGGAGGCGGATATACCGCTGCACGAGCCTTATATAAAATATTGTATGCACGGCGGGATGGTCTTTGAAGAGATTGAAAAAGCCATTGACGAACTGCTGTCTTTGCCTGCCCCCCCTGATGCCCTGCTTTGCGCCTCCGACCGGCTGACGATGGGCTGTTACAGCATCATCCGTAAAAAAGGGCTTAAGATCCCGGACGAGATAGGAATTGCCGGCTTCAGCAATTTCAATTCGGCAGAATTGTTCTGTCCTTCGCTGACGACGATCCGGCAGCCGGCATTCGAAATGGGTAAGATGGCGGCGCAACTGCTGATCGATCTTATCGAAAGCAAACGTCCTCCTTCACAGTTCATTAAAAAAGTTTTTCCAACCGAGCTTTTTATCAGGGATTCGACGCGGAAGCGTAAATAAGAAAACTGCGTGTTACTGCGGGGGCGCTTTGGACCTGGGGGGTACCCCATTGATAAGCAACGACTGTGACTGCGACCGGATATTTGCTTCTGGGCGGGATCCCCGTGAGTTGAAGCTGGTGATCGTTGATGATCGCGGGTCCTGACACCACATAATAGCTTACCGGCAGACCTGAGGAAGCTACTGCGTGTAGAGGGATAGGCTTGGAGCTAGCAGGTTGATCTTTTATCTCGGGAAAATCTATGGTTTGCGGCGGCCCATTTGTCAACACCGGCAGAATAGTGATGACGGCTGGCTGGAGGGCGCGGCGATAGTTGTCATCGCCTGGCTGTGTCGCCATGATCATGATATTGCGTGGCTTTTGTCTGTCGAATGCTATCCGGAAGCTATCGGGGCCTTCCTGGACACAGGGTCCCATGACCACGCGAAAAGAAAAGGCGCCGTTGGCGGCATGGCCCAACGGGTCGCCAGCGTCTATCAAGCCTTCCGGCACCTGTTGTAAAAAACCTCCTTTTACGGTGAAGTGCATTCCGTCATTTTGGGTTTCTAAGGGGAGGTCGATATAACCGTTCTTTTTTACCGGCAGCGTATCCTTTCCTTTTATAAACGTGATCATTTGTTTGCTACGTGGTTTGCGGTCGCCGTTGAATGTCCTGGCAGCCAAGGCAAGTTCTTTATCAAAAAACCAGTAAGCCCGTTTGGGATCACCTTTGTATTTTCTGTAGGGCGCGGGAAGGTGGCGATCGGGATCCATGCCGCCGGTGTCGGTGACCCAGCCCATGTCCGGAGTAATGGGGCGGAGTGAGACTTTACCATCGGCTGGTTTTTCATCCGGCAACCGGTATTTACAGGCTTTATGGATGAGGAGGGCAAGGAATTGCGACTGATCATCGCTCCAATCCATATGACATCCGCCGGGATAGGTGACGACGCCTATGAGGTTGGATTCGTTTTGAGCGCGTAAAGCAAGTGCTGTATGCCGAACGATGGGCCAGAAAAAGTCACGGTCACCGGGGCGTCCATCGCTGTATTGCGGAAGTTCGGTCGTTTGTCCTACGATATAACATAAAGGCACACCCGACAATTGGAGGGTATCCGGCATCGGATAGGTCCGGATAGGTATGGCAATGATGACGCGGCCGGGATTGGCGCTGGTGTAGGTCCATGCCGCCCGTCCATTCCAGGAGTGGCCTGTCAGGATAAGAGGTGCGGACTTTAGTTCTGTATAGCCTGAAATGGTCGCCATGTCAACGAACATTTTGTCGAGCAATTGGCGGGCGGCCGGCTTCATTTCATAGGTGATAGTCGTGAGTGTGCCAGGTGTGCCATCGGCGAGAAATACCATGGCCAGGTCTTCGTCTTCGGCGGCCTTCCGGACGATGGGATCTTCCATCCAATTTTTTTCCAGCGCATTCTCCATGGCGAAAATGATCCCCCGCACATATTTGCAATGAGGTGGTATCCATAAAAAAGCAGTCCGGGTCTCTACTTTTACCTGGTATTGGTACACCGATGCCAAAGGGTCTTTCTGGGCATATGTGTGTGTTGCGATCAGGAGGAGCAACCAGGGGAGCTGTTTCATATTTTAGTTTTCCGGTGAAAGCCACAAGGCCTGTCCGCCCGAAGCTTGTAAAGATGTTGCCCAAACGGTGGAAGCAGTCGCTTTTTTTTGTTCACGCCGGACATGGGTGGCAGTGTTGATCGTCGGATCGTCGGAGTAGCTGGTGACCGTGTACTTTTTTCCTTTGGGTAAGAAGTCCAGGGCGAACTTTACCTGCCGGGCGCTGTCGTTGGTGATCGTTCCGATAAACCATTCCTGGCCCTTTCGCCTGGCAATGGTGACATATTCCCCGGGCGCCCCGTCAAGAACTTTTGTTTCGTCCCAACTGGTGGGTATTTTTTCAAAAAATTCGATCTCGGGTTCGTTTTGATAAGCAGAAGGCCGGTCATACCAGAATAGGGTGAGCAGCGGGCTATAATAAATAGCAGCCAGTGCCAGCTGATGAGCGTGTGTCGTCTTGATCCGATGGTCGTAATAACAAATGGTATAGTCTGCTGGTCCGGCAATATAGCGGGTAAAAGGCAGGACCGTATTATGCGTAGCGTCGGGCATCTCTTCGTTGCCGCGGATGCCTTCTGCCGATAGCAGATTGGGCCAGGTGCGTTGTTCGCCAGTGGGCCGCCATTCGTCGTGGATGTCTACCATCAGGTGATGGGCAGCTGCCTTTTGTATAGCTTCTTCCAGCCAGACCGTCCAGCGTTGGGAGCCCAATTCCACGAAGCCGAATTTCACACCTTTGACGCCCCATTGTTCGTAGAGAGGGAGTATCGTATCGAGCTGCGTCAACAGGGACTGCTGATTGACATAGAGCCAGATACCGATGCCTCTCTGTTTTCCATATTCTATGGTGGCTGCCATATCGATGGGCGCGACAACCTTCGTGGCATCTGTATTAAAGGTCATGGCAGGGCCATACCATTTCCAATCGAAAAGTATATACTGCAGGTGATGGATGGCGGCGAAGTCGATGGCCTCCTTTGCACCTTGCGTGGTGAGGGTCATTTCCCGGATGATCTTGCCGGGTTGTATCCAGTCCGTGTGGCTCAGGGGGGAGGGCGGGTTGAGATTGAGCAGGAGGCTTTCGTTGCGGATGAGATCGGCCGGCTGCTGCCCTATGAGGATAACGCGCCAGGGCGTGCCGAAATACGTGATGCCATCGACCGCACCGAAGAGGGCAGTTTGTATCGTGTTCGGCTTGTCCTTGTTGAGCCTGAATTTCGTCCGGGCATAATCCGTCATCTGTGCTTCCGCCAGACAGGCATAGAGTCCGCCGGGCAACTGCAGGGACAGGGGCCGTTCGGCTTCATCGGGCCAGTGGCTCAGCGGCAGCAATTGGTAAGGTCCTTGCGCCCAGGAACTGAACCAGGCTTTTGTATCCGGCGGCAGGGCAAATTCGGTGTTCTCTGCTGTGATATGATAGTAAACTCCGGTGGGGTTTTCCGGGAACCAATAGCGGAGCGCCACGCCTTCGTTGTAGACCCGGCAGATGATCTGCATGGTATATTTGGTCCGGCTGGCTTTTGCAAAGTTGAGGGTCACTTCTTGGTAATGGTCGCGTATCGTTTTGTTCTCACCGTACAGCGGTGTCCATGTCGTATCTTTTTGTGTCGAATCTGTTCGTTGGAATTGCAGGTCGGCGCACCAGTCCTCTGCCGTGTCGGGTTTCAGTGCCAGGGCCTGTTCCATGATATGGTTATCCATTCGGATGTCGAGGGCGGATTCTTGTATGACCGGGCGGTTTTTGAAGGAGACCGTGTAGAATAATTCTTTTTTTCCATTTCCATCCTGTTTCTGATAGAGGCTTACGGTGATATTGCCGTCGGGGGAGTGTAGGACCGTGCGGGTGGATTCGAGGACGTTTTGCTGCGCGTCGGCCAGGCTTGTTGCGAAAAGGAGGGCTATGAAAATGATTTTTTTCATGTGTTGCTATTTAATTACCGGCCGTCTCTATCCTAAACCAATCAATATCGGCATAGCCGCCTGTTTTGGCGTCGGAAGGGCTCAGACAGAAAAGGCCTGCTTTAGCGCCGATCCATTTTCCGGGTGATGCGTAGAAAGACTCTCCGAGATCTTTATAGCTGTTCCCATCGAGGCTATAGCTGAAGTGACAGAGCGCGTCGGGGCTGCTAACCGTCACTCGAAAATACACAAAGGGCGTGGCGGGGGTAGCGGTGGCGGAAGCGGGGCCGGTTGGGGTATCGGCGATGGTTGGGCCGGCGGTGACGTTCTCCTCTCCCCCGCCCTCCGCGTTCTTACAAACGGATTGCATGATGCGGAAGCCGTTGGTTTGTTTTTCGAGAGCAATATAGGCGTAGTCCATGCCCATGATAACGAGTGCGGCTTTTTTACCGGCGTCTGCCGCTGTTAGCCGGAGTTTTGCCGTTGCCGAAAAGTCGGCGGCGGGGAATTTCTGTAATAAGAGATTGGGAACGGTCCATAGATTTTTTGCGCCGGGCGGGTAGCGGAAGGCAAAGAGCCGGAGATAGCCGCTGCCGGGTATCTCGGCCATCCAGGTGATCTTGGGGTTCGCCTGCCACTGCCATTGCGGGCCGGGAGCGGAGCCGTTGAATTCATCGGACAGCTGCGTTTGCGGGAGAGTGCCTGCGGCAGGCGCCGGGCCTGAGGGTGTTGCGCCTACGGCGGGTTTCCTGTAGGCCGTTACAGGTTCCCCTTTTCCGTCTCCGTCCGGGTCGGCACCGATGACCGGCCAGTCCTTTGTCCATGTCACCGGCTGAAGATGAAGGATACGTCCGTAGGCCCCTTTGTCCTGGAAATGCAGGAACCAGGACTCTCCGCTGATCGTCTCGACCCAGGCGCCCTGGTGGGGGCCGTTGATAGCAGTCGTTCCCTGATCCATCACGATCTTTTCTTCGTATGGCCCGTAAATGTTTTTGCTGCGAAGCACCAACTGCCAGCCGTGAGTGACACCGCCGGCGGGGGCGAATATATAATAGTAGCCATTGCGTTTGTACAGCTTGGGGCCTTCCAGTGTGGGCTGATGATCGTGACCATCGAAGACCATGCGCGCTTCTCCTGCGACATGCAGACCATCGGGATCCAGGGGTCGGATAGTCAGCAGGCTATTTACCTCGGCGCGACTGGCGGCCCAGCCATTGACCAGCCACACTTTAGAGCCGTCTTTGCCGTCGTCTTCAAAAAGGGGACAGGGGTCGATGAGACCTTTTCCACCGACCACCAGCAAAGGCTTCGACCATGGACCGGCAGCGTTTTTTGCTTTCGTGACGTAGATGCCATAGTCCGGATCGGGATAATAGATATAGAACTCCCCTTTGTGCCAGCGGATGGCGGGCGCCCAGACACCTTTCCCATGCTGAGGGCCGGCATATACATCTTCCGGGTATTGCACCGGTAATGCATGACCGATAATCGACCAGTTAACGAGGTCTTTCGAATGAAGTATAGGCAGACCCGGCATACAATTGAAACTGGAAGCCGTCAGGTAAAAGTCGTCGCCGACACGGATGGCGTCGGGGTCGGAAAAGTCGGCGTGGAGAATGGGGTTGGTATAGGTGGCGGGAGCCGCGGAGGGTTGCGCGGGGGTATGATCTTTATAACGCCATAATGCTTCCAGCAGATAGTAGTCAGCATAGATGATGGGCACATCTATTTCTGAGTTGTGGGGTTTATGGCCGGTGGAGTGTTTCAATAAGAAACAGTTGTTTGTGCCGGGCTGAGCCAGATAAGATTCGGAGCAAAGACTTCGCAGCATCTCTTCTGCCTTCGTAAAGTATTTCCTGCCGGCATACTGGCTGAGCTCGATGAGGGCTGAGGCAGCGACGGCAGCAGCAGAGGCGTCCCGAACGGCATTAGGAATGTCCGGCGCCTGAAAATCCCAATACGGAATATGATCGGCTATCTTATCGGTCTGTGCGATGAAGTAGTCCGCTGTTTTTATGGCTCGTTGCAGATAGCGTTGATCTTTTGTCTCACGATATAACACAGTATAGCCGTAAATGCCCCAGGCCTGGCCGCGTGCCCAGCAACTGCTGTCGGCATATCCCTGGTGTGTCATCCGGCGCAAAAGTTTACCAGTGGAGGCGTCGAAGTCGAGTACATGATAGCTACTGTTGTCCGGCCTGAAACGGTATTTGAGATCTGTATTGGCGTGCTCGATGGCGATGTTTCGAAAAGAGGGGTCGCCGCTGGCTTTCGATGCCCAGAAAAGAAATTCCAGGTTCATCAGATTGTCGATGATAACGGGATAGTGAAAGTCCGGGTTATCCCAGCTGCGGATAGCGCCTACTTCCGGGTGAAAACGGGTGGAGAGAGAGCGGGCGCCCTGAAGCAATACTTTTTTGTAAGCGGGGTCTTTTGTTATAGCATATCCGATGCCGTAAGAGTCATATAGCATGAAGCCCAGGTCGTGGGTGCCTTTGTCATCTTTTTCGTTTTCGAGACCGCGGGTCCATTTCCCGGCGGCCATTTTCCATTGCTCGTGGCCCGTAAACCGATAGAGATACCAGAGACAGCCAGGAAAGAAACCGCTGGTCCAGTCTGCAGCAGCAGTCTCGTGCAGGGAGCCGTCGGCATTGGTGCTGCGTGGGTAGCGGACGGAGTCGGCATGTGTTGTTATATAAGCATCATATTGCTGTTGGGCCAGGCGGAGGACTTTGTCTATAGGTAGCGGTTCATCTTTTTCGCGCAGGAAAAAGCTACGTTGCACGCGCGGCGCGGTTTGAATAGGTGTGGTGACAGTCCCTGGCGTGGCAGCCCGGCCATATTGCCAGGCGACAACGGTAATCTTTACCGGGTATTGGCTCCGGGGAGGAAGCTGGGTAAAGAGAAGTCTGTCACCGGCGACGGTTGCGGGACCTTCTTTTACATAATAATGTACTTCGAGACCGGCGTCGCTGCTGGCCTGGAGTTGTAAGGAGCCGATGCCGGTCTTTTGATCGGGAATAGGAGGAAAATCGATGTGCTGTTCCGCCCCTTCCCTATTCGCCGCGGGAACTTTCATCTCCGCCTGCTGCACGATGGGTTTATAGGTCGCGTCGCCCGGATAGACGGCGGCAAACGTTAATGTGTGATCGTGATCTGCGGGTGTTGCTTTTTCGAAGGCAAGCTGGAACAACGTATCGTTTATTTTTTGGAAAGACCCGATCACACGGTCGATACGGATATCGGATGTGTTATCCGGGTGGCTAACGGACGAACCGGCGGGCAATCCTGTCCACATAGCGGGTCGGGGGCTCTCTCCCGGTACCGTGTCTAAAAAACAGCCTTTCAATACAAAACTGATCCCATCGGGTTGGGGCAGCCATTTGAGATGCACCTGCAAGTGTGTATTCTGCTGTTGCGCGATCTTTCCTTCCTGTAAATACCCAAGGAGCGGGGTTTTGCGACCCCGCCATTCCGACTCATATTTTTCTGTCGCCCGGATCATCTCTTCGTCAAAGAACCAGAAGGCTTCTGCGGGATTGCCTTTGTATTTTTTTATGGGGGCAGGGTCTGCGGTGGACGGCTGGTCAGCGCGCCATTTGTCCATCAGCCATCCTGCTTGAAGAGGATCGATCTTTTTCAAATGCGGCGGCCCCTTCCGGGGATCGCCGTGGGGCAGGCGATATGACATGGCCTTCCTGATATAAAAGGCGATGTAGTCTATCTTTTTCTGCGTAGCCGCGAAATGACCTTCTGCCGGACAGGCCAGCATGCTCAATGGCATCAACGGATGCTCCTTTCTTTCCTTTAGTCCTTCCGCCGACCAGGTAGCAGCGGCTTCGAATTCACCCATTGTTTCGAGGGAAGGGATATAATCGATGTTCTGGTCTTTTGTCCAGATGTCCGGCGCAAACTGCGGATGCCGGAAGTAAGGCCATTGGCCGCTCACCGAGATACAGGCGACAGTTCGTTCGGGCGCCCAGGTCCCAAAATAATAGGGCCAGCTTGCGGCGGCAGAATGGCCGATGGCAATGACGGGGCTATAGGCTAGTTCGCCGTACCCGGAGGAATTCGCGAGGTCCTGCATCATACGCAGGAATACTTCTCCGGCATCTTTCCGCTGGGTCAGGTCACCGGCGTCTTCGGTAAACCGGAAGCTATGATCAAAAGCCGGAGAGACCCAGACCTCAGCTATTCCCAGCTCGCTCATCTTCTGCCGGAACCCGGCATTTTCCAGGATCGACAACTCCTCCATATTGTTTTGTGCGACTATGACCGTTCTGACGGCAGTGCAGGAAGACGGAATCCAAAGCCAGGCGCGGGCATCAGGATTAGTCTTGCCGCCTTTCACGGGTACGGACCATTGCCATTCTGCATCGGATGCCGTTGCAGCCCGGGTGAGTAAGGGCTGTCGAGTGAGGGAGTCGCCGGAGGAAGTATTCTCACGTGTATACCCCTGACAAAAGGAAAGCAAAAAGAGAATAAAGAGTCGGCAGAATATGCAATCGGCTTTTTTCATGCAAATCAAGGGTTGATCGATAAAATTATCCGATTTACGTAAACCGATGGAAAAACCAACGGAAAATATTTGTGCAAACGTTGGATACCATGTTGCGACGTCTACGGAAATGTCGCGACATCTACGGAATAGGCGTAGTGAATAGTTCTATCAGGCGCATTATCCCGGCCCCCTCATGTCCGCTGCAGGGGTTGACGCCTTTATCGAGGAAATATTGAACGGTGGCGTCGATCATGGGCTGCTGAACGTGCGGCAGATCGTCAAATTCATAGATCATTGTTTTGCCGCCTGCCGATAGGGTAATGGCATTCGTGCTGAAAACAGTAAAACTTATCTTACCCATCGTGCCTGTTATCTCGCAGACATCTTTGGCCGCCGGCGCGTTAAAGCACCATACACCGCTGAAGGTGACGCCATTTTTAAAAAGGATATTGCCGGCTACAAAATCATCTGCTGAATAGTTCCTCCCCTGGCGCGTGGCCAGCCCGCTGGCTTTTTCGACTTCCCCAAAGAAATGATACATCAGGTCCAGCTGGTGTGGAGCGAGGTCGTGAAATATACCGCCGCCGGCTATGGCGGGGTCAACACGCCAGGCCACTTTGGGGTCTGCCAGCTCTTCTTTTGTAAGAGGCACTTTGCATAATTCAATACGGGCGTATAATATCTCGCCAATGGCCTTGCCGGCAAGTAATTGTTTCACCTTTTTAAAACGCTGTTGCTGCCGCCGGTAATGCGCCACTACCAGCTTGATATTTCTTGCAGCGGCGGCATCCGCCGTCTCCAGAGCATCGGCATGGGTATTAGCCATGGGTTTTTCTACATAAACAGGTTTGCCGGCGTTAATGGCGGCAAGGGTATATTCTTTGTGCGTGGATGGCGGAGTGGCAACATATATCGCATTTACTTCGGGATCGTTGATAAGGGCATCGGCGCTGTCATACCATTTGGGCACGTTATGCCGGCGGGCATAGTCTTCTGCCTTTGCCGCATCGCGGCGCATGACGGCCACGAGCGAAGAATTGGGTACCTTTTTAAAAGCAGGGCCACTTTTGAACTCCGTCACGTCGCCGCAGCCGATGATGCCCCAGTTGATCTTTTCCATATTATTGCATAAGGGCAATAAATATACTCAAAAATATTCCGCCGCAACTTTTTGAATAATTTCCTCCGTCAACGGTTTTTCGAAATAATCGACTACCCATTTATAGGTAAATGCCCGGTCTTTCTCTTCCTTTCGAATGGAGCTGGTCAGCATCACAATTTTTACGTCCTCGCAGAGACCTATCTTCCGGAGGTTGTCCAGGAAATCAAAACCATCCATCCGGGGCATCCGGATGTCAAGGAATATGATATCCGGACATTCTTCCTGCCTGATCATATTGCAGGCAATATAACCGTCCCGTGCCGTCTCTATTTCTTTTGCGGCATCCAGGTCATTTATCACGACGGATGAAAGGAAATTGGAGGCCTCATCATCGTCTATAAGTAGTATCTTATTGAACTTTTGCATGACCTAAGTATATTTTAAAAGTTGTTCCTTTATTTACCTCGCTCTCCACCCCGATGCGTCCTTCGAAAAATTCTACGATCGACCGCACCAGGTAGAGTCCCACTCCCATCCCTTCCGTATGCGTGTGAAAACGCTGAAAGAGACGATAGAGTTTATCTTGCGTGTTGGCCAGGTCGATACCCAATCCATTATCGCTAACCAGGAGTTTTACATCTTCGCCTTCAACATCTGTTTCAATATGGATGATGGGGGTAGCATTCTCTTTACCGTATTTAATAGCATTGCTAAGGAGGTTTTGCAGGATGCTTTGTAAATGAATGGAAGGAAAAAATACGGTGGGGCATTTTGAAAAATCAACGCTGATCGTCGCACCGGTATTAAGGATCTGTTCGCAGAGACTAAGTTTGACCTTTTCGAACAGGTCCGAGAACTGCAGTATCTCCCGTTGTGGTGTTAATGATTTCCGGAACGCGATGGTATCATTCAGCACTTTAACGGTAGTCTGTAACTGCAGGGCCGATCTTTGGGTCATTTCAAATAAATTCTTATGTTCTTCTTTTACAGCCTTTTTCCTTTCCATAAGCATTAACAGGCCATTGAGGCTGGTGACAGGCGATTTCATGTCGTGTGAGCTGATATAGGCAAAATCTTCCAATTCTTTATTGGAACGTTCCAATGCCCGGGCATATCGATCCAATTTCTCCTTTTGTTCCAGCTGCGCATACGCGAGAGCCAGCTCTCTATCCTTTCGCTGTAACCATTCTTTATTCTTTTTTCTTTCTTCGATGATGCTGAGAAACGAACGCACCCGGGTGATCAATTCATGGGGATGGAACGGCTTGAACAGGTAATCGTCCGCTTTCGCCTCCCATCCCTTTACCAGGGATTCCCGCTGCGCCAGGGCTGTTAACAATACGACTACTATGGAAGAGGTGGTGGGATCTGACTTAATATTCGCGCATAGGGATATCCCATCTATGCCGGGCATCATGACATCGGCCAACACCAGGTTGGGAGACCAGGACGTCACCAGCTGTAACCCTTCCCGGCCGTCCCTGGCAACCCGGGTGATACAAAAATCGCGGATCAATGAGTTTATATAATCAGCCAGCTCTTCATTGTCCTCACAGATGAGCACTTTTAATTGTGAAGAGGGAACAGAAATCGAATCGTTTGCATCGGGGCGGCCGCCTTTCTGCCACACAGGGATGATAGTTGCTCTTTTTACACCCGGCAGGGCTTCCTCGTCCGGCGGCGAGGCTAGTTCCGTTATTGGCGCGAGACAGTCCACGATGAAAACAGAACCCTTTCCCGGCTGGCTTTTCACGGTCGCAGAGCCTCCTAAAAGTTCTGCAAATTCCTTCACCATCGCAAGCCCCAGGCCGGTGCCCTCATGTCTGCGTGTGGTCGAACCTTCTATCTGCCGGAACTTTTGAAACAGACCAGGCAGATCTTCCGCCCTGATGCCGATGCCGGTGTCTTTTACGGATAGCTGAACCCTGTTATCGGTAAGACCTAAATTCACTTCTACCCGCCCGCCGGATGGCGTGAACTTTATAGCATTGGATAATAAATTGAACAGGATATGTTCGAATAGATAGGGATCCAGCAATACCATGATGCCGCATTCCCCGATGTTATGGGAAAGACCTACCTGTTTTTTCTCCGCTACCGAAGCAAAGTCCTGCAACACAGAGCGAGCTAACAGACAAACATCGGTCGCCTGGCGCTCCACCTTTATCTTGCCGGCCTCGGATCTGGAGAAATCAAGCAGGCCGTTGATCATTTGAAGAAGCCGGATGGAATTATTATGCACTATTTGCAGCAACTGCGCCTGAACGGGGAAAAGGGCGCCGTGTTTTTCAGAAAGCAGGGATTCGACCGGGGCGAGAATAAGGGACAGAGGTGTCCTTAGTTCATGCGAGACATTGGCAAAGAATTCACTTTTCAATCGTTCGGCCTCGCGCAATTTCTCATTGGCATCCTGCAATTCCTGGGCGCGGAGAAATATCTCGCTTTCCATCTGCTCGGACCGGGTCCTGAGCTCTTCCGTCAGCAGTTGCTGTTCGGCGCCATGTTGTTTGAGCCGAATGAATTCGGTGACGTCTTCTACCCTGTGGATTATATATTCAATGTGACCGTCCGTTCCGATGACCGGTGTATTCAGCGGACTCCAGTAGCGAATTTCAAAACCACCGCCGTCCGTATCGGGGCGTGGAATATCGTATTTCTGGACGGCCATGGTATCCGGCTGCCCGGTTTGAAGTACCCTGTTTAAAGAGGCTCTGAGATTCCCTACACCGGACGCAGCAGGATCTTCGGGGTTGTCGGGGAAGACATCGAATAAAAAACGGCCCATTATTTTCTCCCGTCGCGTCAGTGTGGCCCGGAGATAGGTCTCGCTGACGGCGACAATTTCCAGCTGCGGGGATAGAACCAGATAGAGATTGGGAACCGATTCGAATAAATGGTGAAAATCGGGCCCGGCAAAAGTCTTCGATGTACCCATCGTTGAACTTATATTTATTAAATATTACCGCCAGGCTAAGGGAGATATAATTTAAATTATTTAAATCCATCGCGTACTCCAATTGGACGGAGGCGACTATTTTTAAGTGTTTACTCTTATCATTTTGTAAGATTTCTATGTATTAGCTGTTTTCGGAACATAACCCGCCCGGAAGGCATTTACGACAGACCGCGGCGTCAGAACGGTTACTCTTTTTATATCCGGCAGGACCATTCCGGGTTCATAACCAAATGGAGACCATAAATACAATAATTTATCCCAAAACAACCAGGCCTTGTTATCAATCAGAATAAAGGTTCCATTGGGGATGGAATCAACATCTTCTTCAAACGTGACCTTTGACTTATCCGAACTTATTCTTTCCCTGTCCAGGACCAGATCGATCTCCTTGATATGGGTCTTTTGATCAAATCCATACTCTGGGTTGCCCTTCAGCCAAAATGTTTTAAACAGCAGGGCATCTTCTCTGCGGCATTCAAAACACGGCCGGTGACCAGCCGAAAATGAAGTGGCTTCGTCGAGGAAAAAAAGTTCCGTCCACCGGTTGGGGGTCATCACTTTTCTTTTTCTTCCCTTGAATTCAAGCTTGCAGGTGATCCATGTCTGTAGTCGAAAGGGACGCCGGATCTGCTGGTGTTCATCGTGGAGTACGCCGCGATTGCCCATCCAGGAGCCTCTTGCTGCTGTCTTTATTATATTTCCGAATGGATCGACGCGATTTTGTAACATGTTGTAATTGGTATCCTATGGTTAGTCCACACCGGTAGTCGACCACCGGTCATAGTTCTTTGCCGGGATCCCAGAAGATGGTTTTGAAATCGACAATCTTGTCGCCTTTTATTTTCACGCCTTCCTTTTCGAGCAGTTGCCGGCGGAAGCTACGGTGTTCACCGGTGAGATGTCCCGTGCTGTTGACGACGCGCTGAAAGGGTATGGAGTGGTCTGCACTGTCGGCGGTGCGCATCGCCCGGCCGACCATTCTGGGATTGGGGATATTGAGGACGGTGGCGATGGCTCCATAAGAGGTGACCCGCCCCTTTGGTATCTGTCGTACAAGGTCGTGAATGAGGTTGACAAGCGAGCCTTCTTTTTCTCCGGAGGGTTTTACGGCTATGAGGCGCTGTTTGGCGGAGGGGCGTTTTGCTGGGGGCTTTTTTGGGGGCGGCATATCATGGAATTTTTTTTGCCTGTTATCAGATCAATCTGCTCTTTAAAGATACGATTTGTTTCGGGGTTCGAAAACACAATGTAACGGTTCAGGAACCCCCAAACCGTTTTGACCAACCATTGACCCAGGTTGCTGAAATCACTTCTCTGCTCTTGAAGTCTCGTTCTTTATGAGGTTTTTCCGCAGGATTGCTATATAACGTTGCGCATCTGCATTATTAGGGTCCAGGGCCAGCAGCTTCTCAAAGTAATCTATCGCCCCGGCGTAATCTTTTTGGGTGTTGGCCTTGTACGCCGCGATGTAACCATACGCTTCCACAAGATGTTTCCTGTTGGCCTTGTTTGTCGTATCTTTCTCCGAAAGTTCTATCAGTTTCATATAATGCGGGATCGCCAGCCCCGTCTGCATGGCCGTATCGATCGCCACGTCACTTCGTGCGCGCCAGTAGTAGCCAAAATCCTGATCGGGGTATTTCGTTTCGTACAGTGCGAACACGCTGTCCGCCATCGGGTATTCTTTCGCCATGTAATGCGCGAGTCCCCAGTTGAAGAGGTCGAGGTTTGTGGCGCCCGCATTTCCCTGGTAATATTCGCCGAGCCACAACGCCTGGTTGGAGTAATCTTTCTGTGTCTTGTACAATGCAGCCAGCCGTTTGGCATAAGCTTTATGTTTGAGGCTATCCTTTTCCATTCTGCCGGCTAATACATAATAATGGGCTGCAGAATCCGGTCGGCTAAGGCTTTCGTATATTTCGCCCATCGTCTCGTAGTCCTTTAGGACAAACGCCGTGTCGTTTTGCTGCCGGAAATATTGTTGCATGGCATCCAGTGCCTTTGTCGAGTCGTGTAATTCTTTATAAGAATATGCGATGAGTTTATACAGGCGTGGCTCCGAAGCGGCCGCTTGCCGGCCGATCAATTGTTGTGCTTTATGAATAGCGTCTTCGTATTTCCGGGAAGAGTATAGCAAGTCTGTTACCAGGTAATCGTTTTGGACGCCGGGGTCGGAGGCCGCTATATAATGGTTAAGGTTGTCCATCGCCTTGTTGACATCCCGGAAATAATAATGATAATACAATTCATACCAGGCCGGTGCATACAGGCTGTCGGCGCTGACCGCATCATTGAAATATTTCAGGTATTGTTCGGTATTATTCTGGGTGACGAATATCTTGCCGGACTTGTACAGCGCCTTCGCATATTTGCTGTCCTGTGCAAGGGCATCCTGGTAGGCTTTGAAGGACTCCCCCCCGTCCTGTAGCTTGCGCCAGGCGTCTCCAAGCTGGACATATAACTCCGGGTTGTGTTTGTCCCTTTTGATCGCTTTGTCAAGCAGTTCTACAGCATATTGTGCATCTCCCGCATCGGCGTCCTGGTGCGCCTGGGCTATCGCCAGCAGGATCAGCGGGTCTTTTTCTCTGGTGATGGCCAGCGCCTTGTTGAAATAATAGGCAGCACTGTCTTTTTGTTTTGTCTCCAGCAAAAGCCGGCCGCGGGCACATAGGGCAAAGGACTGTCCGGCAACTGCCGGGGGAAGAAGCTGTAAGCTGTCTTTGATGGTCTGCAGCTGGTGACGGTGGAGGTAGACCTGTGTGAGCAGCCACCAGGCTTCGGCATTGCCCGGATCTGCCTTGAGTAAAGTCTGTAGTTGATGGGCGGCCCCGTCGTAGCGTTCATAATACAACAGCTTCCTCACGTCTGCTATCGACTGAGCCTCTAGGCCACCCATCAGAAATATCATACCTGCAACAAATAGCATTCTTTTCATATCAGACCTTATGTTTAGTTTTAGTTGACTAGCTAATTTTATAGGGTTCCAGATCGAGAACCTGTATTTTGGAATCGCGCCCCAGCAGATCGCTGATATGTCTGACGCCTGTGAAACCTCCAATTCCGCTCTCCGTCTCCGGGTTGACCAGTATCATATCTGCCATGATCAGCTGGGCATAACTCAAGGTTGCTTTTGCCATGTCATGTCTTGTCGTGGAAGAAAATTCAACGGGGTGAAACAGGCTCTCCCGCAAACGGTGATAAACCCTAAGGAACACCTGCGGAAATTCTTCATCTTTCCTGTTCTCGCGGATGGCCAGCAAATGCACCTGTGCTTTATATTTTCGCGCCAGCAGGATCGCCCATTCGAGCTTCCGTTCCGGTAAAAAATCCCTTATCGGGAGGAGGATGATCCTGGTCTTACTATCCATAGAGCCGGGCTTGAAGGTTAATACCGGGCAGTTGGTTTTTCGGGCAAGGACATACGGAGAAACGCGCCGGAAAAATCCCCATCGCCGGGGATCGCTCTTCCTGCCGATAAGGATGAGGTCGGGTTCCAGCATTCTTGCGCAATCGATGATAAGTCGTTGTATAGCCTTTCCCTTAAGGAGGTGGGTCTTTACGGATAAGTTCGGGTGGTCCTGCTGTATCCGTCCCACCCATTCTTCCAGAGCTTTTTTTGCCTCCCAGACTGCGTAAGTGCTCCGGGAAGGCGCCACATGCAATAAATGCAGGATAGCCTTCTCCTCCCCAGCCAGCGCCATCGCCTTTTTTATTGCGATCTCGGTATTTAGCGTGAAATCAACAGGGATCAGCAACTTATCAAAGTTTATTGCCATAGCAGGACAAAGTAAACCACCCGAATTAACAATCTATTAAAGGGGGATTAGAATTGGATTAGAATTGCACCGGCGGGCCGTATCGTTTGAAATTCGCTCAATACTTGGTAATATTGTAGACATAACATGAGCAGTGAAAGAAAGATATTGATCGTGGAAGACGAAAAAAAGATCGCCGATACCCTGAAATTGGGATTGGAAGAAAACGGTTTCTACGTGGAGGTCGCTTATGACGGGAAGATAGGCCACCAGCTGATCGTGTCACGCAGTTTCGATCTTATCATTCTGGACATCAACCTTCCTGGCATGAACGGCTATGAGCTCTGTAAAGCCAGCCGATACCGCAATGCGGACAACCTGGTTATTATGCTAACCTCTATGAGTTCCCTGGATGATAAGATCGAAGGTTATGACGCCGGGGCAGATGACTATATAGCTAAACCGTTCGAGTTCCGGGAATTATTGCTAAAGATAAGGGCGCTCCTTAAACGTACACCGGGTCATGCCATGCCGGTCGGCAATCTGCTAAAGGCGGCAGATCTCGAGATGAACCTGGATAACAAGGAAGTCCACCGCCAGGGCCGCCGCATCAGGCTGACAGCTAAAGAATTCCAGCTGCTTGAATATCTCATGCGCAATAAAAATCGTGTCGTCTCCCGGGCGGACCTGGCCATTAATGTATGGGATGTCGACTTTAATACGAATACCAACGTGATAGATGTGTATATCAATTACGTCCGGAATAAGGTAGATAAAGAGTTTGAGCAAAAGCTTATTCAAACTCATGTCGGCATGGGTTATATCCTTAAAACCAGTGGCAGCTGATGCCGGTGAAGGTCCGCATAACCCTGCTCTTCACCCTGCTGGTAGTGGGTATCCTTACCCTGGTATGCGGGTCTGTTTATTATTTTTCGTACACCAACCGCGTTAAGGATATCCGGACCCGGCTAACCAACAGGGCAATAACGACCGGTCGTCTGCTGAGCCAGGCAGGGGTCTTCGACCAGGCGCTCATACGTAAAATAGACGTTTCCACCTCGCTGGCCATGAAGAATAAGGTAGTGGCAGCCTATGATACGCTGAAACACAGGATCTATTCGTATGGCGATACTCCCGGTGACACACTGAAGACGGATAATGGCGTTATCGACCGGGCCGGCAGGCAACCTAACAGCGGGATCTATTTTACCCAGGGCGACAAAGACGCCATCGCCTTTTACTTTTCCGACAGCAGTAATGCTTTTATCATTATTGCCGCGGCCTTTGACGAGGCGGGGAAGGAAGAGCTTCGTCATCTTCGGCTTGTGTTGTCCCTTAGTTTCATCGGCGGCATCCTTATTTCAGTTATTGGCGGGTATCTTTTTTCCATCAGCCTGCTTCACCCTATCCGTCGTATCGCCGACGAGGTGAATGAGATCTCGGTCCGCAATCTGACACGTCGCATCAGGGCTGCCGGCGGAGACGCGAAAGACGAATGGGATTATCTTTCCGATACGCTCAATCAATTGCTCAATCGTCTGCAGGAAAGTTTCGAGATACAGGGGCGTTTCATCGCCAATGCTTCGCATGAGCTGTCAACCCCGCTAACGTCCATATCCAGTCAGCTCGAAGTTGCGCTTTTCCGGGTCAGGTCGGAAGAAGACTACCGGCATGTCATCCAGTCTGTATACCAGGACACCCGCCAGCTCAGCAAGCTAACCCAGACGCTGCTGGAATTTGCGCGGGCATCGGGCACTGCTGCGGGACTGGAGATCGATCTTATCCGTATCGATGAAGTGCTGTTGCGTCTTCCGGGAGAAATAGTCAAGGCCGATCCTCTTTTTTCCGTGACGCTGAATTTCGACGGATTGCCCGAGGCAGAAGAAGCGTTATTTGTCTTCGGCAATGAAGAGCTGTTATTCACCGCCATCCGCAATATCGTCGCCAATGCATGCAAATACTCGGAAGACCATCACGCCGTCGTACGGCTCTCGGTTGTCGCGAGGGATATCCATATTTCGATAGAGGACAAAGGCCGGGGTATTTCCCCTGAAGAATGGGAAAATATCTTTCAGCCTTTTTATCGCACGGAAGAAGGACACTCCATACCCGGATTTGGTCTAGGGCTATCGCTTGCCCGTCGCATCCTGCAGTTGCATAAAGGATTCATCAGTGTCGACTCGACTGTCGGGAAAGGGTCCATCTTTTATATACAACTTCCTGTAGCCGGCAAAATCTAATTAAATTCTAATCCTGCTCTAAGTCCGTCTTAATAAGTGCATCCAACCTTGTCGGCTTAAACAAATCAAATTGTATGTCTGTCAAAACCCTGGCATTGGCCGGTCTTTTACCGGTGCTGTTATTCTCCTGCGTCAGTAGTAAAAAGTTCAAGGCGCTGCAGTCAAAATATGACTCTCTCAATCACTCCTATAGCGCTCTGCAAAATGATCTCAAAAATTGCAATGATAAAACCGCCGGTCTTACCCGCGACAAATCCAATTGCGATGCCCAGGTGGAGGCTCTTAAAAAACAGGTCGATTTTCTGAAAGCAAACAATACCCAGGCGCTGAAACAGCTGGAGGATATGTCGGTGATCTCCGGCGCGCAGGCCCAGAGTATCAGAAAGTCCCTCGACAATCTCGGGGCAAAGGATGCCTATATCCAAAGTCTCCAGGCGGCCATGGCGCATAAAGACTCGCTCAATATGGCGCTGGTGAATAATCTCAAAGGAGCCATCGGCGATCTGAACGACAAAGACATAAATATAAAAGTCGATAAGGGGGTCGTGTATGTCGACATCTCCGACAAGCTGCTTTTCGCCAGCGGCAAATACGACGTAACGCCAAGGGCGCAGGAGGTATTGGGCAAGGTGGCCAAGGTATTGAAGAGCCAGCCGGATATCGAATTTATGGTTGAAGGGCATACGGACAATAAGCCTTACCGCCGCGGGGTGCTGCTCGACAACTGGGATCTTAGCGTAAAAAGGTCTACGGCTGTCATCCGTATCCTGCAGAATAAATATGGATTGGAACCCGCGCATATGGCTGCGGCGGGACGCGGAGAATATCAGCCCGTCTCTACCAATGATACTGAAGAGGGCCGCGCTCTCAACCGGCGCACCCGGATTGTTATACTTCCCCAACTGGATCAATTTTTCAAGCTACTCGAACACAAATAGATACTTTCCTGCCTGCAGTTTGTGTTTTGTTTGATCCGTACGCCAAAAGCCCTCTGTTCATAAGTCAGAGGGCTTTTTTAATTGGCAATGGGCTTTGCCTGTCCTCAGCAATTTAATTAACAAGATACATCCGGGTCGCGCTATTTATGTATTCCGTAGGTTCAAACGCACCATCGAAGGTATCACTCATCGCATTGAGCTTCACCTCAAGCCCTTGTACCTTGAACCCTATTTCTGGATCATTCCGGTACTTTCTCACGAGTTCGTCATATTTGGAAATAATACCCCGGATGTCAAAAGTCAGCTCACCAAACCGCGTCTTCAGCGACTGCACATCCATCAGTTCGTAATAGATGGGCTGTTTCCAGGTTTTAGCGTCGCCCGACTTCCGGTCAGTAACGAGGCGGGACGCTTCTTTCCGTAACTCTGTCAGGAACTGGTACCGTTTTTCCGCATCGCTTTCTCTGTTGAACCGGCGGGTATATTCGCCGGGGGACACTTTAAGGAGGGAAAGGTTCTGACCGAGTATGGTGTCGTAGTGGATCTGCAGCTTTTCCAGCTGCTTAGATACGATGTCCCATTGCTGCTCTATAAGGTCTTTGTCATAATCGAACTGGCTCAGCTTAGCCGTTAGCAGGAACATTTTCTGGCTTTGGTCTTTCAGCTCTTTTTTTCTATTGCCCAGAGAAGTGATAAAAGAATTGATCCCCAGGAAGAATGCCTGTGAGACAGGGCCGGCGATGGGAACGGCTCCGGACAGGTTGCCCGTCAGCTGGACCATATCGTGTAATACATTCAATGCCGGCTCATGGTCTTTTTGTTTTTCGATGTATTCATAGAATTCTTTGTACCAGGCCTGGTACCCAGGATACTTCATGGGGTCGGCCGTTTCGTTCAGCGTAGAGAAAAAGCTTTTGGCCGAGTTGAAGAGCAGCAGGGGTTTGATCTCCTTGTCCATCGAGACGAGGTTGATGATGGCAGACTGGTAGTTGGCCTGGTAGACGTAGAGTTCGTTCTCCTCGATGGCCTGTTGTTTCTTTTCCAGCGCCTGTACACGCTGTACCAGTTTATCTACTTTATCCCGGGCATCCCGGGAGGAGGCGATCTCCACATCAAGCGAATCCACTTTGTGGTCTAATTTTGCCAGGGTCTGGTCGATGCTTTTTGTCTTTTTATCCAGATTGTCCTGAATGTCGTTCAATACTTTATTACGGATATTCTTGTCGGAAGACAGACTGGTGTCGGCCACCTGGGCGGAAAGATATTGAAGGCAGAGGGAACCGGCCAGAAGTAAAAGGTATTTTCTCAAGAAAGATGGGTTTTTAACGTTATAAAAATAACATTGAAATCCCAAAACAAGGATTAGAAGGATATTAGAATTTAGGCATGCCAGTGTCCCTTCCTCGACTGTTTCCGTGTGTAACATCTCAATTCCTCCTGTCTCAATTTGAAGTATTCACATACTTTCGAGACGGTATGGTCGGTGAGATATGCGGATTCGCTCGATCACCGTTCGATATTCCGACGGCCAGTCTATTCTGTGATACCGGAAATCCCAAAAAAGATATTCCGGAAGAGCTGGCTTTCGGGCTTTTCGCTTGTGTGTTATGGGCTGTTTGCGTGTAATTCTGGCAATTTTGGGCATGGCATAAAGATGCTATTTTATAGATCTATTTAATGTTTGCAATAACGAGGTCCATCAGGGATAGGTAGGCCGTGTGAGGTCATCGTATTTAAAATCATAGATGAACATGGCGTGCCGTTTCATGATGTGCTGCCGGATGATTGGCGTCTATCACGTCAACTTCTTATTTAAACACAACAAAAGTAGATTGGGATACAGCGGCTTTCGCACTATTTCAGAATTTTATGGCATAAAGAAATAGTCGAAAATGAAAATACTACAAGTCGTTTCAAGTTTGAAAAAAGAGCATTCCCAAAGTTCAAAGCTTTCAGATGCCATCGTTGAAAGATTAAGAGAACACGATCCATCGGCAACTGTTGTGACAAGGAATTTGAGCGAATTTTCGCTGCCGCATTTTAGCGACGCTCATTTCAATGCCCTCAATAATATCGATAAGATAGATACAACTCAAAAGGTCGCCATAACCATGCTGTCAGACCGCCTTATCGACGAATTGCTGGAGGCGGATACCATTATCATTGGCGTACCCATGTATAATCTGAGCATCCCGTCTGTTTTAAAGTCCTGGATCGACTTCATCACCCGCGCCGGTAAAACTTTCAAGTATACGCCCGAGGGTGCAATAGGGCTTATCGAAAACAAAAAAGTATACCTTGCTATTGCTTCAGGCGGAGTGTATTCCGCAGGCCCCCGGCAAGCATTCGATTTTACGGAGCCATACCTGAAAGCCATACTCGGATTCCTGGGCCTCACCGACGTCCACACTTTCAGGGTAGAGGGACTGGCAATCCCCGGTATCAAAGACATAGCTCAGGAAAAAGCAATTCAAAGCCTGAGCTCTCATTCCCATTTCAGCAATAAAGTAGCGTAAAACGGAATATCCAGGTTTGTTTAAAAAATGATGATACAATGAAGATCAAACGCGTCCAATTCAACCATTATGGTGCTGCCTCTGAAATGTATATAGGTGAATACGATTTACCCCAGCCGAAGCAAAATGAGGTGCTGGTGAGGGTAAAAGCCGCAGCCATCAATCCACTGGACTGGCGGCAACGACAAGGCGAGATGAAATTGTTTATGGATCGGAAATTTCCTAAAGGGATAGGGAACGATTTCGCCGGGGTGGTAGAGAGTGTTGGCGAAAATGTACGCCATGTCAAGGCCGGCGACGAAGTATTTGGCACCATGCCAATCCGTAACCCAGGCGCTTTTGCGGACGCCCTTGTAACCCAGGCACGCTTTGTCGCAAAAAAACCGTCAGAAATCTCATTTGCCGAAGCGGCCTGTCTTCCCATTCCTGCCGCTACAGCCTGGGCGGCCATCCTCACCAAAGCAAAAGTGTCGGCTCATTCCCGGGTGCTGATCACCGGCTGTACCGGCTCGGTAGGAGCAATGGCAACGCAACTATCGATAGCCACGGGCGCCAAGGTAGCAGGTACCTGCAGCCAGACATCCATGAATAACGCACAGCTTGCCGGCGTCTCTCCTGTATTTGACTACAATGACAAAATCAGCCTTTCCAATACTGAGCCTTTTGACGTAATTTTTGACACAGCCGGTAAGTTGGACATCAAACGCGGGTTATCGCTGCTAAAACCTAAGGGTGTCTTTATCGACATTAATCCAAATGCCGGCAGGATACTGAGAGGTTTGCTATCCCGGAGGTATAAACTTGTCTTTGCTACCATGGGAATGAAGTACCTCCCCAATATCGCAAATTTCGCGTCACAAGGCACCCTAAAACCTGCCATTGGATTGAAAACAAGCTTTTTAGACGCCATAGAAACCATCAAGGCCATCGAGGGAGGTCAAAGAGTGCAGGGGAAAACCGTACTGCTATTTCAGGAATAAAAATTCAACGCAGCATAACTTTGCAACATGGGGAATACGAAACCAATCCACGTCAAGACAATAACGGAGTTTCACCGGCTTTGGGATTTACCACAGCCTGAACACCCATTGATCGGTGTGGCGGACTGTTCGCAGATCAAAAACCTCACCGGGGAATATGCCACCAACGCAGTCTTTGATTTTTATTCCATATGCATTAAACGAGGACTCAATGGCAAAATAAAATATGGTCAGCAACAATACGACTTCGATAATGGCGTCATGTTTTTTGTCGCCCCCGGCCAGGTCTTTGGCGTTGAATTGGATCCCGACAGGCTTTCACAACTGTCCGGCTGGATATTGAACATACATCCCGACTTCCTCTGGAATACTCCCCTGGCAAACAATATTAAACAGTATGAATTTTTTAGCTATTCGGCTAATGAAGCATTGTTCCTTTCAGAAAAAGAGGAATCGATCCTTGACACTATCATTCACAATATCCAATATGAATATGGCAGCAACATCGACAAATTCAGCCAGGGAATCATTATCTCACAGATTGAAACCCTGCTCAATTATGCCGAACGGTTCTATCAACGTCAGTTCATCACCAGGAAGATCAGCAACCATAAAATCCTTGAGCGTCTGGAAAAATTGCTCACCGACTATTTAAACAGAGATGACCTGTCAGAAAAGGGGCAACCCACTGTTCAATATATTGCCGGCAACCTAAACGTATCCACCAGCTATTTAAGCGGACTGCTGAAGATGTTGACCGGAAAAAGCACACAACAGCACATCCAGGACAAAATAATCGAAAAGGCAAAAGAAAAACTTTCGACGACAGACTTGTCCGCGAGCGAAATCGCTTACGAGTTAGGCTTTGAATATACCCAGTCATTCAGCAAGCTATTCAAGGCAAAAACCAACCTCACCCCATTGCAGTTCAGACAGACATTTAGATGAAGCCACGCTGGCACTATTTAAACCTTAATGATCGGATATAGATCGCGCCTTCCTCACCTGCAGGCTATTTACGAACTGATCGTGAGAAACATCAGCCTGTTGCTCGGTTATGCCAACCGGTTCTATGAAAGACAATTCTTCACACGTAAAAAGGTCAGCTCCGATCTATCTGGCCGACCTGCTGTCGAAGTATACGGGCATGTCAACACAGGAACACATCCACGTCAAGCTCATCGAGAGGGCCAAGTCCCTGTTATGGAGCACAGAAATGCCGATCAGTGAGATCGCCTATGAACTGGGCTTTCAGCATCCGTCCTATTTTACAAAGCTTTTCAAATCAAAGACTGGGAAGTCGCCCATAGCGTTCAGAGCGGATCGGCCCAATTAATGCATTTCGACTATTGGCAGCGTAAAATAGAACGTCGATCCCTTTCCCTTTTCACTTTCTACCCATATTTTTCCATTATGGCGTTTTATAATTTCTGCGCTTAGATACAAGCCAATGCCAAATCCGGAAATACGCTCGGTCTCCTGGCTGGACACACGGTAGAACCGTTCGAAAAGCCGGTCAATATCCTGGGGATCGATGCCAATTCCCTGATCCTTTACGCTCAATTGCGCATAACCATGGCTGATCCCGCATTTGACATCAACCATAGAACCTGCAGGGGAATATTTAAGCGCATTCGACAGAAAATTGGAAATTACGTGTCCGATCTTTTCTGCGTCGGCCAGGATCAGTACGGGTGCGCATGGCACAAAGGAGATATTATCATTTGATGAGGCCAGTCTTATCTCCCCGATGGTTTCTGAAACTATGTCATTCAGGTTGAAAATTCTCTTATGTAAATGGATCTTTCCGGACTCCAGCCGGGATACATTTAAAAACCCGTTGATCATTGCATTCATTTTATTAACTTGCTTCTCCACTCTCTCCAATGACTCGCTGAAGAAAGAATTATTCTGTTCCCCAGCGACGACACCAAGCATTTGTACATAAGCTTTCACCGAGGTAAGGGGAGTTTTTAATTCATGGCTTACCATGCCGATAAAATCATTCTTGCGCTGCTCATCCATTTTTTTATCCGTAATATCAAGGACAGATCCGATAAAACGTACCGGCTGATCTTTATCGTTGAAGAGGACCTTTCCTTTTGCTCTTACCCAGCGAAGCTTTTTATCGATCGCACCGACTGTCCGATATTCCACATCATAATCTCCGTTATTTGTGCTTTTTATAAACAAGTTTTTAATCAGATGTCCTATTCTTTCGCGATCGTCTTCGTGAAGACCCAGCAAAAAGTCCTGTTCATAGGTGACCCTGCCTTTGTGTGATATGCCAAAAAGTTCACGGCAGCGCTCGTCCCATTTCAAAGTTCCATTCAGCAGATCCATGTCGAAAGTGCCCAGCTCTGCCGCACTTGTAGCAAGCCGTAAATGTTCTTCGCTGGCCCTGAGCTCTGCCAGAACTTTTTCAATCTTTTGCCGGTTGAGTATCTGTTCGGTCGTCTCACTGCAAACGACCAGAACCCCTGCCGGCCTTCCGGTCTCGTCATTTACCCTGCTGTAGCTGAACGTCCAGTATACGTCTTCAAGCCTGCCATTCCGATAGATGGGAATGCACTGGTCCCGCTGCCAAACCGATTCTCCTTCCAGCAATACCTGCCTGATCAATGGATTGATGATAGGCCATATCTCGGGCCAGCAATCTTCGCCCCGCTGACCAAGAGCGTCCGGATGTTTGCCGTCATTGCCGAGGCTGGGCCGATAAGCATCATTGTAGAATTGAATTAGTTCCGGTCCCCACCATAAAAACATGGGAAACTTCGAATTAAGCAAAATGCTCAGGGTGGTTAACAAGCTTTGCGACCATGTGTCCGGGCTGCCAACAGCCGTTTTTGCCCAGTTGAACGCGCGAGTCAACCGTCCCATTTCGCCGCCTCCTTCCAGGTATTGAGCAAAAGTTCTATTGAGGTTCTTCTGTAAAGACATGTTGCGCCAGATTTGGTTACTGCTGCAGGGTCCTTTACATTACAAGTTAAGACAATATCTTTAATCCATGAAAACGTGAAGATTATGGCTTGAAAAGCAGAATTTTGCGGTGTGTAAACCCTATAAATTATTGCTGCGCCCAATCCTCAATTATTGTTGCGCCCAATCCTTCTTCAGGTAGTAGTTCAGGTAAATATCGATCAAAGGCGCCGCTGCGTAATTCGGATAAGCGGTAAGGATCCTGGACTTATATTCAGTCTTTGACTTAGAAGAAGTCAGCGCCTGGTCGACAAAATCCAGGTATTTCAGATCTTCGCCCAGCACCGAACGGTTAGCCGGCTGACCGTGCCCGGGCAAGATCACCGTATACTCTGACTCGCTTTGCACCTTTTTTATTGCCTTACGCCAGCCATCCGTATTCCCGGAAATAAACAAATGGGTCTTGTTATAGACAATATCCTGTGCGATATAGGTCTTTGCCTCAGGGATCTTTATCACCAATGACACCGCGTCTTCGTTGTCCACCGACTTTTCAAAAATGAAGGTCACCCCATCTATCACTTCCCGGCCCTCTTCCTGGACGTTTTTGGGAATATTTATGGACTTTGCCATTATCGCGCCGAATTGTTGCTCACGGGCCTTTAGTGTCTCCTGGCCACTCTTCCCGATATTGGCCTTGGTTTCCGCAAGCGCATATACGGCTGCATCCGGGAAAGCATCTCCAAAACCCAGGTAGTGGTCAGGGTGGTCATGAGAGACATAGAACCGCGCTACCGGTTTTTTCAGGCTGTCGGTCAAGGCCCGCAACTGTTGTCCATAAGGGGCAAAAAACTGGCCGTCCACTACGATCAGCTGATGCGGCAGCTCGATCACATGGCTCGTATTCGCAAACATCTGGTCCGGCGCCACCAGCGTATATATCTTCAGATGTTTTGTACTGGCAGATAACACGACAGTACCTTTGGGTAACTCCTGCGCCTGTCCCTGGCCCCATACGGCCAGCCCCAGCGCCACGGCTAGAATGATCTTTTTCATGTGTAAAATTGATTGGTGTGTGATTTACCTTGTAACTATTACGAAACAAAGGTACCAGCGCCCAAAGCCAACCCTACTATCATTACGCCTCCGTTGTTATCAATTTGCATATTCCAGCCTGTATGCGGCCGGAGAAAGTCCCGTCATCGACTTGAAGAACCGGACAAAATTCGAAGGAGCGGAAAAATTACATTCATAGCTGATCTCGGCAATAGTCTTGCCTGTCGACAGTAATTCGTTCTTGCACACCAGCAGCAGTTCCCGCCGTATGATCACCGTAGCATGCTGACCAAACGTCTCGAGGCATAGATGGTTCAGCCTGTTCCTGTTCACTCGCAGCATCTCCGCATATTCCTTTACGCTCTGCTTTTCGCGGACATGCCGTTTCAAAAGCTCTTTGAACTTCAGCACCTCCGTATTCCTGTACAGATTACCCTTTAACCCATAGCAGGCCGCATAGTACCTGTTGAGCAGGATCAGCAGCTGATACAGGTAAGCCCGCAACAGCTGCTGGCTATCCTCCGACAAAGACCCGATCTCCAGCCTGATGCGCTGCAGCAATACCGCGAAATCCTTCATGACCTCACGCTCCAGCGGAAGCAGCGGAGGATGGTCGGAGTTGCCAAAATAATAAAGCCGGTGCAGGAACAGCTGGTCTTTCAGGAAGGACTCTATAAACTCACCCTCAAAGATCACCATCATGCAGTCAGGCGTCGTCTCCATCAGCCATTGCCTGGGCTCCGCCGGCGGCAGCAGCAACACGGCCGGGGCGCTGAATCCGAGCCGCCTGCCCTCCAGCAGTACTTCCCCGTCGCCCTTCATGAAAAAAAAGACCTCATAAAAGCTTGTCGCATGTGTCTCCTTCAGCGAGATACTCTTACCCGGGATCTCAGAAAGGCTGAAACAGTCCACCAACAATTCTTTTCCATATTTATATTTGTGAAAATCAAATTTTATCATGTCTCAGCTTCTTAAAGAAAATATCGCCAAACATATTTCTCTGACAGAGGAAGAGACCGGGCAGTTCTGCAGCCTCTTCGCGCCAAAGATATTCAAAAGAAAAGAGTTTTTCCTCCGGGAAGGTCAGGTATGCACCTATGAAGGGTTTGTCACCAGCGGACTCTTCCGGGTCTATCACGCAGATACCAACGGGTTCGAGCAGGTGCTTTACTTTGCCCCGGAAGACTGGTGGATCACCGACATCGACAGCTTCACCAACCAAAAACCCTCCGATCTATACATAGAAGCGCTGGAAGACAGCGAAATTCTGCTGATCTCCAAAAAAGACAAGGACTTCGCGTTCGAGACCTATCCCAGGATAGAAAAACTGTTCCGGATAATGACCCAAAAGACCCATGTCGCCCTTCAGCGCAGGATGATCGACAACCTGGGAAAGACAGCCGACCAGCGATACCAGGACTTTATTAGCAGGTATCCTCAGCTCTATAACAGACTTTCGAACATACAGATTGCCGCCTACCTGGGCATCAGCCATGAATTCCTCAGTAAAATAAGGAAGAAGATCGCCGGAAAACAATAACCATGCAGCCCTGCGGTTATTGAACTTGTTCAATGTTTTTCCCCGGCCACGGCAGTAGCTTTGTTTCGGGTTCTAATCATCTTCTTACTTTTAATTTTATCCAGTATGGGATCACAAGTTCAAATTTTCAAAAAGGTCAACGCCGGGTCATTCGTCCTCGATGTCTACAACGCTGCTGAGAACAGCTTTGGCGTGGCATCTGTTATCGTTTACGGCCAGGAAGACGCCGTGCTGGTGGACGCCCAGTTCACGCTCGCCGATGCAGAAAAGGTCGCCCAGGAGATCAAAAATTCGGGAAAGAATCTTACCGCCATCTACATTTCCCACGGCGACCCCGACTTTTATTTCGGCTTGCAGGTGTTCAAAACCTACTTCCCTGACGTCACCGCCTATGCGTCTCCCGCAACGGTGGAACACATAAAGGCCACCGCCCAGAAAAAGCTTGAGGTGTGGGGCAAGAACCTCGGCAAAGCCATCACCAGCAATGTCGTCCTGCCGCAGGTGTTACAGGGAAATTCGCTGAAACTCGAAGGCCAGAACCTGGCGATCGTCGGCCTGGATGAATCCCCCAGGAATACCTTTGTCTGGATCCCCTCAGCTAAGGCTGTAGTAGGCGGGATCAATGTTTTCGGAAATACATTTCACCTCTGGATGGCAGACGCCCAAACCCATGAAGCCCGGGCCGGCTGGATCTCTGTTCTCGACAAGATAGGCGCCCTTCAGCCTGAGATCGTAGTCCCAGCGCACGGCACATCCAACGCCGACCTGGACCTTACTTCCGTAAACTACACCAAAGACTATATCCTCTTCTACGAGGACGCGTTGAAGAAATATACCAGCTCCGAAAGCCTGATCAAGGCATTAAAAGAGAAATATCCTTCCGCCGGCTTCGAGACTGCCCTTCAGCTGGGCGCCAAGGTCAACACCGGGGAAATGAAATGGTAAACGCTTTCAAAAACCATCACCATGACAAATCTGGAGATCGTACGCAGCACCTATGAAGGCAAAAACTCGGCCGAGAACGGCCGGAACCTCGCTGCCTATGCAGCCGCAGACATCGTCTGGACCGAAGCCAAAGGCTTCCCCTACGGCGGCACGTACACCGGCCTGGAGGCTATCGGCAAAAATGTCTTCCGCCGGCTGGCGACGGAATGGACTGATTATAAATTCACGCCCGAAGGTTATGTCGCCGAAGGAGATCGCATCGTCGCCTACGGCACTTATTCCGCCGTAAACAACAGTACCGGCAAACCGATGCAGGCACGCGTGGCTCACGTTTGGAAGTTGAAAGACGGGAAGATCATTTCTTTCGAACAGTTCGTGGATAGCCAGACCGTCAATGACTCTTTCGGCAAGTAGCATTTTGCCATTAATGCAATACTTTTGCATCAATGGCGAAAGTATTTGTAACAGGCTCAGCCGATGGGCTCGGGCAATTGTCCGCACAGGCCCTGATAGCTCAGGGGCACGAGGTGGTCCTGCATGCACGTAATACTATGCGCGCGGGCGATGCGCTGAAGAAAACACCGCGCGCAGCAGCGGTCTTAACGGCGGATCTATCCGATATAGAGGAAACCAAAAAGCTTGCGGAGGAGGTGAATAAGATCGGGCCCTTTGATGCCGTGATACATAATGCAGGGGTCTACCAGGTGCCGGCACCGGTGTTATTTTCGGTGAATACATTAGCGCCTTATATCTTAACCTGCCTGATCCGGAAACCACAGCGTCTGATCTACCTTAGTTCCGGGATGCACCAGGGTGGAAGCTCAAAACTTGAGGATTTTAAAAATAACGTCCATCGGATAACGTACTCCGATACTAAGCTGCATGTATTAATGCTTTGCAAAGCGGTAGCACGAAATTGGCCTGGAACATATGCCAATACCGTTGACCCCGGCTGGGTACCGACAAAGATGGGCGGGGCCGGGGCGCCGGATAATTTGCAAAAAGGTTATGAGACCCAGGTATGGCTTGCAGTAAGTAATGATAAGAAGGCTCAGGTGAGCGGTCGTTATTTTTTCCATCAGGATGAAAGGCGATACAATCAGGATGCTGACAATGTGGAGCGACAGAAGAGGTTTTTGGAGGTATGCAGGGAGGTTACTGGGGTAGGGTTTCCGGGGTATTCTTAACAAAGCATAAAACGAAGTTTATCTACTTCACTGCACGCCGTATTTTCCGTTTTAAACCCGCCAAAAAAGAAATTGGCCCGGGGAATTCAACCCTCCGGTGCCGTACAAACAGTATATTTGTACACTACAATTCAGCCCATGCAGGAACAACTATTCAACAAGCTGGTCGCCATCCGGCGCCAACTACACCAACAGCCGGAACTTGGATTCACCGAATTCAAAACAGCCGCATTGGTCGAAAGCCACCTGCAGGAACTGGGCATTCCCGTTGAACGGGTTGCCGTCACCGGCGTCGTTGGCACGCTGAAAAAAGGAGAAGGCCCCACGGTGATGCTTCGTGCGGATATGGATGCCTTACCCGTATTGGAAGATACCGGGCTGCCTTTCAGCTCGACAACAGATGGATTGATGCATGCCTGTGGGCACGATCTGCATACGACCATGCTGATCGGCGCCGCCTGTTTGTTAAAAGAGGCCGATTTTGAAGGGACGGTAAAGTTCGTTTTCCAACCCGCTGAGGAAAGCAACCAGCGCAGTCCGGTAAAAGGAAAGTCGGGAGGCCAGCTGATCGCCGAGAGCGGTCTGCTCAAAGATGCCGAAGCAGCTGTCGGTATGCACGTCCACCCCATGATACCCACTGGCAAACTGGCTTATCGCAACGGGGAAGCCCTCGCCAATGTCGGCAACTTCTCGATCCGCATCACTGGCAAAGGGGGACACCCAGGCGCAATGGAACTCGTTGTCGACCCCATCCTGATCGCCGGCCATCTGATAACCCGGGCGCGAAATTTCATTGCCGATCCCGCCACCACCGTGCTGGCTTTTGCCCATGTAGAAACCCTGGCCAAACCCAGCTTCAACGTCATTCCCAACAGCATCCTGTTACAGGGCTCCCTGAGAGCGATACAACTCGCCGTATACCAGCAGCTGGCAGCACAGCTCCAACAACTGACGCAGCAGCTGGAGACAGAATTCAACTGCCAGATCGAGCTGGACTATAGCGCCTACTACCCCAGCCTGCTCAATGACGCCGGCATACAGGAACAGATAGCAGGGGTGCAGAAAAAGATCTTCGGCCCATCGAATATCATCGAAAGTCCGATACACCTCATCGGAGAAGACTTCGCCTTTTATTCGAGGATGATGCCGGCACAGTTCTATTACCTTGGCGCCGGGCCACAGGAAGGCGACAACTTCTTCCTGCATCACCCGCAGGTGATCTTTAACGAAGACTGTATCCAATACGGCTCGCCCTTTCTGGCGGAAGCCGCTACGGCGCTGCTGCACGCGCTATGTGCACAGGCATGAAAGAACTCCTAAGAACTTTCCACTAAAGAAAGATATTTTACTTGGGGCGCCTGCTTCGGCTGGCAGGCTTTTAGTCCTTTCTGAAATTTTTTGAATACATCCAGACAAAAGTTCTCTCCTTTTTAAAACGCGAAATCAATAAATTTACAGATATGGCAAAACAAACAATCAGTAAAGAATATAAAGTATTCCTCGAGGAGATTAAGCGGAAAGTTTACGAAGCGCAGTACCAAGCCAATCGAAAGGTGAATAAAGAATTAATTGGATTATACTGGCACATTGGGCATTCAATTGTAGATCGACAAAAACAATTTAAGTGGGGCAAGTCAGTCGTAGAAAAATTGGCAACAGACCTACAAAGTGAGTTCCCCAGCATGAGTGGATTCTCCGCTCAAAATCTTTGGTATATGCGAAAGTTTTTCAGAGAGTATAGTGGAGATGGAAAACTCCAACCATTGGTTGGAGAAATAGGTTGGAGCCATAATATTATCATTATGGACAAGTGCAAGGATAAATTAGAAAAAGAGTTTTATATTAAAATGACCATGAAGTATGGATGGACAAAAAATGTCCTCATACACCAAGTTGAAGGAAAAACTTATGAGCGATTTTTATTAGGCCAGTCAAACTTTGATAAGGCTGTACCCGAAAAATACAAACAGCAGGCCAAGCTGGCTGTAAAGGATGAATATAACTTTGAGTTTTTGGAGATATCAGATATACATGTAGAGAAGGAACTAGAAGCCGCTATTATGAAAAACATGCGGCGATTCTTACAGGAAATGGGCGGCGACTTCACTTTTGTTGGCAATCAGTATCGATTACAGTCTGGCGAGGAAAATTATTATATAGATATACTATTATATCATCGGCGCCTCAAATCACTGATAGCCATTGAGTTAAAAGCAGGAAAATTCAAACCATCATATGCGGGCCAAATGAATTTTTATCTGGCTGTTTTGAACGATCAGATAAAGACAGAAGAAGAAAATCCATCTATTGGTATTATTGTTTGTAAAGAGAAAGACAGGACTACAGTGGAATACGCGTTAAAAGAGACTAATAATCCCATAGGCGTAGCTTCTTACAAAGTGACCCAATCTTTACCCAAAAACATGAAGAAATTCCTTCCTTCCCCAGCGGAAATAGTGGAGAGCCTATCGGGAATAATAGACGTCGTCAAATAATTCTTACAGTGTCCGATCGCGGCAGCAGGTAATGCGCGCTTTCCAGCAAGAACGAACTACCTGGCTTTGCGGACAAACAATAATATAATTCCAGGGACAACAAGCCCCGACAATCCGATCAACTTCCCGGCCAGTGCGCCGAGCAAACAGCCGCCTAAAAAACCAGATAGTATAAGGGCATCGTGTTTTAGACTTTCCATTAACGCCGGAGGTCTTTTTCCGGTGGAAATATAACTGAACAGATTGAGGGCCGCCTGTGTAGTATTACCCGTCATCATGGTAGTCGGGCCATAGGTGTCTTTGCTGAAAAGCTTTCCGAAAGCGTTTTGCAAGCCCATGGCAAAAACCACCAACAGGGCAATGGCAAAACCGGTACGCATAGAAATAATGTGCGCATAGGTCAATAGCAGGGATGCCAGGCCCCCTGCGATCAGCAGGATTGCTTCTGCCCGCAGTATGCTGTATTTATTTCGGCTGGAAGCAGATACCCATCCTCCCGTCATAACGGCCAAAAAGAAAACCGGGAAGGTCAGCAGCCGCACCCAGGTGACGAGCTCGGCGCCATTGATGATATCATAGGCAAATACAATGAAATTACCAGTGACGTGTGCGGAGAACAACTTATCTGCCGAGACGAAAGTGATGGCGTCGCAAAATCCCGCGGTGAGGACCAATAAAACTGTGTTGTATCGGGTGATCAATTTATTATTCAGGTTTTGTAAAGATGGACTTCGGCAGCAGACAATGCACCCCCACATTGCCATCCACCAGCTGGGTAATATTCACATCCACGGCAACGCTGCACAGCATATAAGCATCGGCCTGGGACATCTTTTTCTCCTCCATGAGATAAGCGATCATCTCGCGTACCGCAATATGGGTAGCCGCATTGAGATCACGGTCGCAACCCATGGTGATGACATGGGTCGGGGTCTCCGCCCGCGGCCAGTGCAACGTCTTGCCTTTGTGTACGATGAATTTGAGTTTGCCGATGAGAGAGGTCTCGATCGCGGTGATATCCACTTCCCCATTGCCCTGGGCGGCATGCCCATCGCCGATCTCGAATAATGCGCCTTTCACGTGCACGGGAATGAACAGCGAAGAGCCTTCCACCAGGTCTTTATTATCCAGATTGCCGGCATTGATCCATGGCGGGGCACTGTTCCAGCGGCCAGCGGCTGCGGGCGGCGCCACTCCGGCACTGCCGAAAAATGGATGCAGGGGAATGTTTATTCCATCGGCAAAATGACCGATCATCTTTTCGCGATCTAATTGGATGATCCGCATTTTCCTGTCGAAGATCTCGTCGGACAGAAACCCGGCCTGGCCGATCGCGTTGTAACCATAAGGGATAGCCAGCCTGATGGAATCATAATGTATTTCCAGCACATCCCCCGGCTCGGCCTCTTCGACATATACAGGTCCGGTGAGCACATGTCCACCCGGCCCCCTTTCTTTGACAGCCTGTACATCCCTTAACTCTTTCTCCACCTGATCCGCCGGAACACCGGCAGCTTCCAGCCTTTCAGGATTGGATGTCAGCACGGTGCGGATGCGTACGTAATCTTCGGAATGTATACGCAGGACGGGAGCCGCCCCGGACCAATAGTAACCCCAGGCCACGGTAGCGGGAGAAGGATCAAGCACATAAGGATTGGAGACCGAACCCAGCCGCTGCGCCTCCAGGGATAGGGCCAAAACGCTGAACAGCAGCAGCAGGAATGCTTTAGTGGGGGATAACATGGTTGATTGGTAGTGGTTGGATCAAATATATACCTTATTTTGTGGTACAAACCTGTTCCATGCAAAAGATCCCCCTATTACCTGTCCTTGCGATCATCGCCTGTATCGCGGGTTGCTCTAAACATCATGATCGCCCTCTTACACCGGATGAGATACTGCTGACCAGCGGCACCTGGAAGCTGCAAAGATCAGATTCGACTCATATGAGTTACTCCGATTCGGTCCTGGGGCATACCAGCTTTATTCCCCTGGACTGCAGTGATCAACCCCATTATATTTTTAAACCGGACTACACGATAACAGCATATAACCAATGCGAGCAACCGGCGAAAACGGCTTCCGGCTGGAAATGGGGGCTGGGCAAATACCTGTCAATGTCTATCGACATCCCTTTTCAACGGGGTTCTATGCCTCCCGAACTGCCAAGCGACTCGGTGCTCCTTCTCACAAAAGATTCGCTGGTGGTCAGTTGGGAGATTTACCTGTATTATGAAACCCCGCTGTGGACCGGCGGGGTCACCGGCCACATACGGATAATAGACCGCTATACACATTGATAATCAGCCTACTTATCCCTCAGTTAAAGGTGAGTGGGTAATATTAACCAAATACCGTAAAAAACCATTATCTTTCCTCTGGGTATTAAGCAATTAACTGCAAAATCTACTACATTATCTACCAACCTTTGACATCTGTTGCAAAAACGGACAGGCAGGAATTTTATTAACTATTCAAAACTACTGACGTCTTATGAGACTGGCCAGACTAACAGCCTTTTTTCTACTCGTATTGGGTCTCTATGTTTCGGGGCAACCCACGGGTCAAGCAGTAGCCGTGCACGTTACTGACGACAATGGACAGCCTCTTGCCGGCATTACGGTCCAGATAAAGGGCACACCAAGAAAATATGTTACCAATGCAGCGGGGGAACTGACCATCAATAATGTCCCACCAGGCGCTGTCCTCATCTTTACCGGCGTCAATGTCGAGGAGATGGAAATGGCCGTGGGCGGAAAGACAGAGTTGACCACCCGTCTTAAAACAAAAGTGGCCGCGCTGGAAGATGCGGTAGTGACAGGGTTCCAACGTATCGACCGTAAGAAGTTCACCGGCGCCGCCGTCACCATCAAAGCGGACAGCATCAAGATCGACGGTGTCAATGATATTAGCCGGATGCTGGAAGGACGCGCGGCAGGCGTCTCCATCCAGAACGTATCGGGTACTTTCGGTACCGCCCCCAAGGTACGTATCCGCGGCGCTACCTCTATCAGCGGGGAGAATAAGCCGCTCTGGGTGATCGACGGGGTAGTCCTCGAAGACATCGTGAACGTATCCAACGAACAGCTGACCAGCGGTGACGCCAGCACGCTGCTCGGCTCGAGCGTCGCCGGTCTCAACATCAACGACGTCGAGACCTTTGATATCCTCAAGGACGCGTCCGCCGCGGCCCTCTACGGAGCCCGCGCCATGAACGGGGTTATCGTCATCACTACCAAAAAAGGGAAAGCCGGCGTGCCCAGAGTCAATTATACCGGCACGTTCGGTCTCCAATTACGCCCCTCCTATAGCACTTATGACATCATGAACTCGGCCGACCAGATGTCGGTGAACGCGGAGATGGAAAGAAAATTCAACCTCTTTTACCCGACGATGGTCAATGCCCAGAACTCCGGAGTATATGGCGAACTGGGGAAACTCCTCCAGACACCGAACGCCAACGGCATCTTTGCCGTGCAAAATACCCCCGAAGCCAGACAGGCCTGGCTCATGAAATACGCCAATGTCAATACCGACTGGTTCAAGCTGCTCTTTAAAAATTCCGTCAACCAGACCCATTCATTAAGCATTTCCTCCGGCAACGAAAAAGCTACCACGTATTTATCAACGAGCTATTACAACGATCCCGGGTGGACCGTGGCCGATAACGTAAAAAGTTATACGATCACCCTCAACCAGACCTATACTCCCAGCAACAGACTGACCTTTGGATTCCTCGTCGGCGGCAACGTGCGTCAACAACAGATATCCGGTACGGAGAATAGAAGCACAGACCCCGTAATTGGCGTCTACTCCCGTGACTTTGATATCAATCCCTTCACCTATGCCCTGACCACCACCCGTACGCTGCCCGCATTCAATGATGACGGCTCCTATAATTTTTCTACAAGGAACTATACGCCTTTTAATATACTCTACGAACTAAAGAATAACTCCACCCACCTGAACGTACTTGACGGAAAGATACAGGGAAGACTTTCTTATAAGATAACCCCCTTTCTGTCTTATGACTTTATCGGAGGTCTCCGTTATGCCAAGACCACCGAAGAACACAACGTGCTGGATAATTCCAACGAAGCCAATGCCTATCGTTCAGGAGACCCTAACTACCCGGGCTACACCAGCATCATCAATGAAAACAACAAATTCCTCTACCAGGACCCTACCCTGCCCTTTAACCAGGCCGTTTCGGTATTACCCTATGGCGGGTTCTACAAACGCACAGACAGAACGCTCTCTAACTACAGCGTCCGCAACCAGCTGAATTTTAACCAGAGTTTTGACGATCGTAAACACCAGATCACGGCGCTTTTAGGACAGGAATATATCTCCACGAACCGTCAGACATCCAGCGACGTGGGTGTCGGCTATCAATGGAACACCGGCGGTACCCCCTTCGTCGACTACGTCTATTTCAAACAACTGACGCAAACGAATGGAGTATACTATGGCATGCTCAATGAATACAACCGCAACGCTGCCTACTATGCCAATGTACAGTACACGTATAACAACCGGTATACCATCATGGGTACGGCCCGCACCGATGGTTCCAACCTGATGGGCAATACCACGCGTAACCGCTACCTGCCTACCTGGACCGTCGCCGGCGTCTGGAACGTCGACCAGGAAAAGTTCATGGAGCCGCTGCAGGCCGTCATCAGCCACCTGATGCTTAAATCCAGCTATGGCCTCAACGCCAGCATCGGCAACGCCATCAACAGCACCACCATCCTGAAATCCGCCATCACCAACCGGCAGTATCAATCGGACCAGCAAACAGCCATCAATATCCAGGACCTCCAAAACCTGGACCTCACCTGGGAAAAGAAATACGAGTTCAACGTCGGTACAGACATCGGCTTGTGGAACGACCGGGTCAATCTGATCGTCGACTACTATAGGCGCCGGAGTTTTGACCTGGTAGGTCTGGTCCGCACGGCAGGCATCGGTGGAGAGGTCAACCAATTCGCCAATTACGCCAATATGAACTCGCACGGTCTTGACATCTCGCTGACAGGCAAGATCCTCCAGGAAAGGGATTATGGTATCACCAGCACCTTCAACTTTGGATGGAACATCACCAAGATCACCAACCTCAGGAACAACCCCAATATCTGGAGCCTCGTAGGCGAAGGCGGCGGGGCACAACAGGGATTCCCCGTCCGTGGTCTCTTCTCCATTGCCAACAGGGGCCTTGACCCTTACTATGGCTTCCCGCTGTTCCTCAATGACAGCGGTATCGTAAGCCCGCAGGTCAATCTCAGCAGTCTCAATACGTCACATCTGAAGTATGAAGGTCCTTCTGACCCGACCATTACCGGCGGCTGGTCGAATACCTTCCGCTACGGAGCCTTCTCGCTAAATATGCTTATTACCTACCAGGCAGGCAATAAGATCCGGCTGCGGCCCGTCTATACCAGCATCTATTCCGACCTGGATGCCCTTCCCAATGAATTCAAACGACGGTTCGAACTGCCCGGAGACCAGAAGCTGACGAATATTCCGTCTGTACAGATGTTTTCACAAGCAGGCTATATCCTGCAACAGGAATCCGCCTTTCCCTATAATAATTACAACTATTCATCGGATCGGGTGGCCGACGGGGGTTTTGTCCGGCTAAAGGCAGCCACATTCTCTTATCAGCTGCCCTCACAACTGCTGGCCAAAGCCGGCATGAAAAGCGGGTCTCTCTCTGTAGTCGCTAACAATCTGTGGCTGATCTATTCCGATAGCCGGCTGCACGGTCAGGATCCGGAATTCTATGCCACCGGCGGCGCCGCCTTACCGGTAAACAAACAAGTCACCGTTGCACTAAGACTCGGGCTCTAAAACATTCTACAGTATGAAAAAAATATTTCACTATATCCTGCTCCTGACACCGGCCGTTTATCTGAGCGCCTGTAACAAGCAACTGGGCAAACTCCCTGATAACAGAGCCGTCATCACAAACGTCGACCAGGTGACACAACTGCTGACATCGGCCTATCCTCACGCCATCTACGCTCCTTTTACCGAGCCGATGAGCGACAACTCGGAAGATAAGGGTGCTGCGCCTGCAACCGCCGACCCGGAATCCTACCAGATCAATTCCCAGGCGTACAGGTTCCAGGACGTCACCACCGTCCGGTTTGATTCACCCACCGCCTACTGGGACTCCTGTTACCGGGCGATAGCCACGGCCAACCTGGCGCTCACCTATTGCAATGGCCCCGACTCGGCCAACTTCGCCGCTCAAAAAGGCGAGGCGCTGGTCTGCCGGGCCTATGCGCATTTTATGCTGGTGTGCCTTTTCGCCAAACCTTATAATCCCAGCACTGCCGCGACCGACCTGGGGATCCCCTATGTCACAGCGCCACAGACCTCCGTATTCCAAAAGTATACAAGAGGCACCGTCGCCTCGGTCTACGCCAACATCGAAAGCGATCTCACCCGCGGTCTGGCGCTGATCCAGGACAAGATATATGGCACAGCACCTAAATTTCATTTTACCCAACAGGCCGCACATGCATTCGCCTCCCGGTTCTACCTTTTCAAAGGAGACTACAACCAGGTGATCGCCCACTCCTCCGCAGTCTTCGGCACCGCCGATCCGGCGACGCTGATCCGCGACCAGGTAACCCTGTACAACACCCTGCAGTATCAGCAGCTCACTGTCAATTATGTATCTTCTACCAATAACGCCAATATCCTGTTACAGGAGGCGCAGAGCAACTATTTTGACAACTACGCCTCGTATCGCTATGGATATGGTCTGGGCACATATAACAATGTCATCAATGGCGGTAATGTCACGCATGGCTCCTATGCCGTCATCACCTATGGTGCAACGCCCCAGGTGTTTAACTTCCCCAAATGGAGCCCCTACAATGTCGGACCTGCTTCCAACAACATCCGCTACGGACTCTTCCCCCTGTTCAGCATGGAAGAAGTGTTGATGAACAGGGCAGAAGCCTATGCCTGGGTCGGGAATTATGATGCCGCCGTGGCCGATCTCAATGCCTGGGTCAGCAAAAACATCAATAACTATAACCCGGCCACCAACAATGTCAGCGTCGCCAGCGCGGACGCATGGTACCAAACCCCGGACAATATCTCGCTGATCCTGGCAGCTCTCGACTTCAAACGCGTCACGTATATGCAGGAAGGACTAAGATGGTTCGACAACATCCGTCTCGGATTCACCATCTATCGTTTTGCAGGCAGCGATTTTAACACCCTGGTGGATTCCATATCGCCCTCTGATAAACGAAGGGTCTTGCAGCTGCCAGCCGAAGCAGTCGCCGCAGGTCTCGAATTAAACCCACGATAAAATTTCTAAGATGAAAACCTTTATAAAAAACCTACTTCCATTAATAGCCCTTATCGCGCTGGCGGGCATCAGCTCCTGCAAAAAGGATAGCTTCACGCCGCTGACCACTCCGCCGGTAGGTCTGGGTGGTGACAATGGACCCAAAAACGCTATAGACCAGTTCATCCACGATAGCATGACCGTTCCGTACAACGTGGCCGTTTATTATAAATGGCTGCCGGGAGAACTGGACTTCCCGAGTGCCATCACCCCGCCCGACGAATCCAAGGTGATCCCCATCTGTCAGGCACTGCTGAACGTAGCCTATGCGCCTTACAACCAGCAAACGGGCTCTACCACTTTCCTGAGACACTATCTGCCCAAGGCGCTGGAGCTGGCGGGCAGCGCCGAATACCTCGCCAATGGCGCCATATTCCTGGGACAAGCCGAAGGCGGCACGGCCATGTTGCTATACACTGTAAATGATTACAGCCGGCTGAAACAGGATTCCAATACATTCAAACAAACGATGCATACCATGCACCACGAGTTCGGACATATCCTGCATCAAAATGTGCTCTACCCCGTGGCCTTTAAAACGATCTCAACGGGTTACACCGCCCAATGGTATAATATACCGGATGCAACGGCGCGCCAGAGCGGTTTTATCACCGCCTATGCACAGTCGGCTCCCGACGAGGACTTTGTAGAAATGATCAGCAGCATGCTTTCCGGCGGCCCCAACGGCCCCTCCGGCGGATATGACGAGTACGAACAATTACTGACGCAGACAGGCGGTCCGGGCTCCACAGGATATCAGACCATCAAGGCAAAAGAAGCCGTCGTCGTCGACTATTTCCAACGCGTATGGAATATCGATTTCTATGCCCTGCGCGCCAAATGCCGCACCGCATTCGTGAATTATTTGCAATAAACTCGTTTAATCGAAGTAAGATGAAAAAGATACTATTATATACGCTGGCTGTAATGACGATAGGGTCAGGCTGCCGGAAAACATACAATGACACTATCCAGGGTCAGACGCCGGACCAACGTGTGGCCGCAGCCCTTACCGCCTATAAACAGAAGCTCACCAGCGCCCCTTATGGCTGGATATTTTTGGAAAGCACGACGGGTACCGCCTACAACCAGGGCGTCAGCCAGACGGGCCCCAAGATCGTCCTGGCCTACTATATGCAATTTACCGACAGTGGCCGCGTAACGATGCTCTCCGATTTCGATCCGACGATGGCCGCAATCCCCAAGACCTCCAGCTATAATGTCAAGGAGCTGACCCGGCCGGCGCTGATCTTCGACACGTACAACTATCTTCACGTCCCCTGCGACCCGGACCCGAACGTATCGCATAGCCCCTTTGGATTTGGCTATGGCTGGGGAACAGATTTCGAATATTCTTTTTCCGACTCCGTCGCCGCCACTTCGCTGGGCGATACCATCAGACTCATCGGTAATCTCAATAGCGCACAGGGTATGCTGATAAAAGCCACGCAGCAACAGCGGGACGCCTATCTGAACGGGAATGTGCAGAACCTGATGGTCGGGGCATCCAATCTGAATAATATCCTCGAATACTTCAAACGGCTCTCGCTGGGTGGTGTCAGTTACGAGATAAGATTCGATGCCGTTAACCGTACGATAACCTTCACCTGGGTAGACGCCAGCGGCGCCATTAAGACCTCTACCGTCTCTTATTATATCACCAGTACGCGAATTATGTTTTCCTCCCCTATTGTCAACGGCAATCAGAAAATAACGGGGATCGACAATCTTTCCTGGAATGCCGGCTCCTCCACTCTGACCGTCACCATCGGCGGGCAGCAAGGGACGGTCACCGGCGCCGCCGCACCGATACAGGTGGATGCCGGCGCCGCTGCAAGATGGTGGAACTATGGTGTGAATAATGGTTATTTCTGGGCCTCGGGATATGGTTTTCATGTCAACGGCGTGGATGACGCCTATGGCGTGAGACAGCTTACCGACTCGGGAAGAGTATTCTATTACTATGCCTACTGGCCCGGCTATTATTCGAATCCGCTGGACCGTTTTCGTCCCATTGTACTGGGCAACAATGGTCTGTACTGGAACTCTTATGGCACCGTTTCCAACCCGCCCCTCTATCTCTCGGACGGAAGGGCCGTCTTTACAAAATTTACCGACCAGGGTACTGTTCCACCGGGTGGACCGGTCGCGAAGTCCGATGCCACTTTGTATAATTCAGCAGGGTATTATTTCATCCAGAATGGTGAAAAGAATTATGACATGGTGCTGGCGACGGATGCACGAACCTGGATATCCTGGTTCTGGCCCCGCTAGAACAGCTGATCTTTCTTCAGCTCCGCCAGCGCCTCGATCAGCATGACGCCACTCAACTGAATGGTCAGGTCCGTGCTGCCACCGGGCGCCTTGTCCCATGCACTGCCAAAAAGCAGCAGGGATCTATTGGTCCCTTTGCTCCAAAGGCTTTCGCCATTGGCACGAAGAAAATTCAGCCAGGCGCCCTTTTTCGACGGATCGATGGGCGCGTCGACAATAAGACGGGTGAGATACCGGACAAAAATGCCTTTGAACAAACCGCCATCTCCTCCCCCTTCGTCTTTCAGCAGACCGTTGCCGGTGAGGAAACCGCTGTTCAGCGTATAATCCGCCGCCTGCAACGCATCGGTGAGGTAATTGGAACTACCCAGGTTGACATACAGTTCCAGCGCCGCACCTAAAAAAGTGCCCTGGTTGTAGGTGAATTTCCAGACGGTGTTCTTATTGCCATTTTTGTCGATATTGTCATAGACCAGCCCGGTGGTGGCATCATAAAGGGCCGTCCTTTCCCAGTTGTATATCTTCTGCGCCCACCCGAGATCGTCAGCCGAATGAAAGGCTTTATACAAGCGGGCGGCAAGAATGGCTGCCGGCATATTGGAGGGTGTGTTCTTAGACGGGTTGTCCTTGCGCCACCAAAGCCCTCCACCCAGATCGTCGCTCCATGCCTTTTTGATATCTGTCCACAAGGTGTCGGTGACACCCTTGAAACGGCTGTCATTAGTTGCATTATAGGCGCGCAGACAAGCCAGCGCCATCCATTCTTCATCGTCATAATAATCCCGGAGTAATGTATTGCCATTGCGCAGCCGCACACCCGTAAGCAGATCGTTCATCTGGCTTTTCAACGCCGCCGATGGCTTGCGCAGATAAGCATCGACCAATACGTCCAACGCATGGGCATTGGGCCAGTACTCCCCCCAGTCACTGCCGGAATTGGTGCTGAGATAGTACTTGCCGGAAGCCGACCAGAAATAATTCATGGACAGCTCCGCCGAATCGGCGATGGAGGACCAGTTATAGGTAGACGCACCATTACCACCTGGCAGTGCAGGAGTATCATCGCTGTTTTGTTTCAGACAGGCGATCAGCGACAGACAGCTAACGAGAAGTAAGGATGTCAGCAAAAAAGAGGTCTTCATGTATTATTCTTTTTGATAGTTCTGGGTATAGGCAGGGTCGGTGGCGCGCAGGGATATCCAAAAGTCCGTTACTGCGCCATCTGTCAGATAATGGGTGTCGAATTTCCAGGTCCAATCCCACTGGCTTCCATTGTTGGCTGCAAAATTGATCGTCCGGTAGGTCAGCGTTCCGGGATATTGATCGTTCTGACCCGGACTGTCGTTGCTGGAATAGTTCAGCCATTGGTCTTTGTCACCGGCGCCATCGTTGATCACCATTTTGTATTTGTACCGGTCTTCAATACCGTAGGATACAGGTACCAGATGGGTTACGTAGCCGTTATACCGCCAGACGCCGTTGGACGTATAGGGCAGAGTGAACCAGAAGGCATTATCCTGTGCGTACCAGAGCTGCACAGATCTCACCTCGGCCAGGCTGCCGTTGACGTTGTTGAAGCTAAGCCGGATGCGCATCACCTTGGGGCCGTCGGTGACGGTAGCATCACCGCCGTTGACGATGCCGAGGTAACCGCCTGCATCGGCAAGGCTGTATGTTTTGGGTGTGCCGCTGATGCCGTCGGCAAAATGCCAGGTGCCGGGGCTGAGTTTGGTATAGATCTCGAACTCACCGGCGGCAGTTTGTTTCATCTGCAGGGCATTGGCGAGCGTTGCACCGCCTTCGGTGGCCGGACCGGTGATATAGAGGGTGCCGGGAATATTTGCAAAACCTGCCGGTCTTTCGAGATCGATAGTGCCGGACACTTTTGCCTTCACACGATTGGTGCCTTTGGACGAAAAAACGGTCCAGATGAATTTTTTCCGCTGGAAATAGTCGGACCCGCCCAGGGCAGCGATCTTGCTCAGGTCGCCATGAGTCAGCGTGAGCATATTCTGTACGCCCTTACCATCGGACACGACGGTATAAAAAGGTTTGGAAAAGTCTCCCCCCACCTGGTCAAAAGCCACTTCATAGAGCACCAGCGAACCGTCATCGGCAAGCGCCTGCTGCCACTGGAAGGTCTGGGTGAGATTGGCCGCCGGGTTGAGCTTGATATACTGCCCATCGGTGGGGGTGTAGAGCGCAGTGACGGCGCCTACATTCAGGTCGATGCTGCGCGTATCTTTTTTACAGGCGCCCAGCAATAGAAGCGCCGGAATAAGGAGAGGAAATATCTTACGAGTCATATAGCGTATTTTAGTAGTTGGGATTTTGGGTGAGGTTTTTATCTTTCACTAATTCCGAGCTCGGGACAGGCCAGAGATAGTGCTTGTTCTTATCAAAGGTGCGCAGCTGAACGCGAAGAAAACCGTTGTCGGTGGCTGGGTCGCCATATTGTGCACCGTGAGCCCAGCCATTCATCACCGTCCCGGCGAGCTGCCAGCGACGGATATCGTCTACCCGCAATCCTTCCAGGGCAAACTCCGATCGCCGCTCGTTACGGATGATACCCGTGAGGTCGGCGGCTGCGCCGGGGAAGGCAAGGGCTGTTGCCGCTGTGAAACCCGCGCGACGGCGAAGCGCCCCGACAGTCTTATCCCAGACGTCTGCCGTCATTTGTCCCAGGCTGTTTTTCGCCTCGGCATACATCAGCAATACTTCCGCATAACGAATGAAAATAAGATTGGTCCCAAACTGCAGCGTAGGCACGGACACAGGATCCCAATACTTCCGCCAGTAATAACCAGTAGCTGTACCCTGACCGGAGGCCTTGTATTCATTCTGATCCTGGCCGGCGGGCGAGGAACCGGGTTTGATATGGATGGTCTGGATGGAGTTGTCAGCATTGACCCATTTGAACCCGTCGTATACCACGGTGGCAGTGAGCCGCGGATCCCTGTTGGCATACGGATCGGCAGGATCGTAACCGGAGGCCGGGTCGGTGATGGGTTTGCCATCGAGCATAATATAAGAGTCGACCAATTCCTGTGTCGGAGCAAGATTGTTACCGCGGGCGCCAATGGTGAGCGGTGCAAAATCTATATACTCGCCCCACATCTTCGTGTTCAGCACATATCCGATGTCGAAGATGACCTCCGCATTGTATTTCGAAACAGACCTGAAGAGGTCGGCATAGGAGCTGTACAAACTATAGCTACCTGCCTGGCCGCTCATCAGCTGTTCGCAGAGGGCGACCACGTCGGCCATCCTGTTCCCTTCGTACAGCAGCACCCTTGCCTTGAGGGCAAGCGCGGCGCCTTTGGTAATGCGTCCTCTGTCTGCGTCGGCATACTGGTCTTTTGCAGGCAATACGGCCGCAGCAGCATCCAACTCGGCGAGAACAAAATTCAGCACCTCCGCCCTCGGGGTCCGGGCGATGGTCTTTGCCTCATCAGGGGTAATGTCCTTTTGCAATAACGGTACATCGCCCCACCATTTCATGAGATTGAAATGCAGCCAGGCGCGGATAAAACGGGCTTCGCCCTTCATACGGGCGAGTGTAGCAGCGGGGATAGTGGTATTCTTGTCGGCGTTGTCAAGAAATATGTTACAGGACTTGATGCCGGCATAATAAGTTTGCCAGTCGGCGGAAAAGCGGTCCAGATCGACAGTGAATGAACCGGAAGCGATGGCGTCGACATTTCCGGCGCTGATACCCAGACGGGTGTAGGCGTTGTCGCTAAGCGCCTCGTTGTAAAAATAGGGCACGCTGGGGCTATTCCCGTTGCTGTAGATGCCATGATAAATATTATTCAAGGCATTGCTCACGTTGTTGTCCACCTGCCAGAAGGTGAGATCTGTATACCGGTCCGACGGGGCGAGGTCCAGCTTCTTACACGCGGACAAGGCACATAAGAAGGTGAAGACGATCGTGACTATTTTGCGTTGATTCATATGGCTGTTGTTGGAATTAGAAAAAGGTGATGTCAAGACCAAAACCAGTGAATATGGGCAGCGGGTAATTCCTGCCGCTATTCGCGCCAACTCCGAAACCGGTGTTGTTATTGAATTCCGTGATCTCCGGATCGAGAAAGGTCAGTTTGGATAACGTCACGAGGTTCTGCCCGGTGAAATAAACTCTTGCCCGTTGGATCTTTACCTTCCGCGTGAGGGATTGCGGTACCGTATAGCCTATCTGCAAATTCTTCAACCGGGCATAGGCAGCATTGAAAAGGAAAAGATCAGAACCCGTCCGGTAATTGTTCGTATTGGAAGGCGAGCCATTCTCCGCCAGTCTCGGCTTTTTTGCATTGGGATGGGTGGGTGTCCAGTAATCCGTCTGATGCGTATACATCGTGCCGCTGTAGCCGACGTGGAAGGGCTCTACCAATTCTCCGCGGATCATCTCGTCGCGTTTGCCCACGCCTTGTATGAAGAGCAGCAGGTCGAAACCTTTGTAACTGGCCGTATAGGTAAATCCGAAGGTGTAACGGGGGAAAGGATTGCCAAGGATATACTTATCATTCTGATCGATGACGCCGTCCTTATTCCTGTCCTTGAATTTTAGGTCACCGGGTGTAACGGTGGTGCCGGCAAAACGGGGATATTTGTTGACATCGTCCAGCGTCTGGAAAAAACCGTTGGTTTTATATCCCTGGTAAACGGTGATGGGCTGCCCCACCCGGCGAACGATCTGGTATTCTTCCATCTGTTGTATCTGCTCGCTCTCGCCACCGGACAATTTACGCAGCTCGTTGAGGTTGTCAGCCAGATTCGCGGTAAAGGTCTGGGTTAGGTGCTTGCCCGTCAGGGTATAGGAAGCTCTTATCTCCCAACCCCTGTTCCTCACCTCGGCAACGTTATAAGGAGGCAGATTGGTGACGCCGAAAACAGTGGGGATATCCTGCCGGGCGCCAAGGATATCACTGGTGGTCTTGTCGAAATAATCCACAGAGACGTTCAATTTCCTGTTCAGCAGGGTGAGATCTCCGCCGATGTTGAACGTAGCAGCCTTTTCCCAGGTGACATCCGCATTACCCAATACATAACTGGCGCCACTGACGGCAGTGTTATTGAAACCGAAAGCGCCCTGGTAAGTAGTAAAATTAGTCTGGTAGCGGTAGGCAGAAATATTTTGATTACCAAGGATGCCATAGGATACCCGCAACTTGAGATCGCCGATCTTGTCCCGAACGTTCCGGAGAAGATCTTCCTCGGTGACCCGCCAGGCTACAGCGCCCGAAGGGAAGAAACCCCAGCGTTTGCCGGCGGCGAATTTGGAGGAACCGTCGACGCGAAAATTGAACTCCGCAAAATACTTATCGTTGAAACTATACGATGCACGTCCAAAGGCGGAGTTGAGACTGGTCTCCGTAGTAGCCGGATTGCCGTCGGGTTTGGTGGCATTGGAAGAATAGCTGTTGTTCGGATCGATCACCGTGGCGCCCGTTGGCAGACCGAGAGCGTCAGTCTGTGTCTTTACCAACTGGCTTTCCTGTGATTTATACGATTCATTGGCCCCGCCGACCAACACCCGTACGTCATGGATCTTATTAAAGACATGCGCGTACTCCGCCATCAGCTGCACATTTGTAAAAAGTTCTTTATCGTTATAATCCGATACGGAACGGTCCTGTCCATAGGAGCTGCTGGGCAGGAAGTCGACTTCCAATGTCCGGCCAAACGTGCTATTATTGGTGACCGTCCCGCCAAAGACTCCCCTAATCTTCAGATCGTGCGTGATCGCATATTCGCCGCTGAAATTGCCGAAGAACTCATTATTGTCTAATTGCCGGTAGCCGCCTTTTTCAAGGATGCCCTTGGGGTTGAACTGTGCGGAAACGGGATTGGTCAGATAATTACCAGCCGAATCCTGGAAATTATAATAGAGCGGCACACGGCCTGCATCCACGATAAGATTGCCGGATATCGTGCTATGATCCTTGATGCGGTTCCTGGCATAACCGATAATGGTATTCAGCTTGAAATCCCCCCACTCCACCGACTGGTTAAAACGCAGGTTATATCGCTGCAGACCGTAATCGGGTCCGATGAAATTGCTGTTCTGATCGAGATAACCCACAGACAACATATAGGTATTGGTCTCCCCTCCCCCGGCAATGCTGAGGTTATGGGTTTGTTGCGGAGCATCATGCAAAATATTGCTCAGCCGCCAGTCGCCGTCGCCCTGTGTCCTGAACTGTTGGATCTGTTCCGGCGTAAAGGTCGGTTGCAGACCGGCGCCCAACAGGGACTCGTTCTTATAATAAGCATTCTCCCAGGCATGTACCGGCTGGTAAGTGATGCGAGGAGACTGTATGCCATAAATGCCCGTATAATTGATGACGGGGTGTTGATTCTTTCTTCCCTTTTTGGTAGTTACCAGGATAACGCCATTAGCCGAACGGCTGCCATAGATGGCGGCGCTGCCGGCATCTTTTAATATGCTGATGGACTCGATGTCATTGGGATTGAGCAGATTGATATTTCCGCCGGGAATGCCGTCAATCACCACGAGGGGTGTATTATCACCCGTAGTGCCCAGGCCGCGGATGTTGAGATTGACAGGCTGCCCGGGCTCGAAATTCGTTTGCTGGACAATGAGATTTGGCGAGGTGCCCTGCAAGGCAAGGAGCACGTTCGTGACGGGCCGGTCTTCGAGGGCCTTTTTGCCGATGGCGTCAACGGCGCCGGTGACGGACATCTTCCGTTGCGTACCATATCCCACGACCACGACTTCGCCCATGTCCTTTTTCTCAGTGGCGAGGGTGATAAAAAAACTGCGTTTGTCTTTTATCGGCACTTCCTGGGACGTATATCCGATGGAGGAAAACACCAGTATGCCATCTACTTTGTCTTCGGGCACCCGTAGCATAAAATGTCCCTGCTGGTCCGTGCCGGCGCCGATGGAGGTCTCCTTCAACAAGATGCTGACCCCAGCCAATCCTTTGCCGGCAGCATCGACAACACGGCCCTCGATGATAATGTCGCTACTGCCGCCGGCTAAAGGGGCGGAGGCATGCACAGGCTTGAGAAGTATCTTATCATTGACCAGCTCGAATGCAATATTCAGCGGGGATAGCAGATCGGTCAGGGCCTCGTTCAGCGTCCTATCTTTTATAGACACCGACACTTTCTGCAAGATATTGACCTCGTCATTCGCATATACAAAAACATAACTGGACTGTTTTTCTATCGTCTGCAGTATCGTAGACAGTTTCTCATTCTTAGCCTGTATCGTGATCTTGCGGTCCTTTACCTGGAATTGCTGTTTTATGGGAGAGGACCAGGCCAGTTGCGCCCGGGCGTTGAGGAGGAGCAACCAGGCGGCAAGACAGCAGGGCAAATAACGGGTCAACAGCCGCTTTGCTGTGTTCATATAGCAATCGTTTTAGTTAAAAAAATTTATTGCGAGATCAATAATTCGCTGCCGGTGATCTTATAAGTGAATTTTTTTGTACGGGAGAGATAATACATGATCTCTTCCAGGGTGTTGTTGCCGAACGAGCCGGTGAAAACAAAATGTCTGGGGTCTTCGTCAAGGAATATTACTTTCTTACCGAAATCCCTTTCCAGCTGGATGGCGATGTCTTCCATCGTCTCGCCACGGAATATCAGCCGGCCTTCTGTCCATGCCTTGTCGTCCTGGGCGACGGTGGGCGCCGTGGTCAGCTCCTCCCTGCGGAATGTATAACTGGCCTTGTGATCGGGTGCAAGATAAACCGTGTCCTGCCTTTTCCCACTGCTGTGATATTTGGGGATGAATGCTACCCTGCCGGTAGCGACAGAAGTTTCTACAGTGGACTCGTTGTCATAAGCGCGGATATTAAAAGACGTACCCAGGACACGGACGGTCCCGTTGGCCAGATGGATGATAAAAGGATGTTCGGGATTTTTAGCCACATCGAAAAAGGCTTCGCCATTGAGATATACGTCCCGCGTACTTCCTTTGAACAGATCCGGATATTTTAGTCTGGAGTCCGCATTTAGCCATATCTTACTGCCGTCAGCCAGTTGGATGATACTGCGGGTGCCTTTTACATTGTGTTTCTCCGTTAGCGAGCTGACCACCGCAGGAGTGTTTCTTTTTTCGAGCGCTACCACCACTCCTGCGACGACGATGAAGACCGCTGCCGCCATTTTCCACCAGGGAAAACCGATCTTTTTATGCGTAGGCGGTAAACCCAGGCTGGCTAACACTTTTTGCAGATTGTGCTCTATCTGCGGATGAGATCCATTTTCCTGCCGGGCCCAGAACTGACCAAGCAGTTTTTGCCGTTCATCCGCTTCGGGATCGGCGGCTAAGAGCGTTTCCAGTTCCCGCAGTTCTTCGGGAGAAGCTTCGCCTGCCAACTTACGGCTTAATAACTCTGTTATGCGGGAATTAATCATACGTATATAGAGACAGGTGATCGAAACAAATTACTTACAGGGCCGATGTATTTTTTTTCTGCGTGATGACGGCATCGAGTTTTTTGATAGCCCGGAACAATTGGGTTTCAACCGTGCGTGGAGAAATATTCAGGATCTCGGCCACTTGTTTGTAGCGAAAACCCTCTTCCCGGATGAGTCGGAAGACGGTGCGGCACTGGTCGGGCAACTCGTCAATGGCCTGATTCAGCCGGAAGAGCAGCTCTTTCCATTCCATTTCTTTACCGGGATCGGTCAGGTTTACCAGTTGGCCCTGTCCATTATCCGGCTCCAGCTGGATATGGAAAGGGGAATATTGGGAGAGATAATTGAGGGAATGATTGCGGGCAGCCACAAAAAGGTAGGTTTCGAGATGACGGATACCGGTGATTTCCTGCCGTTGGTTCCATATCTTCATCATCACGTCATTGACGATCTCCTCGGCGATCTCCTTTTTATGGACATACAAAAGGACGAAATTGAAGAGCCGGGCAAAAAACAGCCTGTACAAGTCCTCAAAAGCACGCTGTTCCCCCGCAGCGACCCTTTTTTGCAGATGCAATAGTTGGTTGGTGTCTATTCTCATTGGCAAGTTTCCTGAATAGTAGACAGTTAAATTTACCCTTTTACCTACAGCGAGAGAAAATTTTTTATATTCGTTCCCATTCATGAAAACGATCCTATTCACATTCTGTTTATCTGTTATATCTCATTTTGCGCAGGCCCAGTCCGGGGCTACCTTATCCGGCACGATCACCGACACACTGCCCTCCAACACGCAGCTGGGTCAGGTGGTGGTAACGGCGCAGAAAAGACCGGAATTGCTGCAAAGAATTCCTTTGGCTGTAACGGCTCTTTCTTCGCAGGAGGTGGCCGACTATCGCCTATGGAACAGCAAGGATATCACCGCTATCGCCCCCAATCTCTACTCCGCCGACCCGGGGGACGGCCGGAATGCTACGGGCATCCGGGGCATCGCTACGACTTCCTATACTCCCGCCGTAGCCACCTATATCGACGGGGTCAACCAATTCAGCCTGGACAGCTATATCTTCCAGCTGCTGGATATCCAGCGGATAGAAGTTCTGCGGGGCCCCCAGGGAACTTTATACGGGCGTAATGCCATGGGCGGCGTTATCAATATCATTACTAAACAACCCTCGAATGTGTTTAGCAGTTTTGCAGAGATCAGCATGGGCAATTATGGCCGGCAACGGTATTCGGTAGGATTGCGGACGCCGCTGATAAAAGATAAGCTGTTCATCGGCGCAGCAGGTATCTATGACTCACGCAACGGGTATTATCACAATGCGTTTACGAATGGCTCGTATGAAGATCAGCATAGCTTTACCGGGAATTATTATTTACGATGGCTGCCGGCTGCCCGCTGGGATGTCACGCTGAATGTAAAGCATGTCGCCAACCGCAATCATGGTCCTTTCCCGCTGGTAGCCAGCGATCCGTTTGCCGAACCTTTCGTGCTCAACCAGAACGCCGTTACGAAGATGATTGATAATACGGTAAATAGTTCGTTGTCCGTGAACTATAAGGCTCCGGGATTCGTGTTCAGTTCGCAGACGGCCTTCCAGCGGAACTATCGCTATTACACGACGCCTATCGATGGGGATTTTTCGCCATTGGACGCCATTACGATCATCAACAATTATGGGGGTGACTGGAATAAGACCAGCGCCTGGACGCAGGAATTTAAATTCGCTTCGCCGGCAGGGTCGGGTTCGCCGTTGAACTGGACGGCCGGATCTTATGCTTTTTATAATGATGCTCCCGTGAAACAGGCGACGCATTATGGTAAAGATGCCGGCATGCTGGGTTCGCCGGATAGTAATTTTGCTACGATCAATACTACAAAAAGCAAAAATAAGGGGATCGCTTTTTATGGACAGGTGTCCTATGCGTTGTCCCATTCTTTCGAGCTGACGGCAGGGATACGCTATGACTATGAGCATCAGGAGGAAAACGTACTGGGAGAATATCAGCCTGATGGGTCGGCGGCCATAGTGACCCAACCCGACACCAGTGGTAAGACTTCTTTTCATGCCTGGTCGCCAAAGGGGACGATCAGTTATTTTGTATCGAGGGATGAGATGGTCTATGCCACCTACAGCCGGGGCTTCCGGACCGGAGGATTGACACAGTTGTCTTCCGACCCCACGCAGCCGCCTCTGTATGCCTATCGGCCCGAATACAGCAATAATTTCGAGCTGGGATGGAAGGCAGGGCTGCTTCACAACAAGATGAGGGTTAATCTGGCGGCCTTCTATTCGACCATCCGCGATGCGCAGTTCCCTACCCTGGTGCTGCCCGATGCCATTACCGTGACGAAGAATGCAGGCAGGCTGAATAGCAAGGGTATTGAAGCGGAGATTGCGGCGGCGCCTGTCAGGGGTTTGGAGCTGAGCTATAATTTCGGATATACGCATGCCAGATTCTCGGAGCTGAAACTGTCGCAGAACGGGAGCGTTGTCGATCTGGCGGGGAAACGTCAGGTGTTTACGTCGGAAGTGACCTCGATGCTGGCGGCGCAGTATAGCTATCCGTTGGGCCGGCAGCGCCCATCTTCCCGGGGAGACGGCCAGCGTCCTTCTTTCGCAGGAGACGGCCAGCATCCCAAACTGGTCATCCGCGGCGAATGGCGTTATCTTGGGAACACCTGGTTCGACCTGGCCAATACGATCAAACAACCCGGATACAGCTTATTTAATCTAAGTGCAGGGGTGAAGATGAGGAACTTCAGCGTTATGTTCTGGGAGAGGAATCTGACCAATAAGCGATATATTTCGTACGCCTATGACTTTGGCGCAGCCCACCTGGGTGATCCTCAGACTTACGGGGTTACCGTGGGTGTCAGTTTTTAATTTTTTTCTAAAGTGTTTTCCATATGAAGAAGATCTATCCTTTCCTGCTGTTGTTGATAATAACGGCAGGGTATATCTCCCGGCAGGATAAACCACGTTTACTCATCTATACGGATGCTTCCGGCCACACAGGCGTTCAGTCCATTATACAATTGTGCAGCTCGAACAACTGGGAGGCAGATACGACTTCCGATGCCAGCCGGTTCCAGGAAAACAATCTGAAGAACTATACAGCCGTCGTCTTTTGGGCTGTCAGTGGAAGCGGCCTGAATCAATATGAACGTGCCGATCTTGAACGATATATCCAGGCCGGTGGAGGATATGTGGGTGTTCATGCCGCGATGCCCGCCAAATTTGACTGGGGATGGTACAATAGATTGGTGGGCGGCAGCGGGAGTGGCCGGGCCTGGTATACGGCCGACAGCACGGTTGCAGACTCTACTCTGCTCGCGGGTATCAAATACGCCATCGGAGATAATGCTAAATTGGATTATCGCAAGGCAACGACTCTACAGACACCAGAGGAAGACCGGTTTACCAAAACGCCCCTGGCCACGGGTGAATTCTTCGAGCCGACAGAAATGACCATTCTTCCCAACCTGGATATCCTGGTAGCACAGCGGCGGGGAGAGATATTGCTGTATAAACAGGCCAGCAAAACCGTCAAACAGGCTGGATTCCTGAATGTCTACTTTAAGACCCTGCATACCCCGAATGTCAATGCAGAAGAAGGACTGCTGGGGATACAGGCCGATCCGGACTTTGCGAGCAACCATTTTGTCTATATCTATTACAGTCCCACGGATACATCCGTCAACCGTCTGTCCAGATTTACGCTGGTGAATGACCAGATAGACAACCGTTCGGAAAAGATCATTTTACAGTTGTATTCTCAGCGGGAGATCTGTTGTCATACCGGCGGCTCCATTGCATTCGGCGGCGACGGGCTGCTTTTCTTATCTACCGGCGATAATTCCACGCCCTTCGACGAACCCAGGACGCCTTATCCCAGCCATGGATATGCGCCGCTGGATGACAGGCCAGGTCATCAGCAATATGACTCCCGGCGGGGAGCCGGCAATACCAATGACCTTCGGGGAAAGATATTACGCATCCGGGTGAAGCCCGACGGAAGTTATGAGATACCCGCAGGAAACTTATTCCCGCAGGATGAAGCAAAGACCCGGCCGGAGATCTATGTCATGGGCGACCGTAACCCTTATCGTATCTCGGTAGACAAAAAGAAAGGATTCCTGTATTGGGGAGAGGTTGGTCCGGATGCTAACCAGGACAGCCTGGATACCCGTGGACCGAGGGGATATGATGAGTTCAACCAGGCAAGGAAAGCAGGTTTTTTTGGCTGGCCTTATTTTGTAGGGAACAACTATGCTTATCGCAGACATGATTATGCAACCGATGTTAATGGCCCCCCATTCGATCCACAACATCCCGTCAATGAATCGCGCAACAACACCGGTCTGAGGGACCTCCCGCCTGCGCAACCCGCCTTTATCTGGTATCCTTATGCACCTTCACCCGACTTTCCGGAAATAGGCAGCGGTGGCCGCTGTGCGATGGCCGGGCCGGTATTCTATTCGGACATGTATCCGAAAGCCACCCGCTTCCCGGATTATTATGATAGTAAAGTCTTTTTGTATGATTTTACGCGCTGTTGGTTTAAAGTCGTGACGATGACAGCCGACGGCGACTTCGACAGGATGGAGCCCTTTATGGAACATACAAAATGGAATTCTCCCATCGATGCGGAAATGGGTCCCGACGGTAAGCTATATGTGCTGGAATATGGCAGCGGCTGGTTCAGAAAGAACCCCGACGCAGGCATATCGCGGATCGATTACAACGGCGGCAACCGCAGCCCCAGACTAGGGGAAATGAAGATAAACCGGACATCGGGGGCATTGCCCTTGCGGCTGAATGCGGATATTGAAGCAAAAGATCCCGAAAATGATCAACTGCGTTATGTATGGCATATAGGAAAACATATTAGAAAAGAAACAACGGAACCCCGTCTGTCCTATACCCTGTCGACTGCCGGTGACTATGCCATTTCGGTAGAAGTGAAAGATGGGAAGAGTGCAGCAGCCGTCAGCAACTCCGTGAACGTATACGCGGGTAATGAAGCTCCTGTCGTTGAGATCGCACTAAAAGGGAATAAGACCTTTTATTTTCCGGCAACGCAAATAGCCTATACTGCTAAGGCCGCCGATAAAGAAGACAAGGTGATCGACAAAAGCAATCTCGTGATATCTGCAGACTACCTGGAAGGCACAGACAAGGCGGCTGTGCCGCAGGGACACCAGGTGTTAAGCGCTGCAGCCACGGGGAAGAATCTGATGTTATCCCTGGATTGCAAGACCTGTCATAGCCCCACTGAAAAATCGATAGGGCCGTCCTTCCGGGCTGTCGCTATCCGGTATCAACGAGATCCGAATATGCTATCCCATCTGGTGCAGAAGATCAAAAAAGGAGGAAGCGGAAAATGGGGGGAAGTAGTGATGCCTGCGCATCCAGCCTTGAAAGACGAGGATATTAAACTGATCATCGGCTGGATACAGACCCTGGCGGGGAGCAATAAGACGGTCAAGTCACTGCCTGCATCCGGCGTGCTTTCGCCTACACTCGGGAAACCCGAAACCGATAAGGGCGTGCTGACGATCACCGCAGCCTATACCGATAAGGGCGGCCCCAATATCAAACCGCTCACCGGCAGCCAGTCGGTGTCGTTGCGAAACAGCAAACTGACATTCGGGCGCCGCGGCGCCGAGCGTCTTGTAGTTACCGACAGCATCGATCTGTCGACAATCCGGTCGGCCGAGCTACAAGTGACGTATAGCAAAGAAGTTACGGCAGCAGCTTTTAGTGTTCGACTGGACGGAGAAAACGGCGAAAAGATAGGAGAATTTGTATTTGCAGGCGCCGGTACCGGCGGGCAGGCCGTATTGCACTCTGCCCTGAAAGAAATAAAGGACGGGCAAAAACACCGCTTATTTCTCACGCGTGATGCCGGCGGGGAGCAGGCACGGCTGGGGTATCTGCGATTGAGCGATAAAAATTAAGGGCATTTACTTATTGAAAATCACTCCATTTGCGTATTTGTTTTCGCGCAGACGGACAAATAGTATACTAGAATAAAAAAAGGTAATATCTTAGCACCAGGATAAGGTTAAATGGTTAATGGTTATTTGATTGAGTGCGTCCCCGGCTAAAACCGGGGATTTTTTTTGCAGGGGCGGGCCCGGTTTTGGCATAGGGCAAATATATGCCCTCTTCTGTTGTAAGAGCCATCCGATATGATGCACCGTCACATACCCTGCGGGTCGTGTATGTCTCGAAAGGCGAGTTCCTGAATACGAAGATAAAAGGGCATTATACATTCCAAAAAATAAAATAACCGACTATGCCTACGCCAACCGCCTATTTCCAACCTGACAATCGCGCTGTCGTCATCGTAGAGGAATTCGTGAATATAGAAGATGCCGAAAAACAAGCCGATCAATTCCTGAAGAATATCTCCGAACAGGATGAATGCGGAGCGAATTACCAGCGGGTAAAGGTCAGCGGCGTCGAAAGGGAAAGCAAATACTATTTTGACGTCGTTGTCGTGTATTAACGCATAAATGGCTACGAAAAGAGCATCGCTCCTCTCCGTAGCCATCGAACCCGCACGGGTCAAAATTTTATCGCGCGGGTCAAAGATCTATTTTCTTATAACGCATCGATCCATTTCTTTACTTCTTCTTTTGTCTGCCCGGTCTTTTTCTGAATACGGCCATATAATTCGTCTTCCTTTCCTTCTTCGTACATCAGATCGTCATCAGTGATGTTGGCGTATTTCTGTTTTATCTTTCCTTTCACTTCATTCCAGTTGCCTTTCATCTTAAGGCTGGTGCTGGATCTGTTTGGTTTGTTGTCCATAACATATTATTTTAAGAGTGATAAATGATTAGGTCCGTCTATTATTCTTATTCAAATGATCTGCCAGCTCTAACTCATTGATAGACTGTTGCTTTGCAAAAAGGGCTGTGGAAGAACTTACACGATGTGCCCCTTTCGATCCTTTCTATTTCTCCATCAACATAGCAAGATCGATCCTTTGGAGATCTTTGTCTGCGGGTCCCGTCAGAACAGTCCCATCGATGCTGTACCGCGCCCCATGGCAGGGGCAATCCCAGGTCTTTTCCATACTGTTCCAGGTGACATGACATCCCATATGTGTGCAGGTGGGCGCCAATGCCAGCAGCTCGCCCTGATCATTTTTATACAGAGCGATGGTCTCCCCTTCCACTTTTACCACATGCCCTTCTCCCGGCGCCATATCGGCAAAAGAATCCAGCTTGTCCGCCGGAAGCAGTTTCCCGGCCCATTTTTTTGCAACGTCCACATTCTCTTTGATAAAATTGGGAAATCCGGCAACAGGCTTCAGCCGGTTGGGATCGAAGAGCCGGCCATATTTTTCCGGCAACTGAAGAAGGAGCTCCTGGAAGATCAGGGCAGCAGCGCCGCTATAGACCATGCCATTCCCGCCAAAACCAGTCGCCACCAGGATATTCCCCGGCTGCCCGGGAAGGTGGCCGATATAAGGCAATCCATCCACGGGCTCGAAATATTGCGAAGACCATTTATGAACGATCTTATCCACCGGGAAGTGCCCGCGGACATAGCTTTCCAGACGTAAAAAACAGGTTTCCGTATTCTCTACGTGCCCGGTCTTGTGGTCTTCCCCGCCGGCAATGAAATAAGGTTTCCCATCGATGACCTGTGTCCGGTAATAATGATAGGGATCGTACATATCATAGATCAGCCCGTCGGGGTAGTCGCCTTTCAGGGTGAGCGCCATAGCATAACTGCGATAAGGCGCACAACGGGTGTCGAGGATATTCACGCCGGGAGGAATATGCGTGGCATAAATAAGGTAAGAACAATGGATATCTCCATTATCGGTATGTACGGTGATAATATCGTCGTTATCGGCATTTGTCACCCGGCATTGCTCGATGATACGCCCACCCATCTCCTGAAACGCCCTGGCCAGCCCAAGTACATAACGGGTGGGATGGAATTTGGCCTGCCCATAAACGGCCAATGCCATTTGCATGTCCAGCGGCACAGGGATACTAGCGGTATATTCCAGCCGGATCCCCACCTCCGAGCTGACCTTGCGTATCTCTTCCAATTCTTTGGTCTGGTCGTTGGTCTGGGAGAACAGGTAAGCGGTCTGCTCCTCCAATTCAGCGTCGATGTCATATTTTTTACAATTCGACCGAACCAGCTCAATGGCTTCCTCTACTATCCTTGCCACGAGTCCGGCCTTTTCCTGACCAAAATTCCTGACGATAGTAGGATAAGGGGTATCCAGGATGGTGTTAAGGTGAGCCGTAGTCCCGCCGGTTGTACCGAAACAAAGGGTATTCGCCTCGAGCAGCACGCATTTGAACCCAGCCTCCTGTAACAGCAGAGCGGTAGTCACTCCGGTGATGCCACCTCCCACGATGACCACTTCGAATGGCTCATCCCCCGGGAACAGGCGATTCGATATATAACTGTCTTTTGTTTTGGTTGTCGTTGCCTGCCAGAGGCTGGTCAGGGCTCCGTCACGTTGTATCATAAGACTACTGTTTATGGGATAGTTTGCAAATATTAGTCCCGCCGGTTTCGCCAGAAAGGGGAAACAGTTCTACACTGACAAGCCTGTAAAGGCTGGTATAATTTTATACTGTATCTATTACAAACTATATTTTATGCCAAAAACAAATACCACAAGTAAGGCTACAAAGACAAGCAAGTCCTCTTCGAATAAACAGTCTCCGACGAAGACGCCCGCCCGTACGCGGCAAACACCCGTATCAGACTCCATGCTGAAAGAGTTTTTTGTCGATGAGCTGAAAGACATCTACTGGGCGGAAAAAAAGCTTGTAAAGGTCCTTCCTAAATTAGAAAAAGCCGCTACTTCCGAAGAACTGAAACAGGCTTTCGGTAATCATCTGGCCGAAACGGAAGAGCATGTCGAAAGGCTGGAAAAAGCTTTTGAGATGTTGGGAGAAAAGCCACAGGCCAAAAAATGCGATGCCATGGAAGGCATTACGGAAGAAGGCGCCTCGGTGATCGAAGATACCGATGAAGGCAGCGCCACCCGTGATGTCGCCCTGGTAATGGCCGGCCAGAAAGCCGAACATTATGAGATAGCCACTTACGGCGGTCTTATCCAGATAGCGAAAACACTCGGGCATAATGATGTGGCCGATCTGCTGCAACAGACTTTGGAGGAAGAGAAGAAAGCCGACCAGACCCTGACCCGCATAGCCGAAGGCGGAATCAACTATGAAGCTTCAGCAGAAGAAGAACAATAATGCTGCCTGCAAACAGCTTGGCGGAGCCCGGGGCAAATTACATATAGGCACGTCCGGCTGGAGCTATAAACATTGGCGGGGTATATTTTATCCCGCCGATGTTCCCGTTGCCGGACAACTGGCGTTCTACAGCCAGCAGTTCGATACCACCGAGATCAACAGCAGCTTGTCAAGAAGAACTTCCGGTTCTGTCCCAAGATAAGCCGCTGGATCACTCATGCCAAAAAATTGAACGATCCTGAGACATGTTAAAGAAATATAAGGTCGGCTGGGTCATTGCCGACTCCGGCGACCGCTGGGCTTCTTCAGAGATCGTTACTGCCCGGCATATCTATCTTCGTTTTCATGGTCCCGACGGAGTTATGCTTCTTCTTATTCCGAAAAAATGCTGCGCGCCTATGCCCGAAAATGCAGGGGATGGCTGGCGGAAGGTCACGATCTGTGGATATTTTTCAATAATGATGTGCATGGGTATGCTATTGCTAATGCACGCAGATTGCGCGATCTTATCGGTCGAACCTGAATATCCCCGCATATTTATTGGGTCTGCCGGTGATGAGATCACGAAGCACTACAGCGGCCAGCTGGCTGAAGACAATTCCATTGCCGCCGAAGCCAAGCCCGAAGTAGACATCATCGCGGAGCGGAGAAGGCCCGATATAAGGCAGACCGTCCTTCGTGGAAGCAAAACTACCGGCCCAATAAAAGTCCGTTTTGAGACGAATATGCGGGAATAAGGAGACGAATGCCTTCTACCTTTTTAGGAAGATATTTCCCGGATTCATATCCGGCGGCGATGACCAGCTTACGGGCATGGATATGGAAATTGTCGGTAGTGAGCAGATCAACGCCTCTTTTTTGATGCCTGATCCGCGTGATATCGGCGCGGTCGTATATCGTTGATCCGGGACAGTTTCTTAACAGTGCATGCGTGAGTACCTACTTTGCTGACGAGTTCGGTTAAAGGCGTATCAGTTTTATATTGTAAAAGACCTGTTGTAGCAACAGTACTGCCCATCCCTGCATGTCTTCTGTCTACGATGACACAGCGGATGCCGGCCTGGCAGAGCTGCCAGGCGACCAATGCTCCGCTGATAGCCTGTCCTTAGATCCACTATTTGAAGGGTTTATTCTTCGACCTCTATCAGCTTGCTGGCCTCTTTGGGATCCATTTGCTTCAACGCTTTAAATTCCTTGCCCTCCAGCTTGTTATAATCGACAAAAAATTCCTCCAGCTGATTCATTATTTTTTTAGGCAGATCGTCCACGGACTTTATATTTTCAAAAATGCTCGAACATTTAGGAATGGCGAGGAACCTGTCATTCCGGATCATTTTCTTTTTATCTTTGTTATCGGATTGCTCCGCCTTGATGGCGCCAATGATACGGCATTGCATAACACAACCCGGAAAACTGCAAAATTCGGAAATGACGATGATATCCAGGGGATCTCCATCCTCGCCTTTGGTGTGGGGAATAAATCCGAAATCAAAGGGGAATACCATCCCCGAAGGCAGTATCTTTTTTAGTCTGGAAAAATGTGAATCCGGATCGTAATCGCCGGAAAAAAAAAGCTGTACTCCTTGCGGAACACAGCTTTCACGGATGCTTATCCCTTTTACTTTTAACAAATCCGCTTTTCAGCGCTTTTGTCATTGTGGATAGGGAATTCACCATCCATCTGCTATTACCAATTCCAAAACCATGCCAGGTGATCGCCGCCTTTAAAGGCCGCTTTTGTGGAGGAGATTTCACCATTTTTGGGGAAGGGACCGCCACAGCAGAGACAAATTTTACCCTTTTTTGCCAGTGTCTCAACTCAGCAAGAAGCGGGTTTCGCACCCGGCGGGATTGAATAAACTTTGTCTTAAATAAAAAGTCTATGCACCAGGTAAGTTATCCTTCCATCCTTTATTTTGGTACGCCAGTGGTCCTTCTCAGCACGGAAAACGAGAACGGCAGTTTCAACCTGGCTCCTATTTCATCTGCCTTCTGGCTGGGCTGGCGTTGTATGATCGGCATCTCGGCATTTTCCAAAACCACCGAAAATCTCTTGCGGACCAGGGAATGTGTATTGAACCTTCCTTCCGTCAATGAAGTACAGGCTGTCAACCGGCTCGCGCTGACTACGGGTTCTGATCCGGTACCCGAAGGAAAGGTTCTCAAAGGCTACCGTTTCGAACAGGACAAATTTGGTATCGCAGGTCTGACGCAAGGACCATCGGACATCGTCAGACCCGCCCGGGCGATGGAATGCCCCGTACAGCTAGAAGCACAATTGGCCGCCATCCATCCCGTTGCCGAAGAAGAACCCTTGCAAAGGGGACGCATTCTGAGTCTTGAACTAAAGATCGTACGGGTGCATCTCGATGACTCGATCCTGATGGACGGACAGATCAACCGGATCGATCCCGACAAATGGCGCCCATTGATCATGAGCTTTCAGCAGTTTTATGGGCTGGGGAGGCAAGTGCATGCGTCTACACTGGCAAGAGTGCCGGAGGAGTTGTATCAGACGGCGGATAGGAAGCAGGCGCTGAGTTAAGGCAGGCGCGGGGCGGCGGGGCGGGCGGCGGCAGGCCGGGGCGGGCGGCGGCGGGGCGGGCGGGAAGTGGGCGAAGGGCGCGGCGGAGTTTATTCTCCCCAACAGGTAATGACCAGATCACGGTTCCCGCCATAGTTGCGATGCTCACAAAAATAGACTCCCTGCCAGGTGCCAAAGGCCAGCCTGCCGTTGGCTATCGGGATCAATACAGAATTACCCAGCAAGGCATTTTTTAAATGCGCGGGCATGTCGTCGGGTCCCTCATCATTGTGTATATAGTCCGGATCATTTTCAGGAACAGCCTTATTGAAAAAAGTTTCGAAGTCTTTTCGTACGGTAGGATCGGCATTCTCATTAATGGTCAGCGAGGCAGAGGTATGTTGGATAAACACCTGGCAAAGGCCTTTTTTGATCTGCGCGATACCCGGAGCTGCCCGAAGAACGTCTTGCGTAATGAGATGAAAGCCCCTGCGTCGCTGCGCCAGCGTAAGCGTATACTGGAAGATTTGCATGCCTAAAGGTAAGACATAGCAATTGCAGCCCAAAGAATTGCCGTCAATCAGGATGCGGATAGTTGGTGCTGATATGATATCTGTCTTCCAGTTGCCATAAACGGGCGCCGCCTTTAATACCGTCTTTGTTAGTGAAAAGATGGATATTATCCTCCAGCGGTATGGTCAGTTTATCGGCGTTGCCTCCGCCAAGATAAAGACGGTCATAATTGAATACACGCTTTAGTATCGGCAGGACTTTCTCCATCCTTTTGTTCCACTTTTTTTTGCCCATATTTTGCAGCGCTTTTTCGCCGACATAGGTATCGTAATCGATGTCTTTATGGACGGGATGATGGGCTAATTCCATATGCGGCAACAGGTACCCATCGATAAGAAAGGCCGTTCCGAAACCTGTGCCCAGGGTAACAGCCATTTCGTAGCCCTTGCCGCTGACCACTCCCAGCCCCAGCTGGTCGGCATCATTCACCAGACGCACGGGTTTGTTCAACGCATTGCTGATCCGCTGTCCCAGATCGATATTTTTCCAGTCCGGATTGTCCAGGTTGGGGGCTGTATATATCACCCCGTTGCGGACGTATCCGGGAAAACCCACCGAAACGCGGCCATAATCAGGCAATCCTTTTGTAAGTTGGACGATGGTATCAAGTACGTTCGCCGGAGTGGCCTGCAAGGGTGTGTCAACCCGTTGATACTCTATTTGCAATTCTCCCTGCGGATCGAGGATGGTGCACTTGATGTGAGACCCTCCAACATCGATCGCTAAAATATTTCCAGATGTTGTCATACCGGAAATTACAATAAAAAGTTATGCCGGCCTATTCCTTGGTGTTATACCGGATTATTTCACAGTGTTATACCGGATTATTTTATGGCCGCACCGGCATTATCTATCGTCAGACACACCGCACCCCTGGCGGGCACTTCCACCCGTATGCCCTTGTTCGTTGACGCCGACCTGGCCCTGAGACTGGCATAATCGGGGGGGCCTCCTGCCACGGCATCGGTGCCATGACCGTTGACAAATACCTTCCGGCTGAATTCCCCGTTATCCTGCCCACCTTCCAGGCTGTACCAATAGTAATGACGGCCGGCCGGAGAGCCTGATCCCATCTTGATTTCCACGATTTTCGCTGTTGTGGAGGTATTGATCAATACCGCGCCTGTCCCGCCCGAACTATAACGCGAACAATAACCGAGTACGGCCGTATCGCCGGTGACATGAGATCCCACCAGCCGGTCGCCAATGGTCTTTTGCATAAAATAGAGGTAATAAAAAGAGGGGCGCGGGCTCCATCTTGATACTCCCGGTTCATCGCCGGCGCTGAAAAGACCATGATCGTTCCCGTTATCCCATCCGTTCACCATGTCCCAGCGGGCCGCGAGCCCGTATTTATTCTTCATGGCCTCGCCCACGACGATGAGGGCAAAGACACCGCTGATATTGGACACCTGCTGCATGGAATGTTCGGCGAACATATTCCATTCATCCATGACGATGGGTCGCAGGGCCGCACCATATGCATGCAAGGCGAGGGTGACATAGCTCATCATCGTGCCCGGCACCTTTTCCGCACTGTCCAGTATGGAATGGGCATCGGAATTCACTTTATATGGCGTGAAATAATTGTGTACGACATAAAAGTCCGCCCGGCCGCCGATGCCCTTCATCATCCCTTCATTCCAGGTACGGCTCGTATTACCTTGCCATGTGCGGGGCGATGCCTCCATCGTAACGGCGCCAATGAATATCTGCGCATGCGTCTCAGCCGCCGCCGCCCGCATGGAATCGACGAATACCGCAAAATGCCGGGCATATAATTCCCCCGTTAAAAAAGCAGGCTGCCCATCCTTGTTCATGGCTGTATCAATCCGGAAACCGGCCTCCCAGTCCCCAAAATTCTCATTCCCTATTTCCCAATAACGGGTACGCCCCTTATCATACCGTACCCAGTCCGCGGCCAGGTGGGCGGCTGCAGACACAGGGGAAGGCCCCGTCCCATACCGCGCATACCCATAGTTGATGGTAAGCAGGCCTTCATTGCCTGTCTCCTTCAGCATCCTGTAATAATTGTCCAGCGACGCGCTCTGCTGGCTCATCGGTACCCCGAAGATATAGCCGGGAAATTTTTTCTTCCCATTCCTATCCAGCAACTGCCGCGGCACGTCCGACGGCAGGTTGCCGGCCAGCCGGTTCCAGAAATATACGTCGCTGCCGCTGCCGGCCGGAAAACGGATGATATGCGGATGCAGGTTGTTGACATGTTGGAGGAACAGCGGCTGTGTCACCATCGCCGACATCCAGGTATTCGCATTCTGGCCAAACTCGGAAGGAGGAATACGGGTGATGATGCTGTCGGCATGTATTGTGAGGGTGACAGAGGCTTTAGCAGGTACAGGCGCCTCCTCATGATCCGGGACAGCAAATGACTTCGGCTGCCAGTCATCGAGGAAGAATCCGATAGTGGGAGCGGCGGCTTCGCCAGGGACCGGCGCGATCGAGTCCTGCGCATTGCCGACCGGCGCGCTCGCCGCCTCGGGTCTTCGGGGTTCGCCGGCCATCAAAAGGACAACAACTGCCGATGCAATTTTTTTCATCATGAGGATTCTATTTTAATGCGGGTCTATGCGAAATGCCGTCATCGGCCCGTCATTTACAGCCGCCAGAAGCACCGGTCCGGCCGGCCGGGAAATTATTTTCATGTCTTTTATATCCCCATCCAGAACCAGCCCGCTGCTTAGCGGACTGACAGACCGGAACCCGCCCTTGCCATCGCCCTTCAACAAAACGCCATACGAAGCATCGTAACGGCCCGTGGTAACTGCCGCCTGGTATTCGTTGCCGCCAAGAATGATATCGGTGTTCCCATCCTTGTCGATGTCCGCACAGACGATGGCATTCACCGGCGCTATCTGGGCCATCACCGGAAATTCATGAAAATGGAATCTACCCTTGCCGTCATTTTCGAACCATCCGCTGCGTATCTCCCTGCAATCCAGGACGGTTGCTCCCGTCATCATTTCTTTAGTAAAGATATCGTTCATCGCCGCAGTAGCAAACGCCCCATTCCTGTTAAATATTTTTTTGATGGAGGGCATCTGGGTGGCCCACATATCCCTGGATATACCCGGCGACAGCTGGTATTGCCCTTTATTATCTTTTATATAGTAACAAAATACAGGCTCTATGATGCCATTGCCGTCGAAATCCTTTGCGATAAGCTGCGCGGGCTGCCCGGCCGTGATATGAAAAGGATTGTTCGCGCCAAGATTGCCGGCGACGATATCCGGATTGCCATCATGGTTCACATCCGCCAGGACCATACTCCTCCAGAATCCGGGCAGCTCTTGCAAACCGCATGAAGCCGTTATTTCGGTCATCGTCGATCCATTATTCCGAAAGATCCGGATGGGCATCCAGTCCCCCGCAAGCACGAGGTCCGGTTTGTTATCCCCGTCGATATCTCTCCAGACCGCGGCATTGATAAGACCCGGATCCTTCAGCGCCGGACATACGGACTCAGTGACGTCCCTGAACTTCCCATGATCGTTACGCAGGATATAACTCCGCGGCGCCTGGGGGAAAAGGCCAAGGGAGACCCGGCCGCCGATAAAGACATCCATGTCCCCATCCCCATCCATATCCGCCACGGCAACCGCCTTGCCCGGAGTGATCACCTGGGGCGGGAATGCCGTGCTGTCCATCCGGAAGTTTCCCTTCCCATCGTTCAAATACAAACGGGGCCGGCAAAACCAGGAATTGGCTTCGAACTCCGTACTACCCCCGACCACCAGGATATCCAGGTCTTTGTCCCCATCGGCGTCGAATAGAACGCTCTGCATGTCTTCTTCGTTCTTGTCACCCGGCACGAGGTCCTCTCCGGCAAAGCAGCCATCGGGCTGCTGCAGGAAGACGCGGCCGGATTGGCGGAATGCGCCCCCTATGAAGAGGTCTTCCAGTCCATCCCCATTGAGATCGCCCGTACTGATGAAGGGTCCCTCCTGTGAATATTTTTGCTGGATCAGTGGTTGAAAGGCAAAGTCGTAAAAAAAGGTTTCGCGGTGTCTGAAATCTACCTTTAATTCTTTTGTGGCTTCGGTGAAACAGGCGGCGGGCGCGGGCGAGGACGGGATGGATGGTTCCGCGGCATCCGCATATTTCAATTGCAATATCCTGTTGACAGGAGGAGCATTCAACACCTGCCCCTTTCCGTCCGGCCAGACGATCTTCACCGAATCCGGCTGCGCCGCTCCCAGCCCGAAATGCAGGCGGCTGTCGACAGACGACAAATAACCCCGCACCGGATATTGTTCCACCACCTGGGAACAGCCGCTGCTGTATACATACACGGTTGCGCCGATGCCATCGGGGTTTAGTTCGGGGCCCTGGAGGGACAGGGTTAGATAGTTGGCCGCAGCGGCGGGTGGGGATGCGTCATTAGACCCGGCGGCAGGTGCATCCCGAATATCGTTCCGCATAACAGATGCATACCCATTGACATCGTTGGTGACAAGGTCCAGGTCGCCGTCGTTGTCAAGATCCGCATATGCCGCTCCGTTGGATATGGAAGGCTCGGAAATACCCGCCTCAGCTGAGACGTCCTCCCACCGAAGATCGCCTTTATTCCGAAAGATGTAATTCCGCAGCCTCACCGGGCCCAGTTCCGCAAGATGTTCCATAAAGTCCCTTCGCTGGCTGCTATTGCTGTCAGAGATACCCGTCTGCACAACGGTATTATGCCGGTATTCCAAAAAGTCGATATTGGTGGGGTCCCGTCCAAGCCCATTGGTGATATGAATGTCTTTCCATCCGTCGTTGTCAAGGTCGGCGATGAGCACGCTCCAACTCCAGTCGGTTTCCGCCACTCCGGCCATTTCCGCCACCTCGCTGAAGAAAGGGATCGCGGGGGTCGACACGGGAATGGCGGGGACCGCGGAAGGGTCCGCAGCAGGCCAATTGCCGTTGTTGAGCTGCAGCATATTGTGAACATATTCCGGCTCGTAGCCTTTCGCCACTTCCAGGCGTCTGCGCTCCTCCCCCAGGAAGGAATACATCATTTTCTTCCGCTGATTGGTCTCGGGCTGCATGTCGAGGGTCATGATATCCGGAAGGAGATCATTGTTGAGATCAGCCGCATCCGTCCCCATACTCGAATAACTCTGGTGCCGCATAGACCGCCGGATACAATTGGTGAAGGTGCCGTCCTTGTTATTCAGCCATAAAATATCGTTACGGATATAATCGTTGGCCACATAAATGTCCGGATAGCCATCTCTGTTGACATCGCTGACGACAACCCCGAGACCATTACCGTCTTCTATAATGCCGGCCTTTTGGGAAACGTCCCGGAAGAAGGGGTGGTCCATGCCTGCCGGTATGCCTTCATTGTGAAAGAGCCTGTCCCCCGCGACGGCATTGCTGTCAACTTTCCTTTCACGAATATCATTCGGTCTGTCGTCTTCGAGCGTATGTTTCAGCAGGTACATATCCAGCCTCCCGTCCCTGTCGTAGTCGAAGAAAACAGCCTGGGTGGAGTAGCCGGTGTCTGCCAGTCCATACGCCTCTGCCTCTTCTCTGAAGGTGAGGTCATGCCGGTTGATGAAAAGCAGGTTCTTCCTTTTTTCTCCCGGCGCCTTTCCGGATACGCAAACATAGATATCCGGCCACCCATCGCTATTGATGTCCACCACGCTGACTCCCGTGCACCAGTATGGGGGGGAGGCAGGGGACGCGCCGGACGGGCCGCAAACGGTAGACACACCCGCATTTTGAGTAATATCTTCAAAATGAAGCTTCCCTTTATTTAGATATAGCTTCGAACTCACCTGGTTGCCCGCCAGGAATATATCCGGCAGACCATCCCTGTTGAAATCCCCGATGCCTACGCCCCCTCCCATATAGGTATACTCGTTGACAAACATGTTCAGGGAATCGTTCTCGACAATGGTATTTTTAAAATCCACTCCCGTCTCCGATGGCTGCAGCGACGTGAAATGCATCCCACCCTTTCTGCGTTGTTCCTTGCAGGAAGTGATGACAAGCACCAGGCAGAGTACGGTGAACTGGATCGTCCTGTGCATAGCTGCGTCTATTTTTTATCGGCGACCAGGTATATTACGCTATAAGGCGGCACCCATACCTTGATCGTTCCCTTTAACGGAAGGCTGTAGGCCTTGATAGTAGCATATCCAAGCGGTCCTCCCGTGGGGCTCGAAGGCCCCGTTCCATTTACATATACCTGGCCCGAGAACGGTGCGTTGTCCGTGCCGCCGGTGAGCGTATAGTAGTAATAACGGCTTCCGGCCGGGAAATGCTGAAAGTCAACTGCGACGACATGGTTGACCGCCCCTGAGTTGATGATCACCGTGCCTGCCTGTCCCGAAGAAAAGGTAGACGAATAAGTGGTTATGTCTGTATTGAATAACGGTCTTCTCAGGGAGTCGGCTACCATCCTGTCGCCAAAAAATTTCTGGAAATAATACATATAATAAAAGGCGGGACGCGGATTCCACAGCGGCGCCTGCGGCTCGTCACCATTGTTGAACATACCCTGGTCATTCCCTTTTTCATACCCGTTGGCAAGGTCCCAGCGACTTGCTTCGCCATACTGGTTTTTGATGAGGCTTCCCAAAGTGAGTGCGGCATGGATGCCCGCTATGTAAGAAGTATTCTGTTTGGAGCCGGAGTCCTGGATATTCCATTCCGTCAGGGCGATGGGTTTCAGCCCCAGACCAGCCCCCGTTATCTGCTGGCGGACATAGGACATCATGGCAGGAGGCACCGAAGTACCCGTACGGAGGACATCCGCGATGGATTCATTTACTTTGTAGCCTGTAAAATAGTTGTGCACGATGAAATAGTCTGCCTTACTGCCGGCATTGGTCAACACACCGCTATTCCAGTTCTGTAAAGTAATATCGCCGCCCGGATCCTGCTGGTACAGGGTGGCCCCGATGTAAATGGTAGCACCTGTCTCGCGGGCCGCAGCCTTCATGGAGTCTGCAAAAACAGCGACATGTTTTCCATAAAGCGCGCCGGTGACCTGTCTGGGCTGCATGTCGTGATTCTGGTTGACATCGATGAAATACCCTGCTTCCCAGCTGCCGTAGGTCTCATTCCCTATCTCCCAGAATTTGGTACGGCCCTGGTCGTACCGGACCCAGTCGGCCGCCAGATGTGCGGCTGCTGCAACAGGGTCCCCGCTGGTGCCATACCGCGCATAGCCATAGTTGACGGTGATGATGCCCGTGCTGTTGGTCTGTGCGAGCATCGTATAATAGTTATCCAGCTGCAGGGTACCGGATGAAGTATTGCCTCCATACCAGGCCCCGATGGGAACATTTTTTCCGCTGGCGTTCAATACGGAATCAGGCGCATCGACAGGCTTTTTGCTGGCATCGGTGCCATTCCAGAAATAAACATCGCTGACGCTGCCCGCCGGGGCACGGATGATCCGGGGCGCAAGGTCCTTGATGTATTGCATGAGAGCAGGCTGAGTGACGATCTGCCCCATCCAAAGATTCGAATTGTTCCCATACACATAGGGAGACACTTTTGCCAGTACCTTATTCACGTTGACGGTGAGAGAATCAGTCGCAGCATAAGAAGGTACAGATCCTGTAGCGGTGTCGGGCAGGGTAAAGGTCTTTCCTGTCCATCCATCGAGAAAGAAGCCTACCGTAGCCGGCAGGGTTGGATCTGCGGGGCTATAGGTAGAGTCGGTTTTTGCGGGGTATACTTCACCGGTGTCTACTGGTGAATCCGAATGTTTATGGCAGGCCGTGCCGACCAGTATGGTGACCAGGGCAACAGCCAGATTTATCCTTAGTTCGATTCGCATAATGGTAACTATATGGTTAGTTTATTTTCCTTTTACGATCCTTACGTTGTCGATGGCAATGTTGATGCTATTGGCAGGCACCGCGGCGGCCTGGTCGTTCATGACGAGGAACCCTACTCCCGTCGTGGGATAGTCGGCGAAGGTCTTTGCCGGCGATCCGTTGGGATTCCATGCTGTCTGCCAGAATTGATTCCCCGCGATGAGGTCTGTCAGCGGTATCGTAACCGTCACCCATCCATTGGGTTTGTACTTGCCGTTCGGCGCAAGGGCCGGGTCGGACCAGGGCGCAAACCTGGCAGTAAAGGAACTCCAGCCATACCAATCCCCCACGGATATCCATAGCTCACCGGCACTCCAGGTGGATGCCACAAAGACTTCGAATTTTAAGGAATAGCCGCTGACAGACTGGGCGGTATTGGATACCCAGGGCACATCGTTCAACTGGAGCAGCCCCCCATTCCCCTGTGAACCGGCAGCGCTGTTTGGTGTCATCGGGCTTCCCTGTATGATCACTCCGGACGCGCCGGTCCCACCGGGATATTTGGTGCTTGTCGTCGGCGCATCGGCATAACCACCTGTCCAGCCGACAAAAGCGGTATTGTCGGAAGCCCACTGCTGCTCGAAGTTGGTCAGGTAGCCAGGCGAAGCGTTGGTCAGATAAGTATCGAAAGGCTGGGGCGCCGTCGCCGTGCCTAATGGTCCCGAAATACGCAATGAATCAGGCGCCGTAATACCCGGAGGAACAACAACAGATAATTGGTTAACGCTTACGGTCTGCAGATTGAGCCCCTGTATGCCGCCGGGGAAGGTCACCTGTTTGACCCCGATGAAATTGGTGCCATTGATCAGGATGGTCGATCCCGCAGCGCCATTTTCATTGGAAACAGAGCTGATGATCATAGGCGGCGGATAGGGATAGGAAGCTGTCCCGAACAGACAGTATACCCGCAGGGAATCCTGGAACCCGACACCAGGTGGTATCTTGGCTATTATCTGTGTAAAAGTTTTATTCACCGCATAGGCCAGGGCCGTATCATTTCCGGGCACGGGGAAGGTGATCTTTTTGATACCAGCCAGGTTGGACCCGTTGATCTCGATGAACGTTCCGGTGCTGTCAAATGCAATACCACTAATAGTCGGCGACGGCAGATATAACTTGAAGGAAAAGGTGGTAGAGCCGTGATCGGTCACCAGCCGGATGAGACTGGGCACATTCGGATTGGTGGCCGCGGTCTTAGCCGTCCCCGGTATAGTGACGATAAGGTTGGTGCTGGTATTGTATACGGGATTGAAAAACGCCAAGGTATCGTTGAAGAACACCTGTTTTACACCGCTAAGGTTGTTACCAAGGATCACGATCTCGGTACCGGGTGTGGCTTGCACGAAGAAGCTGTCGCGCCGGGTGGTATCGAGGCTCCTCACATTTGTGATCACAGGGGGGCCGCTGCTCCCATTCTTATTACAGGCCAGCTCGATCAGGCCTGCACAAAAAAACAAGAGGATTATTATATTCTTTTTCATACGCACTTCTTTTTATTTTAGGCGATCTTAATATTTTAATTTACTAAAGTCGAAAGGAACAGGTGTCGCACCCAGACCAGGCGCCACCAACATCTCGGAAGACGGGATAGGCAGGTCTGTCTTGTCGGGTGTGATCGTATAGGTATGAGGTCCTATGCTGGCAGGTGTTTTTGTGTCGTTGAACCAGGTGATGAAAGAGTTGCCGCCATTGTAGGTGATATTATAAAGACCCCTGTTCTGCGTGCTGAAATAATTCAACGCGTTGGCCGCATCGAAATAATACCACTGTTTCCAGTCATACCAGGCATGTCCTTCAAAGGCAAACTCGATCTTCTTTTCAAGGAAGATATCCGCATAAGTGATGGATGTTTTAGGCGCTACTCCGGCACGGGTCCTTACGGCATTGAAATATTGCAATGCCTGGGCATCGGATGTAGAAGCGTTATTACCCAGGATGGCATCGGCATAGATGAGGTATACGTCCGCCAGGCGGAAGATATAGGTCCCAATGTTCTCATTCTGCGATCCGCCCAATCCACCGTTATCTCCAGGCGAACCGATGACATATTTTTTTACGTAGGCCCGGTCGCCGTTGATGTAATAGGTTCCGGAAGTTATGGGAGCCGTTATTTTTGAACCGTCCACTGAACTCGTCGCGCCATTGAACAAGGCAGTGTCTACATGCCATCCGCCTGCAGATTTATCAATGTCCGGGTAATTGGTGTTGGGGAGGAAAATGGTGGCCTTACGGCGAATGCTATCCGCTGCGTTGGCAGGGTCCATATAATAGGACAGTAAGCTTGGCGATGCGCCGAAGGAACCGCCCCATCCGTCGCCCGTCTGCGTGATCTTCGAGTCATACGCCAGGTTAGCCTGCATATGATTCTGGACGAACCACTGCCCCGTAGGTACCCAATACAACCCGAAGAGGCATTCTGCGGGAATTTTATTGCCGCTAAACACGGCGCTGGTGAAAAGATCGTAGTAACTGGACTGCAGGGTTAGTCCGCTGTTGTTGCAGACGTCGCCGGCATAATACTTTGCGCTGTCCAGGTCGGCCTGGTTGCGACTACCGCCGGACTGCCCAAGACCCGACCGGACGAGATAGGCCCTGGCCAGCATTCCTTCGGCGGTCCATTTGGTGACCCTGCCCGGCTGTGACGGAGTATTTCCCAGGTGCTGAGCCGCCCAGGACAGATCGGATATGATGAATTTCCATACGTCCGCAAGATTGTTTCTCCGAATGCTGCTATCGCCCAGTTGGATGCTGTTATCATAGATCACGGGCACCGCACCCCAATTAAGGGTAATATAATAGTAAGCAGCCGCCCGGATAAGATAACATTCCGCAAGTCCCGAATTCCTTGCCGCATCGCTGGCTCCGGCGCCGGCATTACGGATATTATGAGCGACCATATTGGCGTTGGCTACGACGGACCACAAAGCCTGGTAGGCGCTTTGAAGGGCGCCGCTGGGGTCCTGTGCGGTAACCGTGAAACTGAGATAGGAAGCCCTGCCATTGTAATTATCGGTAAGGCTGTTGCCACCCATGATGTCGCCGATGTACTGGAGGGAAGTTCCGTTGTATCCTCCCCAGGAGCCATTATAAAGCGGACTGGTACCGTTCTGTATGTCCGCATCGGATTGATAGTAAGTGGCTGCCGTTGGAGCAGCCTGGGGTGGACGGTTGAGATAGTCCTTCTTACAGGCCTGTAGAACAAAGGCTGTAAGTGCTGTTATCGTGATGACAATTATTCTTTGTCTCATTGTTATAATTTTTTTCGAAAGAAATTTATCAGAAGTCAAGTGCTAAACTGAAGGTGTAACTCCGGGTGGAAGGATACCTGCCTTCATCCAGGCCGACGAGATTGACCCCGCCATAATTGTAAATGCCTACTTCGGGATCATAACCCGTATATTTCGTGATGGTGAAGGCATTCTGCACCTGGAATGTGGCGAGGGCGCCCCGCAGGATATGCGTCTGCGACAGATACTTTGTCGGTACCCTGTAACTCAGACGGGCATTCCGCAGCCGGAAATAAGAGCCGCTCTCTATATTCCATTGCGATATCCTGTTGTTACCATTGGCATCGACGAAGGGGTTCGGTATCTGATGCCCCGGATTGGTAAGCGTGGCGATCAGCACGTCGGCAGGATTGGTGCTGCTGGGTACCGCGAAGTTGATGTCATTCTTAAAGTGATTATTGTATGGACCGGTGCCTTGCGGCAGCGTCTCATTCTGATAGCGGGTAAGGTTCAACAGCTGGTTACCGTATACACCCGTAAAGTAAAGGTTCAGCTCGAAACCTTTGTAGGAAAAGCTTGTATTGAAGTTATAGGTGAACTTCGGCCATGGATTGCCGATGGGGTGCTGGTCCTTTGTATCGACATAGCCATCTCCGTTCATGTCCTTGTATTTGATGTCGCCTACCCATGAACCGCGTATCGGATCGATTACCAGGGGTGCTTTGAGATCGCTGGTCCCTGTCTGTATCGCATGGCTGGCGATGTCCTTGTAATTCTTGAAAAGCCCATCCGCCTGGTAACCCATGATCATGCTGATGGGCTGGCCCACCTGCGTAGCGAACTGCGCCTCTTTGCTATTGGTCTGGGAGTTATACTGCGTATAAATGCTCGATACCAGTTTGGTCACCTTGTTCCTGTCGATCGAGAAATTGACACCGGTGCGCCATTGGAAATCTTTCCGGGAAATATTCACCGTATTCACGGTGACCCCGATGCCTTTATTCTGCATGCCGCCATAGTTCTCTACCGGCCATTGTACCTGGCCGCCATAGCCGCCGCTGAGGTAGCCGCCCAGGTACATGGGACCCGATGCCTCGAGAATAAGATTTGATATTTTCTTGTAGTAGGCGTCGGCGATGATCTCGACCCTGTCGTTAAATAAGTGTGCGTCCAGCCCCACGTTGGTAGCCTGGTCCTGCTCCCATTTAAGATCGGGGTTGGGAAAGTTCGAAGGCAGGAAGCCTGTGCCCCATACTGTCGCCGACGAATACAGGTTGGAATATACCGCGCCGCCCGAGCCCGCATTTCCGGAGATACCGTATTCCGCACGCAGCTTGAGGTCATTGATAAAGCTGAGGCCCTGCATGAAATTCTCGTCGGATATCTTCCAGGCCGCTGACACGGCAGGGAAAGTACCCCAGCGGTTGGCCGGACCGAAATTAGAGCTGCCGTCCCGCCTGACGACGCCTTCGAGTATATATTTATTATTGTAGATATAGTTCAGACGGGCAAAATAGGATTCGCCGGAACCGTTGCCCCGCGAGCTGGTGCCGGGGGGAGATAAGGGGTCGGCCACGCTTAATTCCTGGATAGAAGTGGTCGCATACCGGAGGCCGGAAGCGCTGAGGGTCTGCCAGCCATTATAGGTAGCTTCGTGACCGGCCATGGCCGTTATATTGTGTTTGTCGATAGCGAAGTTATACTGTACACGGCTGTTCAGCGAAGCCCAGTAGTTATTGCCGGAACCGCGGCTGCCGGAGGTCGGATTGCTCTGATAATACTGGCCCAGCGTATAGTATGGGTTGAACTGGTAATTGTTGGTAAAGGTATAGTTGCCGTTGGTCTCGGTATGCCATAACAGCCCTTTAATAGGCGTGATATCGAGGCTGACCCCGCCGATAGCGCCAAACGAGGTATTGTAATTGTTATTGAGGTTGGCAAGGGCGATCGGGTTGGTGACGGCATATTGCGCCTGTGCTGCATTGGCCGGCCCGCCGTATGTGCCGTCGGCGTTCTTCTCCGGGATGGTAGGGTTCTGTTCGAGGGCGATGTTCAGGATATTATTCTGGAAGGTATTGGCCTTTTCCTTGGTGGTGAACAAGCTGAGATTGGTGCTGAACTTCAGCCATTTTGTAGCCTGGTTGGACAAATTCAGCCGCACCGAGCCCCGCTGGAATCCTGACCCGATAGCTACCCCGCTCTGCGAAAGATAGTCTCCTGAAAAATAAAATGTCGATTTATCCGTCCCCCCACTTATTGCAAGTGAATGTTTTTGCAATAAGGTCCTGCGGAATAAGGCATGCTGCCAGTCCGTGCCAGGGCCAAGGATAGTAGGGTCGCCCAGTTCGGGGGGTTCGACGCCGACCAGGCCGTAATTCTGCAGTTTGCCGATGTAAACGGCATATTCCTTCAGATTCATCACCGGCAGGTTCTTTGGCCTATCCTGCAAAGTCTGCGACTCGGAGACGTTGACCCGGGTGGCGCCCGCCTTCCCCTGTTTGGTCGTGATCATCAATACGCCGTTGGCGCCTGCTGCCCCATAAATGGAGGTGGCGGCAGGTCCTTCCAGCACGCTGATACTCTCTATGTCCTCCGGGTTTATACCCGCCAGTTCGTTGGCCACACCCGGGTTGCTATTATACGCCCCGCCGGTCGCCATCGCGGGCCTGATCTGGACCCCGTCAACGACGTATAGGGGCTGATAGCTGCCGGTGACGCTGCTGATGCCGCGGATGATCACTGCGGCTCCTGCGCCGGGTGCGCCGCTGCTGGTGGAAACATACACATTGGGCGCTTTTCCCTGGAGGGCGTCATCGAGGGTGACGTTTACCGTCTTTTCCAGATCGGCATTGGAGATCGTGTTGACCGCACTGCTCATGTCCGTCTTTTTCATACGGCCATAACCGACGACCACCACGTCCGTTAAATGGTTGAAATCCTGCGCAAGAGCGATAGTCATCGTGGATGATGACCCCACTATTACTTCTTTATGGGTATAGCTCACACAGGTGACGAGCAGCACCTCGCCAGGCGCGGCAGTAATCGAAAACTCGCCCTGCTCGTTGGTATTGGTTACATTTTTCGTACCCTTAACTGAAACAGAGGCGCCCGGAATCACCGAACCATTGGATTGCGAGATAATCTTACCGGTAATCTTGCCGGCCTTGCCCTGCTGGGCGGAGAGAGATAGGGAAAGCTGCAGGCTGCAAAGAAGTATAAATAAGCAGCCCAGGGAGGAAGTCCCTCGAAATTTTCTCATATTTTAAGCAATTGTTTGGGTTATCAATCAATTCTTGATCACCGGATAAAAATAGAGCGTTTATGGGCAGGTCACCGGTATCAAAATGATCAAAAAGGGTAGTCAGATGTTTAACATTTGACGAAAATGCCCCCTTCTCCGGCATACATTGACAATTATCATTATATTTGAAGCGTACAGGCCTCGTTTTAAGGCCCTGGTCCCCCCCTATTGCTTATGAGGTCTGGAATTCTATTTTTACTGCTTTGCTGGGCGCCTTTCTCCCGGCAATATGGTCAGTCCAATGACTATGCTTTTTCCCGCCTGGATGTCGCAGGCGGCTTGTCCAATAATAATATCACCGCTATCTATAAGGACAGCCGGGGATATATGTGGTTTGGGACGGCGGCCGGTCTCAACCGGTATGATGGCTACCAGATGAAATGGTATAAACACGATGCCCAGGATACCAACAGCATCTCCGACAATTACATAGAACAGATGTTCGAAGGTCCCGACGGAAAGCTCTGGGTGGAATCAAGGGCAGGGAGATTCAATATATATGACTTTACCGCAGACAGGTTCAGCCGGAATTTCCTGGATTACCTGAGAAGCCGGTCCCTGCCCGACAGCTGGTTGATAAAAATCCTTCCGGGAAAGGGAGACTATTGGTTCATTTACAAGGATAAAGGCATCTACCATCAGCTGCCAAACGGCAGGATCATCTCCTTCAAACCTTCCGCCGGCGACATACATTCCATCAGCGCCGCTACCATCTGCAGCGCCCAGACCGATGCGGACGGCAATTGCTGGGTGGTGCATGAAGACGGGCGCGTAGAAAAAATAGACGGCAGGCTCAATAAGGTCGAACTGAATACCGCCATCCTGCAGCAGGTGATCACCTCCCGTCTTTCCACCTGCCGCATCTTCATTGACAAGGATAATGACCTCTGGTTTTACCCCTATGGCGTATTCAAAGGGGTATTATATTATTGTCCGTTGACGGGCGAGCTGAAACATCTGTCACAGGATGCCGGCGCACCAAGGCTGAGCAGCAACATCATTTATAGTGTCATACAGGATGATCGGGGCGATATCTGGTTGGCGACCGACCATGGCGGAATCGACATCATACATAAAAAGGATTTTTCGGTCAAGACGATCTCCCATGTCCAGGACGATCACAAAAGCCTGCCAGATAATAGCATCAGTATGCTGTACAGGGACTATACGGGCGCCATCTGGATAGGTACTTTTAATAGCGCGATCTGCTATTATCACCAGGACAGGATCCAATTCCCGCAGTACAGACGCCAGTCTTCCAATAAATCCAGTCTCAGCTATGCCGATGTCAGCGGCTTCGTGGAAGACAGGAAGGGCAATATTTGGGTCGCTACGAATGGCGGCGGCCTGCTCTATTTCGACCGGAAAGCGAATACCTTCCGCCAGTTCATGCACGACCCCCTCGACCCCAATAGCCTCAGTAGTAATATTATCATGAACATGATAATGGATAGGAACGATCAACTCTGGATCGGGACCTATTTCGGGGGGCTGGACTGTTTCGACGGCAAAAAATTCACCCACTACCGGCACGACAGCCGGAATCCTTCCAGCCTTGCCGAGGACCGGGTAATGTGTGTCTATGAAGATTCCGGGAATGACATTTGGATCGGAACACTCGCGGAAGGAATGGACCGGCTGGACCGGAAAAAAGGTATTTTTTACCACTATAACAGCAATCTGCCGGCATCGATAAAGAACAATTATGTCTCCTGTATCACAGAGGATAGCCGCCACCGCCTGTGGATCGGTACAGGATATGGCATCGATGTGCTGGATAAAAGCTCGGGGCACTTCGTCCACTATTCCAGCGATAGCAACCGGCTCAGCAGCGACAACGTCAACTACCTGCTGTGTGACAGTCATGGGTATATGTGGGCAGGAACAAGGGAAGGGCTGAATCTCTTCGACCCCGCCAAACGGCAATTTCAGACGTTCACATCGGATAACGGTCTGCCGGATAACACCATCCATTGCATCCTGGAAGACAAACAGCATGACATCTGGGTCAGCACGCTCAATGGCGTGAGCAAGCTGTCTAGCGACTGGGCGGCGCCCCCCGGCAGCCTTCACTTCACTTTTAATAACTTTTACGAACCCGACGGACTGCAGGGGAATGACTTTGGTGAAAAAGCAGGGTTCATTACCCGCGACGGAACTATGCTGCTGGGCGGGCACCATGGATTTAATATATTCGATCCCGCCAACATCGTTCATCGAAGGAATACTCCGCCTATCATCCTTACCGACCTGCAACTGTTCAACAGGAGCGTCCGGCCGGGCGAACCAATTGACGGTCACCTGATACTGGAAAGATCGCTGTCCGCCACCGGGGAGATCACACTGCGGCACAAGGACAATGTCTTTTCGCTGGAATTTGCCTCTCTCGACTTCCTGCAGCATACGACAAAGGACAAGTATGCCTATAAGCTGGAAGGGTTCGATAAGAACTGGCTTATCACCAGTGGTAAGGCCCGCAAGGCTACCTATACCAATCTCGACGCCGGAGAATATACCTTCCGGGTAAAGGCGGCTGATGAAGACGGAGAATGGAACACCAATGAAGCGACCTTGAAGATCAGGGTCCTTCCCCCCTTCTGGAAAACGCCGTGGGCGTATATTCTGTACCTGGGGGCCGTCATTGCTCTCCTGTATTTTGCCAGGAAAAGGGTCCTCCGGCGGGCGCAGATGCGTTTTGCCCTCGAACAGGAACGCGAGGATGCCCGGCGCATGCATGAAATGGATAGGATGAAGATCCATTTCTTTACCAACATGAGCCATGAGCTGAGAACCCCGCTGTCCCTGATCCTTGCCCCTGTGGATAACCTATTGGAGCAGCCCGTCAGCCAGGAGCCGGTGAAACAGTATGAAATGATCCGGCGCAACGCCAGGCGTCTTCTTCATCTCGTCAATCAATTGCTGGATTTCAGGAAGATGGAGGTCAATGAGTTAAAGCTGAATGCCCGGCCGGGAAATATCCTGAAATTTATAAAGGACGTTTCGCTGTCTTTTGTGGATCTCGCCGACAGGAAGAATATTGTCTTTACGTATGTGGGGGAGGAGGATGTCACCGGTGGGGTTGCCGGCGAGGGGGGGGCTGGCGAGGGCTTCTCCGGCGGGGGCTCTGGGCGGGAAGGGCAGGCTCTGCCTCTTCTGACCTCTTTTGATCATGACAAGCTGGAGCGTATCCTTTTCAACCTGTTGTCCAATGCGTTCAAGTTCACCCCGGAGAATGGGAAAGTGCGCGTAGAGGTCAGTGTGGTAGGCCGGAATGAGGAAGACTTCGATCTTTATATAAAGGTGAAGGATACAGGTATCGGCATTGCCGCGAACCAGCAGCAGCGGATCTTCGACCGATTCTTCCAGACAAAGGTCCCCGAGACGATCCTCAACCAGGGCAGCGGTATCGGGCTGGCGATCACGATGGAGTTCGTAAGAATGCACAATGGTATTATCAAGGTGGAAAGCGAATTGAATAAAGGCAGCTGCTTCACCGTTGTGCTGCACTGTAAACGTCTTCCAGCCGACCCCAGCCTTGCGGCTTATACCGCGGACGAGGGGGAGGCTGAAGCGGCAATGGATGCAGAGGCGGCCATGGATGCGGATGCGGGCATGGGGAAGGGAGCAGACATGGGGACGGGAACGGGCATGGATGCGGGCGGCGGCTTTGGCCATACTCCCGGGGCTCCTTCGCCGCCCGGCCTCCCTGCCGCCGGCGCAACCCAGGCCAGCGGGCAAAGATCCCCATCCGGTAAAAAGAAGACCCTGCTGATCGTGGAGGACAATGAAGATTTCCGTTTTTATCTGAAGGATAATTTACAGTCCATCTATACCATACAGGAAGCATCGGACGGAAAAGAAGGGTGGAAAAAAGCCCTTGCTCTTCACCCCGACCTGGTAGTCAGCGATATCAGTATGCCCGGCATGAATGGCATCGAGCTGTGCAAGAAAATAAGGACGGACGAACGTACCCGGCAGATACCCGTCATCCTGCTGACGGCGCACACCGAAGAAAGCACGCAACTAAAAGGCCTGGAGACCGGCGCCAGCGACTTCATCGCCAAACCTTTCAATTTCGAAGTGCTGCAGTCCAGGATACGCAACCTGCTGGAGTACCAGGAAACCATAAAAATGGTCTACCAGCGCCAGGTTGAGGCCAGCCCGGCCAGCATGGAAATAAAGTCTGCCGATGACGAGTTCCTGCAGGATGTATTACGCGAGTTGGAAAAGAACATTGGGAATCCTGAGCTCTCCGTAGAAGAGATAAGCCAGCTTCTCCATACCAGCCGAAGCACATTTTACAAACGGCTGCTGCTCGTCACGGGGAAAACCCCTGTTGAATTCATCCGGCATATCCGGCTGAAAAGGGGGGCCGAACTGCTGGAGAAAAGCCAGATGAACATTTCCGAAATAGCATATACGGTGGGATTCAACAATCCTAAATATTTCGCCCAGCAATTCAAACAGGAATTCGATATCTCGCCCTCCGCCTATAGGTCGCAGAAAAATCCAAAGGCTTAAAAAAATATTTTTTACTTACATATAAGTAAGTATCTTTGGGGAGTCAAAACGGCTTCCCATGAACACGAACATGACCACGAGGGAAAAGATTGTCGAGCTGGGCCGGGACTTTGTCCAGCATCTGGGCTATCATGCATTCAGGTATCAGCTCATCGCAAAAAAGCTGGATATAAAAAATGCGGCCGTACACCATTATTTTCCGTCAAAGGAACATCTGGGAGTTGCCATCATAGAGAAGGACCTGGCAGATTTTCAGACGCTGGTACAAATGACCCAAAGAAGCCCGGCAAGAGAAAAGGCGGAAGCGCTGATAGGAGCGTACTCCTCTTATTATAAAGCCGGGAAGAACTTGTGCGTTATCGGCGCATGCGTCTCGGCTTTTGCCGAAGTACCTGAAAAAATGAGCATCGCGGCTAAACATTACCTGGACGTGATCTATCAGTGGCTGGTCAACGTGTTTACCGAAGGGTTGGCCAACGGTGAGTTTCATTTCACCGAAAGCCCGGAGAATATGGCCGCGCTCTGGATGGCCGCATTGCCTGGAGCCTTGCAGGGGGCAAAGGCAAGGGGAGGGCATTATTTTGAGCAGGTGCTGGAACAGCTGCGGAAGAGTTTGCACTAGGGAGTGCCGGAGCGGCTAAAGTTTGCACTAGCGAGTGCGCAGGAGGTGGGTGCACAAGGGAGTGCATTTTTTTTGGCTACGACAGCTTACTTGCATGCAAGTATTTAATCTGATCTTGAAATTATTTTTTATCAATACAATCACACTAAAATGAAACAAGTTCTCTTGACAGGCAGCTCCTCCGGATTTGGTTTGCTTGCCGTAAAAACACTGGCAGCAAAAGGTCATAAAGTATACGCCACCATGCGGAATGTGAATGGCGCCAATGCCGGCGCAGCCCGGGATATCCGTGACTGGGCTAAAAACACCGGCGCAAAAGTAGACGTGGTGGAACTGGACGTGACCAGCGACGGCTCTGTGGCGAAGGCCATTGAAACGGTCCTGGCTGCTTCCGGCGGGCGTATCGACGTGCTGATCAACAACGCAGGCATCTCGTTCCTCGGGATCAGCGAGACCCTCACCGTCGACCAGTCGAACCAACTGTTCCAGGTGAACACATTAGGTGCCGACAGGCTCATCAGGGCAGTGCTGCCTGTCATGCACCAGCAAAAAGAAGGGCTGATCATCAACGTAACCAGCGTCCAGGCAAGAAATCACGTCCCTTTATTGAATGTTTATAATGCTACAAAAGCCGCCCTGGATGCCTTATCCGTAGGCTACCATTATGAATTACGGTCATCCGGGATCGATGTGGCGGTCATTCAGCCCGGCGGCTATCCTACGACCGATATAGTCAACAAAGGGATCAAAGCCGGCAATCCTGAAGCGCAAAAATATTATGGGCAGGATATGCAGACGGTGAAAGCCGCCTTGGACTACTATTTCACACCAAAAGCCGACAGCCCCGATCCCCAACCAGTAGCCGATAAAATGCTCGAACTGGTGGAGGCTAAACGCGGTGAGCGGCCGCTGTGGTCGCTGGTGGGAGCCGGGCCATTGGAAGCCTATTTCGACCAGGTGAATCAGATCACTAAAACCATCGTTGATACTATGGTGAATAGCATGACGGCGCCGGTCTAAGAAAAATAGAGCGCGGCTTCTGCCTTGCGGCGTTTGAGCAGCCCATCGCTGACCATTAACTTACCATCGAGGTGTATCTTATCCCACATCTGAAAGGCTCCGGTGATACCGGGGTCTTTTGGATCGGCTTTTATAAGACGCAACAGCGTACTTCCGTGAAGGGCGCCTGTGCCTGCATTATAGGCGAAGTCAACAAGGGCGTCGAACTGATTCTGAGAAAGACCAGGCGGCATCATGGCATTTACGGCTTTGACGGTATCACTCAGATCATTAAGCAGATACTCCTCTGCCTGCTGTTCAGTGATCGCCTTATCCTGCATAGTTACGTGTGTCCCATTGGGATAGCGGGTGGTGCCATACCCTATGGTCGGTATCTTTGCCTGGTCAAGATAGGGATGAAGTACGCAACCTTCCTGGGACTTGATCAGGCCGATGCATTTGTCGGAGGGAGCCATAGCATTTTATTTTGAAAGATACGACTTCGCCTTTTACGCGCTTATACCCCTTTCGTGGTATACCCCCTAATAGTTAAATGTCAATCCGGCGCCAAAACCCATATCGCTGTCATAATGAGTCGACAACCCAATATACTTGGTAAGGATATACCGCAAACCCGCCATATACTCTTTGTCGGTATTGACCATAACACTCAACCGCAGACGACTGGTGACAGGAATGTCTTCGCGCCCCAGCTGGAGACGGAGATCGCCCCGCGAATCCATCCGCCAGTCGGCGACGAACAATAAGGGCAGCGTATATTGAACGCCAAAACAGAATACATTGCGATGATCTTTGGTATCGGTTTGCCCAAAGAGATTTTTCTCTGCCGTATTATTGCGGCGATAACGAAAGTCCCAGCCGATATAAGGCAACCAATACTGCATCCTGCCCAGATAACGCCCGAAATGACTTTCACTCTCGTATCCTTTGTCCGCATCGGTGCCGACACGCCATTCCGTCTGGAATCGATAACGGGTATTGGCCAACATGAATTCACCATCGCTGCCATTGCTTTCCAGGCCGACACGGGCCATGGGCCGGATCTCCCGATCATCGGCGTATATTTTCTTCAACGCTTTTTTGGGATCGGGGATGCCGGGAATGGGTGAAAAAGCCCCACCGGTAGAATCCGTATAATGAAAGATCCGTCCCATGCCGCTCATCATATGATATAAGATATGACAATGGAAGAACCAGTCGCCACTTTCCGTTGCCGCAAATTCCAGCGTGTCGGTCTCCATCGGCATGATATCAACGACATTTTTCAGCGGCGCATAATCCCCCTGGCCATTCAGCAGCCGGAAAAAATGTCCATGAAGATGCATGGGATGCCGCATCATGGTACCATTATAGAGGATGATACGTATATTCTCTCCGCGCCGGATGAGTATCTTATCCGTCTCGGAAACGGCTTTGTTATCTATCGTCCAGACATACCGGTTCATGTTCCCTGTGAGATTGAACTGCAGGGTTTTAGTGGGCGCCTTTGGCAATGTGGTCGGTTCCGGAGCACGCAACATTCCATAATTGAGGGTCGTCCCTGTCTTCTCCGGATACATCACCGTATTCATGTCCATGACCTGGTTGGTCATCTGCATGCCCATATCGTTCATGTCGCCGTTGGCCTTCATCATCCCGTTCATCATCTTCATCCCTTCAAAGTATTTTAGGACAGGCATTGGCGGCAGTTGTTCCTTTTCACCTTCTCCCAGCCACACCGACGCCGACCCGGTGCGGTCTTCGGATGTCGCCTGAAATTGATAACTTTTATTATCCGGCAGGGTAACGACAACATCATAGGTCTCGGAGACGCCAACGATCAGTCTGTCCACCTCGACGGGCTCAACATCCTTTCCGTCACTGGCAATGACGGTTATTTTGCCGCCGGCCCAACGCAGCCAGAAATAAGTAGAAGAGCTGCCGTTGATGATACGGAGCCGGACCTTGTCGCCGGCATGATGCCGGGGGAATTGTCCTTCGGGCTGTCCATTGGCCAGGAACCGGTCATACGCTACGTCGCTGACGTCCATAGGCAACATGCGTTTCCATTCATTCGTGAGCTTCGTTGAAAAGTGTTTTTCTTTTATCGCCTGGACATAGTTCTGGGTGCTGCCTTTGCGGATGGCATACCAGTCAGTGGCATAGTGCAGGCTGCGCTGGACTTCATAGGGTTTTTCGTCGGTCCAGTCGCTGAACAGGATGGTGTGCTCTTCCGGCGCTGTCGCGGCTGCGGCGGCTCCCGACCCGCCGCGGTTTACACCGTCGCCGCGCTTGTGGATGATTAAGGGTCCATATAATCCGGATTGCTCCTGCAACATCGTATGGGAATGATACCAGTAAGTCCCATTCTGGACGATAGGAAAGGTTGCCACATAGGTTTGCATCGGCATAATGGGAGGCGTCGTCAGATAAGAAACCCCGTCATACTGGTTAGGGATGATGAGTCCATGCCAATGGACGGAGGTTTCCATCATCATTTCATTATGTATATGTATCTCGGCCGTGTCACCTTCCGTAAAATCCAATTGAGGGCCGGGAAGAGAGCCGTTGACGGCAATGGCGGGACGGCGCCGACCGGTATAGTTGACCAGCGTATCGGTGATGTATAAATGATAGACCGTGATATGAGGGTGACCCGGCGGGTGAGATAAAAAGGGCTCGCGCGCTGCGGCGCCATGTTCGCGTGCCGCGGCGCCCTGTCCGGCATGCGGCTTCCCCATCCCCTCCATATGCTGGGCATACCCCGACATGCCCGTCAGCAAGACCAGCAGTCCGATAGTAACTATTTTCATGCGATATCTAGGGTTTTAAAGTTGTGGTCACCTTACCGCAGGTAAGCATGCTGTTGCCGTAATAGGGATTTTTGATGGCAGTCTCGCTGCTCAGCCAATAGGCTTTCTTCATGGGACAGAAGTCCTCATAGATAGGCTGCTGCGACAGATGCGTCTGTTTCGCCAGAGCGGCCACATTTTTGGATAGAGCAGCAAAATGCTCGCGCTGATGATTGATATCGGTGGATTCCGAGATATGACGGGCATCAAAAGCAAGTTTCTCCTGTAAAGGCATAAAAGCCTGATGGTCCTTTTCAGACAGGGTCTTCATGTCCACGGCATTCAACGTCTTGAGCATTTCAGTGGCAGCCGTAGCAACGACTTTAGCGTCGCCTGCTACAAGCGCATCTTTAACGCCATAATAACCGGTAAGTACAGGGGACAGCGGAGTAGTGGATTGAGAAAATACGGTTTGTACGCCAACAGCAGTGACAAGAGCCGCTGCGAATAATAACTTTTTCATTTTAAATGGATTGAATGTTAAACAACAAAAGATAGTGCTACTATTCAATTCCGTATCAAATGAGGAAACGTTGGTATAAGGCCTGGAGATCAGGAGGAGCGTGTTTATAGACCCATTGGTCGGGTATGATGGGCTTGTCGCCGCCACTAAGACGGACAGGCACGCAAACACTATAGATATGGTTAATAAGTAATACGGGCTGGTCGCCGGAAGTGATCGAAGAAGACACCTGCTTTTCCAGCAGATTGAACTTTACGGCCTGCATGCCACTGCAACCTTCGTGGCCTTCCTTTTTTGAGCTTTTCTTTTCACAGCAACTATGACAATGGACCGCACGCGGGGCTGCATTCGCCGCGCAGTGACAGATGACGCAAAAGTTGACGGTGAAGACAACCAGCATCAATAACGCTTTCCATTGTATGGTCCAGCCTTTGGGCATTGGAAGCAAAGGTAAGGAGGATTTGGATATCTTCTTCCCTGGCGCTTTATTCTGAGATATTTATCGGCCGTTTCGGTCCTTTATCGGTCCTTTATCGGTCATTTCGGCCTTTTACCGGCCGTTTAAATTTGGGAGAATATATTTTGTACCCCGGCCCGTTGTACCAATCTTTTCAACTAATTTTTCGACCATTAAATCCTGCAATTCGGTAGTTGATACCGATTTACCTAAGCTATTTAACTTTTGATATTCTGCATTGGTAATACTAATATGCTCCTTCATATACAATAGTGCCTTTATCTGCCGTTCGTTCAGATTTAGCGTGCGTAAATATTCTTCTGTGTAAATATCTTTCAGAAAAGAAATACGAACTCCTTCTTGTTCCTCAACGATAACAGGCTCAGGAATGCCATATTGCCTGCAACCTTCCATCATAATATCAATTCCCTTGTACGGCAGCCACATACGCCGCCGCGCGGGCGGTCAATTGCTGAAGGTCCCCGGGGGCGACTGACTGGGAGGCGGGGACGAGGGCGCTGCCAATACCAAACGCTACAGCCCCGGCCTTTTGAAAGTCCCGGATATTGTCGAGATTGACACCGCCCGTAGGCATAAGAGGTATATGGGGGAAAGGGCCCCGGATGTCACGGAAATAAGATGGGCCGACAGAGGCGGGGAAAACTTTGACAATGTGGGCGCCATTGCGATGGGCGGCAAGGATCTCGGTGGCGGTGAAGGCTCCGGGAACACTCACGGCGCCGAGGTCGCGGGTCACCCGGATAATATCCAGGTCTAAAGAAGGGGACAGCACGAAACGCGCTCCCGCGGCAATAGCGGCTTTGACCTCGCCGGTAGTCAATACGGTGCCAGCGCCAATGACCATCCGATCCCCATACTGTCCACTCACTTGCCGGATGGCGTCGAGCGCACCGGGAGAATTAAGCGTGATCTCGAGCAGCCGGATACCGCCGTCATAAAGAGCCGCAGTGATCTCCATGATATGAGCCGGATCACATCCGCGGAGTATCGCCACTATTTTGTGTCCGAGTATTTGTTCCAATGCCGTCATGTATGCTGGGGTTTATGGATGCGGGGGTTCATGATCCGGGGTCTATGGGTGAAGGGATTTTTCAAAACGGACCGAGTCCACATTACAACAAGTCTTTAGATATACGGCCAGGGGCTCAAGCCCCACCGCGGCGCGGCGTATATCCACACTGTCGGGCTTTTCGAGGGGAAGAACAGTATAACCGGGATATGACAACTGGCTGCCATATATTTGTTTTCGCCCTTCCCGCAGCGCAACCCTGTCTTCTAAAAAAGCAAGATGCGAGGGTTTCATCTTTCCCGTTTTAACAGCATCCCGCAGAAGGGGCAGGTATCTCTTCTGCGTTTGGAGATCTGAATGTTGTATCACGGCAAACAAAGTGGCATTGCCATCAGAGCCCACCTGGTCGGGACCCAGCCAGCCATATTTGTTGACAAGACTATCCACTTTTATCAGGTTGGCAGAATCAGCGGCCGCCATCTTTTTAAAAAGACCGGCCACCTGGCGGGAGTTATTGCCATATTTCCGGACGGTATCGTCCATTTGCAGCCGATAACGCTGATCCGCATAGTCGATCACACGCAGCTCCAGCGTTAATGTATCATACAGCGTCATTTTACGCGGAGTGTCGGCAGGATGCATCGTTGCACAGCAAACCAATGCCAGCAGTATATTCATGTATTATCCATTTTGAAGGACGCCGTCGAGCACCCGTCTTAATTCTTCGGCCCGCACCACCCCACTCTGTCTCCACCTGACCTCGCCATCCCGGAACACCATCAGCGTAGGAACACTTTGTATCTGATACGAAGCCGCCACCTTCGGGTTTTTGTCGATGTCCAGCTTGAGGATGGTGACGCTGTCGCCTACTTTGTCCTTTAACTCTTTTAAAATGGGAGGCATCATTTTACAGGGCCCGCACCATTCTGCGGAAAAGTCGACGAGAACAGGCTTGTGCCCCTTGATGAGGTCTCCAAAGGATGGTTTTACGCTTGTGTCCATATACTCTGGTTTCCTATAAAGTTACGAAATTAAATTTCGGCAATTGCGTACCGTAATTATTCTTTCTTTACGCGATCAAAGAATTCTTTCTGCAGCTGAAGGGTTTTTGTATCGGCCTTGACAGCACGAAGCGCCCCGACCAGTTGACCGATATAATGCTCGTTGACCAATTGCCCTTCGGCCTTTGTGGCTTTGGAGCCGTCGCCGGCATAGTGGTTGGGATAGTCTGCATACCACCAGATAGCCGTATAGATATTCGGGATATTCAGCCGGTGCTGGTTGGCCCCGGACTGATTGGAAGCGCTGTCCATCTGAACAAGATCGGGACGGAGATACAGCAGGGATGACGTTTCCCTTTCCCCGGCATGCGCATCATTCGCCGGATCGGATCTATGCAGAGCGCGCAATTGCCGCGCATAAGCGCTGTCGTTGTTCGGCTCGAAGAAAAAGACCGCATAATCCCGTTGTTTCTCAAGACGGGTCTGGATGAAATAACGTATCAGTTCAGGATTGCCGCCATGTCCGTTGATGATGACGATCTTTTTAAAACCATTGCGGGCTATCTCGTCACAGGTGGCTTCCAGCAAGTCCCATACGATCCGTTCGGGCAGGGCAAAAGTGCCTGGCTGATGACGGGCCTCATTGATCTGGCCATAGAAATAGTCGGGGAATACGACCGCATATTCTTTCTTCGTCGCGCGGGCAGACCATTCTCTCACCTGGATGAGATCGGAACCGATGGGAACATGAGGACCGTGTTTCTCCAATATGCCTATCGGCAGGATACAGGTCTGACCAGAACTGGCCAGGGCCTTTGGCCAATCGCTGGCAGTGAGCTCATCCCAGCGGGAATGTAATTCCTGGGTGCTGGCAACCAAACAGCAGGATAAGATAAAGGCGATAAGACCGGCTCTTTTCATGACACTAAATTTTTATGAATCTACTACTCTTTCGCGAATTTCACCGCAAGCCCCACCACCTGGAAACAATTCCGGGCCGGCTTTTTCTCGCCGGGCACGATGAAGCGAAAAGGTCCCGTACCAGCCGGCAATGGTTTACCCTCCATCTCATCGGCAAGAATGACAACGCGGTCTGTGAAGCTGGAGTCGAGTTCGGCCAATGAGAAAACCACCTGGTAGTTGTCCGCGCAGGTGACGAGCAGGTATTTGGCCAGATTCTCCCCTTTCAGCTGTCTCCCCGTGGTGACACCGGCTTTATTCAAAATGTCTGCAATGGCCACACCGGAAAAAGTATGCGGAACACCCTGTTTGTCTTTAGCGATAGCAGTGGTGCGGGGCATGGCCGTGAGATCGGCTGCGGTGAGGGTCAGCGGCGTGATCACCTCGCCGGTCACTTTCACGGACTGGGCAAAGGCCAGTTGCAGGAACAGGCAAAATACAGCGGTAAAGATCGATTGTTTCATATTCATTTTAATTTGGATCCGAGAATCGCGCATCAGAGATAAAAGCAGAATCCGTCATAGTCTGCAGGAAAGCCAGAAGGTCATTTTTTTCCTGTTTGGTCAGCCTCAGTCGTACGGGCGAGTGGGCCGAGATGAGTGTCCGTTCGAACTGTCCCAGCGCTTTTACGATGCCATCCTGTGTAATAGCACCGGCACCGAATGCGGCCGCAAACAGGGGACCATAGGAGCCGGCAGCTTCCAGTTTAGATATCGAGCTGTCCATCGATTGCCCCATTTCGTGCGGATCGGTCAGGGGGGGCATCGCCTGGGCTTCCAGACTAAACGCCCGCCCATCCCAAAAGAAGTTCCGCACCCAGAGCAGGTTGGCCAGGGACATGGAATTGCGTTTGGTTGGCGTGCCGTCTGCGCCCAGGCTCACCTGACGGCCATCAGTGAACGCACGGGATTGCTGGTGACAGCTGGCACAGGAGATGGTGTTGTTATACGACAACCGTTTTTCATAAAAGAGTTTTCTGCCAAGGGCGATGCCTTCCACCGTGAGGGGATTATCCTCGCGGAGATTGATGCGGTTGCCGAAATAAGAAGGATAGGTCAGCCGGTAGGGAGTTGCGGCAGGCCATAACAGGATCCCGGCTGCCAGCACCGACACATATTTTATAAAAATACCCATCTGCAATTTGCGCTATATACTCAAATATACAACGGATGCTTATTTTCTCGCTCTTGCCGTCTCTTCTTCGAGGAATTTTTTAAACCGCTGCCGCAGTCCGCGGTGATAGGCGATCAATTCACGCGCTTCGTCGGAAATGGTCGAGCCCCCACCCTTTTCTCCACCGGTGGCCGTGATCACCAGGGGCTGGTTCGTGATGGAGTTGAGATTATTGACGATATCCCAGGCTTTTTTGTAGGACATCTGCATTTTTTTAGCCGCCTGGTTGATCGAGCCGGTGAGCTCGATATATTCCAGCAGCTCGACAGGGCCGGGTCCGAAAAAACGTTTGCCATTACTTTCCATCCAGAGGCTTCCATTGATGGTAAGGGTGGCTGTGTCCAGGATCGTGCTGAGCGCTTTCATCAGGGAGTTATAGTAAGGGATTGCCGCGCATTACCTAACAGCGTGATGAGCCTGTCCAGTTTGCGGATATGTTCGTTGGAAAATTCCCGGCGATGGTTATCTGCGTAGAGATTGTTCTTCACCAAGGGTACGGAGTATGGGATCACCCAGGCGCGGAGCGCTTTAGCGACTGCATCCATGGCGTTGATACCCTGCATCGCCTGTCCGCCATCCGCCCAACAGACAAGACCTACCACCTTATCGGTGAGATAAGGTTTTTCGCGACGCGCGGTCAGCTCGAGCCAATCCAGGCAATTTTTCATGGCGCCGGTCATACCCCCATGATACAAAGGCGTCAGCCAGATCTGCAGATCCGATTGCAGAAAAGCTTCTACCATTTTTTCGACGGCGGCCGGCGGGTTGGGCTGACGCAATTGGAAGAAAGGGATATGGCCTTCGGAGACATTTATCTGGGAGACAGTATAACCTTTTTCGATTAACTGTTGCTGCAGATAAGCGGATAATTTACGGCCGGTGGTTTCCGGTCCGTTGTCGCTGCAGCCATTGAAGAGTAACACGTTCATTTCGTAAAATTACGGAATTTCCCCGTAGCCCCGCTATTCCAGGCCCCGCGGGTAAATAGCACTTTTAGCCCAATTGACCAGCAATCCCTAATTTCGTTGAAACTCAGCCTATATGTACGAAGTCATCGACCGGTTCGTCGCCAAATATATCCAACTGACCCAGGAGGAACTGGACTTCTTTCATTCGCTGCTCAAACACAAAAAGGTGCGCAAAAAAACCTTTTTGTTACAGGAAGGAGAAATTTGCAATTTCGAGGCCTTTGTACTGAAAGGATGTATCCGGAGTTATTATCTGGATAAAGATGGCGTCGAGACGATCTTACTGTTTGCGGTGGAAGACTGGTGGGTAAGCGACCTTACGAGCTTCTCCGAACAAAAACCTTCCAACCTGTTTATCGAGACGCTGGAAGATTGTGAGTTGCTTTCCATCGACTTCGCCAGCAAGACCCGCCTTTTTGAAAAGATCCCCGCTTTCGAACGTATGTTCCGGCTGATGGTGCAGCGCTCGCTGGGAGTGCTTCAACAACGTTTTTATGCGTCTGTGTCCCAGACCGCGGAGGAACGATATTTACAATTTATGGAAAAGTACCCGCTGGTCGCCCAGCGGGTACCTCAACATCAGATCGCGCGGTATATCGGCGTATCGCCGGAATTTCTCAGTAAGGTGCGCAGTACAATGTATAAAAAACATTGAGCCCGCTGTCTGCGCACCTGCAGCCCGCTCACTCCCCAAACACGAGCCGGCTGGCATCACCGATCTCTTCCATCGTGATCCTATGCCCCATGCCCGGGTAGACCTTTTCCGCAATAGTTGCATTCATTTCTTTTAGTATCGCTGCGCTGGCATGCACGCGTTGCACCGGGACATGCGGATCGGGGTCGCTGGTGCCGATGAATACCGGGGTGCCGCCAAAATCACCCTTATAATTCCCGGGATAGATCTTATCGCCTATCAAACCGCCGGTAAAGGCAGCAGCCCCGCCATAACGCACCGCATTACGGGTAATGAATTCCAGCATCAGACAGGCGCCCTGCGAAAATCCGGCAAACCAGATCTTCTCTTCGGTCACACCCTGTGCTTTGATATCGGCCACCAGTTGTTTTACCACATCCAGCGCAGAAGTCAGCCAGGGCTCGTTCTGTGCCGGCGGCGCGAGAAAAGAATACGGATACCAGGAATGCGCGTCGGCCTGCGGCGCAAACAGGGTACAATCTTCGACAGGCAGGGCATCAGCCAATGAAAGGATGTCTTCCGCCGATCCGCCCCGGCCATGCAACAAAATGAGCGCCTTTCCGGTCTCACTCAGAGGTTTGCCGGCAGTAAGATATTTTTTTGTATGCATGTATCTATGAATTAAGGACAGGTAAGGATCTTGCTATTTCTTCCCGTTTGGACTCGTACTGTACGGGCAGTTTGAGATGGGTGCCCAGCTCACTCAACGGCTCGTCAACGGTAAAGCCCGGATTGTCGGTGGCCAGTTCAAAAAGCACCCCGCCGGGTTCGCGGAAATACAGCGAATAGAAATAATCCCTGTTGATCTTCGGCGTAATATTCAACCCCTTGCTTAGTATCTTTTCCCGGAATTCCATCTGTACCGTCTCATTCGGCACCCGGAAAGCCACGTGGTGATTGGTGCCTCCGCCATTGAGCCCGCGGGCTTCATCTGGCGTTTCGACAAGATCGACGATGGACGCTGTGGGGGCGGCAGTGGCCTGGTAGCGATAGCGGTTGCCTTCCTGTTCGGCCAGTTCATAGCCAAACACATCTGTCAGGATAGCGGCTGTAGGTTTGATACTTCTTAAAGTAAGGGTCACGCTGTGAAAACCTTTGGTCGCCGCTGCAACTGTCACCTCCGGTGTTACCCAGGGCTGACGATCGTCCGTATATTTGGAAACGATAAGCTCCAGCCGCAGACCGTCAGGATCCTGGAAAGGAAGATAGGTCTCCCCCAGCCTTTCCGTTATTTCGCCATGCCGTACATCGTTCTCTTTGAAACGGGTCTGCCAGAATTCCAGGCTGTCTTTCGGTACGGAATACCCGATCCCTGTCGCCATACCCGTTCCGGCGCGGCCGCCCGTAATCCCTTCCCAGGGAAAGAATGTGAGGATGGTGCCGGGAGTGCCTGTCTCATTGCCATAATAAAAGTGATAGGTGCCGGGGTCGTCGAAATTGACTGTTCTTTTGACCATCCGGAGTCCTAATACTTTCGTATAAAAATCATAATTGCGCTGGGCATTGCCTGCAATAGCAGTGATATGATGTATGCCTGATATTTTATTTACCATATTGTTTGTTTATGATCGATAGTACTTCATTTTCGAGCAAGCCGCTGCCACCGCCATAATGCCGGGTGACGACGACTTCGGGGTTTAGTCCCTGTAACCGCTGACGCAGGGTCTCCTCTTCGGGAGCACTGATACCGGCGCAGACGAAGACGATACGAAAATTTGTTTTTGTAAACGCGGCCATCGCGTCTTCCTCGCTTGTCACGATCGTAGCGGTCCATCTTTCATGGGAATTGATCAGTCGTTCCACCACTTGTAAGATGGCCAGGTCGCGACCGATGGCGAGTATATTCAAATCCATGTCATTGAATTTTATTTTGCATGGGAATATCCATGATCAGTATCTCCGAGTCCTGCTGCAGGGATTGAAGCCCGATCTTTTCCGTATCGGTAATACCAAGACCGTCCCTCGCCTCCAGCGTTTGCCCGTCTACCTCAAAGGATCCCTTTATGACGAAGAGATAAATACCATTGCCCTTCCTTTTCCGTTGGTATTCGAATACGGCATCTTTGTCCCACCGGCCGCTGAAAAACCAGGCGTCCTGGTACAACCAGGTACCCTCTCCATCCCCTCCAGGCGAGATCAGTTGCTGAAGATGGTTATCCCCCCGGGCAGGATCGGGCTTTATCTGATGGTATCTCGGTGTTACGTTCAGCCGGTTGGGGAACAGCCATATCTGCAGGAACTTCGCCGGCTGGTCGGGGCTGTTGTTGTATTCACTATGAAAGACGCCGCTGCCGGTGCTCATCACCTGTATCTCCCCCGCGCTGACCACCTCTTTATGGCCCATATTATCTTCATGCACAAGGCTCCCTTCAAGAGGGATGCTGATGATCTCCATGTTGTCATGGGGATGGGAGCCGAAACCTTTGCCGCCGGCGACGATATCGTCGTTCAAGACCCGGAGTACGCCGAATTGGATCCTTTCCGGATTGTAATAACCTGCAAAACTAAAGGATTGATGGCTCTGCAGCCAGCCGTGGTCGGCATGACCCCGGGTGGATGCTTTATGTAAGATAGTAGTACTCATATTGCTTATTTTTGTACCACAAAGCTACTACCCTACCCTCCCCCGGGCCATTAACCTAGCTTAAGAATTTAGATGTACAAGCGAAACCCTCATTTATACATTTTTTTATGTACTTTTCGGCCGCATCTTTACATTTTTAAACACTGTATGAGAAAAGTATATTTTTTTCTGCTGCCTGTCCTTTTCGCGTCTGGAATAACCGTTGCCCAAACACATCCCGACAGTGCCGACGCCGGCAAGTCAGCCAGCCAGACTTCGGCCTCCCAAAGATCCAGCATTTATACCCTAAAGCCCAGTGTGGACATTCCCCTGGTGGTTGGCGGAGCAGCCCTGGATATGTTCAATTTTGCAGGCATAGGGAAAAAGGACGATCTTAGCCAGGCCCAGGTAGAAGCCAAACAAAAAAGCAATATCGACTGGTTCGACCGCTGGGCCGTACATCCTTATTCCCACAGCATCGATAAGCTCAGCTATGTCCCTTTTTATGTGGCCATACCTCTTCCGCTGGTGGTTTTCGGAATAGACAATAAAATGCGGAAAGACTTCTGGAAATTAACCGCGATGTATGGAGAAGCCATGATCCTCACCGGGGTATTGTATACGTCCGCCGTCCATTATGTGAGCAGGAGCCGTCCTCTTGTTTATGAATCGGCCAGCCCCATGGACGAACGTCGCCGGAGTAATTCCCAGAATTCGTTTTTTGCGGGCCACGTGGCATTGGTAGGGACTTCAGCATTCTTTATCGCCCAGACCTATGCCGACTACCATCCTGATTCCAGATACAAATGGGCCTTCTACACGGGGGCCGGGATCATCACCGGGTTGACAGGCTACTGGCGCAACAAGGCGGGAGAACATTTCCCGACCGACATCGCGCTCGGTTCCGTCATCGGAGTGGCATCCGGGATGCTGACACCGATCCTTCACAGGACGAAGATCATCCGCAATAAGAAACTGAGCATTTTGCCGGTGAGCAGCCACGGCGCGGGATTGGCGCTGTTGTATAAGTTATAGAACCTTCTTCGGCGGCAGATCGAAAGCCGTCGCATCGTGTTCGAAATGCCCCTTATGGGACCCATCGCAGAAAGGTTTGTTCTGGGACATCCCACAGCGGCAAAGGCTGACGATCTCGCGTCCCCCGAGGCCATAGGTCGTTCCATTGCGGTCAACGATCTCGAAATCTCCTTCTATTTTAACTGAACCATTGCTATTGACTGTAATCTTGGTCGTGGCCATGTATGTGTTTTGAGCGCCAAAAATAGGCAAAAACGATGTTTATCGAAGGTTCTATCGAATTAGTCGAAAACTTTTTATCACCCGCTGGCAGCAAGGTAGTTTTGGACTTATTTAACCCCATTATGGAATACGATAACGACAGACTCCGGAAACGCCCTCCCAAAATGGAGATCTTTTATTGGATATTACTCATCCTGCTGGCGCCGCTGACCAATAGCATCACTCTTTTCACCCGTTTCCCGGGATTATGGCCCTTCCTTTTACTGTTCAACCTGCTGCTTTTTCCAGCCTATCTTATTTACTCCCGCATCATGGGCCAGGCTCTGACTAACAGAAACCGGAAATTTGCCATATTATTAAGCGTGCTTTCCTTTGGGGTGATCCTTGTCTTTCTCCAGGCGATCTATTCCCTCGTCGTCCGGATCCCCATGCCACCGCTTATAAAAGCCTATTTTACTTTTAGCACGCTGACCATCGCCCGGGAAAGCTGGTGGACCGCCGTGAATATGGCCCTGTCCGTCGCATTGTTTTATATCCGCAAGGCCGACGACGAAAAGGATCTCATCGCCTTTATGCAAAAGGAGAATACGTTCTACCAGTTGCGCTACCTGCGGTCGCAATTGAACCCGCACTTCCTTTTCAATACCCTGAACAGCATCTACTCCCTGTGTCTGCAGAAATCGGACAAGGCGCCGGAAGTGGTGGTGCGGCTGGCTGATATCATGCGCTACCTGATCTATGAATGTAATGAGGAAAAGATACCCCTCGACAAGGAGATCGAATTTGTCCGCAACTATATCGACATCGAAAAGATGAGACATAAGGCCGATATCCGGTTCACGGTGGATGGGTTGACCCATGGCATCCGGATAGAACCCTTTCTGTTCATTTCCTTTATAGAGAACGGCTTTAAACATGCCATGGATCATACTTTTGGCGAACCGTTCATTTATATTACGCTGAAGGTCGGCAAGGACCAGCTGACCCTGAATGTCATCAACAGCACCGACGCAGACCTCGAGATGCAATCCAAACGGATCAACGGGATGGGTATGACGCATAGCCGGAGCATGCTGGATCTTTTGTACCCCTCTTCCTATGACCTGGATATCATCCAGACTGAAAAAGACGAAACACGCAGCAGCGATCTGCGGATGCGGAATGCCCGCGAACGGCTGGAAAACCTTTACCCTGATTCTCACACCTTAGACGTAATTTTGAACAAGAGCACGTTCACCGTATCGTTAATCTTAAAAATCGCCACTGCTTGATAAAGTGCATCATCGTAGAAGATGAAACCCTGGCCCAGGACGTCATCCGTAACCACCTCGCACGCATCGATCAGCTGGAGCTGGTAGGCGTGTACCGGAACGCGCCGGAGGCGATGGAGGCCTTGCAAACCCAGGAGGTAGACGTCATGTTCCTGGACATCCGGCTGCCCGGCATGAGCGGCCTGCATTTCCTGAGTAACCTGACCGATCCGCCGCTGGTAGTGCTCACGACCGCTTACGCGGAATATGCACTGGAAAGCTATGAATTCAATGTCATCGACTATTTGCTCAAGCCGATCTCCTTCGAACGATTTTCAAAGGCGGTAAACAAACTCCTTGACGGGCGCTTGTATTCACTGGCCGGAAAAGAAACGCCGCCGCCTGGCGACCATATTTTCGTCAAATCCAACAGCAAATTCTTCCGGGTGAATTTCTCAGAGATCACCTACGTACAGGGTATGAAGGATTACCTGAAAATACATACTCCTGATTATACCCTGGTGACCCACCAGACCATGAACGAGTTGGAAAAGACCCTGCCGGCCCGGCAGTTTATCCGCGTGCACCGCAGCTATCTCGTGGCCATCGGCCATATCAGGGCCATTTATGGCAACTCTATCGAACTGGGCAAGGTCACGATCCCCATCGGACTTAACTATAAAGAGACAGTTATGAGTCTCATCGGGAAACGCTCCTAACGGATCAGTGCAAAATTCTTGATGAATGGCGAGCAGTACACAGAAGAATAGTCTATTTTAGATACCATGAACAGAAAAGACTTTATCTCTCTCGCCGGCATGGGCATGGGCGGCGCCCTCCTCAGCGGGATACCTGTCTTCGGCTCGCCCGTGCCGCCCGGAAAGCCTCTGGAGACCGTCGACACAGCGCTGAAAAAGCAATTGGCGGACATCGCGCTCAACGCAGCGCGCTCGAAAGGAGCCAGCTACACGGACGTACGCCTCGGCCGTTATCGTAACCAATTCATCATCACCCGTGAAGATAAAGTATTGAACACGGTGGATACCGAGTCCTATGGCATCGGCATCCGCGTCATCGCCGGCGGCTGCTGGGGATTCGCCGCAACGGACCGGCTGGATCA